>Ga0306926_10001987_pt1 | contig 20601 bp, 20 predicted proteins | sample flu12Cox44000178_FD_203759 | JGI IMG/M metagenome (GOLD analysis project Ga0306926, IMG submission 203759) | Lab enrichment of tropical soil microbial communities from Luquillo Experimental Forest, Puerto Rico - flux8day.12C.oxic.44.000.178 (v2)... | ecosystem: Environmental > Terrestrial >...
GCGGCCGGGTCGGCGGTTAGGGGTACGGTTGTAGCGGTCGTGGACATAGTCAGATGGGGTAGTTGGGAGGATACCCCTTCGATGCGGGGAAGGGCAAAGGGAGTACGAGGAGGAACGGAGAGGGCTAGGGGCGAAGAGTTGCCACAGAGGCACGGAGGACACGGGAACGCAAGGAGGGTAGAGCGCTAAGGGAGCGGGGCCAAGTTCCGAGCCATTGGTGGTCCCCCGAGCCTTTCGCGCGAAACGTTGCCGAAACTTCGCGGCGTTATGCGATCAATAGGAAGACGAGGGGGCTTCCGAGTTCGACGCCGTGGTGGGAGACGATGGTTCCCTTGGCGGAGACTTTCTTGTTTTCGAGAGGCGTCAGTTTATCGGCTGAGGCATCCACTTCGAGCGACTTTACGGGCTTGTCGGCGATTTTGACTTCGGAGTCGAGTTCGATGGACCAGCCGCCGGTCTCCCTGCCAATGGCGGAGATGCGTACAAGTTTGCCGGTTACAGAGAGGGTTTGCGGTTTTGGGGTGGTGTTTTGTGCGAAGGCACACGCGGCCGCGAAGGGCAGGAAAAAGGCGAAGGTTGCGAGAAGTTTTTGGGTCTTCATAATGGGGTGCCAGCTCAACCGGTCGATGCAACACCATCTAATCAGTTGATCCGACCATACTTCCCCTGGAGAACCATCTGTTTGGCTGTACTCGGTCAAAACCTAGCCAGGGTGGCGTTCCGGCTGATTTAACCTAGCGAACGATTCTAGCTTTTGTTTTCAATGCAAGGTGGGTTCGAGCTGAGTGTTGCGTCGACCCATTGAGACCACCGGGAATTATAGGTCAGGTATGGCGGGTGCGCTACGGGGTGTGGCGCCGAGCTAGGGTGAGCGATGGGAGGCCAAACCCCAGCACCTAAAGCCGGAATTTTTCGGAAGTCTTGACCCTCCATGGAAAACAGATTATGAATTACCGGGGCAAACACCCATGACAATGTTGGGAACAGAGATTAGAGAAAGGAGCGGCCAATGTCACGGAAAATGATGGGGAGAATTCTTGGGGTTATGGTGGCTGGACTTTGCGCATTGGCCACAGCGCCGGCGCAGATGCCTAATCCCTACGGCGCGTCGATCACGCTGGAGAATGCGAAGAAAATTGCGGCACCGGCTCTGGCGGAAGCGGCGAAGAATAATTGGACGATCGCAGTCGCCATTGCGGATCCGTCAGGGAATCTCGTGTACTACGAAAAGATGGACAACACGCAACTGGGAAGCGCAAATGTTTCCGTGGACAAGGCGCGTTCGGCGGCGCTCTTCAAGCGGCCCACGAAAGCGTTTCAGGATGCGCTGGCGGCCGGTGCAGACGGGATCCGAGTGCTGCGGCTGCAGGGAGCGGTGCCCGTGGAAGGCGGGATCCCTCTCGTTCAAGAAGGAAAGATTGTGGGTGCGATTGGCGTTTCTGGTGCGACGAGCGCGCAAGACGCACAGTGCGCGAAGGCCGGCGCGGATGTGTTGAAGTAGATTGGTGGAATTTGTTTGCCTCTTCGAGTAAGGTCTGACGATCCGCGAAGGAGGTGATCGCCGGGCCCGCAGAATTTAGTCCGAGGCTCTGCAAGAGAGGCTTCCACTGGTTGGAAGAAACCAGCATCCAGGTCCACCCTTCTTATGCAACACCCGTGCTTTACGCGATAAACTCAGCGAATTACTTTGCGGGCTCGACGATGCCGACTTTGTCCACGCCGCTGCAGGCAATGTAGACGCGGCCGTCGGGAGTGGCGGCCATGTTGCGAACAACTCCGCCACCGGAAGGAATGTTGGCGCGGGCGAAGTTTCCGGTACTGGGATCGAACTCGATGATGGTGTTGGGATGCACGCCGGATTCGCTATACCAGACATGGCCATTCGGCGTTATGGCGATGCCATAGGGGTTGGAGTCCGCCCCGCCGGGCGAGGGCAGCATCTTTACCGCGCGCGTCGTGGTAATGAGCCAGCCGAGATGGCCTCCCTTGAAATCGGTGAAATAGACAGTGTCATCGGCGGCGATGGCGAGGCGGCGCGGCCGCGCACCCTCCGGCAAAGGGTATTCGGTGATGGCCAGGGTTTGCGGATTGATAGAACCCATCTTGTTTGTGCCTAACTCGCAGAAAATCGGGATGCCCTTGCTGTTGATTTGAATACCGTAGGGTAGAGCGCTTTCGGAGGGTACTTCTTTCAGATCAATCTTGGTGGTCTTTGGATCGAGGCGGCCGACCATGTTCCCACCCTGCACCGTGAACCATAGAATCCCTTGCGCATCGAACGCCGCGGTGTGCGGATCATCGGCCTTTGCATTGGGCATTTTGTATTCCGTGATCTTGCCGGTGCGCGGGTCCAGTTTGCCGATGTAGCCGGCGAAATTCGCGGTGTACCAGATGTTGCCGTCCTTATCGGCGACGAGGCCGTGCGGGCCGGAATTTTTGCCTTCGACTAAAGGATATTCCTTGAATTCACCGGTCTTAGGATCAAGGCGGCCGAGCTTGTTGACCATTTGTTCGGTGAACCAGAGCGAGCCGTCGGGGCCAACGGCGGGATCGTGAGGGTGCGCGCCTTTGGTGGGCACGGACCATTCGCGAATGGTGACCTGCAATTCGGAGACGTCCGCCGGCTGGCGAGGAATAAAGTGAGCGGGCAGCGCGAGCGCGACAAGCGTGCCCAGGAGCACAAGACCGAGGATGGCAATGGTTCTGTTGGTCATGACTTCCCCCTTCCGTTGGACGCGGGAGAGGGGCGAACAGATACCAGCATCCCGCCACCTGGAAACGAACGCAAGAAATGAATTTCGGCAAAAAGGCCCGGCGGTATGGCCTTGCGAAGGGGCACCCGTACAAAAACAGTGGCAACCTCGATTCGAGAATGGCTGAATCGAAATTGGGTGACACGGGAGACCAGGGCCTGCGAACGGGGAAGATGGCAGGAGTTTGCATTTCGAACGGTTTGGTTTTGCTTTTTGCGGCATGGCTCGGCGGGGCGCAGCAGAAGCTCGCACAGGCTCCTGCCGATGGTGAAGGGCCAACCGTCGCGTCCAACGCACCCGCGCAAGGCGCCAAGCCTGTAAGCCCCACACCAAAGGTTACTGCGATGGCGGATCCCACCAAAGACAAGGGCTGGCCGTGGGAATTTGAGAAAGAACACGCCGTGCTGGCGCTCAATCAACCGCAGATTGATGAGTGGTCGGAACAGCTCAAATTAAAAGGGCGCGTCTGCGTTTTCCTACGCGACTTCCAACGCAGCGGGCGCTGAATGAACCGCACAACCGGTTCCAGGAGCAGCTCTGCATCACGACCGCGAACCGGTGACGGAGCTCGCCGTCGTTAATAGAGTGCAATTCAGCCTGACTCAAACGATCCTGGAGGATACTTGCGGTGTTGAGCCCTTTTCTGTCTGAAAGGCTATAGGAAAGTGGTGCGTTCAAGGCAAGAAGAACTTTCTGGAATAGGAAAAACGACCCGAGCGGGAATCCCGCTCAATCGACTGCTGCGTCCGTCGTGGGGAGCTTCGAAACAGGCCTGTCGAAGTTGAGAACGCTGCCGACAAATTGGCTAAGTGTACCTCCGAGATGACTGAGGACGCGATGCTTGAGTGAAGTGTAATCCTGGGTACCACAAAAAAGATCGGACAGCAGTTGGCGGAAAACAGCATTGCGCTGCAGGAACTGCACCATGCGCGTCGTGACCGCGCAACCGAGGAACGAACCGCGATAGAAGCGCCGAACGATGCGCGTGGCGAATTCCAGGTCGGCGGAGAAAGAAGCACGCACGCGGGTAGGATATTTTTCCGGGCAACCGTCGGCAAGAGATTTGCCCAGGAGTTCGCCGGAGCGCATGGCGTAGAAGAGGCCTTCGCCGGTAAGGGGATCGACCCAGGCGGCGGCGTCCCCCACGAGCGCCCAGTTTCTTCCAATAACTCTGCGGTCGGAGAAAGTGCGTTCGAGCGGAGAAGGCAGGACATGGCTGTAGAACTTGGCGGCGCCGGTGGGAATTTTTTCATCGCAAGCGAAATGGTGAAGGTGCGAGCGCAACTCGGCGCTGGTGTGGGAGGCCATGCTGCCGCAGATCCCGAGAGAGAGATGGTCGGCGCGGGGAAAAGACCAGATGTAGCCCTCAAAGTCAGGCAGAAACTTGATGATGATCTCTTCGGAGGTTTGCGGCACAAAATAACCTTGGGTCATCTCCAGCTCATCGCGAGAAAGCGGACGGATGCCAGGGAGCAGTTGGTTTCGCGCCCCCGAGGCGAGCACCAGGAAATCGGCGGCGCGCCATTGGCCTTCGATGGAGTAGCGCGGCTTGTCCGCGGAGGTATCCAAGTCGTGAATGCGGGAGCGGTGGACCTGGCAGCCAGCTTCGCGGGCGCGGTCGAGCAGCATGCCGTTGAGTACCGTCCGGGAGTAAATGACAATGGGGTGCTGCAGGTCGAGCTTGGCGCGTTGATTTTCCGCGCTGATGATCTCGACGTCGCGAATCAATTTTTTCGGATGCGGATTGTCGAGCAAAAAAGGGAAGCATTGCGTGGCCCTATACGTGAGCCCGCCGCCACAGGGCTTTTCCCAGGCGAGATGCTCGTCATAAATGTGAACAGAATGACCGGCGCGCGCGAGTTGTTCCCCGCACATGGAGCCGGAAGGCCCACCCCCGATAATGACAATTTCAGCCATCAGTCCGTCTTACGGAAACTGCCGCATTTATCTCCGGCGTGGGAAGAACAAGGACTTGTTTCGCGTGCCCCGTGGCTCCTAGGAAACGGGAAAAATCACCAGGCAAAAACCCGTCAACAGTATAGCACCGAACAAAGCGGCGGCCGCGGCAGAGCCACTCACGTTGCGTACCAATTGTGCACCCACGCGGTACAGGATAAAGAAAACCGCGAAGTAGGGCGAAAGGAGTATCAGCAGGATTTGGCCGCTGTGCAGGTAAAGAACTCCCGCTGCAAGCGCGAGCCATGCAATCGCAAGGAGAAGGAGAGAAAACCAGAATCGGCGACCGATCCGCGCTGTGCCGGCCGGACCGAGCAGTGTTTCGAGCGCACAGAGGAACACGAACGCAGCGAGGAAGAAAATTGGGAAGCGGATCCACCGCTGCAAAGTGAGCCATGCACCGGTAAGGGTGAGGTCAAGCCAACCCGTGAGCAAGAAATGCAGGACAAACGCACTGAATACGGCAGCAAGAAGTGCGCCGCGCCTGAGGGAGAATTGGACCTTGGCAAATTTGGGGTGCAGGAACAGTAAGAGGAATCCGGCGACGAGAAAAAAGCTGGCCAAATAATTGCCTTCAAAGAGCGGAAGCGGGCGAAGGGGCAGCCAGTAGCGGAGGAGGAAAACCACGACCAGGGAAACGAGAGTGAACTCGAGCCCGATGCGCAGCCGCGAAGGCAGGCCTGCAGGGAAGGGCTCGTCGTTTGTTTTCTCGCCAAATGTTTCCCGCAAGAACGGGCCGGCAATAAGGAGAATCCCAATGACACCCAGGATTCCTCCGACAAGATTGGCGCGCAGAGGAAGCCGTTCTGTGTTGGGAAGATGAAGCGCACGGGCGGCCCACGCCTGGCACTGTCGCGCAACCTCCGTGGAGAAGAGCATGCTTACGTGCGAATTGTAGGGAACCGTGAAAAACTCGACGCTGCCGTCCGCGCGCGTAGCGGCCAGATCGGCTGCGTTTCCGGTAAGGCCCTTCGGTTCGAACCGACCAACCAGGATGAGTGTGTTGGGTTGGAGCGGTGGTGGCTCCGAATACAAAAGCTTCTCCTGTGTCACTCCATAAGCGGCGCGCATGGGTGCCGGGGAAATGGCGATCACTCCTGCCGGGCGAATTTTTGGCGCGATGCGAAGGGCGATGGCGCCGCCCATGGAATGGCCGGCCAGGATGGTGCGGTCTGGAATGATCAGCCCCCGTGCCGCGAGGCCGCGCACGAAAGAAATCGAGCAAGCCTCCGCTTGTGCTGGGGAGAAGGGACCAGAGGAGCGGCCATGTCCGGGCAAATCAGGAATGAAAACGCGCAGTCCCTGCAGGGCGAACGCCCGCGCGAGGTACGACATGATGGTCTTGTTCGCCGCGAGGCCGTGAAACAGGATTACCGAGCCTGCGCTCGCGTCATCCGATACGCCGGATTTCTGGACGACGTTCAGGGCCATCCGGCACGAGCCCGCGTCGACGTTATAGCGCCTTTCGGAGAATCCGGGCGAGCCTGCAAATGTGAAGAGCGCGCCAAGGAGGAGAAGCAGAATTCCAGCTGCGGCAACTACACCCGGGGTCCGCTTCATGCAGCGCGCCGCCTTCGCGAGCGACCCGCCAGAGCGGCATGATAAACTGGATTTTTGGCCGATAATGCCGAACCACAAGCCTGAGCGAGCATGGTGAGCCTTTGCATCCAGCGGTGCTAACACTGGAACAAACGATTCTGCGGTTTGGCCGGGAGAAACGCAACGGCAAGCGCGTCGTGTTTACCAACGGGTGTTTTGACCTGTTGCATCCGGGGCATATCCGGAGCCTGGAAACGGCGCGCGCCCTCGGCGATGCGTTGATCGTGGGGCTGAACAGCGATGACAGCGTGAAATCGCTGAAGGGTCCCGACCGTCCCGTGATTCCCGAACAAGAGCGCGCGGAAATCCTGGCGAGTTTGGAATGCGTGGACGCTGTAGTGATTTTCGAGGAGTTGACCCCACAAGAAGTAATCGCCGCGCTGCTGCCGGACGTCCTTGTGAAAGGCGGCGATTGGCCGGGGAGCCAGATCGTCGGCCGAGAGGAAGTAGAGGCAGCCGGCGGAAGGGTTGTGCTTGTGGATGTCGTCGAAGGCTACTCCACTTCGGACATTTTGAAGAAGATCCGGGAAGAGAGTTAACGCGCAACCGCAGGGGAAGTTTTTGGAAGCCAAACCAAGTAACCACCAGAAATGATACTGCCCGCAGTGCGAGAGCGACTGGAGGGGCTGCTGCGCCATCCTTCCCTGGAAGGCGTTGTCGGTGAACTGCGCGCGGGCGGCAGCCTGGTTGGGCTATCCGGTTTGCAGGCGCTGGCGAAAGCCCTGGTGGCGGCCTACGCTACGCATGAGTTGCGGCGCCCCGCGTTTTATCTGACCGAGTCGAACCGCCGCGCCGAAGATTTAGCGGAGAGTTTGCGTTTTTTCGAGCAGATTTTTCCGGGCTCGACCGGCGGCGTGGCCGTGCTTCCCGCTTTCGATAGTCTTCCCTGGGACGCGCAGGCGCCTCACGCAGACATTCTCGAACGAAGAGCCGCCACACTCTACCGGTTGGCCAACGGAGAAGTGTCTTTGGTGATCGTGCCGATGGCCGCGGCGATGTGGAAATATCAGGATCCCTACGTCTATCTGACGCTGGCGCGGACGCTTGCGAAAGATTCCGAAGGCGCCCACGAAGAGTTGATCACGCACCTGGCCGCCACCGGGTATGCGCGCACGGAAATGGTGGAGCTGCCAGGCCAGTTTGCCGTACGGGGCGGCATCGTGGATGTCTTTTCGCCGGAAGCGTTACGACCGGTGCGCATCGAGCTGCTGGGCGACACGGTCGAAAGCGTGCGGGAATTCGATCCGCGCACACAACGTTCGATTGCACCCGTCGTGCGAACCACGATTCTTCCCCTGGCGGAATGGATCGTGCCCGCTCCAGGGAGTGCGGAAGCGGAGGCCTGGGAGCCGGGAAGCTGGCTCGGGGGGAACCAACACGCTCGTGCCAGCTCCGTGTTTGAGTTGGCGGAGAGTTCCCTAAAACCGATCGTATTTCTGGATGAGCTGGCAAATTTGCGGGAAGCAGGGAAGAAGCTGCTGGAGGCCGCCACCGAAAATTACGAGCGCCACGGCCAGGCGAATGCGCCTATGGTCGAAGATTATTTCTGGACCACCGAGGAATGGGAACGCGCCATTGCGAAAGCTTCGCGCATCGAGCTCGAACAACTTGGGCTGGTGGATAGCGGGGGCAAGCGGTTTGAACTGGTCGCGCGCCCCAGCACACGCTTTCACGGCCACGTAGTGGCCTGCCTTGGAGATGTGAAGTCGCAATTGGCCAATGGCGGAAAAGTCCTGCTGACCGCGGCAAGCACCGGCGAACTCGAGCGCTACGCTGATATTTGCCGGGAATACGAAGTGCCTTACGTTCTCGGCGAAACGGAAGAAGCTGCGGCAGGCTTCACCGCGGAAAGTGCATCGGAAACCGCTGGCTTGTTGCTATTGCGGGCGCCCTTTGCGGAAGGCGCTGCGTTCCCCGAGGCGAAGCTTACGATTTACGGGAATGCGGACCTCTTTGACATTACACCAACCGTCGAGCGCCCTGGGCGAAAGATCCGCACCTCCGGATTCTTCGCCGACTTTGCCGAATTGAAGCCGGGCGATTTCGTCGTGCACGTGGACCACGGCATTGGCCAGTTCGAGGGACTGCGGCTGATTGAATCCGGCGGCCAGCGCGGGGAATTCATGCTCTTAGGCTATGCCGAAGACGCGCGGCTCTATGTGCCGCTCGAGCGCATGGACCTGGTGCAAAGCTACCGTGTGGTGGAAGGCGTACATCCCACGTTGGACAAATTGGGCGGCACGGCCTGGACAACGCGCAAAACCCGCGTGCGGAAGTCCCTGGAAGACATGGCCGACCAGTTGCTTGTCCTCTACGCAGAACGGAAAACCGCTCAGGGTTTTGCGCTTTCTCCCGACGGCAACTGGCAGCGCGAATTTGAGGATGCTTTCGAGTTTGAAGAAACGCCGGACCAGGTCACCGCGATCAACGACATCAAGAGAGACCTGGAAAAATCGGCGCCGATGGACCGGTTGCTGTGCGGGGACGTGGGTTATGGCAAGACGGAAGTGGCCATGCGCGCGGCGTTCAAGGCAGTGGCGGAGGGCAAGCAAGTGGCGGTGCTGACCCCCACAACGGTGCTGGCGTTCCAGCATTTCGAGACGTTCAAGAAACGCTTCGCGGCGTTTCCGACGCGCATCGAAATGCTCAGCCGGTTCCGCACGGCCGCCGAGCAAAAGGTCGTTCTCGCGGATATGGAGGCCGGAAAAGTGGATGTGGTGATCGGGACGCACCGGCTGCTTTCCAAGGACGTGAAGTTTCAGGATTTGGGACTGCTGGTGGTGGATGAAGAGCAGCGGTTTGGCGTCGCACACAAGGAACGGCTGAAGGAAATGCGCAAGAACGTCCATGCCCTGGCGCTTTCGGCTACGCCTATCCCGCGAACGCTGCATATGTCTCTCGTCGGCTTGAGGGATATGTCGGTCATTGAGACGGCCCCGCGCGACCGCCTGGCCATTCAAACGGTCGTAACCGCCTTCGACGAGGAGGTCGTGAAGCGCTCGATCGAAAATGAGCTGGCGCGCGAGGGGCAAGTCTATTTCATCCACAATCGCGTCGAGTCCATCTATTCCCTTGCCAACCTGGTGACGAAGCTTGTGCCCAAGGCGCGCGTGGTGGTGGCCCACGGCCAGATGGGCGAGAAGGAACTGGAAAAGGTGATGCTGAAATTCATTCGCGATGAGGCGGATGTGCTGGTGGCTACGACCATCGTCGAGAATGGCCTGGATATTCCGCGCGCCAACACGATTCTCATCAACCGCGCCGACCGCTTGGGTCTCGCGGAGCTGTACCAGTTGCGCGGAAGAGTCGGGCGATCACACCAACGCGCTTATGCGTACCTTTTGGTGCCGCCGGAGCGAATCCTCTCAGACGTGGCGCGCAAGCGCCTGGCGGCCATGAAGGAATTCAGCGAACTGGGCGCGGGTTTCCGGATCGCGGCACTGGACCTGGAACTTCGCGGCGCAGGCAATATGCTGGGCCGCCAGCAGCACGGTCACATAGAAGCCATCGGCTTCGACCTCTACGTGCAAATGCTGGAACGCGCCGTTGCCAAACTGAAGGGCGAAGACGCCGCACCGGAATTGCGCACAACCATCAGCCTGGGGATGGACGTACGCATCCCGCAGGAATACATCCCCAGCGAGAATCTGCGGCTGCGCACGTACAAACGCATCTCCTCGGTGGCGTCGGAAGAAGAGAGGCAGGATGTGGGTAAGGAATTGGCGGACCGATTCGGGCCGCTGCCGAAGTCGGTGGAAAACCTATTGGAGTTTGCCGTCCTTAAATCCATGAGCGAGCGTCTGCGCATTGCTTCGGTAGAACGACAGGGAACGAAGATTGCGCTTCGCTTCCACCCGGAAACCTCGCTGGAGCCAACAGCGGTTGTACAGGTGGTGCGCTCGCGGAAGGGCATTAAACTCGATCCCAGCGGCGTGTTGTGGATGGAGTTGCAAAAGGGCGAGCCTGTGGCGGCGACCCTGCGGAGCGTTCTTACGGGACTGCAGGGAGAGTAAACCAGTTTGCAGATTGGCAGGATGAGTTCTAGACTGTCTAAACGGGGTATTCATGAGAAAAACTGCTCTTATCATCGGTATTTTGATAGCTTGGCCGGTCTTTGGACAAAACCCGCCAGCGCCGAGCCCCCCTGCGCAGAACCCGCCGGTTCTCGAAAAGCCGCAAATGGCCGAGCCCGAACCTGCCGATGAGAAGAAGCCCGCTGCTCCGGCGGCTGCGGGTTCGTCAACAACCCCAGCCCCCGCTGCTGTGAAGAGGCCCACCGGCGAAGGCAAGGTGGTCGAAGAGATCATCGCGCGCGTGAACAACGAGATCATCACCATGTCCGAGTTGAGCAAGGCGCGCGTAGCGGCTGCAGAGGACGCCCGGCAGGATTGCAACGGCCGATGCAATTCCGAACAGCTTCAGGTGGCCATCGAGGACCGGCAGAAATTCGCGTTACGCGATTTGATTGATCAGTCGCTCCTGGCGCAGCGCGGTAAAGACATGGGCATCAACGTCGAGCCGGACGTGGTGAAACAACTGGATCAGATCCGTATCTCGAACAATCTTAAGGACCTCGATGATCTGGAAAAAGCCGTAACCAGCCAGGGCATCAACTGGGAGGATTTCAAGAACAACATCCGCAACAAGATTTTGACCCGGCAAGTCATCAGCGAGGAAGTCGGTCGGCACATTACCATCGGCCGCGATGATGCCATGAAGTACTACGAAGAGCATAAGAAGGAATTCGAGCGGCCCGAGCAGGTGGCTTTGCGGGCCATTGAAATCAAGACCGAAGGGAAAAAGGAATCGGAAATCCCGGCGTTAAAGACCAAAGCCGAAGGGCTGCTGAAGCGCGTGCAGGATGGCGAAGACTTTGGCCAGCTCGCCAAACGCTTTTCCGATGGAAGTACCGCGCAGCAAGGCGGTTTCCTCGGCGTTTACAAGCGCGGCGAGCTATCCAAGGAGCTCGAAGACAAGGTTTTCGCGATGAAGAAAAATGAGCTCACCGGGGTGATCGATACCAAACAAGGTTTCCTAATCCTCCAGATGCTGGAGCACTACACGGAAGGCGAGCAATCCTTTGACAAGGTTGAAAATGAAATCATGGACCACCTCTACAGTGAACGCATGGAGCCCGCGCTGCGCGAATATCTAAAGACTCTGCGCGAACAGAGCTACGTGGTCGTAAAACCAGGCTTTCAGGATGCGGCCGGCGGCGGCAACTCTGAAATCGAGGAAGTGAGCACCACGCCTGAGACCAGCAAAGAGAAAAAGCCGCACAAGAAGTACTACCTGTTCGGCAAGACCACGCAACCAAAATCATGAAGAGCACATTTGTCCGGGACCTGGCGGCCGACCAGATAATTACGGGCTTCTTTCTGGTACATGAGAAGGAGGTTCGCAGCACGGCCGCGGGAAAGCTTTACCTGCGGATGGAACTGGGCGACCGCACCGGAACCGTGGAAGTGCGTATGTGGGACCAGTTCGAAACGATGGCGAAAGACGTTAATCGCGACGATTTCGTGAAGGTGCAGGGGCGCGTCGAGGTTTACCGGAACAGACCCCAACTGGTGCTGCAACAGCTTCGCCTGGCCAAGCCCGAAGAGATCAACCTGGCCGATTTTCTGCCTCACACGCCGTATGACGTTGAGGACATGTATAAGCAGCTTCTCGGCCACGCGGAGGGTATGAAGAATCCATGGCTGAAAAAGCTCACCACGAAGATTCTGAACGATCCCAACATCATTCCGCGCTATCAGCGCGCCCCCGCGGCCAAAGTCATGCACCACGCGTACCTCGGCGGATTGCTCGAGCACGTCGTCGGGCTTTGCGGGCTGGCGAAACAAATCGCCGAGCACTACCCGGAGCTGGACGTGGATTTACTGCTCACGGCGGCGATGCTTCACGATGTAGGCAAGCTTGATGAACTTTGCTACGAGCGCTCCGTGAGTTACACGGCGGAAGGCCAACTGCTGGGGCACATCGTGCAGGAACTGGAAACCGTGGGCCGCGCCATGGACGAGATCGAAAGTTTTCCTGAGAAACTGAAAGTGGTGGTGAAGCATCTCCTTATCAGCCATCATGGGCAATACGAATTCGGTTCACCGAAATTGCCGATGATCCGGGAAGCGCTAGCGTTTCATTATATGGATGACTTGGACTCGAAAATGGCGGCGGTGCGAGCGGCATTGGCCTTAGAATCAGGCGAAGAGGAATGGTCGGCATACAGCGGTGCGCTGGGAAGAAAATTCCTGCGGCTGGATGCCTATCTGAAGGAACCGGCGATGGAGAAGAAAGATTAACTCCGAAAACGCAGAATATACGGCACGCGCGCGACAGCTCCTGATAGGGAACAGTGCAGCCGGAGACAGCGCGAGTGTTGGTATGATTCCCGCCGAATACAAAGTGCGGACCCTGGTGGTGCGTCCGGCGACCGTGCTAGCGCCGATGGCGGGCGTGACAGATACGCTTTTCCGGCGCGTGATCCGAGGCCTGGGCGGCTGTGGCCTGCTCATGACGGAGTTCACGAGCTCCGAGGGCATCACGCGGAGCGCAAAAAAGGCCGAGCGCTATCTCTATTTTCAGGATGATGAGCATCCCATTGCCGCGCAGCTCTTCGGCGCCAGCCCACGGGTCATGGCGGATGCGGCGCACATGGTGGAAGACCTTGGTTACGACGCCGTGGATATCAACCTTGGTTGCCCGGCGAAAAAAGTCGTGAAGTGCGGTGGCTCCGGACTCCTAAGGGAGTTGCCGCTGCTCGATGAGATTTTCCGGGCCGTCCGCGCCGCCGTGAAGATTCCCCTGACCATCAAGCTCCGCGCGGGTTGGGACGAAAATTCCATCGTGGCCGTCGAGGTGGTGAAAATGGCCGAACAGTCTGGCATCGAAGCGGCCGCCATCCATCCTCGGACGCGTACACAAGGTTACGCTGGGAAGGCGGACTGGAACATCATCTCCGCGGTGAAGCAGGCCGTGAAGATTCCCGTGGTTGGCAACGGCGACGTTCAGTGCCCGGAAGACGCCGCTCGCATGGTGAAGGAAACTGGCTGCGACGCCGTGATGATCGGCCGTGCCGCGGCGACCAACCCCTGGATTTTCCGCCAGATGGAGCAATACCGGGAAACCGGGCGTTACAATTTGCCAACCGAGGCGGACCGCCACCGTTTACTTTCTGGCTACTATCAGAAAATTCTTAGCGCAAATCTAGCCGATGGCATGGGAAAAATGAAGCAGTTCGCTTGCTGGTTTACCCATGGAGTGGGGAACGGCAGCGAATTGCGAAAGATTGTGCACTCGGCCCGTACGCCCGCGGAAGTCGTTGCGAACGTCGAGCGCTTCTTCGAGCGGAAAACGACCGATGGGGGGAGTCCAGCCCATGAGCCAGTCCAGCGAGCGAATCGCGAGGCAGAGGTCCGAACGTAGGATATCCGTAAAGCTGCCCTTGCGCGTGCGGGGGCGTGACACCCGTGGTTTTGCCTTCGAAGAAGACACTTCCAGCGAAAATTTATGCCGCGGCGGCGCTGCGTTTCGCACGCGCTTCGACGTAGCAATCGGATCCAATCTGGAGATTCGCATTCCGATGCAGGGGAGTCCCTCGCGGCGCGTGGAGAATGATTTTGAGACGCAGGGTTGCGTCGTCCACGTCACGGATGGCGTCGCGGAAGGCGAGAAGTTGGTGGGCGTCCGATTTGTGGGGCCGCGTTTCCAACGGATGTTCCGCTCTGAATCCGCCGCCTGACCCTTCTGGAAACGTTGCGCATTCTCGATTCAGGTGCGCAGTGGACGAGCCTAGTTTATTTGCGGCGCTTTCCCATTTTGGAGCAGGCTCCGATACGCTTCTCTGCGGGTCAGGCCCCTTTCCTTGGCCGCGAGCTTTAAGGCTTCCTTTCGGTCCAGCTTGGCCTGGTGCATGAGTTCATCCACACGGGCCGCGAGCGACTGCGATGTGTCAACCCGCGTTCCCGCCGTCGCCTGATCCGCGGGACCGATGATCAGGGTGATCTCGCCCTTTGCCGGATGCTTTTCTAAAGACTCTGCGAGTTTGGACAAACGGCCCCGGCGAAACTCTTCATGAAGCTTCGTAACCTCCCGGGCCAGGCAGGCCGGACGATCGCCAAGGGCGGCAAGTGCGTCCGCGACTGTATCGGCGATGCGATGTGGTGCTTCATAGAAAATGAGGGTGCGATCCTCGATCCGAAGATGTTCCAGCGCTCGTTGCCGCTCGCCACGGCGCTGCGGAAGGAACCCCAGGAACAGAAATTCTTCATTAGGAAGGCCGGAAGCGGACAGGGCCGTGAGGAGAGCCGAAGGACCGGGAATGGGCACCACGGGAATGTGGTGACGAATGGCCAGGGCCACGAGGCGATGGCCGGGATCGGAGACCAGCGGCATGCCCGCGTCGCTGACGAGAGCGATGGAGGAGCCATTCTCCATCGCCAGCACGAGTTCAGGTGCGCGAGTCAGTTCATTGTGTTCGTGATAGCTGACAAGGGGCTTTTGGATCTCAAAATGGTTGAGCAACTTTAAAGTGTGCCGCGTATCCTCGCACGCAATTTGGTCCACTTCCTTAAGGATGCGGAGGGCGCGCAGGGTAATGTCCTCGAGGTTGCCGATGGGCGTGGCAACAAGATAAAGGCACCCTCGGCGCGCTGGTTCAGCCGGACCAGAATGAAGTTTCTCTTGCATAAGCCTGCTGAAGAGTCTAGCACGCGGAGAGTAGCCCCCGGCGCGCGTGCTATAATCGGAAGTTTGGAGAACCAGTTGGAGGACGTACTGTGCCGCTGTACGAATATCAGTGCGCGAAGTGCCACCGCCGGACGGAAAAGATTGAGACCGTGGCGGGGCCTCACCTAAAGAAATGCCCCCATTGTGGCGGCAAGGTGGAGCGTATGCTCACGGCCCCCGCGATCCAGTTCAAGGGATCGGGCTGGTACGTGACTGACTACGCGGGCAAGGGCGGCGCGAAGGACAGCGCTACGGACGGCGCAAAAGATGGCGGGACCGCTTCCCAGGGCGACGCGAAAGATTCGAAGAAAGAAGCCACGAAAGAGTCTGGCGCAAAGGAGACAAAGGAATCCAAGGAAACGAAAGGCACGAAAGAGAAGAAAGCAGCCAAGAAGGATTGACTGGCCGCAGAAGTTAGAGCTTTAGAGTCTTGAGATAAACGCGAAAAGGCTCGCCGAGTTCCTCGTTCAGTAGGGCGAGCTCCACGGTGGCTTTCAAAAAACCAAGTTTATCGCCCGCGTCGTAGGATACCCCTTCATAAATGTAAGCCCACAAGCCTTGTTCCTTCGCCAGGATGCGCAGGGCGTCGGTGAGCTGGATTTCGTTCCCCGCGCCTGGTTTGGTGCGCTCCAGGCAATCGAAAATGGCTGGCGGAAGTACGTACCGCCCGGTGATTGCAAGATTCGAGGGTGCCTCTTCGGGCTTGGGCTTTTCCACGAGGTCGCGAATGCGCAAGAGACGCTCGCCGAAGGGAGCCTGGGGAGCAGGCTCGCCGGCCACGATTCCATAAAGATGCGTTATATCCCGCGGCACTTCCTCGACGGCAATGGCCCCGGTGCCCGTCGCTTCGTACACGTCGATGAGCTGTTTCGTGGCGGGATTCTTTCCGGGAATCAATACATCGCCAAGGAGGACAGCGAAAGGCTCCTCACCCACCAGGTCCTTCGCGACCAGCACCGCGTGCCCTAGTCCCAGGGGCTCTTTCTGGCGCGTGTAGCTGACCTGCACCATATTGCTAATCTTGCGAACCATGTCAGCCTGGTCCGTCTTGCCTTTTTCTTCTAGGAAACGCTCGAGCAACGGCGCATTGTCAAAGTGGTCTTCGATGGAGTTCTTGCCCTTTCCGGTAACAATGATGATGTGCTCGATCCCGGAGACCACGCACTCTTCCGCCACGTACTGGATCTGGGGCTTATCCACGACGGTGAGCATCTCTTTCGGTTGGGCCTTGGTCGCGGGAAGGAAGCGAGTACCCAGCCCTGCGGCCGGCAGCACCGCCTTGCGGACTCTTCGGTGAACGGCAGAATTCGTGGAGGAGAACTTCGGGTCTTGCGTCATAGGTGGATTGTTTTTTTTCGGATTTGAATTCTAAATTCTTCGCTTCTGTACAGTAGCCGCCTCGCCGAAGTTTTGTCAATGAAACCCGGCGCAAAGGGTTCCCGGGAAGCCAGAAAGCAGGGCGCTCCCAAGGGTTTTCACGCGCTCAATGGAGGACGCTGGAGATGGGCGGCGCGGCTTTCGGCACGGCTTTTAGGTAGTCCTTGCCGAGAAAGGCCCCGACGGTGGCGGCAATCTGCGATTGTGTTACCGGCGGGATATTGTTGCGCTCTCCGAGTGGAGGCGTGTCAGGTCCAATAACGGCAATCCAGATATTTTCCGAACCCTTTTGTTTGTTGCCATGATCGCGCCATTCTTTGGGTCCGCTGCCGCGTCCGTGATCCGCCGTAAGGATGAACGTAGTGTGGTCGCGATACTCCGGCATACTCTGTACGGTGTTCCAGAGTTGTTGCACAAACTCATCGAAGCCGCGAGCGCTTTCGAGAACCAGGTCATAGCGACCGGAATGGGCCCAATTGTCGGTTTCCCCGTAGCCGACAAACAGCACGCGCGGGTGAATGCTCTTCACAAAGTCGAGCAGGGGAATTTGCAGGAAAGAGTCGTAGACGTCCTCGTTGTCGAGCCTGGTGGTGGTGCGATAGAGCTTATTCATGAGCTCCTGGCGCTGCGTCAGCGGCGACCCTTGGTAAGGCGGGTCCCAACTGACCTGCATGGGGATGTGGCTGCGCGGCTCATTGAAAATATTCTTGAAGACTTCCCAGGTGGCAAACGCCGCGGTCTTGTCGTGGAACTCCGGCTGATTGTTCAGCCATTCAAACACGGTTATGTTAGGATTGGGGCCGAACTCGTTGGAATTAATACGCGGGTCGGGTACGCCGGTCAGCATTTCGTTGTAACCGGGATAAGAAAAATCGAGACCATTGGTAACCCGGGCAATGCTGCCGATGTTCTGGTTGCCGAAAATTTGGCCTTGCTGGGCAACGACCGTCCAGAGAAAAGGGAATAGCACCTTGCGCCGTTCCTCGGGAGTCTCGCGCCAGAAATTTTTCTCCAGGTAATCCTTGTGAGCCCAGTTGCCGCCGTGGTCAGTGAAGAGCAGATCCCTCTCAGCGCCGGTAAAAACTTCCTGCCAGCGAAGGCCGTCGGAAATAATCAGGAAGACATTTTTGGTTTGTAAAGGTTGTGCCGGCTGCTGGGCATTAACGCAAGAAAGAACCGGGCCGAACAGCAGAACACAGAGTGCACCGAGCCATCGTAGAAGTGTCATTCGAGGATTCTCCCGAAAGGCGAAAGAACTATACCGCAGACTGCACCTCGTGGCCTCAACTTGCCTTGAATGCTTCAGGGCTGTTTGTAAACGGGCACTAGAAAGTAGGCTTCATAATCTGCGCCTGGCGCCTTGCCGCGTGCTTCGATTTCCCAGTAAGTGGGAGGAGTATCGGCCAGCGTTGTGGTGTGCTGATCAACGGGAATGCGGAACTCGACGGGAATGTCGGCGCTGGCATAGTTGGCGACGCGCTCCCGGGGAAGCGTGACGGCGTCTTTGTAGAGTTCGTAGCAGACTACCTGGGTACTGCGATTGTTGCCCATGCCAGTCGTCACATACTTCTCCCGCACGCAGCGCAACGTGAGAGACAATTCGTCGATTACGTTCATGTGATGCGGTACGCGCAACCGTGCGCGGAGCGTGCCGCCCAGGAAGTATGGGAATTCGTCGTAGGCCAAGAAGCTGTTCCCAAAACGAAAGATTTCGGCGAGCATTTGCGCCCACCGAACCCAGAAAAACAATCCGATCAGCGCGAACAGGGAAGCCACAACGAGAAAGAGCCATGCCCCACGCTGGGTGATGCCCACCCAGAAAAAAGGAGCCAGGATGGCATTCCAGACCAGGGCCGCTACCAGCCGCTTGACCATTTCGCGGAAGGCGGAGTAGCTACAGCCTTCCTTCCGCCAGTGAAAATCGAAATACCAGGGCTGACCGGGATATTGCGCGGCCTCCCGGCGGTAGGAAGCTTTGCGGAAAATGCCGATGACGCCGTGAAGCAGAAGAAATAGTCCGGCCAAGAAAAACAGAGATCCTGAGACGGTGATTACCCAGGCACGTGCCTGCCGTGGACGAGTACGATGCCGAACGCAGCGCACTCGATGAACGCTCCTGCAAAAAGAAAGGGAAGGCCGAAAAGCAGGGATTTCCACCCGTCAATGGGCGCGGTGCTCTGCGCCGGATGATTGGGCAGGGCTGGAGGCAGGCCCGGACCGCTCCCCAGCATCCGCTGGATCCCCTCCGAATTGGATGTGATCGTAATTGGCATAAGTATTTTCCTGGCCTTTTCCACTCTGCGGTGGGCTCTTTCGGGCTGCAATAGGGCTTCGGCCAATGAGTAATCGCCCTGCGCTAGCATGATGGCGTTCACACATCACATTGTGCATGATTATGTGTGAGGTGGGTCGTGGCAACGAATCTGGCAATTGACGACCGGCTGGTGGAAGAAGCGCAAAAGCTAGGGCGCCATCGCACGAAAAGGGAAACGGTCAATGCCGCCTTGGATGAATACATTCGGCGTCGAAAACAACAGGAAGTGGTTTCTCTCTTCGGGACGATCGAATATGACCGGGCTTACGATTACAAGCGCGAGCGTCGGAAACGGTCGTGAACGTCCTGGTGGACACGTCGATCTGGTCTCTGGCGCTGCGACGGAGGAGTCACGATCTGAACGCGCACCAGAACGCAGCCGTCGCGGAGCTGACCGAACTGATTAAGGAAGGACGAGCGAAGATCATCGGCCCCGTACGTCAGGAGCTCCTGTCTGGCATCACGAGCGCGACCCAGTTTGACAAGCTTTGTGAGACGATGAGCTCCTTTCCCGACGAGACGGTGGGCACTCCGGATTATGTGGCAGCCGCGAAAGCAAGCAATGTTTGCAGGCCCAAGGGTACCGCGGTATCCGTTTCCGATATGCTGTTGTGCGCGATGGCCATGACCAGGGGATGGGCAATTTTTATGAGCAACCCGGATTTTGAGAATTATGCGAAAGTCTTGGCTGTCCCTTTACACGTGCCTCGGAAGTAGATATTCCGCCAGAACCAAGAGGATTTGGGCGAAGAGATGACGGAAAAAGGTACAAACGAGATACGGATTTTGGGCATCGAGTCTTCGTGTGACGAAACGGCTGCTGCTGTAGTCGTGGACGGCCGAACGATTCTCTCCAATGTGGTGGCTTCCCAGATTGACATTCACGGGAAATATGGCGGCGTAGTCCCGGAGCTGGCCTCACGCGAGCACCTGCGGCAGATTGTGCCAGTTGTCCGCGAGGCACTGGCACAGGCCGGGCTGCGCATGGAAGACTTGGACGCGATTGGTGTGACGGAAGGCCCGGGGTTGGTGGGCTCACTTCTCGTTGGGATCACCTATGGCAAAACACTCGCAGCGGCCCTCGGAAAGCCGCTTGTGCCGGTCAATCATCTCGAAGGACACGTGCACGCGGCGTTTCTGGAAGCCTACCAAAGTGGAACTGAGCCTCAATTGCCTGCTGTCTGCTTGATCGTTTCTGGTGGCCACACGGTGCTTTACGAAATGCGAACAGACGACTCGCTTGGCGGGAATGGGAGAGGTGCCCTTCATTATCGGAAGCTGGGTCAAACGCGAGACGACGCTGCAGGCGAGGCTTATGACAAGGTGGCCAAGCTACTGGGGCTGGGCTATCCGGGAGGGCCGATTCTCGATCGCCTGGCTGCTTCGGCCGGGCCGGCGAAAGCGCCTGTGAAGTTTGGTCCGACGAAAACACGAGGGAATGCACTGGATTTCAGCTTTAGCGGGTTAAAGACCGCGGTGCTCTATCACCTGCGCGAACACCCGGCATACAACGAGGAGATTCGGAAGCGGGAAGAAGCGATCTCGGCCGGGCAACGCAGTTTTGAGGAGTTGCGGCCATCGTGCAGCGAGGCTACCTTGGGGTTGGTGCGCGAATTCCAGAATGCCGTAGTACGCGAACTGGTCGAGCGCACTATGTTGGCAGCCGAGGAATATACAGTCGGGACGATTCTCGTCTCCGGGGGAGTTTCGGCCAACCGGCAATTGCGCGCCGTCTTTCAAGAGCGAGCCCGGTCTCGCGGACTCAGTGTCTATTTTCCCAATCCAGCCTTGTCTACGGACAATGCCGCGATGATCGCTGCGGCAGCGTACCCCAGCTTTGTCCGCGGCGCCTTTGCGGATATGTCCTTGAATGCC
>Ga0306926_10001989_pt1 | contig 20595 bp, 18 predicted proteins | sample flu12Cox44000178_FD_203759 | JGI IMG/M metagenome (GOLD analysis project Ga0306926, IMG submission 203759) | Lab enrichment of tropical soil microbial communities from Luquillo Experimental Forest, Puerto Rico - flux8day.12C.oxic.44.000.178 (v2)... | ecosystem: Environmental > Terrestrial >...
GACCTTGACATGCGATATCTTCTTGAACGGGATCTTGTTGAGGATATGGGAAATGCAGTTGAGCCGCGCCCGCCGCTTATCGTCCGAATGGACGATGTACCAGGGGGCGTGCCTGCTGCTCGTTCTCTTCAGCATTGTGTCGCGCGCCCGCGAGTAGTCGTACCAACGCCGGAATGACTCGAGATCCATCGGGCTCAATTTCCACTGCCGCAGCGGGTCGTCGATGCGTGCCGAAAACCGCCGTTCCTGCTCTTCCTGGCCGACCTCCAGCCAGATCTTGATCAATCTAATGCCAGCATCAACGATGTATTTTTCGACTTGCGGGCAAAGCTTGAGAAAATGGCGGGTCTGCTCCGGCGTTGAAAATCCCATTACGGTTTCGACGCCGGCGCGATTGTACCAGCTACGATCGAAGATCACGATCTCACCCGCGGCCGGGAAGCGCTCGATGTAGCGCTGCATGAACAATTGAGTCTTTTGACGATCCGAGGGGGCCGGCAGAGCCACCACGCGAAACACGCGCGGGCTCACCCGCTCGGTAATGGCCTTGATGGTCCCACCCTTCCCGGCTGCGTCGCGACCTTCGAAGACGACGATGATGCGCGCTCCCGTGTCCTTGACCCAATCCTGCAAATGGCAAAGCTCGACCTGAAGTTTGCGCAGTTCCTTCTCGTAAGGCTTGCGTTTCATCTTCTCCTTGGCTTTGCCGCCTGCCGCACGTTTCAATGCCATGACATCACCCTTCTCTTGCAGCCGGCGTTGCGCGGCCTCAAGCGGTGCAGCCGCTCTTGCACTGTCGCTTCGAGCGGACGCGAGCTAGTCGATGATATGGTACCCGCCGTCGACGTAAAGTGTTTCCCCGGTGATGAGGCGCGCCGCGTCGTGGGCGAGAAACGCAGTAGCGACGCCGACGTCGTCGATGCTGACGAGGCTGCGTGTTGGCGCCTTCGCTCTCGCCTTGTCGAGCAGTTCGTCGAACTCCGGGATCCCGGAAGCGGCGCGCGTCGCCAGCGGCCCGGGCGAGATGGCGTGCACGCGGATGCCCTTGGGACCGAGCTCGGCCGCCATGTAGCGGACCGCGCTCTCGAGCGCCGCTTTGGCAACGCCCATGATGTTGTAGTTCTTAACGACCATCTGGCTGCCGTAATACGTCATCGTAAAGAGGGTCCCGCCTTCGCGCATCAGCGGCTCCGCCAGATGCCCCATGCGCATGAAGGTCCAGCACGACACCTCCATCGTGGTGAGAAAGCCATCGCGCGAGACATCGACTACTCTGCCCTGCAGCGCGTCTTTCGGGGAGAACGCGATCGAGTGCACGACAAAATCGAGTTTGCCCCAATCCTTGCCGATGCGTTCGAACACCGCCTCCATCTGGCCGGGCACGCGCACGTCGAGGGGCATCACGATGGGGGCTTCGAGCTCGCGGGCGAGCGGTTCTACGTATTTCTTCGCCTTGCCGTTGAGATAAGTCACCGCGAGCTCGGCGCCGAAAGTCCGGAATGCTTTGGCGCAACCCCAAGCGATCGATTGTTCGTTGGCAATGCCAACGATGAGGCCTTTCTTGCCTTCCAGGAGCTTGGCTTTTACGACGGGGATCATGGAGGGCTGCATGTCCGGTCGTCGGTGGGGTAGCAGCTCGTTTTCACGTGCTTCCTAGCGGCCGTCCGTTGGATTGCGACTGAGAGATCGTTTGCATGACTCTTTGATAGTCGTCGGAAAGTCGCCGCCAATCGTCCGCGGCCATCTGCATCCGCTGTGCGACGCATTCCTGATATGCGCTCAGGGCTTCCGGAGCGGACCGGGTCTTTGTCAGCTTGGTGGCCAGCTCTGACCAGAGATCTACTTCCGACTTGACGCGGGCCAGCCAAGCACGGCTCGCTTGCTCACACGCCGCAAGCAGCTCCTGTTGCATGCCCAGCATTGCCTCTGTTTGCTCCTTCCCCGATTGGGGAAAAGGCGTCGAGGAGTCTGTAGTCTTAGCGCTCATGACGTAACCTCCCAACATGATGACTTTTTGTTGAACCTTCCCCTGACAGAGCATCGATTATATATTCTCCTCGCTACGCCAGCGATAGAGATTGTGATCCACTGCATTTCGATGCGGAATGGGATGGAACATGGCAAGTAAACCCGACGAGTTGCTGCCCAGCGCAAAGGACTTCATGAAGAAAATCGCGCTCGCGGAGGCAGAAGAAGCATCCAAGCAGGTGCGGCAGCACGCCGAGGCAGAGGCGGAGAAGCAGGCGCTACTCGACCGCCTCAGAAAACCATCGGGCGTTTCTGACGAAGAGGCAATTCAGCGCGCCATCAAGATCATCGAGCGCGCCGTGAGCAACGGCAAAACCGAGGTACAAGTACACCGCTTTCCCCACGACCTGTGCACGGACAAGGGCCGCGCCATCAACGAGCAGGAACCGGGCTGGGAAAACACGCTGACCGGGGTGCCGAAGGAGATCCATCAACTTTGGGCGAAGTACTTCCGCTCGCGCGGATACAAGCTCAGGGTCGAAATCGTCGATTTTCCCGGCGGGATGCCGGGCGACATCGCGATGACACTGAAGTGGGGTTAAACCACTTGGAACACCGCCCCGCGGCGGTATGGCGGTAGACGGACGAACCGCCGCGCACTTGATGCAGATCAAAACAAGCCAGTCGCGACTGTGATGACTGGCGTGGGGTGAAGGCGAGCCATTCGCGAGCGCCGACGCGGTCCGATTCACACGTCGGCTGACGGGCAAAGCAGGAGCGAGATCATGCTGTCGGACGAAAATCAGCTATCCATGATCAGCGCATCTACAGCGCCATTCGGGATATTTGCCCCCGCGATGGAATACATGGTCGATGCCGCACAACGCAGCGTGTTGTTCTGGGATGTCATGCGCCAGCGCGGCAATCAGTATCGCCAGCATTTGGCCGAGGCTGTGCCGCACGTGCTCGACTACGAAGTGGAGCTGATCCTCAGCGGCAAGACGCTTGATCGGCCGGTCAATTACGGTCTGGTGCGGGTCATCCCGCCACAGGGGGTCGAAATCGATCCGATGCGCCGCCCGTTCGTCATCGTCGATCCGCGCGCCGGGCATGGTCCCGGCATCGGCGGTTTCAAAGCCGACAGCGAAATCGGTGTCGCGTTCAAAGCGGGCCATCCCTGCTATTTCATCGGCTTCCTGCCGGATCCCATGCCCGGCCAGACCATCGAGGACATCGCGCGCGCCGAAGCGGTTTTTCTTGAGAGAGTCATCGCGCTGCATCCCGACGCGGACGGAAAGCCTTGCGTGATCGGCAACTGTCAGGCCGGTTGGGCGATCATGATGCTCGCCGCCGTCCGTCCGGAGCTGTTCGGCCCGATCATCAACGCCGGATCGCCGCTGTCCTACCGGGCTGGCGTGCGCGGCAAAAACCCGATGCGCTACAGCGGCGGCCTGTTGGGCGGGAGCTGGTTGACCGCGTTTACCAGCGATCTCGGCAACGGCAAGTTCGACGGAGCGTGGCTGGTGCAGAATTTCGAGAACCAGAATCCCGCCAACACGCTGTGGACCAAGCAATACAACCTCTATTCAAAGATCGACACGGAAGCTCCGCGCTATCTAGGTTTTGAGCGCTGGTGGGGAGGTCACGTCAATCTCAACGCCGAAGAGATCCAGTTCATCGTTGACGAGCTGTTCATCGGCAACAACCTCGCTGCCGGCAGAATACAAACATCGAACGGAACAGCGATCGACCTCCGCAATATCCGCTCGCCCATCGTGGTTTTCTGCTCCAAGGGCGATAACATCACACCGCCGCAGCAGGCGCTTGGATGGATTCTCGATCTGTACGAGAACGTCGACGATATCCGCTCCTACGGGCAAACGATCGTCTATACGGTCCACCCAACCGTCGGCCATCTCGGCATCTTCGTTTCCGGCGGCGTTGCCAAAAAAGAGCACGGCGGGTTTTCCAGCAATATCGACCTGATCGACACGCTGCCGCCCGGTCTCTACGAGGCAGTATTCGAGAACAAGACCGAAGAGACCGTCAATCCCGATCTCGCCACCGGGAAATGGGTGATGCGGTGCGAAGAGAGATCCTTGGACGACATCCGCGCGCTCGGCGGAAATGATGCGGCCGATGAGCGCCGGTTCGCAACCGCCGCTCGCGTCTCCGAAACCAACCTCGCGCTTTACCGCACCTTTGCGCAGCCGCTCGTTCGGACACTCGTGAACTCGCCGCTGGCACAATGGATGCAGCAGCTGCACCCGTTGCGCTTGCAGTACGAGGTCTTCTCCAATGCCAATCCCATCATGGCGCCGGTTGCGAACATGGCCGAGCAGGTTCGCGAGAACCGCAGGCCTGTCGCGGCCGATAATCCATTTGTCGAAATGCAGGAGATCCTCTCCCGCAACATTGTCGCGGGGCTCGACGCATGGCGCGACATGACGGAGGCGCTCGCCGAGCGGACCTTCCTGGCGGTGTATGGCTCACCGGTGCTGCAGGCCGCCGTCGGTATCGATTCTGCCGGGACGCGTTCCCTACGGCAGGCCAGCAAGCATCCTTTGCATAAGGAACTGCTGCAGAAGCGAATTGCGGAACTGAAATCGCATATTCCCGCCGGCGGGCTGCGCGAGGCCGTCATCCGCGGGCTGCTCTATGTGGGGCTCGCGAGGGGCGCGGTCGACGAGCGCGGCTTTGAAGCTCTGCGGCGCATTCGGCGAACCCATGGCGACATGCCCTTACCGGCATTCAAGGCGCTCGTGCGCGAGCAGTTCTACATGCTGCTGATCGACACGGAAGCTGCACTCGCCGCGATCCCGTCGATGCTCCCTGCCGATGTCGAGACGCGGCGGAAGGCATTCGACCTCATCAGGCAGATCATGACTGCGCAGGGTGAACTGTCCATCGAAGACAAGGAGCGCATGCAGCGCGTCGCCCGCGCGTTCGGCCTCGACGAGGCATCGACGGTTCCAAACCTGACGGTCATCGCGTCGGCTCGGCAAGAGGCACAGGCGAAGGCATCGTGATCGGCCGTCGCGCTCGGGCGGGCGAGGTGCGTGGGGCAGAGTCATGTTGAAGGACAGCGAGATTGGGAACATCGCCGCCATGGGTCCGGTGGGCGATCCGCCGGCTTCGAAATACGAGCGGCTGATCGCCCGCGCGAAACAGGTGCCGCCGGCGACGACTGTCGTCGTTCACCCCTGCGACGAAACGGCGCTGCGCGGCCCCATCCAGGCGGCGGAAGCGGGCATCATCAAACCCATCCTCGTCGGACCGGCCGGCAAGATCAAAGCTGTCGCGCGCGAGCATCGGCTCGATATCGAGCGCTTCGAACTCATCGACGTTCCCCACAGCGACGCCGCGGCGGCAAAGGGGGTCGAGCTGATCCATCAATCCAAGGGCGAGCTCTTGATGAAGGGCAGCCTGCACACGGACGAGCTCATGCGCGAGGTGACGTCGAGCAAGACCGGTTTGCGCACGGAGCGGCGGATCAGCCACGTCTTCATTCTGGATGTGCCGGGCTATGCCGAGACGCTGTTCATCACCGACGCCGCCATCAACATCTTTCCCGATCTCGACGCCAAGCGCGACATCGTGCAGAACGCGATCGATCTGTTCACGCAGGTCGGGCTCGGCACCCCGCGCATCGCCATCCTGTCCGCCGTCGAGACCGTGACCGCCAAGATACCGTCCACCATCGAGGCGGCCGCGCTTTGCAAGATGGCCGACCGCGGACAGATCACGGGTGGCATCCTCGATGGGCCTTTGGCCTTTGACAACGCCGTGGATCCGGAAGCGGCGCGCATCAAAGGCATCAAGTCGGAGGTCGCGGGGCGCGCGCAGATCCTGGTCGTCCCGGATCTCGAGGCCGGCAACATGCTGGCCAAGAACCTTGCATTCATGGCCAAGGCGGACACGGCGGGCATCGTTCTTGGCGCGCGCGTGCCGATCATCCTGACGTCGCGCGCCGATTCCGTGCGCTCGCGCATGGCCTCTTGCGCGGCCGCGGTCCTCTACGCCGATGCGCGGCGACGCACGGCGCCGTTGCCCAAGGCCTGACGGCGATGGATGCAATCCTTGTCGTCAATGCGGGCTCGTCGAGCGTCAAGTTCCAGATATTCGGCGTTGAGGGAGGTGGGCTTCGCCGGCTGATCAAGGGTCAGCTCGACGGCATCGGCACGCGGCCCCGGCTGAAAGCTGAGGCAAGCGACAAGTCATCGCTGATCGATAAGACCTACGCGCCGGATAAGGTCGCCGACGTTCCCGCAGCGATTGCGACGGTTGCCTCCTGGTTGCGCGAGACTCAGAGCCTGAACCTGCTCGCCGTGGGCCACCGGGTGGTTCATGGCGGGCCCAAATATGACCGGCCGGTCGTCGTCGACCAAACAGTGGTGGCAAATCTCGAGCAATACGTTTCGCTTGCACCGCTGCATCAGCCCAACAATTTGGCGCCGATCCGCACGCTGATGAAAAGCCGTCCTGAGTTGCTTCAGGTCGCCTGCTTCGACACCGCCTTTCACCACGGCCACAGTGCCGTCGCGGATCATTACGCCATCCCTGAGCATTTCTACGCCGAGGGCGTGAGACGCTACGGTTTTCACGGGCTCTCCTATGAATACGTCGCCCAGCGCTTGCGCGAGGTCGCCCCCAGCGTGGCGGCGGGCCGCGTGATCGTCGCGCATCTCGGCAGCGGCGCCTCCATGTGCGCCTTGGCCAACGGCCGCAGCGTCGAAAGCACGATGGGTTTCACCGCGCTCGACGGGATTCCCATGGGGACGCGGCCGGGCCAAATCGATCCCGGCGTCCTGCTCTACCTGCTCACCGAAAAAGGCATGACGCCGGCGGCCGTCCAGGATCTGCTCTATCGCGACAGCGGTCTAAAAGGCCTGTCCGGCATCAGCAATGACATGCGAGACCTGCAATCGAGCTCGGATCCGCGCGCGGCACTTGCGGTCGACCATTTCGTCTACCGCGTCGGACTCAATGCCGGAATGCTGGCGGCCGCGCTGGGAGGGGTCGACGCGTTCGTGTTCACGGCCGGTATCGGCGAGAACTCGCCAGCCATTCGCGCCCGCATCGCAGAGAGACTTGTATGGCTTGGCGGCGTTCTTGATCCGGCGGCGAATGCAGCCGGCAAATCGCTCATTTCGCGGCCGGAAAGCCGGGTTGTCGTCCTGGTCGTGCCGACGGACGAGGAGCTGATGATTGCGCAGCACACGCTTGCATTCCTACCGAAAGGTGCCGCAAAATCGGCGCATGCCGCTCGGGATGCAGCAATGAGCGGGACTAACAAGTGAACTAGGGAGAAACGCCATGAGACGAGCGTTGATCGCCGTTCTGCTGGCCGGCGCAGTAGCCGTGGCCACGACGAAACCGGCTGAGGCCCGCTGGGGCTGGGGTTGGGGATGGGGCATCGGCGCCTTCGCCATCGGCGCGCTGCTTGGCGCCGCGCTGTGGCGGCCGGCTTACTCTTATTACTATCCGGCCTACAGCTATTACCCGGCGTATGGCTACGGGTACGGCTATCCGGCCTACAGCTACAGCTACGGCTATCCGTCCCATTACGGCGGCTACTACCGGTCTTACTACGGCGGGTACTATGGCGGCTACTACGGCTACCGGTTCGCGCGGCGGCCGTCATCCACCATGCTTGCTCGCGCCAAGAAAAATTCCGCGATCGCCTTGGCCAGCGCAAAGGTGCGTCGCGTCCACGGCACCGCGTTTGCAAGTGCGACGGCGACTTCGCCTCGCGCTCATGCCCCCAAGCGGGTGCAGGGACGCTTTGCTGCAGTGGCAGCACGGTAAGGAACGCCATTTAGGTCCGGTTGGGTCATCCACGACCCAGGCGATTGCAGCAACACCACGGTGCATGTCCGCTTCGCTCCTAAAGCGGACATGCATCGCTAGGTCGCTTTGTGCAAAAGCGGGTGGCCAGATGCAGATGTTGTCTAGGCCAGGTTGCGCATCTTGACGCGCTGCACGACCCAAACGGTCAGCAGGTAACCGACGCCCGTGATCAGTAGCGTCAGCAGGGCCGGAACCCACGCGGTCGGGATGGCGTAGGTACAGATCAAGAAACCGATCGTCGTCCAGATCACTGCGATCGGATTGAAGCCAGCCCAGTAGCGGTAGCGGCCTTTCGCGTCGTAAAGCGCGACGACATCGATCTGCATGCGTCGCACGAACAAATAATCGAACACAAGCACGCCTGCGACCGGCGAAAACACGTTCCCGAACAAGCTGACGTATCGAAAGAAGTTCAACACGTCCGGCACGCCGCACAGCGCGACCCCGAACACGCTCGCAATCAGCGTGGTCCAGAACCGCCCAATCCGTTCGAACATGTTGGAGAGCGAAAGTCCTCCCGAATAGAGATTGAGCACGTTGATGGTCCAGTCGTCGACACAGAGGAAGATAAGCACAAGCAGGAAGGCAACCCAGCTGGTTTCGATTTGGGCGGTCAGCACGAAAGGATTGGTGACCTTGCCCAGGGTTGCGGCCGCCCCGTATGCGCCGAGCGCGGTGGACAGCAACGCTCCCAGCGCGCCGGCGGCGAACGTGCCGATCCACATGTCGGTCCGCGAGCGCGTGTAACGCGCGAAGTCCGCGGCATCGGTGATGTTGGTCAGCCAGCCGGCAATCGTGACGTTCAGCCAGGCGGCCAGCAAAACCCAGGTCCAGCCGCTGGCGCCCGGGTAGGACAGCACTTTGGCAAACTCGAAATTCGGATCGTCATGACGCGCGAACAGCACAAACAGATAGGCCAATACGACGACCTTGATCGGCAACGCGACTCGCGCCAGCACCTTGAGCGATCCGAAGCCGATCACCGCGACGCACGCCTGGATGAACCCAAAGATCACGCTGACCCCAATCAGCGGATAGGTAACGCCGGTCATTTTCGCGAGCACCGCGACGATGGCCGATGCGCCGACAAGGGTCTGGAACGCGAACCAGTAGATGCATACGAGCATGCGCAATAGCGAGGGGATCAGCTTTGCACCCCGCAACCCGTAGACGACGCGGGTCGCGACCTGACCGGGGATTCCGTAGTCGACCCCCAGCGTCGCCATGATCAGATAGAAGACCATTGCGACGATGGTCCCAAAAAATCCGGCAGTCACCGCGGCCTGGAAAGACAAGCCGGCCGCCACCATCAAGCCCCCGCTCAGCATGATGCCGGGGTTGATCAGGAAGTTGAACATTATGCTGAAGAGGTCGAACCAGCCGGCCGTCTTGCGCTCTTCCGGAACAGGTTCGATGCCGAACTGCTCGACGCCGGCGGGCTGACGGTAGCGTTCGCGCAGGCGGCGCTCGATGTCGGTTGCGGAAGTCATAGGCAATTCTGCGCGCCGGCCTTGTCCGCCTGGCGCTTAAACATGAGCGCGACATGCGTTTGCAACGCGCTCACTCCTGCATCGCCTCTTCGCGCTTGGCGCGCAGCGCCGGCAGCGCGATGGCGAGGAGCAGCGCGACGGCGGCGATCAGGAAGGCGGCGGAGATCGGCCGCGTGATCAGCACCATTGGGTCGCCGAACGAGATCATCATCGCGCGGCGCAGGTTTTCCTCCATCATCGGCCCGAGAATATATCCGAGCACCATCGGCGCGGGCTCGCAATCGAGCTTGAGCAGCACATAGCCGGCGGCCGACAGCCCAGCGAGCGCGTAGACGTCGAACACCTTGTTGTCGACGGCATAGGCGCCGATGCAGCAGAACACGAAGATCGCCGGAAACAGCAGCCGGTACGGCACCGCCAGCAGCTTGATCCACAGCCCGACCAGCGGCAGGTTGAGCACCAGCAGCATGAGGTTGCCGACCCACATGCTCGCGATCAGGCCCCAGAACAATTCGGGCCGCTCGGTCATCACCTGCGGGCCGGGCGCGATGCCCTGGATCATCAGGGCGCCCACCATCAGCGCCATGGTGGGGTTCGAGGGAATGCCGAGCGTGAGCATGGGGATGAACGAGGTCTGCGCCCCGGCATTGTTGGCGGATTCGGGCGCCGCCACGCCGCGGATGTCGCCCGCGCCGAAGGCGCGCGGGGGTTTTGCGACCTTCTTCTCGACCATGTAGGCGGCGAACGAGGCGAGTAGCGCGCCGCCGCCCGGCAGAACGCCGAGCAGCGAGCCGAGAGAAGTGCCGCGCACGATCGACCAGAAGCACGCGCGTAGATCCGCGCGGGTGGGCAGCACGCTGCCGATGCGCGAGGTGAACACCTGCTGCTTCTCCTTGTGCTCGAGATTGAGCACCACGTCGGTGATACCGAAGAAGGCCATGGCGAGCGCGACGAAGCCGAGCCCGTCGGCGAGCTCGGCCTGGCCGAAGGCGAAGCGGATGACGCCGGAATTGACGTCGGTGCCGACGAGCCCGAGCAGAATGCCGAAACACACCATGGCGATGGCTTTGACGAGCGAGCCGCGCGCGAGCACGACCGCCGCGATCAGCCCGAACACCATCAGAGAGAAATACTCGGCCGGGCTGAACTTGAGCGCGAGCTCGGCAAGCGGCGGGGCGAAATAGGCGATGAGCAGCGTGGCAATGCAGCCGGCGATGAAGGAGCCGATCGCCGCGATGCCGAGCGCGGGTCCGGCGCGGCCGCGCCGCGCCATCTGATGGCCGTCGAGCGTGGTCACGACCGAGGACGATTCGCCGGGAATGTTGACCAGGATCGCGGTGGTCGAGCCGCCGTATTGGGCGCCGTAATAGATGCCGGCGAGCATGATCAAGGCCGGCGCCGGGCCGAGCCCGAAAGTGAACGGCAACAGCATGGCCACCGTCGCCACCGGACCAATCCCGGGCAATACGCCGACGAGCGTGCCGAGAAAACAGCCGATGAAGCAATAGAGGATGTTCTGCCAGGTCAGCGCCACGCCCAGACCGAACGCGAGGTTGGAGAGCGTTTCCATTCTCGCCTCACACCCGCATGTGACGCCGAACTGGGAGGCTGTTCGCTGGCGAGACCATACGGGGCTTACGACGTCGGCCAGAGCGGCAGCGGCAGGCCGAGCAGCCAGACGAACACCGCGACCGAGAACACGATCATGACAGCCGCGAGCGCGAGATTGTCCACCAGCCGCACCTCGCGTGAAGCGTAGGCTCCGACCAGCACGAGCGCCGCGATGGCGGCGACCAAGCCGAGCCATTGCAGCGCGATGCCGAATAGGACGATGGCCAACATCGAAATGCCGATCGGCCGCGCGTCGAAACGCGGCACCGGGGCGCCGTCGAGCACGAACGAACGCAGCGCGATGATCAGCCCGAGTGCGGCCAGCAGCGCACCGATGAGCGTCGGGAACATCGCCGGTCCCATGCGATGCATGTCGCCGAGGCGGTATTGCTGGGCGAGCAGGACAAAGCCGCCGCCGATGGCGACGAAGATCAGCCCGGCCCAAAAATCCTTCGGCGAACGGATGCGCATCATCACATTGTCCGGTCATGCCCGCGAAAGCGGGCATCCAGTAACTACCATGTCATTTCTTGAGCGCAGCCCATTGAGTTGGTCGTGTTTACTGGATCGCCCGCCTTCGCGGGCGATGACAGCGCATGGGCTCAATCCGGACGGATGTTCGCCTTCTGCACGATGGCGCGGAAGCGCTCCGCCTCCTGCTTCACGCGCGCGTCCAATACCGCCGCGCTCGATGGGATCGTCTCCACCCCGCCGCCGGCGAAGCGCTCCTTGACGTCGGGCATGTCGAGGATCTTCACCACTTCAGCGTTGAGCTTCTCGATGATCGGCGCCGGCGTGCCTTTTGGGGCGAACAACGCGGTCCAGTTGGAGGCATCGACCTCCGTCACCCCGGCTTCTTGCAGCGTCGGCCATTCGGGACTGAATTTCGACCGCTTCGCCATGGTCACCGCCAAGGCGCGGACGCGGCCGGACTTGACGTGCGGAGCAACCGACGAGCTCGCCAGCACGCCGAGCGGGATGTCCCCGCCGGCGAGCGCGGCGGCGGCCGGCGCGCCACCTTTATAAGGAATGTGCTGAAACCGGGTGCCGGTATTGAGCGCCATCCATTCGAGCACGATCTGGTTGACGCTGCCGTTTCCCGGCGTAGCGACCGAGATGCGCCCCGGCTGCGCTTTGGCGGCGGCGATCACCTCGGCCACGGACTTGAACGAACCATCCGCGTGGGCAGCGAGCACCATCGGCGCGTCGCTCACCATGGCGATGGGCGCGAGATCGCGCTCGACGTCATAGGGCATCTCCTTGAACATCGCCGGGTTGATCGCGACGTCGCCGACCGTGGCCATGACGAGGGTGTAACCATCGGGCGCCGCCTTGGCGCCCGCCGTCATGGCGATGAAGCCGTTGCCGCCCGGCCTATTCTCCACCACCACCTGCTGGCCCCAGGCTTCGGTGAGCTTGGCCCCGAGGATGCGCGAGGCGATGTCGGTGATGCCGCCAGGCGCATAGGGCACGAGGATGTGGATGGGTTTGCTCGGGTAGTTCTGCGCCTGCGCGGGCGCGATGCTGAAAATGACGAGCGCGATGACACTCACGATCCAAACCATGCACACCTCCTGCGCCGGCACATCCCGGCATAACCTGCATGAGAGAGCGCCCCCGTGGCAAGGCGCGACCTCGCCGCAGGGCGAGGCGTTCAGACCTCGCGCGCGATGGCGCTCTCGTGCCAGCGCCGCAGCATCAGGTAGGAGAGCAGCGAGAGCGCGTAGAAGATCACGATTCCGGCGATGGACAAGAGCAGCAGCGCCGCGAACATCCGCGGGATGTTGAGCCGGTAGCCGGATTCGACGATGCGATAGGCAAGGCCCGAGCCGGCGCCGGCGGAGCCGGCCGCGATCTCGGCGACGACGGCGCCGATCAGCGACAGCCCGCCGGCGATTCGCAAACCGCCGAGGATTTGCGGCAGTGCCGCCGGCAGTTTGAGCTCCCACAGCACCTGCCGGTGCGTCGCGCCGTACAGGCGGAAGAGATCGACGAGATTGTAATCGACCGAACGAAGGCCGAGCGTGGTGTTGGCGAGGACGGGAAAGAAGGCGACGATCCAGGCGCAGGCGAGCACCGCAATCTGCTGCGGAAGATAGACGAGCAGGAGCGGCGCGATCGCCACGATCGGCGTGACCTGCAGGATCACCGCGTAAGGATAAAGCGAATATTCGACGACGCGCGACTGATTGAACAGCACGGCCAGGCCGATGCCGCCGACGGCCGCGAGCAGAAACCCTTCGAGCGTGGTCGTAAGGGTGACGAGCAGGGACGGCAACAGCACCGCCCGGTCGGAAATCAGCGTCGAAAACACCAGCCACGGGCTCGGCAGCACGTAGGGCGGAACGTCGCCGACGCGCACCACGATTTCCCACAGCACCAGCCCGAGCGTCAGCAACGCGATGGGCAGCAGCACGCGCAGAATGCGATCGATGACGGGAGATGCCTCGTCCCTTGCTCTCGTCTGGCTCATCGTCGCTCGCTCATGCTCCCTTCACGGCTCGTCCGTCGCGCCCGAGGCGTGGGCCAGCGCTTCCGATACCTGCCGGCAGTATCCGCCATACTCGGCGGAAGTGCGGAAGTGTTTGTCGCGGGGATAGGTCGCATTGATCGAGAGCTCAGTGAAGACGCGACCGGGCCGCCGTGTCATCACCACGATCCGCTGCGAGAGATAAACCGATTCGAACACCGAGTGGGTGACGAACACCACGGTCTTTCCCAGCGCCTGCCAAAGCCCGAGCAGATCATTGTTGAGGCGAAAGCGCGTGATCTCGTCGAGCGCCGCAAACGGCTCATCCATCAACAGGAGGCTGGGCTCGGTGACGAGAGCCCGCGCAATCGAGGTGCGCATTTTCATGCCGCCCGAGAGCTCGCGCGGATAGCTCTGCGCGAAGGCCGAGAGGCCTACACGCGCGAGCGCGGCATCGACGCGTAGCTGCGCATTCGGCTCGAGCCCGGCAAGCTTGAGCGGCAGCCGCACATTGGCGGCCACCGTCGCCCAGGGCATCAGCGTCGGCTCCTGGAACACGAAACCGATGCTGCGCGCAGCAGCCGCCTCGGCCTGCGGCCACTCGACCATTCCGCTGGTCGGCTCGCTCAAGCCCGCGATGATGCGCAGCGCCGTCGACTTGCCGCAGCCCGACGGCCCGAGCAGCGACACGAACTCCCCGGGCCGGACGTCAAGGTCGAGGGACTCGAGCGCGACCACCCCGTTGGCAAAGGTCCTGCCCACGCCGCGGAGCGCGACGACGGGGGTGGCGGAGTTGGGCGGATGAACGGCCACGATATCGCTGAACGGCAGCTCGACGGCAGAAGTCTACTTGCGCAATCCGGCTTCGGTCATGAACGCAACCCAACGCTTCACTTCGGCGGCGTGGAATTGCGAAAATGCCTGAACGCCAAGGCCGGTGGGCTCGAAACCGATGGCGCGAAACTTGTCCTGGACGTCGCGCTGCTTGACGATGTCGACGATCGCCGCGCCGAGCGTGGCACGCACGTCCTCCGGCATCTGCGGATGGCCGTAGATGCCCAACCATCCCGTCAGCTCGACACCGCTGACGCCTGCCTCCTTGAAGGTCGGCACCTGCGGCACGCTCGGCAGCCGATAAGGGCTGCTCACGGCCAGCCCTTTGACCATGCGAGTCTTGATCTGCTCCATGACCACCGGAAACACCTCGATGAGGACGTCGATGGAGCCGCCCATGAGATCGTTGAGCGCCGCGGGTCCCCCGCGGTAGGGCACGTGCACGAGCTTGGTGCCGGTCTGTTTCATGAACAATTGGACCGCGAGGTAGTCGAGCGCCGCCGTGCCGGTCGAGCCGAAGGTGAGCTTGCCCGGCCGCGCCTTGGCGTAATCGATGAACTCCTTGACCGAATTCACCGGCGTCTTGGTGTTGACGATCATGGCAGTGGCGTATTCGGCGGTGCCGGCGATCGGAAGAAGATCGCGCAGGGCGTCGAACGGCGCGTTCGCTTCCATCGCGTAGCCGAGGACGAAATTTCCCATCGTCCCGGCCATAAGCGTGTAGCCGTCGGGCTCCGCCTTGAGCAGCTCGCGCAAACCGATCAGCCCGTTGGCGCCGGATTTATTCTCGACGATGACCGGCTGGTTGAACCGAACGCGCAGACCCTCGCTGACCAAGCGCGCGGAGAGATCGGTGATGCCGGCCGGAGGCGCCGGCACGATCATCCGCAGCGGGCGCGAGGGAAAAGATTGCGCGAAACTCGATGCCGCGAGCAGCACGCAAAATGCAAGGCTCAATAGCGCGCGCATAATTCTTCCGCAGACACGCTCATTTCCGCCGCAGATCGAGACCGACCCGCTTGTTCACGAATTGCAGCGTGTAGGCCTTCTCGAGCGCGATCGACGGCTTGACCACGCCGGCACGCGCCATCTTATCGTAAAAATTCTTCATGCGCGCATCGGTCATGGCGCCGACTCCGAGGGTTACGGTGTCGCCTGAATCGACGATGCCATATTCCTTCATCTTGGCGATGGAATAGGCGAGCAGTTCGTCGGTCATTTCCGGGTTTTGCCGCTTGATCAGCGCGTTCGCCGCTTTGTTGTCGCCGTAGAGATAGTTCATCCAGCCGATGATGGAGGCATCGACGAAGCGTTGCACCAGGTCAGGCTTCTTCACGACCAGATCGCGGCGCGTCTCGATCAGCGTCGAATAGCTGTTGAAGCCATAGTCGGCGAGGAGAAACACCTTCGGCTTGAAGCCGGCTCGCTTTTCGATGGCAAAGGGCTCCGAGGTGACATAGCCCTGCATCGCGCTTCGCTTATCTACGAGAAACGGCTGCGAGTTGGACGTATAGGGCTTCACCTTCTTCTCGCTGAAACCGTAATCCGCCTTGAGCCATTGGAAATAGCTCGCGATGCCCTCCGGCGATATGAATAGCGTCAGCTTCTTCAAGTCCTCGAACTTGTCGATGCCTTGGTCGGGATGCGCAATCAGGACTTGCGGGTCCTTCTGAAACATGGCGGCGACCGCAAGGATCGGAATGTTGCGCTCGACCGCATCGAAGCTTTGCAGCGTATTGGCGCTCATGAAAAAATCGAGCTTGCCGACCGGCAGCAGCATGCGGTTGTTCACGTTGGGGCCGCCCGGCACGATGGTGACGTCGAGCCCGTATCGGCGATAGGTCCCGTCGGCCAACGCCTGGTAGTGCCCGCCGTGCTCGGCCTCCGCCACCCAATTGGTGCCGAAGGAGACCTTGTCGAGTTTTTGCTGCGCGGCGGCAGGCGCGCAAAGCGCGATCCCGGCGGCCGCGACGAGAACGACGCGCTGCAACCCTGCAACGATCATTGCGGCCTCATCGCTACTGCTCGAAGCGTTCGATGAACCACTTGAGCAGCCGCGTCCAGATCTCGTCTTTGCCGACCTGGTCCTCGATGCCGTGCTCGAGGTTCGCATTGTCGTTCACTTCCATGACGATGAAGCCGCGTTCGGTCTCCTTGATATCGACGCCGTAAAATCCGTCGCCGATCGGCCGCGCCGCGCGCACCGCGATGTCGATGAGTTCGGGCGGCGCCTTGTCGAGCTCGAAGGTGCGAAAGCCGCCCTCGTGCGAGGAGCCGTCGGGGCGGTGCTTGACGATCTGCCAATGACCGCGCGCCATGCGGTATTGGCACACGAACAGCGGCTCGCCGGCCAGCACGCCCACGCGCCAGTCGAACTGGGTCGGTAAAAACTTCTGCGTCAGCAGGAGATCGGTTTCCTCGAACAGCTCGTCGGCGATGCGGCGCAATTCCTCGGGAGTATCGACCTTGTGCACGCCGCGCGAAAACGAGCCGTCCGGAATCTTCACCACCAGCGGCAGCCCCAGCTCGTCCATGGCCTTCGGCAGATCGCCGGGGTCAGCGAGCATCACCGTCGGCGGCGTCGCCACCTGGTTTTGGCTCAACAGCTCCATCAGGAACACTTTGTTGGTGCACCGGATCATCGAGATCGGGTCGTCGATGACAGGCATCCCCTCCTGCCAGGCGCGCCGAGCGAAGCGGTAGGTGTGGTTGTTGATCGAGGTGGTCTCGCGGATGAACAGCCCGTCGTACTCGGCGATTTCGGAAAGCTGCCGGCGCGTCACCGGCTCGACATCGACCGAAAGCCGCTCGGCGATACGCGCCATGTGCTTGATCGAGTCCGGCGATGACGGCGCCATTTTCTCGTTGGGATCATAGAGCACCGCGAGATCGTATTTGGGGACGGTGCGCGCCTTGGGGTCGCGCCATTCGCGCTTGGTGTGCTGTTGCAGCGCTTCTCGCAGGAAGGATGCTTCGCCGTTGGCGAGCCGCGTGATGTTGCGCGGGCGGATGCGATCGATCGACGGCCAAGCGCCAGCTTCGACGCTGACCTCGAGCGCGGGACAACGGAACCAGTCGAACAGCATGCGCCCGAACGATTCGAAGCGGGGATCGCGCGCAATGCCGAAGCAGACGAGGAGCTTGAACTCGCCGTCCGGCTGGAAGTCGGCCCGACGCGCACAGCGGTTGAGCTCGTCCTCGAGCTTCGGCAAGGCATGCTCGTAGAGCTTGGCCTCGCGCAGCTCGAGCATGGTCTCGACGGTCGGCATGACCCGGTGCCCGCGCGCTTCCGCCAGCAGCGAAGCGTAGTAGCCCTTGGACTGATACGCATAGGAGCGCGCCAGATTGACGAGCTTCGGCCGTCCCATGTCGAACAGGCGCGGACGGGCGAGATACTCGCTCGTCGTGATCACCTTGTGCGGGGTCTCAGCGTTGGGGAGGTCCTTGGGCTGGTCGACCAGAATGACCCAGCCGGTCATGAATTTCCTTTCCGAATGACGATGGCCGCACTCAGCCGCTCCCGACCCAAATGAGTCACACGTTCGAACGCGGTCCAGGGTATTGCATAGGTCTCGGAGGCAGCCGCCATCCCTTGGTGATCTCTCATCGCCGCCGGATCATGCATGAGCACATGATCTCCGTGGCGACCGAAGGCAAAAATCCAGTGGGGTCTGCCTCTGGGAACCATGTGATAACCCGAAACGAGGACGATGACCACGCTTCCCGCATCCAATGCCCGCATGAGAACCGATTCGCTCACCGGAGTCAGGTGGGTGGGGATACCGAGCGCCTTCGCATCACGCTGGAACGCGAGTTGCGTCACCTTCATGACGCGACGCTTGTCGGCGGACTGCGCCGTATCCAGGAAATACGGGCCGGGGTGACTGACATAGACCTCCGGCTCGAGACCGTGGCGCTTGAGCGCGACGGCCATGCCATAGGGCTCGCAGCCGCCCGGTCCGGAAGTCATGAAGATGGTGGTGGCTTCGCGCCAAAGCTGAAACTCGACGTCTGCTGCGGGCCTGAAGCTTCGATCGGCCCACCCCAGCGCCATCATGATGCAGGCCGGCCCGCAGGTGAATTCGGTGCTCTGGTGAAAATAGGGCGGCGCGGCCGCGAGTGCCGGCAGATTGGGTACGAGCCGCTTCTGGAAGCGCAGGGCATCGCCGCCGTCCTCGTAATAGCGGCGCATGCGACCGCATTCGCCGTAGCCGCTCTTGCGGTAGCGGGAAATCGCGGCGTGGTTGCTCACATGCGCTTCAAGCCGCATGGCGCGACAACCGCGCGCGGCCGCGGTCGCTTCCGCGGCCGCGAGTAGCATCGGAGCGACGCCGCGTCCGCCCATGTGCGGCGCCACCGCAAGGGAATAGAGCCGCGCGATGAGCGAGCGCGACCGGAACAGAACGATCGCAGTGCCGGCGAGGCGATCCCCATGCTCGGCGACGATCACCTCTGCGGTCGGTGAGGTCAGAAAGCGGCGCAGGCTGCCGCGCGACAGCCGGTCGGCAGCGAACACGCGCTGCTCGAGCGCGATCAATGCGTCGAGGTCGGCGCGCTCGGCGTTGCGAACGCGGACGTCGGCTACCGGCACATGGGCGAGACGGGAGGGCATCGCGACCAATGGAGCGCGGACCATATCAGCTTCATCATGCGGCCGCACCGTCGTCGCCTCGCGCGCAAGGACAACCGAGCGCAGGCGGAAATCTACTGCCGATTCCGACGCTTGCGCCCTTTGAACCCGTTCGTCGCCTGCCGCGACCAACCGGACGAGCGGCCGCAAGAGCCGCGAGGGATCACGCGATGGGATCATAAAAATAAAGACGGCATATCCGGCCGGAGGATTCGCCTCCGGACGAAGAGTTGTGATCGGCGCGTGCGCCCCCATCCACCCCCGCGTCGGTCCGGCGGTCCGCCCGGATGCAGGCAGAAAAGAGGTCCGGACGCCCGTGGACAGTGGTGGACGAAAGTTAGGCCCGTAGGATGGGCACAACTTGCAAATTTGTCTCTTGCCAGCGTCCATTGCTGTCCATATATTTCCAGGGCTGAAACGTAGGCCCGGACGTAGGCTCGACCGTTTTGGCCCGGCCCGGCCCGGATCAAAATTTGAGTTGAGTCATGATCGAGAAATTGACCGCCAAGCAGATCAAGAACGCTAAGCCCGGATATCACGCTGACGGTGGCGGCCTGTACCTTCAAAAGCGCGAAGGCCGGAATGGCTCTTGGATTTTCCGCTATGCGCGCAACGCCAGCGAGAAATGGCTTGGCTTGGGAAGCCTCGACACGATCAACGCGGTCGAGGCACGCGAGCAGGCGCGGCAGATGCGTCAAATGCTGCTCGCGGGGAAAGACCCGGCGACCGAGCGGCGCGAGCGGCGCGCCGAGCAAGCCAAGCAGCAAGCGGCCACGATCCTATTCCGCGACGCGTGGGCAGCAGTGGTCGAGGCCCGCAAGAGCGAATGGAAAAACGGCGCTTCCCTGCGTCAATGGGAGTTGTCGCTTGCCTCGGTCGACCGCGCCCTCGGTGGCGTGCCGTGCCACCTGATCGATACGAACATGATTCGCTCGGCGCTCGAAGCCGACTGGAAACGCGCCCAAGTGACGGCAGATCGGACGCGCCAGCGGATCGAAGCCGTGCTCGATTGGGCGGCGGTGCATACCGGGCGTACCGGCGCACCGAATCCGGCACGGTGGCGAGGTAACCTCCAGCACGTTCTACGCAATACCGCCGAGGTCGAGCACCATGCGGCCATGCCTTACGAGCAAGTGCCGGAATTCATGGCCCGGTTGCGCGAGCGCAACGCGCCATCGGCGCGAGCGTTTGAATTCGCAATTCTCACCGCCGCTCGGTCGGGCGAAGCGCTCGGGGCGCGCTGGTCAGAGATTGAGGGCGATACGTGGTCGATACCCGGCGAGCGGATGAAAGAAGGCAAGGCGCATGTGGTGCCGCTGTCGCCGAGGGCGGTCGAGATCATTAGCGCAATGCCCCGGAATTCCGAGTTTATCTTCACGTCGGTCGATGGCCGCCGCGCGGGCAAGCAGATCGGGCGCGATGCCTTCAAGGATACCTTGAAAGCGCTCGGCGTAGACGCAACGGCGCACGGCTTTCGCTCGACCTTTGCCGATTGGGCCGCCGACCGGACCAGCTACCCGCGCGAAGTCCGCGAGCAATGCCTTGCGCATGCGATTGAGAGCAAGGTCGAACGCGCATATCGGCGCGGCGAAATGCTCGAAAAGCGTCGCCGGTTGATGTCGGCATGGGCAAGCTACTGCGGCGGCAAGTCGACGCCTGCCAGCGCAACGGTCACACCGCTGCGCGCCTGATGACAGTGTCACGCGATTGTCGCCGCCGTCGCCTTGAACTCGATGCGGCGG
>Ga0306926_10001994_pt1 | contig 20570 bp, 17 predicted proteins | sample flu12Cox44000178_FD_203759 | JGI IMG/M metagenome (GOLD analysis project Ga0306926, IMG submission 203759) | Lab enrichment of tropical soil microbial communities from Luquillo Experimental Forest, Puerto Rico - flux8day.12C.oxic.44.000.178 (v2)... | ecosystem: Environmental > Terrestrial >...
TCATTCACGCGGGGGCTAGACCCGTTCTGGCCGACGTCGACCCCGCGACGTTCAATATCGATCCCCAGGACGTGGCGGCCAAAATCACGAGCCGCACCAAGGCCATCGTGCCGGTCCACTTCGCTGGCCGTGCTTGCGACATGGACGCGCTCGCCGCGATCGCGCAGCAGCACGGGCTGATGATTATTGAGGACTGCGCTCACGCTGTCGAAACCACCTATAAGGGAAGACAGGCCGGCACATTCGGTACTTTCGGCTGCTTTAGCTTTTATGTGACCAAAAACATGACGACCGGCGAGGGGGGAATGATCCTGACGACGGATGAGAAGCACGCCGATCGCCTCAAAATCCTCGCTCTCCACGGCATGAGCAAAGACGCGTGGCGGCGTTTCAGTGATGACGGCTACAAGCACTACTACGTCGTCGAGTGCGGCTACAAATACAATATGATGGACATCCAGGCGGCAATCGGCATCCATCAGCTCCGCCGGATTGAAAAGAATTGGGAACGCCGGCAGGAAATATGGGCAACTTACCAGAACGAATTCGCCGGCCTGCCAATAGGCCTTCCAGCGCAACCGGATGACGGGACGCGCCACGCCTACCACCTCTATACTGTACTGATCGACCCGGAAAGAACCAATCTGACGCGGGACCAGTTTATCGCTGACATGACCACTGAGAATATCGGGGTTGGCGTACATTACCAGAGTATTCCGGTTCATCCGTATTATCAGGAGCGGTTTGGCTGGCGCCCTGAAGATAATCCGTATAGCTTCCGTATTGGGCAGCAGACGGTAAGTCTGCCTCTATCGCCCAAACTCACCGATCGCGACGTGGCGGACGTCGTCCGCGCAGTCTACAAGGTGCTTCACCGCTAATCTGAATTATCGAACTACGAAATTCTCGAAGCGACGCCGCTGAGGTAGAATGACCGGCAGTCTGATCTACAGTCATGCGTCCATCTACGAAGCGGTAATGCGCGCCCTCTACGGTCGCGGGTATGATGAACGGTTCCGCGCGGTCGCCGAGTTAATCGCAGAAGGCTCTTCAGTCCTAGATGTGTGCTGCGGTCCCGGCACGTTGTTTCATCGATATCTAAAGGCAAAGGGCGTGCGCTATACCGGCCTTGATATCAACCAGCATTTTGTGGAACGGCTCGATGCCGCGGGCGCCACCGGCCTGATATGGAATCTTGACGAGGCCCGGCCCTTACCCCGGGCGGAATACGTCGTAATGCAGGGCAGCCTATATCATTTCCTTCCTGAAGCCTCGAACGTGGTTGGGCGCATGATCGCTGCGGCGGAAAATCAAGTGCTGATTGCCGAACCCATTCGCAACATGACGAGTAGCAGGATTTTTCCGCTTGCTTTTGTTGCCCGCAAACTCACCAATCCGGGCACGGGTGAGCAATCCAACCGCTTCAACGAAGCAAGTTTGGATGCATTGATGCAATTGTACCGTATACGCGGTCACGACGTGCGGTCCAGGTTGATCGCCGGCGGCCGCGAAAAGCTTTATATCGTCGATCCCAGCTAACCTGCTTAATTTCGGGTCGCGACGACCAGAGCAGAAACCCCCACGGGCGGCCGAAACCGTGCGGCGGTCTTGACGTCGAGCCGGAATATCAGTGTGAGCACGCGGTTTAGCCACGCCGTGTTGAGCTCACCCTCGGTCGCAACGTTGATATTGATGATGCGCATCAGGAAGCGGGTCGCCAGGATTGGCAGGAACAATAAGTAATTAAAGTAAAAATGCTGCACCGGGATAAGATTCGCTCGACGCAGCTTTTCCAGGAGCTCGGGGAGCCGGTACCGCCGCTTATGATGGCTGACATCATCTTCCAACCCCCAAAGAAGCGAGAATGCTGGAACCGTGAGTAACAGATGCTGGCCTGGTCGTAGCACGCGGCCGAGCTCGCACAATGCCGCGAGGTCGTCTTCCACGTGCTCGATTATGTCGGTTGCAAGAATCAAATCGAAGCGGTCATCGCCGAAAGGCAATGTGCAGACGTTGCCCAATTGGACCTCGCCAAATCCTTTTTCCGCACAGAATCGAATTGCCTCACGGCTTTGGTCTACGCCGCTTACGTGGACAAAGCCAAGGTCACGAAGCATCCGAAGGTTAGTGCCAGCGCTGGTGCCGACATCGAGGATGTCGGCATTCTCGGGGAGACCCAAGGCCTTGACAATATTCGAAAAGAGCAGCCGTCGGCCAACGTACCACCAATGGTCCGCTTCGATTGCCGCTTCTACGGCGTAAGCAGCAATATCCATAATTTCCCCATGACTCGAAAGACAATCAAAGACGGTCAGCCATACCTCGGTTTCGGGTGAGATCGCAACAGGTCAGGATCAGATGCGCCAGCATCAGCAACCGATTTCGCGCCTCTATCGAAGTCCTGATTTCCGCTGCCGTCGGCAGCGAATCAGCAGCGGTCGCCGCCACCGGGTTAGAGTTGGCTGATGAGCATCTTGACTCGTTAAAGCCATTGACCTATCTTGATTTTACCCATTGTCCGCAAGAATCTATTGAATGACTGAAATAATAATTATAGAGTCTGGCCGGTACGAGCGCAATTATTGGATCGATCTGTGGCGTTATCGCGAGCTGTTCTGCGTCCTTGCCTGGCGCGACTTGGCGGTGCGCTACAAACAGACGGTCATCGGCGCAGCATGGGCGGTCATCCGTCCCTTTCTCACTATGCTTGTCTTTACCGTCGTATTTGGCCGCATCGCCAAGTTGCCCTCCGACGGAACCGCACCCTACCCGCTGATGGTTTTTGCCGGCATGTTGCCGTGGACTTTCTTTTCGACTGGACTGAGCGAGGCTTCCAATAGCCTTATCAATAATGCGAATCTGATCAGCAAGGTGTACTTCCCAAGACTGATCGTGCCCACCGCTACGGTTGTCGTTGCGTTCGTCGACTTCCTGATCACCTTTTTGATCCTGATCCTGCTGATGGCGTGGTATGAGTACCCGCCTGGTTGGCAGATGGTGGCCCTGCCGGCCTTTACCCTGTTGGCGATTCTGGCCAGCATGGGACCAGCGCTGTGGATAACCGCGCTCAACGTCAAGTATCGAGATTTCCGCTACGTCATTCCGTTTATTGTGCAGTTTGGGCTCTACGTCTCACCGGTCGGGTTCAGCTCGAGTGTCATTCCTGAGCAGTGGCGGCTGCTCTATTCCCTCAACCCGATGGTGGGTGTGATCGACGGCTTTCGCTGGTGCATTTTGAGCGGACAGAGCCCGCTATATCTGCCGGGCCTGGCGGCGAGCGTTTGTGTCGCTATATTTTTTTTGTGGCTCGGCATACACAGGTTCCGGAACATGGAAAAGAGCTTTGCCGACCTCATCTGATTTAAACCGATAAAATAGCGCATGTCAGAAGCCATATCGCTGTTGAAGATCTGTCCAAACGCCCAACACCCGCATCAGCCACCGCCGCTTGCGGTTGACCGGACGGCCAGCTTGGCGCAGCGCGGCGATGCGGCTCCCCATCGCCACCAGGGTGAAGTCGCCCGTGACGAGTTGGAGCGAACAATCGTCTGAGAATGCCGAGCCGATCGATGAATGACGTCTGCCATGTGTTCATCTGTCGTTCACAAACGTCGTTACCGAAGTATCGAAGACTATCTCGGAAAACGCTAGATATGACCCTTGCGGATATTAGCAAATGGATCGCCGTTGCCTTCGCTTCGGTCGTATTTGTCAGCTCGGCGTCAAATTGCGCCGAGCTCTCTCCGGGAGTAGATACGCACTCCCAGTCTTCCGGCAGTCAGACAACCTCGACGAGAGACAAAGCCACTAGCGAGGCTCTGACGAAACCGACGAGCACGCTCTCCGACGCGCAGATCGAGGCGTTATTGAGAGAGATTGGCCTTCGTAACGACAGCCGCGGGGAAACTGCCCCGACGCCGGAGAAAAAACCGTCGCCACTCCAGTCGACGACTGTGCTCTCTGACGCTCAGACGGAGGCGTTATTGACGGAGATGGGCATCTGGTATCACAACCGCGCAGACGCTGCCCGGCGGCCCGCAACAAAACCGTTACCAACGCCGCAGGCGATGTCCCGGCGGCATTGGCCGCAATATTCGGGTCACGCTAGCGCCGACCGGGGGGAGGCCACTCGGCTCATGATAGACGAACTCCGGCAAAGCGGGGTAGCCACTGATACTGCGTCCGTGACCAACCGTCCGAAATGACCTAGAACGTTGGCGCCGGTTGATAGATGAAGCGTGAGGGCAGGCTGAGAGCCCGGGGGAGCTGAGTTCACGGGATCAGCACCGCAGCGCCTTTCAGCACGCCGTTGCGCAGATCGGCGAGCGCGTCGTTCGCGCGCGCCAGCGGATACGGGACCGTTTCGGTTCTGATCCCGGCTTCGGGAACCAGCGCGAGGAAATCCTCGGCGTCGCGGCGAGTCAGATTGGCGACCGAGCGTAGCACGCGCTCTTCCCAAAGAATGCGGTACGGGAAGGACGGGATGTCGCTCATATGGATGCCGCCGCTGATGACGGTGCCGCCCTTTTTGGTTGCGGCGAGCGCCGCCGGCACAAGCGCCCCAACCGGCGCGAAGATCAGCGCCGCGTCGAGCGGCTCGGGCGGCAGCTGATCCGAATCTCCGGTCCATTCGGCGCCGAGCGAGCGGGCGAAATCCTGTGCCGGAACATCGCCGGGCCGGGTGAAGGCGAAGAACCGCCGGCCTTGATGCCGCGCTACTTGCGCCACGATATGGGCAGCAGTGCCAAAGCCGTAGATCCCGATCAATGCGGCGTCCGCAGCCATGCGTAGGGTTCGGTAGCCGATCAGGCCAGCGCACATCAACGGCGCCGCCTCAACATCGCCGTAGCGCGGGTCGATTGCGAAACAATAGCGCTGGTCGGCGACGGTCAGCTCGGCATAACCGCCATCGATCTGGTACCCGGTAAAGCGGGCGTGGTCGCACAAATTCTCACGGCCGCTGCGGCAATATTCGCAGACCCCGCAGGTCCAGCCGAGCCACGGCACGCCGACCCGATCGCCGATCGCGAACCGGTCGGCCGATTCCCCCTTTTCGACGACGGTGCCGATGATTTCGTGCCCGGGCACAAGCGGCAATTTCGGGCCCGGAAGCTCGCCGTCGACGACGTGCAGATCGGTTCGGCAAACCGCGCAGGCCCGCACCGCGATCGAGAGCTGCTGCGGGCCGGGGCGCGGGGCCGGAAGCTCGGCCACGGCGAGCAGGCCCCCTGTAGCGGTCAATACTTGTGCACGCATGAGCCTCTCCTTTACTAGTGCTCGGCGTGAAGCAACGAGATACTAACGCCTGCGTAGAGGCGGCGCTCTATCCGCCGGTCAAGGCATTCCTCGAACTGCAGGGTTACGAGGTCAAGAGCGAGGTCAGAGGCTGCGACCTGGTCGCCCGGCGCGGCGACGAGCCACCGGTGATTGTCGAGCTCAAACTGCGTTTCAACCTGCCGCTGATATTGCAAGGGATCGACCGGTTGGCGCTGACGGAGCGGGTCTATCTGGCGGTGCCGCGCGCTCAAGCGCCAGGGCGCCGCGGGGCTCTCGCGCCGGAGCGGCCCGAGATCCGCAAGCTCTGCCGCCGGCTTGGATTGGGGCTGATGTTGGTCGGGCTCAGTCGGAAGACGGTCGAGATTTTGGAAGAGCCCGTGCCGTACCGGCCACGCCAGGCGAAGTTGCGAGCCTTGCGGCTGGCGGAAGAATTCTCCCGCCGCATCGGCGATGCGAATGTCGGCGGGGCGGTCGGGGTACCGCTCGTCACTGCTTATCGCCAGGACGCGCTGCGCTGCGCCCGCGCCATCGCTCTCTGCGGACCGATGCGTGTCGGCGCGCTGAGAGCGATGGCGGACGTGCCAAGAGCCGCGCGCATTTTACAACGAAATGTCTATGGCTGGTTCGATCGGATCGAGCGGGGTACTTACAGCCTAACTTCCGAAGGCGATCAAGCGCTGAGCCGCTTTGCCGACACAGTCTCGGCCTTGGCGCCATGATTACCGATTATGGCGAAGAGCGGCAGCGCAGCCTGATCTTCGATTATTTCGGCGGCGACGCGCGGATCCGGGTGCTGCGCCATGCCGCGACCTTCGGCGCTTCGGTCTTTGTCGTCGATTTCGACCGGGGGCCACGGCATTTCCGTACTCTCGGGTCGTTCGGAGGCGAGGCGCAGGTGACCGAGCAGTCGAGCATGGACCTGCTCTACCCGTCCCGTCTCGTCTTTCACTACGAGCGGTTGATGTCGCTGGCGCTGGCCATGAGCACGCGCTCGGTCAACGCGCTGCTCCTCGGGGTGGGTGGTGCTGCAATGTGGCGGTTTCTGCGCGCCTATCTGCCGGATTGCGGGGCGACGCTCGTCGACTCCGACGAGACCATCATCGCGACCGCCCGTCGGTGGTTCTATTTAAAACAGCCTGTCGTGCTCGACACGGCGCAGCGATTTCTCGCCGGTTCGAGCACTCGGTATGATGTGATCCTCGTCGATCTGTATGGGCCCGGCGGCCCTTCCGAGAGCGATGAGGCCTTTTGGGCGCGCTGCCTCGATGCGCTCGCGCCCGGCGGTTGTCTCGCCAACAACTGGGCCGATTTTACCGTCAACCCGAAGGTCAGGCCGATGGCCGACGCCCTCTCTACCGTTGCGCGCGCCCGCGGTCTCGAGCCGGTCTTTGTGACCCGGCGCGGCTTCCGCGACAACCTCGTCCAATACGTGCCGACGGATCCGCAGATCCGCGCCGATGCCATCACCCTCGGAGGCCTGAATGACGTGCTCGAGGGCTTTGTCCAGGAGCGCCGCATACCCGATCGCGGCCGCGGGATCCTTGAGAACTGCATCGTGGCCACCCGCTTCCCGATCGAGTGAGCGCCGCGGCTACTGCGCCTCGGCGACAGCGTCTGCAAAGGCCGCCAAGGTCCTTTCGATCGCCTCACGGGGCAGGTCGCGCGTGATGAAGACCATGCGCGTGCGATGGTCTTCGCTCGGCCATTCGGGCAGCAGTACCGGTGGGTGAAAAAGGTGCTGCACCCCATGCAGTACGACTGGCTGATCGGGGCGATCGGATAACGCAACGATCGCCTTCAGCCGCAACAAATCATCGCCTCGCATCGTCGCCAGTGTGTCGAGCCAAGCGGACAGCGCATCCCAAGAAATCGGCCGCTCACGAGTGATACAGAAGGCACGGATGCGGTCGTCGTGACGGTTGACGTCGGGGTGAAGGTGCTCGTGCTCGTGGTCATCCCGGCTCTCGAAGGCCTCGTCGCGCAGCCAGCGCCGCACATCGGCGCTCTTGGTCACGGGATCGTAAAAACCAATGTTGAAGAGGAGAGCCGGATCGACGGCACCCTGTGCGACCGGCACGATCGGGGCGCTTGGATTGAGCACCTTCAGCCGCCCCTCCATCGCTTGTCGCACCGCGGGCTCGGCAAGATCGCTCTTGGTCAGCAAGAGGCGATCCGCCACCGCGGCCTGCTTCACCGCCTCGGGCTGCTTGTCGAGTGTGCCGGCGCCATTGACGGCATCGACCGTCGTTACAACGCCATCGAGCATATACCGCACCGCGACGATCGGGTCGGTCATCAATGTGTGGAGAATGGGCGCTGGGTCGGCGAGACCGGTGGTCTCGATCGCGACACGGGTAAAATACGGAACCTTCGCTTTGACCCGATCGACAAACAGGTTAGTCAGAGTATCGACGATGTCCCCGCGCACGGTGCAGCAGAGGCAGCCGCTGTTGAGCAGCACGACATCCTCGCTCGAACGCTCGACGAGGAGATGGTCGAGGCCGATCTCGCCGAACTCGTTGACGATGACCGCAGTCGCCGCCATGCCGGGCTCTTTCAGCACGTGATTTAGCACGGTCGTCTTGCCGCTGCCGAGAAAACCGGTCAGCAGAGTCACCGGGATCAAAGATGACGGTTCGGTCGCGGTCATCGGGCAGCAAACTCCTTAAGATTCCCCCGGATTGTCGGTCGAATCGCCGCGGCCGTCGAGAAGGTACACAGCACGGGAGGAACTTTTGATATGATATAACATGCTTTTTGGCAGAGTTCTCCGGTGGGCTACAGCCGCGTGTCTCGTCTTGGCGTGGCCCACACAAGGCGCGTTGGCCATACCGATCCGGGTGGTCGTCTCATTCAGCATCCTCAAAGACATCGTGCAAGAGGTCGGCGGGAAAGATGTCGCGGTCACCAGCTTGATCGGTCCCGACTCCGACGCCCACGTGTTTGAGCCCAAGCCTGATCAAGCCCGCCTGCTATCGCGAGCACAGCTCTTTGTCGTCAATGGGCTCGGGCTGGAGGGTTGGCTCATTCGGTTGACCAGCTCGGCGCAACACCACGGTCCCGTCGTCGTCGCCACCGAAGGCATTAGTCCAATCACGACGGCCGAGGCCGGTGATACATCGCCTTCGCCCGACCCGCATGCCTGGCAGGACGTCCGCAACGCCGTCATTTATGCGGAAAACATCGCTCGAGCGTTGGCCGCCGCCGATCCGCTGCGCGGGGACGTTTATTGGCGTCGGCTTCGCGAATATGAGGCAAAGCTCGAAGCGCTCGATCGGCATGTGCGCGAAGAATTGGGAACGATCCCCGCCAAGAAACGGCAGGTGATCACCAGCCATGACGCCTTTGGCTACTATGGCAAAGCATATGGCGTCACCTTTCTTGCACCGGAGGGGATCAGCACCGACAGCGAGCCCTCGGCGAAGACCATCGCCGAATTGATCCGGCAGATCCGCCGGGAGGGCATCAAGGCGCTGTTTCTCGAAAACATCTCCGCTCCGCGGCTCGTCGAGGAGCTCGCCCGGGAAACTGGCGCCGTCCCAGGACCACCCCTCTACTCCGACGCCCTGTCGCCGCCAAACGGACCGGCCCCGACCTACATCCAAATGATCGAGTACAACACCGCCGTACTGAAACAAGGCATGCTCAAGAACTGACAAACCGATGCCGCGCCCGGACGGAGATCTGGTCGAAATCGGCGACGACCCGCACATTCGAGAACAGGAGCCGCGCTTCGGCCACGATCTCTGCCGGCCTGTACCGCCCGGAGATGTGGGTCAGCAGTAATTCGCCGACGCCCGCATCGCGGGCCAGCTGCCCCGCGGCCGCCGCCGTCAAATGGCCTCGGGCTCGGGCCATTGTCGCCTCTCGTTCCAAGAACGTCGCCTCGATCACTAGGATATCGGTGCTGTGCACCGGCTCTATCAGCATCGCAATTTCCTCGGTGTCCCCGACGACGGCGAGCTTTGTGCCGGCCACGGCTGCGCCGCGAACCATCTCCGGCGTAATGCGATCGCCACCGGCCAAGACTACCGGGTGGCCATGGGCGAGCGCGGCGCGCTCCGGCCCCTCGGGCACGCCGAGCGCACCCAGGCGCTCGGCCAGCAGCGGATGCCGCGTCTCTTCCTGGAACAGATAACCGAGGCTCTCGGTCCCGCGATGCATAACTGGAAAAGCCGCAATGTGCCAATCCCGTTGAACGAAAACGGGGCCTGGCGTCACCGCACGCAGCCGGTAGCCTCCTTCGCGCTCGGGCCCGATGGTTTGGGCGAGATAGCGGCGCACGAAAGCGATCGTCTCGCGGCTGCCGATGATTTCGATTGTGCCGCCCACCCGGTAAAGAGCGAGTGTCGCGAGAAGGCCCGCTAACCCCAACACATGATCGAGATGGGCATGTGTGAGCAGGACATGTCCAAGCCCGCGAAACCCGATGCCGGCGCGCATCAATTGGCGCTGGGTTCCCTCACCGCAATCGACGAGGAAGCGATTCGCCCCTGCGGTCACGAGCAGCGCCGGCAATCCACGCTCCGCGGACGGTACGGCCGCCGCAGTACCAAGGAATGAGAGCTCGAACAACTTCGCCTGCTATTTGCCGCAATCCGCGGCCATCATCCAATGTAATGATGGCGAAGGGGTGGGGAGAAATTCGCACCTGACGCCTATAACGGAATCAGTTGGACGATCGATGACGAGGCTCCATCGGTTGCCGGTGCCGGGGGTCTTGGGGGATTTGCGATGTATCGCGTTGTCTATTGGAGTGGTGTTACCTTGATTGTGGTGTGGAGTGTATTTTCTGCGGTGAGTGCGTTGCACGGGTTTTAAGGTCGGCTTTCTTAGGGCGTGCCCGGTTCGGGTGCGGGGAACAGCTGCCGCGTCCATCCCATGAGGCGATAGCCCGCGAGACCGACCCATTCTTTGCCGGCGAGGCTGCTGGCGGTGAGCCCTTCGACGAGGCTGAAATTCGCGCGCAGACCAGTGCCCGGGTCGATCTTAAAGTCGACCGGATAAGGGATCACATGCCAGCCCGCCGCGGCGAAAGAACCGATCGCGCGCGGCATATGGTAGGCCGAGGTGACGAGAACCCAGATCTCGCCCGGCGCGGGCCGGAACATCTCCTTGGTGTACACCGCGTTCTCATGGGTGCTACGTGATTTATCCTCCAGAAGCACGCGCGCGGGCGCGATCCCCTCACCCGTGACAAATCCCAGGGTTGCTTGAGCCTCCGAGTAGCCAACCGGAAAAAAACCTCCTTCACCACTGACCAGCGCCAGCTTGGCCTCGGGATGGCGGCGGGCCAGCGCAATTGCGCCGAGCACGCGCGCGCTCGAGCTGTTGAACACCGTCTCGCCGTAGGACAGCGAAAGCGTCGGGTCGACGGCGCCCCCGAGCAGCAATATCCCATCGATCCGTTCGGGCAATCGGGCCGGGCGCGGAAACCGCTCTTCCAAAGCCAGCAACATTGCCGGGCCGATCGGCGCCACGGCGAGCAACACAAAGCCCAAAGCGGATAGGCCGATCAGCACCTTGCCGCGACGGCCACGCGAAAGGAGGAACAGAAGCACCCCGGCGAGGAGGCACAGCATGAGAAGATTGCCGGGCTGCAGCACCGCCCAGACCAGCTTGCCGAAAATGAACATCTAGGTTGGACGCTCGGGCACAAGAAAGGCCCCTCACCCCAGCCTCTCCCCGCAAGCGACGAAGGAGCGCACTGGTCGAGCCTCTCGCCCCGCATGGGCGGGGGAGAAGGAGGGCCCCCCGCGTCAGCGGGAGGGTGAGGGGCAACAGGCACCGATCTTAGAGGAAGCGCGTCCACGAGGAAATCCCGCATGAAAATCACTCACCGCGGGCCTATGATGCTCGCCTGCGATCTATCATCGAGCGGGTAACGGCATGAGCGACATCCACCACTATATCGACGGCAAGCGCGCCGAGGGAGCGAGCGGGCGCTGGGGCGATGTCTACAATCCCGCGACTGGCGAGAGGAGCCGCCGCGTCGCCTTTGCGACGGCGGAAGAGGTCGACCGGGCTGTGCGGGCGGCGGCGGCGGCCTTTCCAAGCTGGGCGGCGACCCCGCCGCTGACCCGAGCGCGAATCCTGTTCAAGTTCCGCGAGCTGCTCGATCGCGAGGGCGGCACTCTGGCTCGTCTGATCACTGAAGAGCACGGTAAAGTCCTCTCCGACGCCGCCGGCGAGGTCGTGCGCGGCACCGAGGTCGTCGAGTTCGCCTGCGGCATCCCACATCTCTTAAAGGGTGAGTTCACCGAGCAGGTCGGGCGCGGCATCGACAGCTGGTCCTTGCGCCAACCGCTCGGCGTCTGCGCCGGGATCACCCCGTTCAACTTCCCGGCGATGGTGCCGATGTGGATGTTTCCGGTGGCACTCGCCTGCGGCAACACCTTTGTGCTGAAGCCCTCGGAGCGCGACCCCTCCCCCGGTTTCCGCATCGCCGAACTCTTGACCGAGGCTGGATTGCCGCCCGGCGTTTTCAATGTCGTCAATGGCGACAAGGAGGCGGTCGACGCCTTGCTGCATCGCCCGCAGGTCGCGGCGGTCAGCTTTGTCGGCTCGACGCCGATCGCCCATTACATTTATGCGACCGCCGCCCAGAGCGGTAAGCGGGTGCAGGCGCTGGGCGGTGCCAAGAACCACATGGTCGTGATGCCCGATGCCGATCTCGACCAGGCGACCGACGCGTTGATGGGTGCGGCCTACGGCTCGGCCGGCGAGCGTTGCATGGCAGTCTCGGTCGCGGTGGCGGTCGGCGGCGCCGCCGACAGGCTGATGGATAAGCTGGTGCCGCGGGTGCGCTCGCTCAAAGTCGGCCCCGGCACCGATGCCGAGGCGGAAATGGGCCCGCTCGTGACCCGTCAGCACCTCGACAAGGTGCGCTCCTACGTCGATCTCGGCGTTGAGGAAGGGGCCAAGCTCGTCGTCGACGGCCGCGGGCTCAAATTGCAGGGTTACGAAAACGGCTTCTTCCTCGGCGGCTGCCTGTTCGACGAGGTCAAGCCCGAGATGCGCATCTACCAGGAGGAGATCTTCGGCCCGGTGCTGTCGGTCGTGCGCACCCCCGATTTCGACACCGCGACCAAGCTCGTCAACGATCACGAATACGGCAACGGCGTCGCGATCTTCACGCGCGACGGCGATGCCGCCCGCGAATTCGCGAACCGCATCCAGATCGGCATGGTCGGCATCAATGTGCCGATCCCAGTGCCGATGGCCTTCCACAGTTTTGGCGGCTGGAAGCGCTCCTTGTTCGGCGACATGGCCGTGCACGGCCCGGAAGGCGTGCGCTTCTACACCCGCCTCAAAACGATGACCGCCCGCTGGCCCACCGGCATCCGCGCCGGCGCCGAATACGTCATGCCGACGATGCGGTGAAATCCTTGTGGGCTGACCGGCGACAACCTGCCATTGAGCGAAGACATCCTGATCGGCCTGTTTTTTCAGAAGAAGATCAGGCCGGATTCCCGGAATGGTTGTCGAAAAGTTGGTATCACCTATGTGTCTCGCGATCACGTGCGCCGGGTCCATCGTGCAATATCGCCGGACAACGTAGCGTGCGATTACGGCAATTTTATCGCCGGTTCCCACCTTGCCGCCATCGCCGGTTATTTTTGACTACACGTTAAGCAAACGCGCGAAGGATTCGCCAAGCAATGGATGATGTACGAAACACGGCGAAGGAAGCAGCGCGCAGGAGTGAAGTGCCGAATACGCAGCGCCGACCCGCACGCGCGGAACTGATCTGGGAAGGGAAATACGACGCCGCCGGCCGGCGCGTCGCGCCCCTGCGGGTAGCGCTCCCGTTTCAGACCGTTGAGACGGTGAATGAGTCGGCGCAGGACCGTCAGCGTAGTCTGCGGTATGGTCCAGGATTCGGCGAAGAGGAATGGCGAAACCGGCTGATCTGGGGTGACAAGAAATACGTCTTGCCTTCGCTGTTGTCTGAATTAGCCGGCGAGGTTAAGCTGATCTATATTGATCCACCATTCGACACTGGTGCAGATTTCTCATTCACTGCCACCGTCCCCGAAAATCCGGACTCGCCAAACGATTCGGAGCTTCATTTCATCAAAGAACCGAGCATCATTGAGCAAAAGGCATATCGGGATACTTGGGGAGCCGGGTTAAATTCTTATCTACAGTGGCTCTCCGAAACTTGCCTGTTACTCAAGGAACTCCTCGACGAGAATGGCACTATATACGTGCACGTTGATTGGCGTACGGCACACGCGGCCAAGCTAGTCCTTGACGAGATATTTGGATCTGAAAATTTCCTGAACAATATCGTTTGGGAATATCAGACTCGCCATTCTTCGGACCGATTTTGGAATCGTAAGCACGACGATATCCTACTTTATAAGAACAGCAACGCGAGTGACTGGACCTTCAATTGGAAGGACGAGGATGTGATGCAGAAGCTCTCTCCTGTCACAATTGCCAAATACCGATTAAAAGACGAGAAGGGGTTTTATAGATTAAATGGGCGTTTTTGAAGGGCAGCCCAATTAAAGGCGCAAAAGACGTTGACCCGAAGTGGGAGCGCACACACCCCGAGTTGGTCGTCCGAGATTATCTGAGACCAGGAATACCTCCCAACGATTCGTTCTTCATCCCCATTGAGAACCAATCCTCCGCCGACAGAACCGACTATCCAACCCAGAAGCCCACTGCGCTTCTTCGTAAGTTGATCAAGGCTTCATCGAACAAGGGCGACATTGTGCTCGATTGCTTCGTTGGCAGCGGGACAACCGCAGCGGTTGCGGAAACACTTGGTCGACGATGGATTGCTTGCGATCTCAGCCGGTTCGCTATCCACACGACCCGCAAGCGTCTGCTGTCGATTCCTGGCGTCCGCCCATTTGTCGTTCAGAACCTCGGCAAGTATGAGCGCCAATTGTGGGCTGGGGCGGAGTTCGGTAAGGAGAACGGCAAGAAAGCGGCCGAGCGCCAGCACGCATATATAGAATTTATCCTAAAGCTAGCGAACTCTACGTCGATCCACGGCTACACTTGGCTTCACGGTATCAAAGCCGGGCGCATGGTGCACGTCGGGGCGGTCGATGCGCCGGTCAGCGTCGGCGACGTGACGCAAATCGCGGCCGAGTTTAAGCGCGCCGTCGGCACCGGCAAAGACGCGCCGACAACCCAACGGCGTCGATGTGCTCGGCTGGGATTTCGCTTTCGAATTGAACGAGGTCGCGAAGCAGCAGGCGGCAGCGGCTAACATCCAGATGCGCTTCCTCCGCATCCCGCGCGATGCCATGGACAAGCGCGCGGTCGTGACGGCGAGCATTACGAGGTCGAGTTTGCGGAGCCCTTGCCTTGCACGGTCATGCACGTTGTTGATCCGGGTCTGATCGCCGTGGCCGGCCGGCTTTCCGGAACCAGTCGAGCACGACCTCGTCGATCCGGATGTGGATGTCGCGTTTTGCGATAGGCACCGTGCGAGTCCAGTCGATGGGTTCGTGGACGTCGTCGGGGGCGGCGGCAATGCTCGCTTCGAGTTCGTCCTCGGTATGCACGCGCCCCACCACGGGTAACCGCTTGATGTCGGCAGCGGCGGGCCGGCCTCCCGGGTGCGCAGCACGCCTCCTAAGCGCGCCCCCACAGCATTTTGGTCGCGCGCCGCGCGCCCTCCGCCATCGCCTCGAATTTCGCCCAGCAGATCGAGGGGTGGCCGACCCGCGTGCCGAGACCGCAATCGGTGCCGGCCAGCACATTCTCGCGGCCGACCAGCTTGGCGTAGCGCACCAGGCGCTCGGCCACCAGATCGGGATGCTCGATAAAATCGGTGCAGTGGCCGACGACCCCGGGGACGAGTGTAGCGCCTTCCGGCAATTTCACGTCCTCGAAGACCCGCCATTCGTGCTCGTGGCAAGGGTTCGACGCCTCGATCGAATAGCTCCCAGCCCGCACTCGGAAAATCAGATCGATGATGTCCCTGAGCGGAATATCGTCGTGGTGCGGGCCGTGAAAGCTGCCCCAGCACACATGTAGTCGGACCTTCTCTTTCGGAATGTCGCGTAGCGCGTGGTTCAATGCATCGATCCGCGGCGCGGCGTATTTGCGATACTCCGGGACCGTAATTTTGGGCAGGCAAGCCCAGCCGTCCGGGAGGTCGGGATCGTCGATCTGTAAGAGAAAACCGGCGTCGACAATCGCGTTGTATTCCTCACGCATCGCCTCGGCGATGCCAAACAGGAACGCCTCGTCGCTGTCGTAATGTTCGTTCCCCATCCAATGTTCGATCGTGCCCGGCGTGTTCGCCGGCAGAAAGGCTTCCGCGACCGTAACTCCGGCAAGCGCCTCCTTGAAATTATCGAGGTCACGTGCGAGTTCGGCCTGACCCACATAGCGCAGCTTGTCGATGCAGATCGGCATCGCCTGGCCGCCGGAGTAGCGCGAGCGTGGATGCGCGGCGAAATATTCGGCGAATTTTGTTTCGTCGCGCGCGGTCATGCTGAGCCGCCGGAACCCGGTACTGGGCCGGTTTTCGCATCCAGCGATCCGCGCCGAGACGTAGTCAGTAAAGTTTGGCTTTGACAATTCTCCGTCGTTGACGACGTCGAGACCGCAGTCGACCTGGCGATTTACAATTTCCACCACCGCTGATTTGAGGAGCCCGTCGAGCGCTGTCCGGTCATAAGGCTCGCCCCGCGCCTTCGCCAGGACCATCTCCCGCAGATCATCGGGGCGGGGAAGGGATCCGGCGTGAGCCGTCAGGATTCGATCGGTGCTATAGATCATTGCGAACCTCCCTTTCTCAGCCGTTCTCGGCGAGCACCTTCCCTGCGAAATAGAGCGAGCCGCAGATCAGGACGCGCCCGTTGCCGTCGCGCGTGGGGATACCGCGAATTGCGGCAAGAACCGAGTCTGCTGTCTGCGCCGGGAGCCCGACCGAGGCTGCAGCATCTACGATCGTCTCGGCGGGAAGCGCATTTTTCTCCCCGGGGATCGTGACCGCCCAGAGGGCACGGGCGTGCTTGGCCAGCGGGGCGATAAATCCGGCGGCATCCTTGGTATTCATCATGCCGACGACGAGATAGAGCGGGCTGTCATGCCAGCCGGCTGCAACCTCACCGAGGACCTCGCCGGCCAGGGGGTTGTGGCCGCCGTCGAGCCACACCTCCCAATCGGCCGGAACCGCGTCGATCAGCGGACCGCGGCGCAAGAGTTGCAGCCGCGCCGGCCAGTCGATATGGCGCAGTCCGTTGGCGATCGCCTCGCGGGTCAGGGAGAAATTGGCGAGCCGCTCGAGGCACGCGATCGCCGTTCCGGCATTGACGATCTGGTGCGCGCCGATCAGCGACGGCAGGGGAAGATCAAATTCCCAGCGCGTTCCCTCGTATCGCATCCCGGCGCCGGACGCGTCGCAGCGCCATTCGTGCTTCCAACGATAGAGCGGCGCGCCGACGGAAGCGGCGCGAGCCTCGATGACAGTCGCCGCCTCGTTCAGCTGCGGCGCGATGACCGCGGTGACACCGAGCTTCAGAATCCCCGCCTTTTCGCCGGCGATTTCCGGGATCGTGTCGCCGAGAAAGGCCTGATGGTCGAGCGAGACGGGCGTGATCGCGGTGACTGCAGGCCGGCGCACGACATTGGTAGCGTCGAGCCGGCCGCCGAGCCCGGTTTCGAGCAGCACAACATCGGCGGGTGTCCGGGCGAAGGCGAGAAAGGCCGCTGCCGTGGTGATCTCGAAGAAAGTGATCGGCGCGTCGCCATTAGCGCGTTCGCATTCCTTGAGGAGAGCGATCAGGGCATCCTCTTCGATCAGGCGCCCGGCGAGGCGGATGCGCTCGTGGAAATGGACGAGATGCGGTGAGATGTAGGCGTGCACCCGGTAACCCGCGGCCTCGAGACAAGCGCGCATCGTCGCGACCGTCGAGCCTTTGCCTTTGGTGCCGGCGACGTGGACAGCCGGCGGAAGTTCGTCCTGCGGGTTGCCGAGCGCTGCGAGCAGGCGCTCGACACGGCCGAGCGAGAGATCGATCAGCTTAGGATGCAGCCGACTGAGCCGCTCCAATATTCTGTCGCTGGTCTGAGCCGTCATCCGGCTGCCCTCGGTTCGGCCTCGGATTGCTCCGGTGTCACGACGCTGACAGACGGATGCGGGTCGCGCAACAGGCCGATGATCCGCCCCAAACTCGCGCGCAATTCGGCACGCGGTACCACCTGATCGATCATGCCGTGCTCAGCCAGGTATTCCGACCGCTGAAACCCTTCGGGTAGCTTTTCGTGGATCGTTTCTTCGATCACCCGAGCCCCGGCAAAACCGATCACGGCGCCGGGCTCGGCCAAGGTGATGTCGCCGACCATCGCGAAAGAGGCCGAGACACCGCCGGTCGTTGGATCGGTCAACACGACAATGTAGGGCAGCCCCGCCTCTTTGACCATGTCGGCGGCGATGATCGTCCGCGGCATTTGCATCAACGAGAGCACGCCCTCTTGCATCCGCGCGCCGCCCGAGGCAGGGACAACGATGAGCGCCGCCTCCTGCAATACGGCGAGCCGAGCCGCCGCGAGCAGTGCCTCCCCGGCAGCGATACCCATCGACCCGCCCATGAACTGGAATTCGAATGCCGCAACGACGGCGGGAAAACCGCCGATCCGCCCGTGCGCTACGAGGACCGCATCCCCCTGGAGGCCGGCAGCCGCCTGGCCTTCCTTCAGCCGATCGATGTAGCGTTTACGGTCGCGAAACTTCAGTGGGTCGACCACCGTCTTCGGCAGCTCGATCTGCGCAAAAGCGCCGTCGTCGAACATGATCTTGAGGCGCAGCGCGGCGCCGATGCGCAAATGATGGTTGCAGTTGCGGCAGACATGGAGATTGGCTTCGAGCTCGCGATAAAACAGCATCTGCTCGCAGCCCGGACATTTGTGCCAGAGATTGTCCGGCACCGCTCTCCTGCCGACAGCCGCGCGGATTTTCGGCAGAACGAAATTCGAGAGCCAGCTCATCGCTGGCTTTTAGCCGCCCGCTATGCTCTCGTCGAGCCCGCTCAGCGAGGCCACTCACCCTCACCCACCCAAGCCGCGGGGTCGGTGGACGAGGGTATTAGTTAGTGGTTGGCGTGGTAATAGGTGTTGCGGAGGACGCGGCCCGGTAACGCGCCAGTGTGCTTGCCGTCTTCCATCAGGACCTCGCCGTTGACGATGGTCGCCATGATGCCATCGGCCGGCTCCTTGATGCGCTTGGCTCCGGTTGGGAAGTCGTGCACGACCTCGAGCGGCAGCGGGCGCACCGTATCGGGATCGAAAATCACGATGTCGGCTACCAACCCCGGCCGCAGCAACCCGCGGTCGTAGAGCCCGAAGGTCGAGGCCGAATCAAAGGTCAGCCGCCGCACCGCCTGCTCTAGGGTCATGGCCTGCTTTTCGCGCACCCATTCCGCGAGCAACCGAGTGCTGAAGCCAAAGCCGCTCTGGAACTGCACATGCGCGCCGCCATCCGACAGCCCGATGATCGCATTCGGGTAGGTCAGGATCTTGGCGACGGCTTCATCGTCGACATTGTTTTCGCCATGCAGCCATTCGGTGTCGAGCTTCTCTTCGACGGCGAGGTCAAGGAAGGCGTCGATGATGCCCTTGCCTTGCATCTTGGCGATCTGTCCGACGGTCTTGCCTTCATATTGCTTGTTCTTTGGCAGCACCGCGGTCTGGAGGACCATGTAATCCCACCAGGTCGTGCAGATGCCGGGAGGCGGCGTGTCGACCTTGAACTCGACCGCTTCGGCGTGCAGCTTCTTGCGCACCTCGGGGTCGCTATAGGCGCGCAACATCTCCTCGGACGACGACAACAGGATCGGGTGCCAGGTCGGCAGACCACGGAATTGCTGGCAGTTGCGCAGCGTGAAGTAATCGGTGATGCGGTTCGGCGTGCACATCGGGAAGGCGCGGACGCCTCGCGCGGTCGTCGCATCGACCTGCGCCATATGCTTCTTCCATTGCTCGGGCCGGCGCATCGACTGGCCGAGATTGTTGTAGACGACGACGCGTCCCGTCGCCTCGGAAAGCCGGCTCATCAGCGCGTCTTTCATCTCCGCGCCGTTGCCGCCACCCGACTGGATGATTCCGGTGCCGAGTTCGCGCAGGACATCGCCGAGCGCAAAGATCTCCTTCTCATCGGCCCACAATGCCGGGATGTGGACCCCCTGCGGGTCGTAGTGGCCCTGATTGCGTGACACCGAAAGCCCCAGCGCCCCTGCCTTCATGCCGTCGCGCACAAGGTTCCGCATCTCCTTGATCTCGTCGTCGGTCGCGGTGCGCTTCTGGCAATCGTCGCCCATCACGTAGTAGCGCACCGCGGTGTGGCCGATCAGATTGCCGACATTGACGCCCAGATGATGGTCGAGCTGATCGAGATATTGCGGCACCGTTTCCCAGCCGAATTCGAGGGTGCGCAGCACCTCCATCGGGATCGCTTCGACATAGGACAGGAACTCGGAGAGCCGCTCTTCTTTCCCTTTCCGCACGGGGGCGAGAGACAGCGAGCAATTGCCGAAGATCACGGTCGTGGCGCCGTGATCGCAGGAGTAGGAGCACAGCGGGTCCCAGGTGACCTGCGCGTCGTAGTGGCAGTGGTTGTCGATAAACCCGGGCGCCACGACCCGGCCCTCGGCGTCGATCGTCCGTTTGGCGGGCCCGCTCAATTTGCCGATTTCGGTGATTTTTCCGTCCTTCACTGCGACATCGCCGCGGAAGGCAGGCATCCCCGAGCCATCGACGATGCGGCCGTTGCGGACCAACAGATCATACGCCATCGCTATCCCTTTCTTCATTCAGCTCTAAAAAGTCTAGCACGCCGTACGGGTGAGGCTGGCACCGCGAAATTAACGGTTTGCTCTTCTTTTCCCGCATGGCTGGGATGCGGCGAGGCCGCCGATTGCCTCCTCTGTCGAGCCGGGCCACAATCGGCCAAAAGCGTTAAAGGGAAGTGAGACCAGGGCTATTGAGCGTCGATCCAGATCTCGAATATCAGCAGTTAAAGGGGGCTCTAACCATGGGGCGACTGAACCAATTCCTTGCGGCAGCCGGCGGGTTGAGCACACTGCTGATGGTATCGTTCAGCTGTTGTGCGCTAGCCAGCATGGAGAGGAACACCGGGTTGCCGCATGCGAGCGGACGGGTGTTGCTCGCTCAGGCCCAACCCGCTCAGCCTCCGCAGAATGTCGAAACCGTCATTTCGGAACTTCACCAGAGGCTGCAGGTGACTCCCGCACAGGAGGCTCAGTTTGGTGCCGTCGCCAATGTATTGCGAGACAACGCGCGAGCTGAGGCGAGCGCTC
>Ga0306926_10001995_pt1 | contig 20562 bp, 23 predicted proteins | sample flu12Cox44000178_FD_203759 | JGI IMG/M metagenome (GOLD analysis project Ga0306926, IMG submission 203759) | Lab enrichment of tropical soil microbial communities from Luquillo Experimental Forest, Puerto Rico - flux8day.12C.oxic.44.000.178 (v2)... | ecosystem: Environmental > Terrestrial >...
GGCCAGCATCGGCTCCGCCAATGTGGTGCCGGTATCGACCGGCGGTGCGCAACCGTTCACCCCTGTGCCGCTGACGAACCGCGTGTCCACCATCTATGGCTATGCGGACAATCTGAGAACTCCCTATGTCCAGAGCTTCAATTTTTCGATCCAGCGGGAGCTGACTTCGACCTTGACGGTCGACTTCAATTACATCGGCAACAAGGCAAGTGAACTCTACACGAATCAGCAGTTGAACGACACCAACATCTTCGAAAACGGGATATTGGACGCGTTCAAAACCACGCGTGCCGGAGGCAATGCGCCCCTGTTTGACCAGATGCTGGGAGGGATCAACGTTCCCCTCGGCCTTCCCCAATGTCCTTGCATTGTAGGAACTACAATGATCAACGGCAGAGTGCTGACGGGCTCGCAGGCGCTTCGCCTCTATCCGGTCACCAATGGCATGATCGCGAATGGTTCGGTAGGCGCTCTGGCCAACTTCTTTAATACGACGGCCACCGGCACGGGGGTCAATGGCGGGCTTCTCGCTCATGCCGGGATGCCGCAGAACTTCATTGTGGTGAACCCGCAGTTCGGTAGCGTGTTCATGATCGATAACAACGGGAATTCCACTTACAATGCCTTCCAGGCTCATGTCACGAAGCGGTTGACTCACGGTGTGACCGGCCAGTTCGCTTACACTTTTTCCAAAACGCTCGGCGACAGCCCGCTGTTTGTCCGTGATCAGAGAGATTTGAGTTTGAGCAAAAGCCTCTTGAGTATCGATCGCCCGCAGCTATTCCAATGGAATCTCGCGTGGGATCTGCCGGTCGGCAGCAAGCGGGCCTTGTTAGGTAACGCGCCGCATTGGGTCAATACGATCGTGGGTGGGTGGCAAATCGCGTCGGCGTTCCAATGGCAGTCCGGCGTCCCGCTCTCGTTTACCGCGGGGGGCACCGGCCCTGGCACCTGGGTGAGCACGTTAAGCTACATGGCGAGCAATACGGCCAATTTAGTCGGGCCACTGCCGTCCAATCTCTCGCAAGTACAAAAGGGGAACGGTTTCGTCCAGTACTTCCCTGGTCTCGCCGTCCAGCCCGCACCTCTACCCAATTTCGGCGGGGACCCGACGCTCCCCACCCGGTTCACTAACATGCAGGTGGTCAACTCTTCGGGACAGGCCGTGCTAACCAACCCCGATCCCGGAACAACGGGTAATACCGCGTATTATCTGCCGGGGCTGCGTGGACCTTCACTGATGGGCTTCAACGCCTCCGCGAGTAAGGTCTTCCGGATCACGGAAGCCAAGAGCATCACGTTACGCGCCGACGCCATCAACCTGTTGAACACACCGCAATGGGGCTATAATCCGAATTCGGGTACGATCGGCATCACCACGAACATCGATTCAACCTCGTTTGGCCGCATCAGTTCGGCCAGCGGAAACCGGATGATCACCTTCTACGCGCGCTTCGATTTCTAGGGAGTGGTATCGGCCTTACTTTCGGTCGGGCAGCGCGAACACATAAAGACCATTGCCCGTCGCTGGGTAATTCAATTCCGCTGCAACTACGGCCGGCACGCCGCGAGGGCTGCCGCCGCCATTGCTTGTGGTAACGGCTAGAAACTGCTTGCCACCGGCGGTGAACGTAAGCGGGAAGCCTTGCACCGCGGCGGGAAGGCGCGTCTCCCAGAGGATACGGCCCGTGTTGACATCAAAGGCTCGGAACATTCGGTCCAAGTCGCCGGCGAAGGCCACGCCTCCGGCGGTCGAGACCACGCCCGTCAGGAATGGCGCGCGCTGTTCGTATTTCCAAATCTCGCGCATGGTCCGCACGTCGTATGCCGCTAGCTTGCCGACGTTGCCGTTAGTACCCGGCATCTCAAAGAACCGCCGCAGAGCGCCGTTGCCGCTACCGCCACCCGCTTTCTTTTCGACCGCCTGCCCGTTCATATCCAGGCAACTCTGACTCAACGGAACGATCAGCCGGTTTCCCGGCGGGTAGTAGGTCATCGACGGCCAATTCTTGCCGCCTTCGGTCGACGGGCACGCCGATACCCATTCTCCGACGCGCTGCTCAACGATGTCGTTGCGATAATGCGGTTCCCCGGTCTGCGGGTCGATCGAATCGTAAACATTCTGGAACACCATTTCCTTGTGGCCGAGGTATTTTCCCGTCTTGCGGTCCAGCTTCCACAAAATACCGGTCTTACCCGCGCTGAACACGAACTGCTGGCCCTGATCGTCTACCAGCACGCGTTCGAAAACTTCGTCCAAATCCAGCGTCTCGCCTGGCACGTAGCTGTGATACCAGGCCAGCTTGCCTGTATCGGCGTTGATCGCCAGAGTGGAGTTCGAATAAAGCGTCGCGCCGTTGCCACTGCCACGGCTCACGCGCATCCACGGTTTGGCCTGCGCCGTGCCCCAGTAGGTCAGGTTCAAGTCCGGATCGTAGCTGCCGGTGATCCACGACTCGGTGCCCGCCCGGAAAGTGTTTGAGAGTGTCCCCCAGGTGTCTCCCCCGGGTTCGCCTTCTAAGGCCACGGTTCGAAACCGCCAGGCTTCGTTTCCGGTCTTGGCGTCGTAAGCGCTGATAAAGCACTTCTCGTCCCGATAGGTCGCGCAGGAGTCGCGGCCCAGCCCTTCAATCAACCGCCCGTTCACCGCGATGGGGCCGCTGGTCTCGGCGTACTCGCCTTTGGAGCGGTCGCCAATAGTGGTGTCCCAGACTAGCTTGCCGTTATGCGCGTCGAAGGCCATCAGGTGCGCTTCGCTCGTGGCTAGGAAAATCTTGTCATCATAGATCGCGATCCCACGCATGGCGGGGGCGCCGCGATTGGAGCCGTAGCGATTTTCCCAGATCAAGTCGCCGGTTCTCGCATTCAGGGCCTCGAGCACCTGGCCGGCGTTGTTCACATACAGCACGCCGTTGTGTACGACCGGTGCTGGCTGGTTCCCGTTGCTCGCTCCATCCTGCATCGCCCAACTCCACACCAGACGCAGATCGCTGACGTTTTGGGCGGTGATCTGGTTTAGGCGGCTGTAAGAAGTAGCCCTATAATCGTGTCGAATCATGAGCCAGTCGCCGGGATCGGGATTGCGCAGCATGGCGTCGGTGACCGAAACGAAGTTCTTGACTTCGCCAACCACCGTGATTCCACGGGGCGCCTGTCGGGGCGGGCTGCCCCCTCTCGGTTGGGAGGCGGCAGCCGGAGCCGTTAAAACAGGCCTCGCCGCGCCCGGCTGCAGATACGCCGCGGGTTGCCCGGACGCGACCGTGCGGATCAAAACCTCCGATTCCGAGCTGAGCCCTCGATCGCCGGGTCGTGCGCCGTTGGCATCTAGGATGAATGCGGCGAGATTGACGTAGCTTTGGTCCGGAAGTGATCCGCCGGCACCGGGAGGCATGCTGGCACGCATAAAACTGATCAATTCTCGTGCGGTCCTGTCGCCCCATTGATTCATGAAGGTCCCGCCAGCCAGTTGCGGCCCTTCGCGTCCGGAGAGATCTGTCGCGTGGCACGCGGCACAGTTAGCTAGGTATGCCTCGCGTCCCGCCAGGGCTTGCTCGAAGGTGTACGGACCTGTGGGGCGCTGCTGGGCTCTGGTTTGTTGAGCCACAATCATCGCCCCACACGCCGCGACCGCCGCCCCTAGTGTGAATAGTGTTTTCAAAATGCTGTCTCCTCGCTTCGACCTTCTGCTCGGGAAGCCCGAACACAAGGTCTCCCGTCGCGTAGGTTACAACATATGTGGGCGGAACGACAGGGGCCGTACCAATGATGGAAACTTCGTCACAAAGAAAGATTCATGCCGAAATCAGTCCGCCGGATTCGACTCCCGTGCGACCCGGCCGATCGAGCAGCTTCGGCTCGATCGCCCATCGTGTCAACGAGTCTCGACGCGAGATGCGTCCCGTCACCGCTGCGATTCACGCGCCCGCGGCAGCTGATATTGGGTCTTCATCCGAGATCGGACCTTGGGTGATAGTGAGCCGCGCGGAGGGCACGAGTGGCTCTGGCATCTCGGGCGCCGAACACACTGGCAAATCGGAAGTGATCGAATGGCTTCACAGTCATCCGCCATCCCGGAGCCGGTTGGTCGCATTGCCGAGCGTCACCGGCGAATTTTCGCGTCCGGCTTCGGCGGCTTCAAGACCGTCACTCGAGAGGGAAGAGTTGCGCGCAAGCCACTCCTGGAGGGCATCCCGATGAACAACCATGCCCCTGCGTGAATACCGGAGATAGCCCAGTTTTCGAAACCGGTTCATGTGAAGTGTGATGACTTCGCGGGACGTGCCGACATATTGGGAAAGCAGCTCATGGGTCAGAGGGGGCATGCGGATGACCCCTTCGTTGCCTCGAAACCCCAATCGCTCCGACAACCGAAGCAGCGTGCGGGCCACGCGCTTGCTGATGTCATCGATGGAGAAACTGACGATTCGCTGGGTCAAGCCAAGGTTTCGCTGCACCAAAACCTGCACTAGGGCCACAGCGAGGCGGGGCTGTCTGGTGGCAAGACTTTCAATATCGGAAGCGAGCCAAGCCATGAGCCTGGTTTTTTCAAAAGCTCTGGCCTCCTCCGACGTGTGCCCGAGCCTCAAAAATGCCGCTTCTCCAAAGAACTCGTCGGCCCGATAGATATCGACCACGACCTCCTGGCCGTCGCCGGTGAGACGAGAAACCTTCACAGTGCCCTCGATCACGAGATAGATACTGTGGGAAGGTTGGTTCCGGCCGTAAATCAGGTCCCCTTTTCGGTACTCCACAACATTAGAGCAAGGCAGATGGGCGAGCGGATCCTCCAGGGGGATCCGAGGTGCGAGCGTAGTCGGAGTGGATGCCATCATAAGTAACTCCTCCGCAGAGCAATTCGGGTTGCGCGTCGTCTGCCCTGCCGAAGCACGTCCGATGCCAAAATCAATCCCGGCGGCGGCGCTGTCCGCCGACAGGGGGGGCGTCTGACCGAGTCGATTCCGATCCTATTGTCGGCGCCCGGGAAACCGCCACTTGCCATGGCCGTTGGCTGCCGTAATATCGATGCGGGGGGACGCTCGGATCGACACCGATGGAAACTGATCGGAAGATTTTGGACCAGGGGTGTCAATTTGGAACGGATGACCGATCGCCCGAGCCAAGAAACCGCGCCGCACCCCCTCCCTCTTCCTTGGGTCGGCGTCGCCCCGGGAAAGATCCTAGCGGCTTATCTCATGCGACCGATCTATCGAAAGGCAGTCTCATGACAGGATGGGTGTCCCCCGATCCAGCGTGGGAGCGAGCCGGGTTGGGCCGCTGCGCTGCCGGCGTCCCTGGAGAACGGGCCGGGCATTCCACCAGAGTATCCTGGAGGCCACCTCTCTGTTCCCGGATACATTTCTGTCGTCTCAAAGAGCGATCGAGCGGCAATGGCAGATTCGGTCGAAGCGCGGCGTCCTTCCGGGTCGTCGCGGAGTCGAGTCCGGCGCGCACCTGCCTGCCAATCGCAAATAGAGTTTTTGGACCAAAGGCACTCCATTCTCCCTCCTCCGAAGCAACCGTACCGGACGCACAGCGGGAGGAGTTTTTTCGGCTGCGGTACCGAGTATGCTGAGGAACGGTTGTCGCCCGCAGAAGGGGATATTTGATCGCCGCCCCTTAAGTGCCCATTTGCAGACAGTTCAAAAGCGGGCGGTAGACGGGACTCGAGATGACACACGGCGTTCGTCGGCATTTCTGTCGGTCGAAATTCTGCCCGACCGTTTGCTCGAAGAGCCACGAGAGCGCCTGTAACACCACCGAATTCGTGGCCGCCCAGAAATACGACCGCTCACCGGGAGATGGGTTCCAGGATTGATTCAGACGCGCAGAGCATTGGGATTGCGCAACAATCCGGAAGTTCATCGAAGAGACGGTGCCAGACTCTTTTTGGACAGCGATTTTCTGGGGGACCCGACGAGGCGACCGGCATTCTGGGGCTCATCGATTTTGCTGGAGCGCACCTTATGGAATCCGGGCCGAGGACGAACAAGTCATCCCCGACATCCTGCATTCGAACGGGCGCGTGTCGACCCTCTGAAGTGGAAATTGTCACGGTCGCTACCAGTCCGCCAACGGCTCGGGAGAACCCTGATGAGGAATGGCCGGCAATCCACGACGGCGGCCACCTCCCAGATCTTCACATGCCCTGAGATCTTCCATCGGGAACTCATAAAGGTTCTGAACCGGGATGCGTCGCCAGCGGCGGGCAGCTGCTGAGCGGAGCTATTTGGGCGCCGAGTCCTTCCGCGTAAAATCGACTCCGTCCGTCTGAAGCCTTTCGAGCCGGCCGGCGTCGAGGTTGTTTTCGGCGCACACCACCTCCTGAACACGGGCGCCTTCACGAAGCATCATGGTGGAATGGATCGTCCAGGGTCTGGTCAGGACCTTGGGATCGTCCATGGTGGCCTCGTAGTTGATCTGGTCCTTGTTCACTCTGGTATAGCGCTCGGTGACGTGAAGGGCCTCGGAGTGAAAGGTGCCCGTGCCCTGCATCCAGGTCTTGTCGTTAAAGCCGGTCACATCCACTATGAGAGTGTCCCCCTCCCAGCGCGCGACCGAGTCTCCCATGTAGGTCGGGACCAGGTCGTCGGGATGCGGCGCGTTCACCGGAATGATACGGTGGGCGCCGCCATATTCGTAGAGGATGACGATCAGGTGCGCGGTTTCGACGATCTGGACTGGATAGAGCCCCAGCGTCGCCGCTCGAGGCACTCCAGGAGGCAGGCACCGCGAGGTGGGATCGTCGATCCCTCGCCGGTTGAAGTATTCCAAAACCTTTTGAGCAGCCCACGGTTGATACGGGGCCGGCCCGTCGGCGGACCGCTCCGTGGACGACTTGATCCGCTGTGCCAATGGATCGCGCCCGCTGCCGCCCAGGCCCAACCCGGCATTGGCCTCTTGCCAACTTCCGCGCAGCGTGCTGCCCGGCTGCCAGACGCCCGTCAGATCGGGCTTGCCATCGCTGGCGCGCGGAACCGAGCTCGTCCGCGAATTATTGACAGAGTTCCGCGTCCCCGTCTGGGCAGTCAGCCAGAGCGGCAGCCCGATGACGGTCGCGAGTAAGACCGTCCGGTAACCGCGCATCACGGCACCTCCACGGCGGGAGCGCCGCCGCCGGCGCCGGTGTCAGCGGGCGGTCCGAAGATCATCTTCTTGCCATCCGACAAAGTGATTTCGCGCGAATGGGCCCAGTTCGTACCGTCGCGCGCGCGCCACCCGAACACGGTGATTGTGTCGCCAGCCTTCATGGTGACGTCCTTCTTCCAGCCATTGCGGTAGAGGACATTCGGAGGGTAGCCTTCCCACTTCCAGCTCACCACGCTGCCCTTGGGGTCCTTCACATCGAGGTAGATGAAGCTGTGCGGATTGGTCCACTCGATTTTGGTGACGACGCCCGTCACTGTGACGGGCTTGTTCGCGTCGTACTCGGCGCCAAATGAATGGTGGGCCCGGAGCGGGGTTGTGCAACAGGTAAGGGCGACAGCCAGCACTCCGACTTCGAAACGCGGTCGTCCCATCAGCCACCTCGGCTTACCAGTTTACTCCCGCCAGCCGATTGGCTACTCCAGGCCGAAGGCCAACAGAACGTTGCCGGAGTTGCTGCCCGTGACGGCGTACCCGGAGCCAATGAACACCATGCCGCCCGCGATAGTGGGGCCGATCGAGCTGATGGCGCCGCCTCTGGCAGGGACCTTGTTCACCGTATCGAACGAACGGGAGGTGTCATATTCCCAGATGACCCTGCCATCGTCGGTCGACAGCGCGTGCACCTTTCCATCGGAGCCGCCCACGAAAGCCACACCGGCGATAGCCGACGTGGCGGCCGAGTTGTTGACCCGCGTTCCGGCTTTGGCCAGCGGCGTGTACCACAGTTTCTCTCCAGTGGCCAGCTGCACGGCAACCATGCCGCCACGGCTAAGACCATAGTAAAGTGCCCGCTCATCGGCGGCGCCGCCCCAAACAATGCCGCCCAGCCGCGCCAAGAAGGCATTGGGCCCAGTCACGTTCGGATCGCTCGGTGCCACGTTGGTGTGCCACACGACCGCGCCTTTATTGTCGGGATCGAGCGCGATCACGCTGCCGTCCTTAGTAGCCGCAACCAGCACGCTCTTCCCTCCCGGCAGTGTTCGCAGGATGGGAGAATTGCCGATATCGAGATCAGGGCCGTTTTCTGACGGGCAATTCTCGGTCTTCGACGGGCCGTTGCAGCCGCCCAGAAAGGCATCGCCGGCTTGCGCTTGGAACACCCACCGCACGTTGCCGGTATCGATATCGACGGCCATGACAGCGTCGGTGGTCGACGGAGCCGGTTCGGTCTCGGCGTCCCCGGTGCCGAAATAAACGGCGTGCCGCTTCGCGTCCACGGTCGGCGAGTTCCAGACCGAGCCGCCGGCTGGCGCGTAGAGTTGAACGCCCTTCGAATTCTTCCGCGTGGGTTGGGGCTCGTCCATCACGTATCGTTTCCAGATTCGCGCGCCGGTGCTGGCGTCGAGCGCCAGCACGCTGCCGCGAGAGGTGCAGCAGGGGTAGTCGAGCGTCGAGGCTGTGAATTCCTCCGATGAGGAGACGGGAACAAAAAGCCGGCCGTCATAGTATGTCGGCGCCGCTGTGATGCGAGCAACGAAGTGATCGTCGACCTTGGCGATCCACAGTTCGTGGCCATCCCGCGCATCGAGGGCATAGACGTTGGCGTGGGCGTCGCCGAAAAATATGCCGTACTTGGTATTGCCGCGTCCTTGAACCGGGCCGACGCTGACGGCGTTCCGCACGCTCCCTTTGGTCTGATAGGACCAGTACACACAGCCCGTCTTGGCATCCAACGAGTAAATGTAGCCGATATCGGTGCCGACGAAAACGCGCCCCGAGACCACAGACGGCTGGCCGAAGGCCGATAATCCGTTGGGATAGCCGAAGGACCACTTCAACTTCAGTTGCGGTACCAGTGCGGGGGTGAGGCCGGCGGCTTTGGCGGTTTGAAAGCGCGTGTTCGTGACGTCGACTCCCCAGCCGTTCCAGGCCGGGCTGGTGGAGGGGTCGGCGAACGGAGGATTGCTCGTGCAGCCGTTCGGCATGTCCTTGGCGTCGCCTTGCTTCAGGCTGCCGAGCGGACGCCCGCTCATAAAGGTAGCCGTCATGCGCTTCTGGTCGTCGGTCAAGTCCGCGCCCTGGCCTTTCATGACTCCGGCGGTGAGCGCCTCATAGATGCGCTCCGGCGACATCTCGCGGATCGCGGCCGGCGACGGCGCCCGCTCCACGTTGGAGTTTCCGTGACAGCCCATGCAGCGCTGCTGAAAGACCGCGAAGCCGGACTCGGTCCCGGCCGATCGTGCCGAAGGATTCGGCGCCTGGGCGTGTGCCGCGCCGGCGCAGACGAAGGATCCAACCATCACCAGCGCCGCTCGACGGAAGTACCGGCTCATGAAAAGATCTCGTGACCGCCTAGGATAGCGAGCCGTAGCCGCAGTTTGCAACAGTGCCGCCTTTGGTCTCCTTTGGCCTATAGGTATTTTGGTTCGGGCGTGCTTGCACCCAGCACACCTTTCACCGGCGAAACTGATTTACCGGCTTGTCCAGCTTCACTGCGGGCGCAGGGATGCGCATTGCGCCCATTAATACTTATTAAATATTGAAATGTCCGTGAGAATTCATACATAAACTCCCTGATGGTTTAGTACTTCCTATGGGAGGGTTCCAACAAAAAGAGGGACAATGGTTCCAAGTGCACTCGGCGGGGTCGCCGAAACGGGTATGGAAATTCTTCTTGTCATCGTGGTTCTAGGGATGGCATTGCGGTGGTACTTCCTTCGTGCGCGGTTGCAGGACCTGGAGCGGAGGATCGAGGAAGTCACCGCAAACCAGACCCAAGTACGGGAGCTAACGGGTCGGATCTTCCGGCTGGAGCAAAGCTTCGCACGGTTGTTGCCGCCGGCACCACCGCGCTGGGATCCACCTGCCTTGACGGCGCGGCCGGCCGGGTTAGCCCTGCGTCGAGGGGAAGCACATACCAATGGCCCATCCCGGGTGCCGCCGGCCCTCCCGGCGCCGTCCCCGCTGCGGCCTCCTGGGGTGCCCTCCCCTCCATTCGAGCCGCGCTTCACGGCTCCGACGCACGCCGGCTGGCGCGAACGGCCGGACGCCGCGCCAGGGAGCTCCGAGTGGGAATCGACTGCTGGTGCGAGTCGGTGGACTAAAGCCGGCGCCATTCTGCTGGCGGTTGGGGTGGCCCTGTCTCTCGTGTATTCATTCGACCGTCTTGCGGCCCCGGGCCGATCGGTGTTGGCTTTGGCGTCAAGCGGCGCGCTACTGGCCGGGGGAGTCTGGACAGACAAGCGCGCGCGAAAGCGCGTGTGGGCTCGCGGGCTGATTGGCGCGGGCTGGGCTGGCCTGTACGCCACCTCCTACGCAATTTACGTGCTACCCGCGGCGCAGATTATCCACAACCCTCTGGCCGGCTCGCTCGGCCCCCTTCTGGTGGCGCTCGCAATGATCGCCCATTCCCTGCGTTATCGGACACAGGCGGTGACGGCGACGGCGTATTTAGCTGCTTTTGGGGCGCTGGCAGCGACGCCTTCGCCACTTGCGTTGGCGGGCCTGGTCCCGCTGGCGGCGTCGTTGCTCTATGTGAGCAATCGGGCCGAGTGGAACCCCCTGGCCTTGTTCGGGCTGGTGTCGACTTATGCCACATGCATTTTGCACCTCAGCTCGAACGCGCCGCTGGCCTCCACACAGGCTTTGTTGCTGGCTTATTGGCTGCTGTTTGAAATCTTTGATCTGCTGCGCGTAGACAAGCGCGTCGTTTCAGGCGGCGTTGCGTGGATGGCGGTTCTGAACGCAGCCGCGTTCCTGTCACTTTTCTATACGCTGTGGGTGCGAAACGCGCCAGACCTGGTTTGGTTGGCGTCGGCGTACGGAGCGGCGCTCTATCTGTCGACCGCGATGACGCGTATCGTGCTACGCCCGCCCCCCTCGTTCGGGCCCGGCAGCGGACTTCTAGCGCGCCTCGAACAGGGGAGCTATGAAGGTGCCATAGGCGTCTCGGCGGTACTGACGGGACTCGCAATCCTCCTCCGGTTACCCGGAGTCTGGGCGAGCATCGGGGTAGCGCTCGAAGCCGAAATGCTCTATCTTGCCGGGGTCCGTTTCCGCGCTCCCTTTCTGCGGCGCTCGGGAGCGACCGCTTTCGGGTTTTCGCTTGCGCGTCTCGCCCTCGGCGACATCAATTCCGCCCAGATCCGGATTCTCGGCCACACCACCTGGAGCTGGACGTTGCCGGCGCTCTTCCACGCCCTCCTCTTCCATGTCAATCGGTTTTATACGAGCCAGGTGCTGCGAAGGCCAACTGCAATCTTCAGCTCGGTTGCAACCGGCATCGTCGCCGTCGTGCTGGCCGCAGAGGTTCCCGGCCGCTACCTGGGAGCTTGCTGGCTCGTTGTGGCGCTCCTGTTGCTGGAGCTCGGGTTGCACCGACGGTTGTTGCAATTTCGAATGCAGGCGTATACTCTGGCGGCGACCGGCTCGTTGGTCACTGCCTACGTCTACACCGTCTCCGGCTTGCCGATGGCGAGTTCTGGGGTGGCGATTGCCTTGGCGGCCGCCTACGTGTTTGCACTGCGCTCGCGCTGGCACGGCGGGAAGATCGAGGCATTCGAGCAAGGCGGCCTGTCGGTGGCCGCCAGCGGCGCCAGCACCATCCTGGCGTGCGTTCTCATTTGGAACACGGTACCGGTGCCGTATACCGGCTTGGCGTGGTGTTTGCTGGCGTTAGTCCTATTTGAGGCTGGCAACCTGGGCCTCCCGTTGGAAATGCGGCTGATGTCGTGGCCGGTGGCGGCGCTGGGAGCCGAAGCGGTGGTACTCATGCACAGAGACGGTTTCGTCAAGTTCGCGGCCCGAGACGTCTGGGCATCGTACCTGACTGCTTGCCTGGCCGCGTGGGCCGCCACGGCCCAAACCGTAATCCGGCCGCCGGCGAACCTCGCTGTCGCGGAGCGTGCCGCCATTACGAACATCCTGGGAGCGTTCGGTGCTTCGTCCGCGATGGCATTTGCCTGGCTTGTGCTGCCGGACCCACTGGTCTCGTTGGCATGGGCCGGACTGGGCATTGCCGCCGTGGAGATCGGCTTGTTCGCGTCTCTGGGAGTGTTCCGATGGAGCGGCAACGCGGTCCTCGCAGCGGCAGCGGTACGTGCCTTGGCGGTGGACCTGAGCCACGCGGCGGGTAATCGGATTTCCGAGCGGATGCTGGCGGTCGTTCCGGTGGTCGCGGCGCTCCATTGGCTGGCTTATCGGAATCGGATTTACACTCGTTTTCTCGAGTACGTACGGCGCAACCTTGTGACCCTGAGAGGGTCCGGAGGGTCGCCGAGCGTGTCGTCGAGCATCGACGCCGGCCCATTAGAATGACAGGCTTTCGCCCAACTACGGGCATTCAGCAGTTCGTAACCGGCCACTTTCGCCTCACAGCACGCAGAAAGAGTGGTCGACCGCCTGCTGGTACCTCGGCTGAAGACGAGCGGTGGGGCCGCCAACTTTGCAGGCTGCGCGCCACGCGGATATTAACGCCTTCGGATATTAACGCCTTCAAGGAAAGACGGGACCCGGCGTAACGTCCGAGCCGTCAGCACCTCACCCCGGCCTTCAACGACGACAAACCTTACGACCCGCTTCCTCAAAAAGGGCCAGATCGCCGATGAGGAGCGGTACTGTAGCGATGGCGCTGGTGGGCGAGGGCTGGTGGCGAGGGGCTTCAACCACCTTCGGATCGATGAGATGAACGCCGCCGCCTTGCGATATGGAGCTCGACGCCCGCTTCCCGTCCTGCGAACTGGCCTATCCGATGTAGTCCGCTGTAGTCCGCGGCGTGGGAGGTTGTCGATCTCACTAATACTCTCACGAGAGGGACGCCGCCCAAAAGCCATACGGCCACGACCCTGAGCCTGGGGAAAGCAAAGCCGGCGGCTTGGGCGGGCGATACCAAGTGGCTGTAGGCATCAGGGATTGCCGGGGTACGGAACCGTGCTCGGGCTCTTCGGGGGGGCCGATTGCGGTTTTGCCATGAAAAAGAAAAACCCTCGCGGGCATAGAGTTTTGTTGAGAATTCATGCTACGTTCAGGGCGGGAGGAGAACCCATGCGTAACTGGTCTATTTTGGTCTCGCCGTTGCTCTTATGGGCCTTCGGCCTCTTCCCTTGTTTCGGGCAATTCGAATCCCAGCCCCGGCTCGGCGTCGGCGTCAAGATGTCCAGTCTTGGCGCCGGCATTGAAGCTGCGACCGCAGTGACGCGCCGATCCAACGTTCGGGTCGGGTTCAACATATTCAGCTACGGCACCGATTTAACAAAAGACGGAATCCATTATGGTGGCGATTTAAGCCTGCGTTCCCTTCAGGTGCTCTACGACCAATACCTGATTGGCCCCCTCCATGTCAGTCCTGGCCTTTTGGTGTATAACGGAAACCAGCTTTCCGCCTCCGCCTCGGTCCCGGGCGGACAGTCCTTCTCGCTCGGCGGCACCGGGTTTGTCAGCTCAGCCGCCGATCCGGTCCACGGCACGGGATATCTCAACCTCGGAACCACGTCGCCCATGGTCTTGATCGGCGTGGGCAATCTGCTTCCCCGCAGCAGGCGGCATTTCGCTGTCAATTTGGAGGCGGGAGTGATTTTCCAGCGCGCCCCTCAAGCCAAGCTCACGCTGAACGGCAGCGCGTGCATCGGAGGCATTTGCCAGCCAGCCGCGTCGAATCCCCTCGTAGAGAACCGTATTCAAGCCGAGCAGGACAAAATCAACCGGGACCTAGACCTCCTCCGTTTCTACCCGGTGATCTCGGTCGGATTCGGCTACAAGTTCTGAGCCATTCCCGAGCCGGAAGAGCAGCGCCCGCGAAAAGTCGCGGGCAGCACCGCCGGCCAGGTAAATCACGAGCCCGAGCGCCATTCCACCGCGCCGCCGAGTTCCGCAACACCGAGGTCAAGGCTTGCCCGGGCCCGCCGCACCACGGACCGGACTGGGCCGGCATAACGCTGCAATTCCTCGATCGCTCCGGGCATGAGCTCCGGGTGAGCGCGCAGCCGCGCCCATTCGGCGGGATGCTCGAGCAGAGCCAGCCATCCGCTCGCCAGCAGACGTGGAAGTGTTTGCGCCGTGCCCACAAACGCCGGCTCGGCCATCGGCACTCCTCCCTTTTCGAGGATGCGCTGCCATTCGGCGCTGGCGGCGGTCGCTTCGGATTGCAGCGGAGAGTCGTCGGGCTCGCCGGTTGCCGCAAACGCCTGGGCGCTCAATTGGCTGAGGCGATCCCGATCGCCACCGTCGGCCCGGGTGGCGAGGATCGCCACCTCTAGACACCAAGGCTGCGCGTATTGACTGACCACATCCACCGGCACGCCGGCCGGCAAATTATCGACAGCGCGCTGAAGCCTCCATCGTCTCTTGCCAGGTACGGACGTTGAGAAACGACAAAGCTTCCTGGATCTCGCCACGAGGGTTCAGTTTTCCGCTCTCATCGCGCTCCTCGGTCAGGCCGTCCGGCCACAGCCCGGTTCCTGGACCGCCGCCAGCACGTCCGCATATCGGCTCAACACCCAGGCGCCCAGTGCCGAATCGAAACGGGCAGGCCCGGGCTGTGGAGGCGACATGGACTTATTATCCCTCGCAATTGCTGTCCACGTGCGAGCCGCGCCGCTGCACAACCCCATCATTGCAAACGGGTTTTGCGCTCATTGCTCTCAGCCTTCGATTCTTCTTTTTGGTCGGGTATGCCCGAAAGTATGCCCAAACCGCCCAGGTACCGCTCCAGTTTCCCTGCTGCCTCGGTGAGGTCCCGGTCGTTCACGATGTTGTAGCGGTCGAATACGCTCCGGGTCTTGTGCCCGGAAATCGCCATCGCGGTTTTCTCGGGAATGCCGGCGCGAACCATATTGCGGACTGCCGTTCGGCGCAGGTCATGGAACAGTAGTCCCTCGAGGCCCGCCTTTTTGCGGGCAGCAGCCCAGGCTTTCTTGAAATTGCGAATCGGCCTCCCCTGGCGGTGGAACACGGCTTGGCAATCTGGATATTTGGTATCCAGAATCTGCTTTTCGAGCCTGAGCCGTTCAATCATTTCCCTGTAAATCGGCAAGGTTCTCGGCTGCTTGTTTTTCGTTGTCCTCGGCGCCAACTGGATTCTGTTCGCCACCAGGTCAACCTGCGACCATTTCACCTTCAGCAGCTCTCCGGTCCTGCAGCCCACGTGATAAGCCACGACAAACAATAGCTGGACACCGTCAGGCAGCACACTGCGGAGTTTCATGTAGGCCTCGTGCTCAAGGAAACCTTCGCGTACATTGTTCTCTTCTAGCATCGGGAAATGCGGAACCCGATTGACTCTTGGAGGGTCACTTTCCGCTGCCAGATAGAACGCACGTTTCAAGATGGCCAGCTCGCGGTTGATGCTCGCGTTCGATGCTTTCTGGCGGCGCCGATAGGCGATATACCGCTTGAGGTCCGAAGTCCCAAAATCAGCCGCACGGATATCACCGAGCATAGGCGTGATGTGCAAGGCAATCCTTCGCTCAACCTGCATCAGACTGGCTCGGTCATTCTCCCTGTAGTCCTGTACCACTTCCGCGGTCAGCTCCCGAATCCTGATGCGCTCCGGTGTCAGGCCGGCGAATTTCCCCGTGACCACTTCGCCCAAGCGCCTCTTGAGCAACCGCCCAGCCTCCCGCTCATCGTGGGAACCACTCGACTCGCGGAACACCTGGCCGTTCTTCGAGTACTTAATCCACCACGTCGGCAGCACCGTGACGGTTCCGTCCGGCCGGCGTTTCCGCTGCTGATAGATGCTTCCGAATCCTCGTTTGGTCATGGGCAACACACAAGCACTGTTTATGTTCTCGAATCCAGCGGTCAAGGTCCTCAACATCTATAAACACACGCCGGTCCGCCCGAATGGTCGGAACCTTTCCGCTCGACACCATGTGCTGTACCGCGTCCTTACTGCGGCCGATGTACACTGCGGCCTGGTCAACAGTGAGCAACCGTGGCCGGACCGCCGTAACACTGCCGGCAGAGTCCTCACGCAGCCGTTGAGCGACCTTGTCAGCCAGGGCATCGAGCAGAGCGTCAATGTTGAGGCCGGGTATCAATGCTCACTCCCCGTGATTCCAAACGTGTATCTTGGCGGCCAGCGGGTCGTCGGGATATTCCATGGTGTATAGCCTGAACAGTCCCGCAAGCTCGTTTCCGTCGCGCGTTTGGCACACGCAATCGGTCAGCGCAAGCAATGTGCTATTGCCCGACCGCTCTGCTAATGGCCGCAGGGCTGCGAGAAGGCGACATGCCAGGTCTATCCCTTCAGGTTCAGCTGTCACGTTCGGTTCGCTCATCGCTTCTCCCTTTCTCTCTTGGCTGATTCGGCCGCGTGTCGATTGAGGTAATTCACGGCCCAAAGCTTGAGTAAGCTGCCCTCTTTGTAGCGCGGGTCTTGTATAATCCGTCTTGCGCTATCGAGGTTCGATTGGCCGAATTTGGCTTGCTGCTTTTGAATGTTCATGCGGCCGTCTCCCCGTGTTCAAACCGTGCTGCTTTGGCGCTTCGGCGGCCGATTGCCCCGGCCCACGGCATGTGGCAATGGGAAGGAGACGCTGGAAAAGACAGTCTGCGAAAAATGTTCGGCCATTAGACTCACAGCCCGGAAACCAGAAGGCAAGACCACGCCTCTGACCAAGGCTTACGCCGTACCATACCGAACAACCGCCGCCGCTATCGCAGGAGTCAAAACAGTACAGCGTACCGTTGCCGCAATCTTCACTCGGCAGCCCATGGAAAATGGCGACGGCACTATCAGTCCCATCCCTGAGCATTCGGCAACGCTGAAGTTCGGCGTCTGTCGGTTTCTGGCCTTTCACCTCAATCCACACGCCTAAATCCGGCAGCCAGAAATCCGGGAGGTACATCTCGCCGTTGGACAGGTGGAAACCCTCTTTCTCGTATCCCCACCGTGTGCCCATCTTGTCGAAAAACACCGCCCATCTGGCCTCGAGGCGGCTGCGGAATCGGTAGCCTTTGTTGCGCGTTTCAATTGCCTGTAGCATTGAGTCCTCACTTACGCTGCTTTCTTCTTTCGTTCCGCCCGTGCGGACTTCAAATATTGCCCCAGTTCGCAACGGCACGGTTCGGCGTAACTGGTCTCATAGTCGCCGGCGGCAGTATGAACGGATTTGAGGATTGAGATATACCCGTCACCAAAGCATTCATCGCAGCCTTGGTGCCGTGTATTGTCTGGTGCCTTGATGTCTTGTGCCGCGGCCTTCACTTCGGCAGGCGGTGGACACCGCATCGAATGGTCCAACAGGTGGTCAATAATCTTTTCCAAATGCGCTTCGGTATTGACATGGCTGCGCAGGATGCGCTTGTATTCGTTGATAAGTAGGGTTCTGTCTTCACCAGGTGCGGGTGCAAAAGGCAGGCCCAAAAGACGTTTGATTGCGATTTTTAAAACACTATCTGAAAGCATTGTCGATGTCCTCGTCTATTAGTTCGGATTTAGTCTTTGGCGGTGGTGCCGCCTCGTCTTCCCAACGTTCCCCGTTCAACCACGTAGCGCCGTACGGCCGTTTGACCGGTTCGCGCTGCAACATCTCTGACTTCTGCGCACGGGTTGCGGCCATCACAACCTCGAACCGCGCTTCGGTGGTAACGTGCCTGCGAAATGCAGTCCAGGCGTCCCGCTTCGCCCGCTTGTGCCAATAAATCGCCCACCACGAGGCGAACCACGCCTCTTGTTGAGGCGTCACCTCGCTAGCGAAGTCATTCCTGTTTTCGGAACCAAGAGGGGGTTTGGTTTCTTCTAGGGGTCTTTTCTGAAGGGGAAGAAACCCACGGACATGCGCAGCGTTTTCCAGCTGCGCGTTGGTTTGTTCTTCACTTCTTAACTTCTTCTTCTGTGGCCCTCGTCTGGCCCTGCAAAGTCCCTGCAAGGTCCCTTGGTATGGCCCGCATTTTTTCTTCTGACTGATAAGTAGTCCAGTTTTCAATAACTAACAGGGAATAATGCTTGGCCCTGCCTATGGCCACAATTTCAAGATTTGCCAGGTGCACGAGACTTGCACGAATTTGCTTGCGGGACAAATTGCAGAGTTTTGCAAGGCTCGCCTGACTGAAAATGAAGGCGCCGGCGGGAATGTAAACCTGTTTATGGCCGTCGTACCACTTCGTTGGCTGACGGTTTTGGTGGACACGCCAAGCGTCTTAGCAATGCGCTTGGGCGGAATGGCAGCTTCTTGAGGGTGCGATGTTTCCGATACAGGCAGCTTACCGGCCCTCCCAGGACCTGCCGTAATATTGCCGTGTTTTACGTTTTACGGGAACAGCATAAAACCGCAGGAAACGGAAGTAATGTTACTGCGGTTTCTATCGGTTATGCGATTTTTCCGGAAGTGCTTGAAAACATTTTATGAAGGAAATGTTTGGAGGTCTTCTGGGGTGACTGTCTCACTAAAGCCGGCTTCCCTAAACATCAACGACAAGCCGTCTGCAACTGCGGCATATGTCTTTGCATCCCACCCGTTGCCGTTTTCTCCACGCTGGATTGTAGCAACGTCCACGCCGCATCTGCTGGCGAATTCCGACTGCGTCATATAGAGGCGGCCGCGATATGCTTTGAGTCGTTCTCCCTGGACTGGTGTGCTTGGCTTCCGGCCTGGGCGTTTACTCCCAGCCGGCTGAACAGGACTCCCAAACCATCGGTGCCATCGAAACCAGACATCAACGAGTTCTGGGTGGTTCTGAAAGTCTTGGCCAAGTAGACGCAGCCTGAGTCTCTTGAGTTCGCGTTCAGCCTTTTGGTCTTTCATCCTATCCTTCGGCCCTATCCCAGCTTGAGCAGTGGGCGACGCCAGCAGGCTGGATAGGATTGGCCTTTCACCGTGTGCACCGCCCGTGTTTGCACCTTCAGAATACCGCAGTACGTCTACCGTTCCCGAAATGTTAGAGCCGGAATACTCCTTAATAACACCAAACACGTTTAAGAAGACTTTTCGGGAACGGTTCGCTTTGAACCGCCTATACCAGGTGTTTTCCCTAGTTGCCGGCCTGCATCCAGAATAGGTTTTGCGGGTCGGTTCGCAGCCTGTCGCCGGACAAGTCCAGACATCGCTTTATGGGGCTTGGTTCTGTAAGACCTGAGTTCGGGGTGTGACCGTCCGAGGAGCTACCGGGAGTTCAACACCTATTTGTTTCGGAGGCCGTACGGCTGTAATCGGAATGTTGGATACTTCGCTCGCACGGCCAGATCGACACCATATGGTCCCACGAAGAAAATCTGGAGCCACACTCCGATCTCAGAAATCGCGCGAAGCGTATCGAGTGGAATCTTAGTCCTCCCCCACAAATAAATCACGAACCACAGAAGATAGTACACAAGTTGCGGCATGAAAATCCTTAGCCAGACCGAGGCCGTTTCGCGGATGGACAACCTCCGTGTTCGCTGTCCGCCGTCGCGGACGACGTATACGCGAAAAGAACGGTAGTTCTTTCGAACCAAACGCCGAGTGAGAATAGCCTGCATGCCAAAGATGGCGAGCTTCGCTCCGACGTTGGCGAAAAGATGTTCTTGAAAGAGGCCAGGCGAATACCCGGAGAACAGCACTAAGAATCCGACCAAGGCGGGCCAAGTAATCGACCAGAAGGCCGCGAGATTTTGCCCCCAAGAAAGGTGGATTTTCCACCCTGGCGTGTCAGAAGGCTTGTTTGTTTCGAAATCGTAGCCGCAATCGCACCTCAACGCCCCAGGCGGATTGGCAAGACCACAGGTCGGGCAATCCATTCATCCAAGGATAGCGCGCTGGGCCTAACCCCACCCTCATCGCTCTCACTCACGCATCAAATCCCGCGTATTACCAACCCCACCCGCTGCATCCTGAATCAATCATCCAATTCCGCGTATGACCCAAATCCCCGCTGTCCCAGGCCGTCAATGGCTGCGAAGTGTCCACGGGGTTTCACGTGGATTGCTTGGGGTTTCACGCGCCGCGGTGACAGCCGGTAAGTCTTTGGCTTTGGGACCCCTCTGGAAATGGAAGGGGGCCGGCAGGCTCCCCCCGGGGGTCCCTGCGTCGCCGACCGGGTAAGTATGGAACTGCGGCAACCGGCTGCGAATAGAGTCGGGGGCACAGCTCAACGACGCACAAAAGGGCCAGTTGCAGGTGGCGGCGGTTGTGGCCCTGTGTGACATAGTAGAGAGCCTGCAGAAGTTGGCGGCGAAATAACTGGTTTCCTCTAGAGTGAAGGGCAAGGGGCCGGACACATGTTCCGGCTTTTTGCTTTATCCCCCGAACCGCCCCAAGCGCCACATCACGAACAAAAACGAAAGCACGCATAGCCCCAATACGGCCACTATTTCCGACAAGGCCAAGCCTCCGGCACGCAGTAGCCACCCAAACAGGAAGATTAAGACCACTAAGGGCCACTTGTTCGAGCCGAATCTCCGCAAAGCCAGAATCACGAGCCAAGTGTAAAGAAGAACGAAAAGCAGTAGCAGTATGACACCCAGGAAAACCATGAACTCTGGAAACCCTATACGCA
>Ga0306926_10001997_pt1 | contig 20561 bp, 13 predicted proteins | sample flu12Cox44000178_FD_203759 | JGI IMG/M metagenome (GOLD analysis project Ga0306926, IMG submission 203759) | Lab enrichment of tropical soil microbial communities from Luquillo Experimental Forest, Puerto Rico - flux8day.12C.oxic.44.000.178 (v2)... | ecosystem: Environmental > Terrestrial >...
CGCCGCCCGAGCGATCGCGACCGCATCGTAACAACCGGGCCCAGCCGTTTCCAGCCCGCCCGTCCAGAAGTGTTGCCTGAGATGATGTCGGTGTCGGTTGCGGGGATCCAGTAAAATCGTTGTCGGACAACAATATCTGAGCGGATGGGGGAAACGCGAGCGGAACTGCCCTTTACCGGGGACCAAGTCTGTCTGTTTAGGGCGCAACCAGGCCGCCCGAAGCAGACCTGCAACCCCAGCATTACGCGCTCAATATCTCGATGATCCAAAGCCAATCGACGAACCAATGGTCACCGAAGAGCAGGCAATCAGGATCGTCGAGCAAACTGTCGACACTTCAGATGTGAAAAGGTGCGGCGAGGGCGCGGGCGTCCTTTATGCTTACGGGTATCGCTGTTGCGAGGATCGCCTAAAGGTCGGTTCCACGGAGGGCAACAAGGCGAGCGCGGTGGCGCGGATTACGGCGCAAATCTACACCAGCACGCCCGATAAGCCCGTCCTTCTGCTTGAGATCAAAACGGACCACTGCCGCGCTCTGGAGCGCGCAATCCACGCCATCCTGGAAACCTGGGGTCGGAAGATCTCGGGTGGCGGCACCGAGTGGTTCAAGGCGAGCCGGGAAGAGGTTTTGGCGATCTATGAAAAAATCGTCCTGGACGCACCGGCGAGCTGAAGGGATGGCTTTGTCAAGTTTACGTCTTGGGCACCAGGAACGGTTGCATCCGGTACGCGGATCTCAATGGTTTCGGACCGTTCACCCCGGCGTGATTTCTCGCTGCGATTGCTTAAGTTGACAAGGCCATTACGCCTGCTTTGTAATTGCAAACTCACGCCAATTCGTCGAGCAGCGCCTTTGCCTCCTTGAGATCAGGCGTGTCGAAGCCTTCGGTAAACCAACCATAGACCGGCGCGAGAAGGTCGCGGGCTTCGGCCCGGCGGCCCTGAGCGTGGCGGAGCCGAGCGAGGCTCGTCGCGGCGCGTAACTCCCAGAGCTTGGCCTCCTGCTCCTTGGCAATGCTAAGCGCTATGCAATAGAGTCCCTCGGCAGCTTCGGATTGCCCTTGCAGCAACAGCAGCCGGCCTTTGTGCCTGTATAGCTCTGCCACGAACCAGCGCTCCCCTGTCCGGTTCGCGATTTGCAAGGCCTCATCGAACAGGGTCGAGGCCTCTTCAATTCGTCCTGCGATCTCACATGCCCTGGCGAGGAGGGTGATATGATGGGGCATCCACAACTCCGTGGCGGTGGCGCGGTGAGCCGCCGAACCGCTGCGCAGCAGAGACATTCCCTCCGCCAGATCACCATTCTTGACCGTGGCCCAGCCGCGAAGGATCGTTCCCGCCACACGCCAGAAGGGGAAATCCTGTTCGGTCGCGATCGCAGCCAGCTGGTCTGCCCACTCATCAAAGGCTCCGTCGTCTCCGACAAGCGAAAGCAACCCGGCGCCGAGTGCCAAGCTCACAGCGACAGACGGCGGATGGGCCTGCTTCCGGGCCTCAGCAATTGCTGCGTTATTCCGTGCCAATGCCTGGTCCGGAAAGCCGAGACAGAACACGGCAATCCCCAAAAACGCCTGTGACAATACCTGGGGGCTGAGTCCGACCTGATGGACAAGCGAGTGGTGGGAGATCGGATCGTAGAGCGCAAGCACTCCTTGGAGATGCGCTCGGGACAAAGCAAACTCGCCCACATACATCAGATTTCGACCGGACGCCAGGTAACCGAGAACGAGCCCGGCGGAATCGTTGCGCTCACGGCTCAAACGCAGCAAATCCTCATCCAAGCGCTGCGCCAAATCGAATTCGCCGCGGTGCACGTGAAAGCGGGACTGCCCAAAGGGAATCCGAAGGAATTCCGAGGGAGAACCCAGCTGCTCCCACAGCGCTCGTGCGCGGGCATAGGCATGGCCCGTTTCCGGCGCGGCGAAGCCTTTGGCGGCGATCAACACCGAGCCCAAGCTGCTGTAAAGTTCGAGCTCTTGTCGCTGGCGTTCGCGGTCGTCAGGCAGCAGCGCCAGCTGGTCCAGCCCCTTTTGGAATTGCGCGGCTGCTTCCGCCAGCGCCGAGCGGGCGACGGACCGATAAGCGGCTTTGCCCCAATGCACAACCGATTTTTCGACCAGACCGGCCTCGGCGTAATGCTGCGCTAATAACTCCGGCTGGCCTTCTGCGATCTCCGGGGAAGCGATTTCGAGCGCCTCGGCGATCTGCGCGTGCAATTGCTGCCGGGCCTTGCGCAGCAGGCTGGCGTGCGCCGCGTCCTGCACCAACGCATGCTTGAAGCTATAGACTGCCTCGGGCGGCGTACCGCGCTGGAACACCAGCTCGGAGGCGACGAGTCGTGCGAGGGCGACCCGCAATTCACGCTCGGGAAGACGCGAGACAGTGAGCAGCAGCGCGTAAGAAAACTGGCGTCCAATCGCCGCGCCGATCTGCGCCACTGGCCGGACTGACGCCAAGCGGTCGAGCCTCGCCCGTAGTGAGGCGTGCAGCGTCGTCGGGATCGCGAATGGCGGGGGCGCGCGGTCGAGCACGTAGCGATCCCGCTCCTCGCGCAGCAGACCGCTCTCCAGGACGCTCTTGGTCAACTCCTCGACGAACAGCGGGACGCCGTCGGCGCGCTCGGCGATCTGGGCGACGACGTCATCGGGCAAGGTCTTGCCGGCGATCTGCTCGACCAAGAGCGCGCGATCGCGCTGGTCCAGCCGATTGAGCGTCAAAGTGCTGACCTGCGACTGGCCGGTCCAGGGGGGCTCGAATTCGCGGCGGAATGTCACAATCAGCAATACCGGCAGGCTGCGCACCCGGTCGACCGTCAGGTCGAGCAGCTCGCGCGATGTCGGGTCGATCCAATGCGCGTCCTCGAAGACCCCGACGACCGGCTGCCGGCGTGCCAAGCCCTCGAGCTGCCGGATCAGCGCCTCCAATGTCCGGTCCTTCTTCCGCTGGAGACTGAGGTTCGGCAACGGGTGGCGCTCCGAGGGTGGCAATGACAGCAGATCGGCGAGAAGAGCCACATCCTGGTCAGGCGGCGCGGCGAGGGCGAGCAGGGCTTCGAGCTTCTCCAGCTTGGCCGCGGGCATATCGTCGCGGGCGAACCCCGCCGCGTGACCGAGCTGATCGACAAACGGGAACAGCGCGCTGTCCTGGTGGTAGGGCGAGCAGAAATAGCGCAGGCGGAGATGCGGCTCGGCGCCGAGCCGTTCCTCGAGCTCCGCGGCGATACGCGACTTGCCGATGCCGGGTTCGCCGGAAACCAGCACGATCTGTCCGTCCCCCGTCTTGGCACGCGCCCAACGGCGCAACAGCAGGTCGATCTCCTCGTCGCGGCCGACCAGCGGGCTCAGCGCCGGTCCGCGCAACGCCTCGAACCGGCTCGCGACGATACTCTCTCGCAGCACCTGCCAACCGCGCATCGGCTCGACGCCACTGTTCGTGTCGATTGTGCCGAGCGCGCGGCAGTCGAATAGGTTGCCGATTAGGCGCCGGGTGGCGGGATCGATCGCCAGCGTGTCTGGTTGCGCCGATCCCGCCAGCCACGTGGCCAGGTCCGGCGGGTCACCGACAATCTCGTGGTCCCGAAATTTGCCGACCGCAACGGGATCGCCGACGATGACCATGCCGGTTGCGATGCCGACCCGGCATTGCATCGGCACGTCCGCATCGGGTCTCAGGGCCCTCACCCCCGCGCACAATTCGAGCCCCGCGCGGATCGCCTGCTCGGCGTCGTGTTCGTGCGCCTCGGGGTAACCGAACAGGACGAGCACATTATTCCCGAGACGCCGAGCGATGAACCCGCTGTGGCGGCCGACGGTCTCCGAGACGCAGTGCTGAAAGGCGCCGATCGCTCGACGCAAATCGTCGAGACCGATGTCGCCGGCTCCCGGCGCCACGCCGACCAGTTCGCAAGAAAGGGCGGTGACTTGGCGACGTTCGGCTTCGCCATGCTGGGTCGCCACGGCGTCCGGCGGGGCGTCGACCCGCGGTGGCGCCGCTATGACTCTCCCGTCCTCGCCGGCCGCCAGCCGCAAGCCTGACAAGAAAAGCTCGCGGTGCTCGACGTTCCGCAGGTTGCTGATATCCGGTATCACGATTGAGGTGACGGCGCGCAAACGCGCGAGTGTCGCCCGCGCCTCCTCCAGCCGCCCTATATGCGCGTAGCAGACCGCAAGCCAGCGATAGGCGGAGGCAGCGCTTTCATCGTTTTCGATCGCAAGCAATAATTTGGGGATTGCCTCGTCGAACCGTCGACTTGAAGCGAGCGCGGACCCGATCAAGTAGAGAGGCCAGTGGACACGGCCGCGCGGGTTGAGTCGCAGCGCGGTCTCGCCGTGCGCCACCGCCGTGTCGATCTCGCCTGCCCAGCGCCTGATTTGTCCGCTAAAGAACCAGCCGAGGGCGAAGCTCGGGTTGAGCGTGAGGGCACGATCGACCAACGCCGTCATCGCGCGTAGGTCCTCGCCGAAATGGGCCAATACCACGGCGGCGATAGCGAGGACGCCCGGATCGTCGCGCGCCGCTTCCAATGCTCGGTGGGCGTAATCAATGCCCTTCAGTCGGTCCGCCTCGCTATCTTTGCTCCGCCCGTCGATAAGCAGCCGGTTACAGCACAGCGCGGCCCAGGCCAGGGCGGGCGCGTAATGGGGGTCGCGGTCGATCGCCCGCTCCGCAAGACGCAGTGCCTCCGGAATTTGCCTCGCCGACGACCAGTACATCGCATGGGCACGCAGATAGAGATCGTAGGCGGTGAGGTCGGCAGGCTGACGGCCGGCTGAACGGGCGGCCTCGGCAGTCTGCAATTCCGGCTCGATGACGCCGGCGACGCTCACGGCCACCTTGTCTTGGAGGTCGAACACATCTTCCAGCCGGCCCTCGAAGTGATCGGCCCATAGATGCCCGCCGGTCTCGGCATCGATCAACTGAGCCGTGATGCGGACCCGATTGCCGCCCTTGCGCACCGAGCCTTCGAGCACGTAACGAACGCCCAATTCGCGGCCGACCCGCTTCACGTCTGAGGCTTGGCCCTTGTAGGTAAAGCTCGAATTGCGGGCGATTACAAACAGCCAGCGAATGTGCGAAAGCGCAGTGATGATTTCCTCGACCATGCCGTCGGCGAAATATTCCTGTTCGGGATCGCCACTCAGATTGAGGAACGGCAAGACCGCGATCGACGGCTTGTCCTGAGCCGACAAGCTACGCCCGGGAGCGGGGTCGTCGGCAGCAAGCGGTTCCCGCGGAAGGAGGAGCCGATAGCCGCGCCCCGGCATGGTCACGATCCAGCTTTCCTCGTTGCTGTCCGCTTCGAGCGCCTTACGCAGCGCCGAGATGTGGACCTGAAGGTTGTTCTCCTCGACAACGACCCCGGCCCATACCTGCGCCATCAGCTCGTCTTTGGTGACGACTGCGCCCCCGGCCGACGCCAATACACAGAGGATGTCTAGTGCCCGGCGGCCGAGCCGCACCGGCGCGTTGTCGCGCCGCAGCTCGCGCCGCGCGAGATTGAGTCGGAACCGGCCGAAGCTGATCTCGCCCTCGACCATCGAATTGTGCCGCTTCAGAACGATTCAGGGCCCGGACCAAAGATCTTAACCGGCGGGTCGTTTACCGTCTATCGCCGTCGGGCAGGGGCCCCGGCCGGTCTACGAGCGGATCCCCTCGATAGGTCCGATGGCTTTCCTTGGCGTGTGCCTACTGGCGACTCGGCGGGGCAAGGCTGTGCCTATCGGCTTGCGCTGGGTAACCCGGCGCCTTTGGGTGCATTTCCGATAGCGAGGGGCCCGCGTCAGCGGGAGGGCCGAGGTCAGCACCGGCGAATGACGTTCTCCCGCATAGTGGTAGATGCTTGCGGCGCGCTGCTTGCTTCTGTTGTCAATTCATTCATACCCCGCCGTGGAGTTCGTCGAGCAGTGCCTTCGCGTCTCTGAGATCGGGTGTATCGAAGCCTTCGGTAAACCAGCCGTAAACCGGCGCGAGAAGGTCGCGGGCCTCGGTGGGGCGACTTTGGCCGCGGCGCAGCCGGGCTAGGCTCGCCGCGGCGCGCAATTCCCAGAGCTTGGCCTCCTGTTCGACGGCGATGCCGAGCGCTTTGCGATAGAGTTCCTCGGCGGTCTGGACATGCCCTTGACGCAGCAGCAACTGCCCTTTGTGCCTGTATAGCTCCGCTCCGAACCACCGTTCACCGGTCTTTTCGACTATCTGCAGGGCATCGTCCAACAAGGTAGAGGCCTCCTGAACCTGCCCCGCGATCTCACAAGCCCGGGCCCGGAGGGCGAGCCCCAAGGGCGTCCACACCTTTGCACCAGTGGCGCGGTACGCGATCGAGCCGCTGCGCAGAAGCGATATTCCCTCTGCAACATCACCGTTTTGGACCTTGACCCACCCCCGATAAATGGTTCCGAGCGCACGCCAGTGGGGGAAGCCGTGCGCGGTTGCCATTGCAACCAATTCATCTACTCGCTCGTCCAGCGCGGCATTGTCGCCGACCAGCGAAAGTAGCCCGGCACCGAACCCCAGACTCGCAGTCAAAGACGGCGGATGAGCCAGCCTCCGCGCCTCTGCAATTGCTGCGTTGCTGCGTACCGATGACTGGTCCGGACGGCCGAGATAGAAAAGGACATTCCCCAAAAGGCCCAGCGCGTTTACGTGGGGGTGGATTCCGACTTGATAGACCAGCGAGCGGTGCGAGATCGGATCATAAACCGCAAGCACCTCTTCAAGATCCGTTCGAGATGACGCAAACCTGCCCGCATACATCAGCGCTCGGCCGGAGGATAGATGAGCCAAGACGAGGCCAGCGGCATCGTGGCGCTGACGGCTCAGACGCAGCAAATCTTCGTCCAGCCGTTGCGCCAGATCGAGTTCGCCACGGATCTGATGATAGAATGATTGCCCATAGGGAACGTGAAGGAACTGCGATGGAGAACCCAGCCGCTCCCACAACTCCCGGGCGCGGGCATAGTTCTGTCCCGTCTGCGTCGCGCCGAAGCCTTTGACGGCTTGTAAGACTGCCCCCAAAGCACTGCGAAATTCAAGCTCCTGTCGTTGACGTTCAGTGCTGTCCGGCAGCAGAGCCAGCTGGTCCAGTCCCCTTTGGAATTGCGCGGCCGCCTCCGCCATCGCCGAGCGGGCGGCGGACCTATGACCTGCCCTGCCCCAATAGGCGACAGCCTTTTCGACCAGACCGGCCTCGGCGTAATGCTGGGCCAATAGCTCGGGCTGGCCTTCTACGATTTCCGGGGAATCGGTTTCGAGCGCCTCGGCGATCTGCGCGTGCAGCTGCTGTCGGGCCTCGCGCAGCAGGCTGTCGTGCGCCGCGTCCAGCACCAGCGCGTGCTTGAACGTATAGAGTGCATCGGGCGGTATGCCGCGTTGGGAGACCAGCTCCGACGCGACGAGGCGTGCGAGAGCTGCATGCAGTTCATCCTCCGAAAGACGGGAAACAGCGTGCAGCAGCGGGTAGGGAAACTGGCGTCCGATAGCCGCACCGATCTGCGCTACCCGCCGCACCGACGCCGGGCGGTCGAGCCGCGCCATGAGCGAAGCATGCAAGGTGGCCGGGATCACGACGGATGGCAGCGCCCCGGCGAGCACGTAGCGGTCCGCCTCCTCGCGCAGCAAACCGCTGTCCACCACGTTTTTGGTCAACTCCTCGACGAATAGCGGCACGCCGTCACTGCAGTCGGCAATCTGGGCGACGATGTCAGCGGGCAATGCCTTGCCGCCGGCAATCTGCGCTGCCAAGATGGCGCGATCGCACCGGTCGAGGCGATTGAGCGCCACCATCGTCACCTGCGGCTGGCCGATCCAGGGCGGTCCGAACTCGGTGCGGAACGTCACGATCAGCAATACCGGCAGGGTGCGGACGCGTTCGATCGTCAGGTCGAGCAGCTCGCGCGATGTCGGGTCAATCCAATGCGCGTCCTCGAAGACGGCGACGATCGGCCGCCGGCGCGCCAAGCCCTCCAGCTGCCGGATCAGCGCCTCCAATGTCCGTTCCTTTTTTCGCTGCCGACTGAGGTTCGGCAGAGGATGACGCTCGGACGCCGGTAGCGACAGCAGATCGGCGAGAAGAGCAACATCCTCGTCGGGCGGGGCGGCGAGGGCGAGCAAGGCTTCGAGTTTCTCCAACCTGATCGTGGGCACATCGTCACGCGCGAACCCCGCCGCGTGACCGAGCTGATCGACAAGCGGGAACAGCGCGCTGTGCTGGTGATAGGGCGAGCAGAAATAGCGCAGGCGGAGGTGCGGGTCGGCGCCGAGACGCTCCTCGAGCTCCGCGGCGATACGCGACTTGCCGATCCCGGGTTCGCCGGAAATCAGCACGATCTGTCCGTCTCCCGCCTTGGCGCGCTCCCAACGGCGCAACAGCAGGTCGATTTCCTCACCGCGGCCGACCAGCGGGCTCAGCGCCGGTCCGCGCAACGCCTCAAACCGGCTCTCGACGACGCTCTCACCCAGCACCTGCCAAATGCGCATCGGCTCGCTGCCGCCATCCGTGTCGATGGCGCCGAGCTCACGGCAGTCGAACAGGTTGCCGATCAGGCGCCGGGTTGTCGGGTCGACTGCCACATCGTCCGGCCGTGCCGATGCTGCCAGCCGCACCGCCAAATTTGGCGCACCGCCGACAATCTCATGGTCGCGAAATTCGCCGACCCCGACGCGATCGCCGATGATGACCATGCCCGTCGCGATGCCGACCCGGCACCGCATCGGCACCCCCGCATCGGATCCCAGGGTCCTGACCGCCGCGCACAATTCGAGCCCCGCGCGGACTGCCTGCTCGGCCTCGTGTTCGTGCGCTGCGGGATAGCCAAAAAGGACCAGGACGGTTTTCCCAAGGCGGCGGGCGATGAACCCGCTGTGGCGACCAACGATCTCGGAGGCGCAGTGCTGAAAGTCCCCGACCGCCTCGCGTATATCTTCAAGATCCACGCCGCCGGCTCCCGGCGCCACGCCTACCAGCTCGCAAGCCAGAGTGGTGATTGGGCGACGTTCGGCCTCACGACGCTGGATCGGCACGGCGTTCTGCAGTGCGTTGAGCCGCGGGGGTGCCGCTGTGACGCCATTCCCCTCGCCGCTCGCCAGCCGCAAGCCGGACAGGAAAAGCTCGCGGTGTTCGGCGTTCCGCAGAAAGCTGGCATCCGGGATCACGACAGAAGTGATCGCGCGGAGCCGCCCGACGACTTCCCGTGCATCGTCGCGTCGCCCCATATGCGCGTAGCAGGCCGCGAGAAAGCGATGCGGATGTGGGTTGCTTGGGTCTTCCTGGATTGCGAGGAGGAGTTTCGGCACGGCCTCATCGAAGCGCCGGCTGAGGAAATGCGCGATGCCAATAACATTTGAATCCCAGCCGACCCGGGCGCGCGGACTGAGACGCAGCGCCGCCTCGACATGCTCGATGGCGAGATCCGCTTGCCCAGCAAACAGCCGAAGCATGCCGCTCACGTGCCAGCCGCGCGCGTAGCTCGGATTGAGCACCAATGCACGATCGACCAATGCCGTCATCGCGCCGAGGTCCTCGCCGAAATAGCCCAGCGCAAGGGCGGCATTAGCGAGGATGCCGGGATCGTCGGCAGCCACTTCAAGGGCGCGCCTGGCGAACTCGGTGCCCTTTAGACGGTCGGCGGCCGGATCCTCGCTGCGGTCGTCAATAAGGAGCGCATAGCAGCAGAATGCGGCCCAAGTGAGGGCGGGTCCGTAACCCGGATCACGCTCGATCGCCTGCTCAAACAGACGAAGCGCCTCGGGGGTTCGCGCTGCCGACGACACAACCATCGCATGGGCGCGAAGATAGAGATCGTAAGCCGTGAGGTCGGCAGTCGGCCGACCAGTCGACCGTGCCGTTTCGGCCGCCTCCAACGCGGGCTCGATGACGCCGGCGACGCCCGAAGCGACCTTGTCCTGGAGGTCGAAGACATCTTCCAGCCGGCCCTCGAAGTGATCGGCCCACAGATGCCCGCCAGTCTCGGCATCGATCAACTGAGCCGTGATGCGGACCCGATTGCCGCTCTTGCGCACCGAGCCTTCGAGCACGTAACGAACGCCCAATTCGCGGCCGACCCGCTTCACGTCTGAGGCTTGGGCCTTGTAGGTAAAGCTCGAATTGCGGGCGATTACGAACAGCCAGCGAATGTGCGAGAGCGCGGTGATGATCTCCTCGACCATGCCGTCGGCGAAATATTCCTGTTCGGGATCGCCGCTCAGATTGAGGAACGGCAAGACCGCGATCGACGGCTTGTCCGGAGCCGGCAAGCTCCGTCCGGGAGCGGGATCGGCGGCAGCAGGCGGTTCCCGCGATCGGAGCAGCCGATAGCCGCGCCCTGGCACGGTCACGATCCAGCTTTCCTCGTTGCTGTCTCCTTCGAGTGCCTTGCGCAGCGCCGAGATGTGGACCTGAAGGTTGTTCTCTTCGACGACGACCCCGGCCCATACCTGCGCCATCAGCTCGTCTTTGCTGACGACTGCACCCCCGGCCGACGCCAACACACAGAGGATGTCTAGTGCCCGGCGGCCGAGCCGTACCGGCGCGTTGTCGCGCCGCAGCTCGCGCCGCGCGAGATTGAGTCGGAACCGGCCGAAGCTGATCTCGCCCTCGACCATCGGATTGTCCCGCTTCAGAACGATTAAGGTTCTGAACCAAGAATTAACCTTCTGAGCCAAAGACCTTAACCCGCGCGCCGTTTACCGTCCATCTCCTCTCGCGGAGTTGATCCGCACCTGCCGGGAAAGTTCCGGACAGGGAAACGCCCGGGCGACGGGAAACGAGGAGGCGTCGATAACGATGCAGACCGCGTTTGTCGGAACAGCACTGCCCTTACAGAGGGACGGCTTGACCGCCGCGGCGACACATATCGGCGTTGATCCTGCCGTATTGTGGTCGGTGGTGTTGGTCGAGACGGCCGGCTGTGGTTTCTTGCCGGACAGACGGCCCGATATCCTTTTCGAACGTCATATTTTCAGCTCCCGAACGGGACGGCGCTTCGACGCCAGCCACCCTGGGATCAGCGGCTCGCCCGGCGGCTACGGTCCGGCGGGAGCCCACCAGTACGAGCGACTCGAGGAGGCGATCGCCTGCGACCGGCGTGTGGCACTCGAGAGCGCCTCGTGGGGTCTCGGCCAGGTCATGGGGTTCAATGCTGTGCTGGCCGGGTTCCACGACGCTGTGGACATGGTCTCGCAGATGATGCGCAGCGAGAACGAGCAGATCCTGGGGATGGCGTCCTTCATGCGGGAAACTGGAAGCCACACCGCGCTCCAACACCGCGACTGGACAGCTTTCGCCCGCCGTTACAATGGACCGGGCTTCGCGACCAACCGATATGACGAGAAGTTGGCCGCCGCCCATTCGAGCCTTTCCAGCACGGGATTACCGGATCTCGAAGCGCGCGCCGTTCAGTTGCTGCTAACCTACCATGGCTTCAGCCCCGGCAAGATCGATGGGATCGTGGGCGGGCGTACCCGGACAGCGATCGCGGCATTCACGGCAAAGCACAGGCTTCCGGCAACAGGCGATCACAAGGATCTACTCGCCGCTCTGCTGGAGACGCTGCCGTCTGCGGCCGACGACCAGGTCACATCCGCTTCCTCCTCCCGCGCGGCCTCTCAAGCGGGACCGGACCTTCGACTCGTCCAATCGCTGCTCGAATATCTCGGATGGAGCCCGGGGCCGGTGGACGGAAAACCGGGACCGCGCACTCGGAACGCCATCGCGGGCTTCCAGCGGTCCCGTGGCATCGTCCCGACCGGCTTGGTCGATGCCGAGTTGCTCGCCGCACTCGAGGCGGACACTAGACGAGGATTCGGGCGCAACCGCACTGCCGACACCCGTTTGGTGCAACAGCTGCTCGTGATCAAGGGTTTTGAACCGGGCGACATCGATGGTCTTGTTGGACCGAGGACAGGAGCGGCGATTGCCGCGTTCTTGCAGGCGCAAGACGCTTTACCCGCGCACGCGATAGGCGCGGGGCTCCTCGGTGCTCTCCTTGAGTCCTGAACCGGGGGCAGTGGCATGAATATCAGTATCTTGAATAGACCGCCGCGGCACGTCGAGGAGAGGCCCTACGACGCGTCTCCGCCTGTCACTGCCGTAGGGGCGACCGGGGTCGGCGTTCAGGTCAGGGAAAGGCTGTGGCAGCGGATGGCTCGCGAATGCGAGGCCATGGTGCAGCACGCGCTCGGCACCGGCCTCGTCGTTCCCGCCGACGTGATGGAGCACCTCGATCAGGCGGTCTCTGCACCCGTTGGACAGATAACCATCGCCGCACCCGACCCACCGCCCGCCGGCGCAGCCTCCACCGCCTCGGCCATCGGGACCTCCCGGTTCGCATTGCTGGCGGCGGCGCATACCGGGCTTGCGATCGCGATCGCGCCGGCGACCCCCGAGGCCGTCTTGTTGATGGCCGACGAACGCGAACGACATCCGGTGCGCTCCGAATTCGGTCCGCTGCCGCTCGTCCGGCAGGTGCTCGGCCTCGCCATGTTATCCCTTGTCGTCCTTCTAGGGATCAGCACTAGCACGGTCGTCAACACCGCCAACATGAACAAGTCCTTGCTGGAATTGTCGGGCTATCCTCTCTTCATGATCGAGATCTTTCTGGTCTCGGCCGCGTCTCTCGGCAGCTGCTTTGCCAATCTGCAGAGGATCAACACCGTCATCTCCGATGGCACCTATGACCCCAGAGTTCAAAGCACCTATTGGACGCGTTGGGTGATGGGCGTGATTTCTGGGGTCGTACTGTCGCAGATTGTCTACGATTTTTTTCTGGCGCCGCATGCCGGAAACGACCCGTCGGTTCGCACGGCGTCAGCCGCGATCGGGCAACCGATCCTAGCGCTGCTTGGTGGCTATTCCGTCGATTTCGTCCACGGGATTCTCAAGCGCGCGATCAACGCGGTCGCGAACTTCTTCGGTGTCTCGATGGACGGGCCCGACAATCAGCCGCGCCCCGCGAGGGCGGAGGTTGCAGCGCAGCAGCGCCTCGTGCCGGCCTCGGCCCCGGTCGTCCCGGAGCGCGCACCTCCGGTGAGTCTGGAGATCGAAGACCTCAGCAGGCGCGCTAATGCGCAGATCCAGCCGATCACACCCAAAACGAGCTGAGGAGAGCGGTTCTCTGATCAGTGTTGCTATACACAACCAGTGATAGAAGGAGCACCCTATGGCAGACGCAAAAACCGTCCCGAACATCGGGTACCTGGGACGCACTTATGACGCGATTAAGTTGGATCCTCTCAGGCTTCCAGATACTTCGACGGAACAGAACGTGTTCGACTTCACCGGGTCGGATGGCGAACATATTGAAAATGGTTTCACGCTCCCGGCAGGTGTGACATACAGCGCGCCGAACATAACCGGGTACGAAACTGAAACTCACGTCGTTTCGAGCGCTTACGACCTGCAAGTATCCTCCAAGCTCGACGTAGAAATCGATGTCGGTGTGCCCGGTGTTTTTGAATTTAGTGGTAGTACCAGTTTCAGCACCACGCAGAAATCCACGGAGACGAGAAAATATACCTATGGGTACACAAGGGCTTATCGCGAGCTGCATATCGTCCATGTCGATCTTCTACAACCGAACCCGCCATACACCTTCACTAAGGTCTTCCGAGATTCCGTCGCAGCACTACCGGTTGATGACAACCCGGATGCGCGAGACAAATACACAAAGTTCATAGAAGATTTCGGCACGCATTTCACGACGCGGGTCACGCTCGGCGGCTTGGCTCTGCAGCAGACCCGCGGTTCCGCAAGCCGCTTCCTCCAATCCAGCGAAGCGGAAGAGGCGTTCAAGGCCAAGGCTGGCGCCGTGATCGAGGAGGTCTCGGCGGGCGTGAGCGTTGCCAACGCTACTCAAAGCCAGCAATCGTCGGACCAGAGTGACGAGTTGCAGCGGGAGGATGTCACGCTTCTGGGGGGCAAAGGATTAACAATAGACAAAGATTGGGTTGATAGCCTCGACGCAGACCCGGCCATTATCAAGGCCAGTTTTGAGATTCTTACCGAGCTATTCGATAAGAAATTCTTCCCAAACGACGATCAGATCGAGGATAAAGCGACTTACTTGGACCTCGCCATCGCCGATTGGATCCAGGAACACGGGAATCCCGGTAGCGAAACGGCTCCGTTACGCTATGGCGACAAGCTCGTCCTTGCGCTTGCGTGGTCAGACGAAAAAACGCTGCAGTACCCGGTGATCTACCCTAACTCGTTCCAAATTACTTATCCCCTCACCGGAGATAATCAACCAAAATACGACTCCACGCGGTCGGCAGCCATCATCCTGGAACCTTTGGACCCAGCCAGGGCGGGGTCGCCAATCATGGACCGGGACGCGTGCCGTATCAAGCTCGCCGAAACCAGCCTATACGCAGGACCAAAATCAAGCTCCGGCGTAGACTTGAACAGCAGTGCTGCGGACGCGAGTGTCTTCTGGATCAGAAGTGAGAGCGTGAATGTGGAGAACCCCACTAATGGACAATATTTTACAGAAGCCGATAAAATTTGGATCGTGTTTCCAGCCGTTGAGACTAGTCAGTTTTTTGGTATTAATCCAGATGTGCAACGGATCGAGGTTGTGAATAATCTCAATTCCGCCGCTAAGTTCAATCTACTGCATGCTGAATGGTTGGACCCGAGTTGAAATAGGCTTGTCTATAGACGTGCGATTTCATCGGCATGTGCACCGAAAAACCAACGATAGGAGTTAACCCCAATGCCTAGCGGATCGATGACTATTGTAAACGGCACATACCTAGGCGCGCCGCAACTCGCCACGGCGCAGACGATTTATGTCGAAATATTTGATAGCGCTGAAAGGCAAACGCTTTCAATCGGGAAGCTAAACCTTTCGAATGCAGCTACCCTGTTAGACCCGAAACAAAAGGGGGGTTTTACCGTGAAAAACAAATACGTCACTGTCGTGGCTGCGTCAAACGATATTCCAAATTTAAAAAAGGGCGCAACGGTCACGAGATATAGCGCCGCTCCGGTAGAACTATGGGTCATGCACGACAAAGATAATCGTTGTCTTAGGTTTTCGCAAACGAAGGGGTAGCTGCACCCTGGCGGAGTGACGTCGACCTCGGAACCGATTGCCGGCAGTGACTGCGAGTAGCCCTTGAACGACAGACCTTTCTTGATCAGCTGCTCGCCGACACTGCTCGCTGACAATCTGGTCCGCGGGACCTGGTCGAAGAAGCCGATCCCCTGGTGCCTCGCGAGAACAACCAGAAGTAATTTCCCTCGTCGGGGCGCTCTTCGGCACAACCCGCGGCTTTCTCGCCCGCTGCCATGACATGTCAATATCCTGCGCACGATCGAGGCGATGTACGGGTTGCCCAAATCGGATGCGCAGCAGCCCAATGCGCTCCGCGCCGGCATCAGGATGCCACGGCCGCCGATCTGTTTTTGCCGGTCGAATAGCACAATCCAGCGGCTTCCTGAAAAGCCTCCCCTTGGACAGATGCGGTCGGCGCGCACGTAACGAACCGGTGGAGCGAAATGTTGGGTCAAGCGCTGGACGATTGGATTTATAGTTCACCTACTTGGCTGAGCTCAAGCGTCTTCGTCCTAGCCGGGATTGTCGGCTCGGGTCTTATATTGGTCGTGCTGACCCGGCTGGTGAGACAGGAAATCCGGCATTTGCACAACGAATTCACGCTGTTCACAGTGACGAACATCGCGGTGCTCTACGCCGTTCTACTCGCGTTCATTGCCATCGTGGCCTGGGAGGACCTGCTGAAGGCATCCGAGTCCGTGGAGAAGGAAGCCACCCTGGTCGAGGCCCTTTATTTGGACGCTCAGGGGATCGAAGACAAAGGGATCGTCAGCGAGTTGGGGATCAGTTTGCGCCATTATGTCGAGACGGTCATCGACCGCGAGTGGCCCGCCCAGCGGGCCGGCCATGTACCTGATGCGGCAGAGCGCGATTTGCACCGTATTCGGACGACACTAGCGGCGTTCAAACCACAGACGTCGAACGACATCATTTTGAAGGAGGCAATGCTGAACCTCCTGAACGACCTGCTCAACGCCTACCGTGACCGCCGCGTGGCCGCCGGCGGCCACATTCCCGGCACGGTGTGGTGGGTGATCGGCTTTCTCGGGGTCTTGATCGTCGGGCTCACTGCATTCTTGGGGATGCACAGCCTGCTGGTCCATTTCATGCTGCTCGCCGCTTTTACCACGGGGATGGTCATCGTCGTGACCTTGATCGTGCAGCTCGACTACCCGTTTCGCGGCGAAGTCAGCATGTCCGCGGAACCTTTCGAGCGTCTGCTCTCTGAGTTGGAACCTCAGCCTGGCCCGAATGCGTCCACGGGTGCGTTGCGGTAGCATGCCGGCCGTTTAACCGTCACCACGGTGGCCAACCCCAGGTCTGATTGGTCAATCGGTTTGGGAGAGCCTCCCGGCAAGGGAGCAAGAGCTGGACCATGAGCGTCAGTTCAGTTCCTGGCAATGGGGAGCGTACGACCAGCGGCGCTTTCGGATCGAGCCGGAAGGTTACCGTACGGTGTCGTCCGTGGCCAATGTAGGCAGGTTGCGTGCTGGGCGTGTCGCAGAAACCTACGCGACTCAGTTCAGAACGCGGTCGCCGGTGGTGGATGCTGTATGGATCACTGTATTCGAGCGGGCGCGGGCTCTATTGTACTCCCCGGGTTGGACGAAGCGGCAATCGGCAATGTTGCGACAGGCTTGATCCGGGCTTCCGGAGCCCCGCACTCGGCTGCCTGGAGCGATGACAACATTCGGCTCAATCTTTCGCTCCCTGCTGACGCCGCGTCGCCTGAACAGTTGATCGACGTGAACCAAACCCGCGAATTTCCCGATTATTGTAGGGGTCTTCTCGCCGCACAACGCGGAAATCTATCATGTCAAAAGCAGTTGCTTGAGCATGGCCGCGCGGCAGTTGCCCACATGGATATAATACTAGCCGGTATGGGAAAAGTGGCGTCCGGCTTTGACGCGGCGGCGGGCGTGTATTCTAGGGATGAGTTGAAAATTATACGGAACGGCAGCACATACACACAGAAGATCGGCGACAAGATGATTCATAATTTCATGTTGCTTGCGATGCATTTGTTTAAAGGACTGCACGGAGTGGCGGAAATTACCACTGGCCCAGAGGTTCGCAACACATTCAACGGCCTATGCACGAGCGACCGGTGCTTCTAAATGTTGTGTACAAAACGAGAACAGAAGGATAAAGTCGTCACCTTCGAGATGCGCGGGGTGAGGCCATGTCTGGGTCGGAGAGCCGGTTTCCAAAGTCGTTGATCGAGTTCCAGGGTCGCTTTGCGAGCGAGAGCGCATGCGCGGAGTACCTTTTCGAGCGTCGTTGGCCGCAAGGGTTTGTCTGTCCGGGCTGCAGCGAAGGCCGCGCCTGGCGGCTCAAGACTAAAGCCTTCACCTATGAGTGTGCCGGCTGTGGCCGTCAGACCTCGGTGACCGCCGGCACGATCATGCACGCCAGCAAGCTGCCGCTGACGATCTGGTTCTGGGCCGCGTTTCTCATGGCGACGCACTCCAATGGCATCTCGGCACTGCAACTGCAGAGCCAGCTCGGCCTGGGCTCGTACCGAACCGCCTGGATGTTGTGCGGCAAGCTGCGCCGGGCTATGGTCAATCCGGAACGTGAGCCGCTGAGTGGCGTCGTCGAAGCTGACGAGACGACCATCCCGTTTCGTACCAAGAACGACCCGATCGTCGTGCCAGCGGGGCGCAGTGGGGTCGGCAAGATGCTGGTCGCAGGGGCGGTCGAAGTCGACGGCGGCACGCCGCGACGCGCCCGGCTGAAGGTAATCGAGGGCTTCGGCAAGAACCAGATCCACGCTTTCGTACTTGGCGCCGTGGCCCCCAACACCAGGCTGGTGACCGACGACTGGCCATCCTACAACGACATTCCCGATATCAAGCACAAGGCAATCACGGTCGGTCCGATGGCGGCGCACATCGTGCTGCCTTGGATCCATCGCCTGTTCTCAAACCTCAAGCGCTGGGGCTTGGGCGTTTACCACGGCCTGCGAAGGACAAACCTGCAGCACTACCTCGATGAGTTCGTGTTCCGCTTCAATCGGCGCCGCACACGGCACGCAGCCTTCGATACTCTCCTCGGCATCGGCGCCCGCATCGCCCCGGTTCCCTACCAGGTGCTGATCCGCAAGGCCGCTTAGCAAAGCTGGCCCACACTCGCCACAGCATGTAGAGCCACCGGATCCTCGTGCATAAGCCTTTAGCGACGATCTTTCTAGACAAAAATCTCGAGATTCGCAGTTTTACACCGGCTGTCACCAAGCTGTTCAACCTGATTCCGAGCGACAGCGGCCGCCCGTTGACCGACATTGTCAGCCGCATCGACTATCCGGACTTGGAGCAGGATATGCGCCGGGTATGTGCCGGCGAAGAGGTGGCCGAGCGCTCCGTCCGCCATCTGAGTGGAAACGGTTATTTCCTGGCCCGCATTCTTCCGTACCGCGTACCGAACAATCAATCGATGGTGTGCTTCTGACGTTTGTCGATGTTACGAACCTTGTCGCCGCCGAGGAACAGCAAAAAGTCCTGGCGGCGGAGCTGAGCCATCGGGTTAAGAACACGCTCGCTGTCGTCTCGTCGATCGCCGAGCGGACCTTGTCCGATGGCGATACGAAGGAGAATCTGATCGGCCGCCTTCACGCTCTCGGGCACACCCATGACGTGTTGTCGGAAAGCGGGTGGACGGAAGCCGGATTACACGAGCTAATCTCCGTCAAATTGACTCCGCATGGTGCCGGTGACGGCGCTTTGCAAGTCAGTGGCCCGCCCGTGATGCTAAAACCCCAGGCCGCTCTCTTCATCGCCTTGGCGGTTCACGAGCTTTCGACCAACGCCGCAAAATATGGCGCTCTGTCAGTTCCCTGTGGGCGAGTCGTGGTCTCCTGGATTATCACCGGCGACCAGTCGCCGCGCCTCGAGATCAATTGGCAGGAGGAAGGTGGACCAAAGATCGACGGCTTGGACGCGTCGGGTTTTGGCACGGAACTTATCGAGCGCGGTATTCGTTTCGAACTAGAGGGTGAGGCAAAGATAGAGACGGTTAACGGAGGCCTCCACTGTAGGATCGTCGTCCCGGCAAGCCCGCAAAATCTGACCTTCGGCGCGCCGGGCCGTAGAGCAAGAGTAGAGAACAGGTCATGACAGCTCCGCTCGAGGGGGTCAGAGTATTGGTCGTCGAAGACGAATATCTTGTCGCGATCTTGATTGAAGAAATACTGGAGTCAGCCGGGTGCGTCGTTATGGGGCCGATCCCGCGAGTTCCGGAGGCTCTCGACGCGATAGATCATGACGATTGTGACGCTGCCGTGCTGGACGTAAATCTGGCCGGCGAGAGGATCAATCCAGTCGCGGACGCTTTATCAGAACGGAATGTTCCGTTCTTGTTCGTGACCGGCTATGGCGCAAATGCCTTGCCGAGCGAGTATGCCGCGCGGCCGCATGTCTGCAAACCGTTCCGGATGGCCGAGCTCATCGGTGCTTTATCGAGCGTCGTAAATTCTCCGATTCTGGGAGTTCACGCTTAGAGGTGACATGGGAGGGTAACGCGGGCAGGGAACGAAACATAACGGCAGCAAGACCGGTTGATCACGCCTCCCGGATGGAAGCGTCGCGCGTCCGGCTCTTCGTATCGCGAAAGTTGTATCTAAGTACCGCGGTCATCATCCGCGAGACCCGCGTGACGATCGACAGGACCATTAAGGAGCTTGAAGGCCGCTCCGCGCTCGGCGTTCCCCGAAAACGCGGAATGAGATAGCAAACGCACCTAAGGGGAGCGTATGCTTCCGCATCGTCGGCAGCGGCCATCGGGCGCCGACGGCTGAGAGACACAACTTCCCGTCGTAAGAAGGGAACGCGCACTCCCGCCCCAGCGGTTTGGTAGGAAGTGCGGTGCCCGACCCCATCAAGAATCTACCTGCCTTGATTGCAGAGCAAATCGAGGCTTCGTGGGAACGCTGCGACGCGGGTAGCAAAGCGATGGAGCAACTTGATCATCTTGCTAATGAGGGTCACGCTGCGATCGCCCGCAGTCGGGTTCAGCTAGCAAGAGTCAACAAACGGCAAGCCGCCGATCAGACGTGTCCGCACAGGAAGTAAGGCTAGAAAGCCTCCATCACAAACTCGCCGGCATTGGCCGACGCAGAAACCCGTATCGAGCGCCAGGAAGCTCTTGTTGCCAGGTTAGCCTATAGCAGCAAGCATCTTTCGCTTGCCGGCCAGGCGAACGAAATACTTTGCACGTTAAAACAAACTCTTCGATTGGCGCGCCACCATCTGGAGTTCAAGCTGAAGAAATAAAAGTCCTCCTAGTATTGGAACGTCGAAGCAGAAGCCTCTGACACGCGAAAATGTGAAGAAATGCCGCCGGCCTACCAAATTATCGCCCCCGCGAAAGCGGGCGTCCCGAGCAAGCGACTAAATTCTCTGGAGTGAGAGATCGATCACGGGTGGCAGCTTGACGATTATGGTCCACATCCTGATGTGGCCCCGTTTGCGCCAGACTAATTTTTCTCCAACGATCGTTCGAGGTCGCTGGCCA
>Ga0306926_10002002_pt1 | contig 20556 bp, 14 predicted proteins | sample flu12Cox44000178_FD_203759 | JGI IMG/M metagenome (GOLD analysis project Ga0306926, IMG submission 203759) | Lab enrichment of tropical soil microbial communities from Luquillo Experimental Forest, Puerto Rico - flux8day.12C.oxic.44.000.178 (v2)... | ecosystem: Environmental > Terrestrial >...
GCTCGACCATCTCGCAACCATCGTCCGCGGCGCCGACACCTCGCGGCACGATCTGAGCCCGCAATGCGGCGGTCTGTTTGCGATCTCGCTCGGGCTTTCCGCCAATTTTGCCGACGACCACGAGATGCTCAGGCATGGCATGGTCATGTATGACGCGCTCTACACCTGGTGTCGCAGTCTCCAGGGTGAGACGCACAACTGGCCCGCGCGGGCCGTGGGCGCCTGAAGCCGTTGCGGCGAGAGGGCGCGCTGACAGCGTCGCTCGAATCGAGCGATGAGCAATGGCAATAATGGGGTTATCGACAACAAGGAGAACAAAGCAATGCGAAGCCTTTCTTGGATAATGATTTCGATCCTGGCCGTCTTGTCTGCCTCGGCCGCAAGCGCACAGGAAACCGACTGGCAAAAGGTCGATGACGCCTTGGGCAGAAAAGCCGCGGTGACCGGTGACGTGCACCGATACGGCTTTCCGCGCAGTGATCTTGTCGTGGCTTTGGACGGCGTCGCTATCAAGCCGGCTTTGGCGCTAGGCGGCTGGATCGCATTCAAGCCGATGCACGGACAAGCCATGGTGATGGGCGATCTCGTGCTGCTGGAGACGGAGATCAACCCGGTCATGCTCAAGCTGATGGAAGGCGGCCTCGAGATCACTGCCGTGCACAATCATCTGCTGCGCGCCAACCCCGCCACTTTCTACATGCATGTCGGCGGCCATGGTGATCCGGTCAAGATGGCCGCTGCGATCCACGACGCGCTGGGCGCCAGCAAGACTCCATTTGTCGCGCCGGCTCCGGCGTCGCCGCCGCCGGCGATCGAGCTGGATACGGCGCAGCTCGACCAGATCATCGGCGTCAAGGGACAGGCCAATGGCGGTGTCTACCAGTTCGCCGTCGCCCGTCGCGATCCGGTTTCGGAAGGCGGGGTGCAGTTGACGCCGGGCGGACCCCTGGGGCTCGCCACCGGGATCAACTTCCAGCCGACCGGTGCCGGCAAGGCCGCGATAACGGGCGATTTCGTTCTGATCGCCGATGAAGTGAACCCCGTCATCAAGGCGCTGCGTGAGAACGGCATCGAGGTAACCGCGCTTCACAGCCATATGCTCGACGAACAGCCGCGGCTGTACTTCATGCATTTCTGGGCCAATGATGACGCCGTGAAGCTGGCGAAGGGCTTGCGCGCCGCGCTCGACAAAACCGCGAGCACGAAGAGCTGAGGAAGGTGTTCTTCTACCGATTTGCGGCAGGGGTGCCACATGACGACATCGACGGTGACGCCGCACGGGAACATGGGCGAACTCGTCCGCTATTTCCTGCGGCTCGGCTTTCTCGGCTTTGGCGGTCCGGTGGCGCTGGTGGGCCAGATGGAGCGCGAACTGGTCAACGATCGCAAGTGGCTCACGAAAGAACAAATGCGGGAGGCGATTGCGATCTGCCAGTCGCTTCCCGGGCCGCTCGCGATCCAGGTCGGCATCTACATCGCCTGGCTGCGCTGCGGATTCTGGGGCGCATGGGCCGGCGGATGGGCATTCATCCTGCCGAATTTCCTCATCGTGGCGGCGCTCGGAGCACTCTATGTTTATCTTGGCGACCTCCAGCCGGTCACGGCGATCTTCTATGGTGTCAGCCCGGCCGTGATCGCGCTGATCCTGCATTCCTGCTACCGGCTCGCCAAGCTCGGCATGGAAGACTGGCTGCAATGGACGATCGCGGCCGCGTGCCTCGTCGTTACCGTCATTCTCCAGGCCGAAGTGGCGCTGCTGTTCATCGGCGCTGGCATTGTCGGCATCCTGTACTACGGCAATTTGTTCAAGCGAACGCCGGCAGCACTGCCGGCGATCGTCGCCATGCCAGCGGCAACAGCGCCGATCGCGCCGGTTGCCACGGGATCGACGCTCGGCAAGCTGTTGCTGTTCTTTCTCAAGGCGGGTTCGCTCACCTTCGGCAGTGGTCTTGTGATCGTCCCGTTCCTCGAACAGGGGTTGGTGCAGCAATATGGCTGGCTCGACGAGCGGCAATTTTTGATTGCGGTCGCGGTCGGCATGATCAGCCCGGGACCGGTGGTGATCACGGCGACGTTCGTCGGCTATCTCGTCGCGGGCTTCTGGGGATCGCTGGTCTCGACTGTCGGCATCTTTTTGCCCTCGTTCCTGTTTGTGCTGATCGTCGCGCCTTTGCTGGCGAAGCATCGGGGCAACGCCAACGTCCAAGGCTTTGTCAAAGGCGCCTATGGGGCGGCGATCGGCACCATCCTCGGCGCCTGCATCCTGCTTGGAAAAATTGCGATCGGCGACTGGCTGACGGCAGCGATCGGCATCGTCTCGTTGGCGGTGCTGTTTCGCTGGAAGGTCAGCAATCCCTTGTTGATCGCGGTGACCTCCGTGGTCGGCCTCATCGCCTATCCGCTGCTGCAGCCGAGCTGGGTAATGGTGCACTAGGATTGAGGGGAATGGCCAGGCGGAGCGCGGAGCCGGGACCCATACCCACCGGCTTTGATGTGTCGGCAGGTGACATTCCAATCCCTCTTGCCACTAACGGTCGTGGCTATGGGTCCCTGCTTTCGCAGGGACGACCAAGGAGAGGGCCGGCGCGATTCCCACTCAATCCCCAACAATCTCCGGCACTTTCGTCGCCGGCGGCGTGTTGCGGCTGCGCTGCGTGCGCATGATGCCGTCGATGATGGTCATGCCGACGCCGGGGAGATCGCCGAGCCGCACGCTGTCGAGGAGGTTCTTGCCGGCCGAATGTTGCGCCTTGTCCATGATGACGAAATCGGCCGCGCGTCCGACCTCGATCAGGCCGCAGTCGAGCGCGCGCATACGTGCCGTGTTGCCGGTTGCAAAGCAGAACGCGATCTCGGCAGGGATCTCGCCGAGCGAGGACAGCATCGACACCATCCGCAAGATGCCGAGCGGCTGCACGCCGGAGCCGGCGGGCGCATCGGTGCCGAGGATGATGCGGCCGAGTTCGTCCATCTCGCGCGCCGTGCGCAACGTGAACAGCGCCGCGCGTTCGTTGCCGTTGTGAACCAGTTCCAGCCCGCGCTTGCAGCCCTCGCAGATGCAGCGGATCTGATCGTCGGGAAGCGCCGTGTGTCCGCCATTGATGTGTCCGATCACGTCGGTGTCGGCCTCCAGCACCACGTCCTTGTCGATCAGTCCGGAGCCGGGGATCGACGGGCCGCCGGTGTGGATCGTGCTCTGGATGCCGTATTTGCGCGCCCATCCGACCATCTTGCGCGCGGTCGGACCATCCTTGACGCCGCCAAGCCCGACCTCGCCAAGCAGCTTGACGCCGGCGGCGGCCATTTCCCGGAAATCGTCCTCGACCATTTCGCACTCGATCACCGGTGCGCCGGCATGCACCTTCACCCCGCCGGGGCGAAGGGTCCAGAATGCGCGTTGTGCGAAGATCGCCATCGCTTTCAGCCCGACGACGTCGCGCGGCCGGCCCGGCATATGAACCTCGCCCGCCGAGATCATGGTGGTGACGCCGCCGTGCAGAAAGCTGTCGATCCATCCGATCTGGTTTTGCCGCGGCGTCCAGTCGCCGGCGACGGGATGCACGTGGCTGTCGATCAGCCCGGGCGCAACCGTCGTGCCGTTGGCGTCGACAACGGTGGTGGCGCCTCCGGTGTCGAGATCCCTGGCACGACCTACGCCTGTGATCTTGCCGTTGACGGCAACGATGGTGTCGGCGTCGAGGATCGGCTTTTCGAGCGCGCCGGAGAGCACGAGGTCGATGTTGCGGATCACGAGCTTGGTGGGACCGGTTGCCTTGGGCTCATCGTGGGCCATCGCTTTTTTTCCCATTTGTTCAACGCTTACTGCCGCATGGTCGGCATTTTGCGCGCGGCCTGGCGATGGGATCAAGCAGGAATCATCTGCATTTGACGGCCCTCGGCGCCGGCCAATATGGTCGCGCTTCCGTCCCCCACCGCAATACACTTGACTCGTGCTTGAAGCTGCCCAGTAATACCGCCAATCCCTTGCAAGCTCTTTGCGAAGCAAAAATAAAGACCACTCCGGGAGGAGATGACCATGGCAATTGGTCGGCGCGGCTTTGTCAAAGGCGCGACGTTGGGCGCGCTGGCTTTCACCGTAGGCGGGGTCGAAGTTCTGATAGCGCCGCGCGAAGCGAGAGCGCGCAATGTGCCGTTCCGCCTTCTCGATGCCCATCAGGGCGAGACGCTGGAGGCACTCGGCGAAACGCTGGTGCCGCAGGCGCGCGAGGCAGGCATCGCGCACTACATCGATCAGCAGCTTTCGGTTCCACCGCACGAATGCCTGCTTCAGGCGCGGATCTTCAACGTGCGCCCGCCGTTTGCCGATTTCTACCGAAGTGCACTCGCCACGATCGACGGGAACAGCAGCAAGATCTTCGGTCGGGATTTTGCGCAGCTGACGCCCGCGGACCAGCGCGAATTTGTCAATCGCATGCGGCAAAACAAGATCGAGGGCTGGACGGGAAGGCCGGGTGCAGCGACTTATGCGGTGCTGCGCGCCGACGCCGTCGACGTCGTTTACGCAACGATGGAAGGCTATGAAGCGCTCGGCGTTCCCTACATGGCGCATATTCCACCAGTGAAGAGGTGGTGAGATGGCATTGGAAAAAGTAGATGTCGTCATCGTCGGAGCCGGAGCGTCCGGTTCGGTCTTTGCATCGGTATTGGCGAAAGCGGGCAAGAAAGTCGTCTTGCTGGACTCAGGCCCCGACTGGGAGCTTTCCGATCTCATCAGCTCCGAGATCTGGGGCCGGAGGGTCAAGCCCGCGGGCGCGCCGATCCTTCTCGAAGGCAAGAACCCGATGGGCTATGCCGCGCAAGGCGGATGGGGTGTCGGCGGCGCGGCGCTGCATTACTTCGCCAATTTTCCGCGGCTGTTGCCGACCGATTTTCGGATGAAGAGCGAGCATGGGCGCGGAAACGACTGGCCCATGGCTTACGAAGACGTAGCTCCTTTCTACGACAAGGTCGCGCGCGAGATCGGCGTCTCCGGCGATGCCAGGGCCGAGGAGAAATGGCGGCCCGCCGGCGAGGCATACCCGATGCCGCCGATGAAAACCTTCCGCAATGGCAATATCTGGATGAAAGGCTTCGAGGCCGTGGGCATCCCGATGGTGCCGGCGCCGGTCGGCATGAACTCGGTGGAATTCAAGGGACGGCCCGCGTGCATTTACGACGGATGGTGTCACGTCGGCTGTCCGACCGGGGCGCTCGCCAATCCGCAAGTGACCTATCTCGGCGAGGCGCGCAAGGCCGGCGCCGAAGTGCGTCCCTGGTCTACCGTGACGCGCGTTCTCGCCAATCAGGCCGGAACGCGGGCGACCGGCGTCGAATATTACGACGACAAGCATCAAAAGCAGATCCAGGAAGCAAGCGTGGTGCTCCTGGCAGCGTGGTCGGCGCAAAACCCGCGGCTATTGTTGAACTCCGCAACCGACAAGCATCCCAAGGGCCTTGCCAATGCCAGCGGCCTCGTCGGCCGTTTCATGATGTCCCATCACGTCGCCAACACCTGGGCGATGTTCGACGAGGATACCGAGAACCATATGGGCACGGTGGCTGTGCAGTACATGTCTTACGAGCGGTATCCCAAGACGAGTCATCCGGGCGCGTTTGGTAGTTCCTTCGTTACGGCGGGGTTCGCGGTAAAGACGGCCGATCTTGCCAATTCCCGCGGCGATCTTTTTGGTCCGGAGCTTGCGGACTACATGAAGCGCGCTGCGCGCCATCTCGCGGGCATTAAGGCATTCGGCGAAGAACTGCCGGATATGGAAAATCGTCTCGAACTGGCGAGCGAAAAGGATGAGTTCGGCATGCCGCTGGGCAGGCTTACGCATACTTTCGGTCAGGACGCGGTGGCGTTGTGGAACGCCAATCTCGAAGAGGGCCTGAAGGTCGCAAAGGCGAGCGGCGCGAAAGAGGCGTGGTCCGCGCGTGGCGCGATGCCGACCAGTCATCTGCTTGGTGGCACCATTATGGGAACGAGCCCCGCCAATTCGGTCGTCGACAGCTACGGCCAGAGTCATGAGATCCCGAACCTCTGGGTTGCGGGGCCGGGCATCTTCCCGACCGAAGGCGCATCAAACCCGACGTTTACGATCTTCGCGCTGTCGCAACGCGGTGCCGAGCGGATGGCGTCGCAATGGGGGACGCTGACCAACTGAGCCTTGGTCGGTCGCCGCCGGGTCTCTTCCGGCAGTCGACATTCCACGATAAGTTGCAGGCCGCCAATCCTCGCCCCCGCATCCGTTTTTGAGGGGCTGCGTACCGGTGCTAACCGCCTTTCGGGCAAGGTAAATTTCGCGCGAATAGATTTGGCAATGCAAGGCTCCCATCCGCGGGGAAGGATGGGAGAAAGCTGCCGTGTCACAAAAGCAGCAGGTGTTGCGGAATAATGCTGCCCGTCCGGGAATTTATAGGATGCCGGTCATGTGTCCGGCTTCCTTTTGCTGTCTCGGTTACTTCTGTCTCGGCTACTTGGGATCATGAGCAAAGACAAACAGCGGGCGTCCGACAGGATCGACCGGGAAATCCTCGCGGCAGACGCGTTGGAGCGCGCCCGGCTTTTGCCTCCTGGGCCGCAACGCAACGAAGCGCTCAAGCTCGCAGGTCTGCTTCGTACCACGGCCGAGTCCCAAGGTCCCATCTTTGCCAAACGCGGCAGGCCACGGAAGTGAATGAGCTCGACGGGGTGACTGCTACCTTCAGCAGCCGCGGCAAATGCCCTTGATCACACGATCGACCTTAGCGTTTTCCTCGTCCAGCGCCTGCTCAAACGACGTCGCTGCAGGAACATCCGTCGCCTGGGGCTGGTGGTGCCCGACCGGAGCCGACCAGGGTCTGGTCGTGGTTTCGCATCCGGGCGGCATCCAGCGCGCGGTCGGTGCCGGAGCAACAGCGTTTTTGGACGCCTCGGACGCATTCGAACAGGCAGCGGAGTCAACGGTAACGGCTTGAGCCGGCAGCGGCGATACAAAGGCCATCGATAAAACGGCCGCAGTTCCAAGAAGGGCAAGTCTGATCATGGTTGGTCTCCCGGCGTTGCGCGCTTCTTCAGCGCTTTCGGCAAACAGACTCCCGCCTGAATCTCGGTATTCCTCCCAAGAAACGGTTCCAAATTTTTCAGCCGCGCGAAAACGCATGCCTCTTGTTCACTAGACCGTGCGCATCGGAATAAAAGTGGCGCAAGGAAAGTCGCCGATCGCGCCGCGAAGCGCGGCTTGGGTCTTGCCCGGTACCGCGCGCATCTTCGTTATGGGCTTTTCGCGATCCGGCTGTGTCGCGCGCCGTAGACGAAATAGATCGCAAGCCCGATCGCAAGCCAGAACGCCAGCCTCCACCAGGTATCGGCTGGAAGCCCGAGCATCAGGAAGATTGAGGTCAGTGCTCCGGCGGGCGCGACGACCCAGATGGCGGGCGCCTTGAAGGGGCGTTCAAGCCCTGGCTGTGTGATGCGCAACACCAGCACGCCGATGGAGACCACGGCAAATGCAAACAGCGTACCGATGCTGACGAGTTCTCCCACAAGGCCGATCGGCAAGAGAGCGGCGAAAACGGCTACGACCGTGCCTGTGGTGATTGTCGAGAAATAGGGCGTGCGAAAACGCGGATGAATCCTCGCTGCCGCGGATGGAAGCAAACCATCGTGCGCCATAGCCCGAAAGATCCTCGGCTGCGCAAGCAGCATGACCAGAATGACCGATGTCAGGCCGAAGATGATTCCGAGCTTCACGAACGGTGCAAGCCAACCGACTCCGGCCGCATCGATGCCGACCGCGATCGGATCGGGGACGTTCAGTTTGCCATAGGGGACGATGCCCGTGAGCACGGCGCCGACCAGCACATAAAGAGACGTGCAGATGATCAGCGAGCCGAGAATGCCGATCGGCATATCCCGCATCGGATTTCTGGCTTCCTGCGCGGCTGTCGAGACCGCATCGAAGCCGATATAGGCAAAAAACACCACGGCGGCGCCGCGGACCACGCCCGACCAGCCGTAGATGCCGAAACCTGCATTGGGCGGGATGAAAGCCCCTGCGGGATTGCCCGGCGTCACCCAGTTCGCCGTGCTGAATGAAGGGGCCGCGCAGACGATGAAGAGGGCGATTACCACAAGCTTGATGGCTACGATCCAGTTATTGAATCGCGCGGTCTCGCGTATGCCGACAACCAGCAGCGATGTCACGACAACAACGACCAGGGCAGCGGGAATATTGAGGACGGCGCCAGTGAACGTCCATGCGCGGCGCGCGGAATCATAGTCGAGCGGGGACGAGGCGAATTGCGTCGGGAGATTCAGTCCAAAATCCCGTGCCAGGCTGACCACATATCCGGACCAGCCGATGGCGACCGTGGTCGCTCCCACTGCGTATTCGAGGATGAGGTCCCATCCGATGATCCAGGCGACCAGCTCTCCGAGCGTTGCGTAAGCATAAGTATATGCGCTGCCGCTGATCGGGACCGCGGACGCCATCTCGGCGTAGCACAGTCCTGCAAAGGCGCAGGCGGTCGCTCCAAGAAGGAACGAGAGCGAGACGGCGGGACCCGCATTGGCCGCGGCCGCATGTCCGGTCAGGACGAAGATGCCTGCGCCGATAATGCCGCCGATGCCGAGCGCCACGAGGTTGAGCGCGGACAGGGTCCGCCTCAGAAGATGCGGCTGGTCGTCCGCACTGTCGGCGCCGACGGATTCGCTCAGCAGCGCTGCGGTCGATTTGCGGGCCCAGAGGTTTGCCATGATGCCCATCGCAGAGAATGAGTCGGCATTCTGTCCGGTAAAGACCGTTGATGGTTTACACGGACGTTGGCCTCTTCCATCCGCCGAATGTCTGTTCGAGGTGGGAAACAAGCGCCAGCGCGACATCTTCGCGCCAAGGACGTGCAGCCACCTGAACGCCGAGCGGAAGGCCTTCTGGCGAGGTTCCGACCCGCACGGTTGCCGTCGGCCATCCCGTCAGGTTGTACATTTGGGCATAACCGAAGCCTCGCCGGTATTGTTCCTCAAAACTTGTGCCGTGAGGCAATGCCGGAAACGGCGCCACCGCCGAAAGCACGGCGTCGTAGTTTTCGATGAAGCGCAGCATCGAATTGCGAAAGGCGTCCCATCGCACGAACGCGGCCAGCGCCTCGGTGGTGTTGGCGAAAGCGGGCGCCACGGAATAGGTCAATGCCTTCTCGAACAGAGGCGAGATCGGATCACTGCCGATGCTTTTCAGAAAGGCGCGCGTGCCGGCGCCGCCGTCGCCGCGGCTCATATCATGATAGACGGTCGCGGCCTTGCCGGCTTCCGGAGGACGGTTTTCCTCGACTTTTACGCCGGCTTCTGCGAAGGCCTTCGCGCAATCCCGTACCGCCGCGGCAATTTCCGTGGTCGGGGCTGCCACGCCGTCCTCTTCGAAAAAGGCGAGTTTCAATCCCTTCAGCATCGCAGCCTTTGGATCGAGCAACGGCATTGCCACGATCGAATGGTCGCGGAAGTCGGGGCCTGCGATGACCGGCAACGCAAGCGCAAGGTCATCGGTCTTGCGCGCGATCAGGCTGACGTGAAATACCGCGTTGCGCACGCCCATCGGCATCGGGAATTGACCGGTGCGCGGGATGCGGCCGGAAGTCGGCTTGATCGCCGCAAGCCCGCAAAAATGCGCCGGGATTCGAATGCTGCCGCCGGCATCGGTGCCAAGGCCAAGCGGTGAACCGCAGGCCGCGACGATCGCCGATTCTCCGCCGCTGCTGCCGCCCGGAGTGCGGGCGAGGTCGTAGGGATTGTTGGTGCGTCCATAGACGAGGTTGTCGGTTTCGATCGCGCCGGCAAGCTCCGGAACATTGGTCTTGCCGAGAATGACGGCGCCGGCGGCCCGAAGCCGAGCTACGGCGGTTGCGTCGGCATTGGGCACATAGTTTGCGCGACCTTTGGTCCCGCCGGTGCAAATGACCCCCGCCGTTTCCAGCGTATCCTTGATGGTGACGGGCACGCCGTGCAGCGAGCCCCTGATTTCACCGCGCGCCAGCGCCGCATCGGCCTCATCTGCCTCCTTTCGCGCGGAGTCTGCCGTGAGCTGGACGATGGCATTGAGCTTCGGATTGACTTTTGCGATCTGCGCCAGGTGGGCCTCGACGATCATCCTGGAGCTGAGATCCTTTGCGCGAATGGCGCTCGCAAGCTCGCCGGCGGATTTCAAGATGATTTCGTCGCTTGTCGCGGGTGCGGCCTTGGCCGGATCGACCAACGCATTGCCTCCCGCGGCCACGACCATGCCGGCCGCGGCTGCCGTACCCAAAAAGTCCCGCCGTCCGATTTTATCGCTCATCTGCGATCCATCCTCCCGCCGTGCAACCAAAGGCTCTCCGCAGCTAATTCTGTTTCGGACCGGCATGCAAGATCGCTTGTTGAGGAGCGTTGATCGGACTTCGCCAACGGTCATGGATATAGCGAAGACAAGCGGAATTTTTCGTTGCCTCATACCCGGCGGAAGATGTTGAAGGCTGTCGGAATGAATGCAAAACCGGTGCTGCCGCAGGAAAAATCAGGGAGGGCGAAATCAAATGACGATGATCGATCCGCTGACCGCCACCGCCGTGCTCGCCGCCACCGCCGCCACCGATGCGGTCTATGTGATGTTCACCTCCGCGGTGGTGACCCGCAAGCGGGTGCCGGCCGCGACCTGGAGCAGCATCTGGTATCTGCTCTCGTCTTTTGCGGTGATCAGCTACACCGAAAACTGGGTCTACGTGATCTTTGCCGCGGCGGGTTCCTGGATCGGCGCCTTCGCCACGATCACTTTCTTGCACCGCCCTCCAGGAGGTCCACCTGTCGGCGCCAGCCCGGATTGAGAACCGCCCGATTGAAGGAGGCAGTGGAAGGCAATAGCCTTGGCAGGCTGGGACCGACGGCGGACCGAAAAGCTGCGCTAGTGGTCTGATTCTAACATTCGCTTCCCATTGCAGCGAGCACTTTCGCGAATGTTAGAATCAAAAGACCACTAGAAAATTCAGGATTCTAGTGGAGTTTAGGATTTGACATTCGCTTTACGAGCTTGCGGAGAGGTGCGTGGCGAATGTCAAATCCACTCCACAGAGAATTCCAGGAAGGAACACGCATCATGATCGATCGACGTCAGCTGGTTTGCAGCGCCGGAGTTGCGCTTTTTGCCGGAATCCCAAAGGCATTTGCCGCAACCTACGACCTCATCATAAGGGGCGGGCGCGTGATCGACCCATCGGTCGGGCTCGACGCGGTGCGTGACGTGGCGATTTCAGGCAGCAAGATTGCGGCGGTCGAGGCTGACATCACATCCGATGCGACGGAGACGATCGATGCACGCGGCAAGATCGTCACCCCGGGCTTGATCGACATCCACACCCATGCCGGCCGCAGCGCGGACGGCCCGCCGATGTGCTTGCAGGATGGGGTGACCGGCTGGGTCGATGCCGGCACGGGTGGGGCGGACAACATGGATGCAGTTGCCGCGATTGCCCGAGGCGCGCCGCAGATAGGCCGGTGCCTGGTCAATATCGCGCGCACCGGCGTCATCGCGCCGGTCGGCGAGTTGCATGACCTCAACGCGGCGAATGTGGCGTTGGCGCAAGCCGCGATCGCCCGCAATCGTGACGTCGTGATTGGCGTGAAGGCGCGGTTGTCGGACAATGTCGCAGGGGCCAACGACCTCGAGGCGTTGCGCCGTGCGCAGGAGGCCGCGGCGCCGTTCAATTTGCCGGTCATGATCCATATCGGCCAGAATCACACGCCGCTCCGCGCCATTCTTGCGCTGCTCAAGCGCGGCGACATCGTCACGCATATGTATGCGCCGGGGATGAATGGCATCCTTGACGACAAGGGCGTCCTGCTGCCGGAAGTCATGGCCGCGCGGCGTCGCGGCATTGCCTTCGACTTCGGCAACGGTGTCTCCGATCATTTCGATTGGGATACGGTCGAAAAGGCAACCAGGCAGGGTCTGTGGCCTGATACTTTCTCCACCGACTGGAACACGAAATCGAAGTCCAGCGGGGTCGTTGATCTGCCAAACGTCATGTCGAAGTTCTTCATGTTTGGCATGCCGCTCGGTCAAATCATCGCCTGTGCAACCGTCAACGCGGCGCGGTGCTTCCCCGCCTTCGATGATCGCGGCACCCTCAACGTGGGTGCACCGGCCGACGTAGCCATCATGGAATTGCGCGAAGGGACTTTCGAATTCCTCGACAATTATAAGGGCACGCGCTCGGGCCGCCAGCGGTTGTTTCCCTTCGCGACGGTGCTCAACGGCAAGCGGGTCCAGCGCAGCTGAGGCATTTTCGATGGTGGAATTTTCGCCATGGCCGCAGCTGATGACAGGCTGGTCGGCACCAACCGACAAGCCTGCCACTGGTTGGTCAATGTGCGGCCGTTAGTTTCCGGCCGCGCCAGTCGTGGCCATCACGGGCGCTCCTGCGCTTCGTCCGCCGATGGCGAGATAAACCGCGCCGGCGACCACAATGCCGAATAGCCAGCTCAGGTCGGCTCCATCCAGAAGTCCGGAAATCGGTCCCTGCAGCGCGGGTACGAGCCCGTCCTGGAACGACCAGCCGGCAACCAGTCCCGCCAGAAACGCGATGATACCGCCCCAGTTGATGTCGCCATATGCGCTGGTTTCCGGCGACTTGTAGAGTTCGGCGACATCGATCTGACCCTTCCTCCTGATGTAGAAATCCGCCATCACGACGCCAGCCCACGGACTCATCCAGAGCAAGAGACTGATCATCCAGTTGTCGAACGCCTTGGCGAACGAAGGTGCAAACACGAAGTAGATGGTGACGAGGTAACCGACGACACCGGCAACCAATGCCAGCGCGGTGCGGGACAGGCGAACGCCCATGCTGAGCGCGGCCAGCGCCGCCGAATAGACGTTCAGGATGTTGGTCGCGATCGGACCGTGCAGCACCATCAAAAGCACGAGGATACTTGCGACACCGCCGAACACCGCGCTCACCATCTTGGCCGGATCGGTATCGAGCGTGACGCTTGCGATCGTGGCCCCGAGAATGGCCAGCCAGACAGACGGAACGAACATTCCGACATAGCTGTACCAGAACACGGCGGACGAGGGGACGCTGCGAGGCACGAAGCGTGAATAATCCGATGCCCACGTCACCCATGAGATTCCCCATCCCACACCGATCGCCGTCATCAGCAGCGTCAGCATCGCAAGGTGCGGTCCAGGTGGAAGCGGGCTGACGAGATTCCAGTTGACGACGCCGGGCTGGCTCCAGGCCAGCACGCTCATGAGCACCATGATGACGACAGTGACCGGCACTGTATATTTTTCGAAGGTGCGGATCGCATAGAAGCCGTAGATTCCGATCCCGACCTGAATCACCATCACCAGAGTCATGATCATGAAGGTGGTCACGGCCGTTTCCGGTATCCCGAATTGACCGAGAATGGCCATCGATATCTTGACCGGGAAATAGGTATTCACGCCGATCCAGCCGAGCGTCATCAAAAACATCAGAAGGCTGGGCAGATAAGCTCCCCGGCGACCGAAGGCGGAGCGGCTCAGCACCATCTGGTTGACCCCCGTCTTGTGGCCCATCACCGTGAATGCGGCGAAGATGGCGCAACCGACGATATTGCCGAGCACGATGACGGCGATCGTCTCCCACAATCCGAGCTTGAGAACGATGCCGAGAGCGCCGAGCGCCCAGTTGACGGGCGCGATGTTGGCGCCGGCCCAGATCCACATTTGCTGCGGGCCGGTTGAATCGCGGTCTGCATCAGGAATCGGTTCGATACTGTGAGTATCGGACCGCAGTTCAGAATTTGTCATATCGCCCTCCCGATTTGAAAAATCCTCCGATTGAGAGTCCAGCAAGAATCGTACCAGAGGGTGAGATTCTTGCCGTTCCAACCGGGGACGCTTCTGCTTCACCAAAAGAGTCAAACACCCGGTCGGGCAGCAAAGTCCGATCACAATTCAAAGTGCCGTTGTGATTTCCTTGGCCGTGGCATACCGTTTGCTTGAAGCTGAACCTGCGCAGGGAGTTGCCGTCCGACACACCCGGCGAGGATGCGGGCCGGACTGGGCCGGCAGGGCAAAACAACGAAACGAAATTTCAAGGGGAGTTGATCACATGCCGACAAATCTGACGCGTCGCCAAGCTCTTGTCCTTCCCGCCGGGATCGCGGTGGGAAGCCTCATCGGCCGCCCCGCGATCGCAGCAGAACCCGTCAAGATAGGCTTGGTCGCGGCGCTTTCCGGACCTTCCGCGAAGTCGGGTGAGGGGATCACCCGAGGGCTTACGATTGCAATCGACGAGATCAACGCCAAGGGCGGCGTGCTCGGTGGCCGCATGCTGGAACTTGTCCGCCGCGATGACGAATCCAACCCCGGCAAGGGACAGACGGCAGCGCGGGAATTGATCGACAAGGAGGGTGTCGCGATCCTGTTCGGAGGCATCGACAGTCCCGTGTCGCTCGCGATTGTGCCGTTGGTGAATTCGGCGAAGGTGCCGTTCATGGGAGTCTGGGCTGCCGCGACCAACATCACGCGCAACGGCGCCAATCCGAATTTCGTGTTCCGCGTATCGGCTGTGGACGTGCTGGTCGATCGCGCGCTGATCAAGTACGCCACGACCAAATTCGGCGCCAAGAAACCGGGGCTGATGCTGGTCAATAATGGTTGGGGCGAGTCCAATCTTGCAGGGTTGACCGCAGCCGCGGAAGCCGCCGGCGTCAAGCTGGCGGGTGCCGAAAAGTTCGACGACAAGGACGCCGACATGACCCCGCAGTTGCAGCGGCTGCGGGAGGCCGGGGCCGACACGGTCATCCTGGTCGGTAACGCCGCGCCCGGCGCGCAGGTCATCAAATCATTGCAGCGCTCCGCCTGGACGGTGCCGATCGTCTCGCATTGGGGAATCTCGGGCGGGCGATTCCCCGAGCTTGCAGGGTCCTGGGCAGGGAAGGTGCATTTCGTCCAGACCTACAGCTTCTTCGGTCCGCAAAATGACGTCGGCAAGCGCGTGCTCAAGGCGTTGATGGCGAAATACCCTGACGTCAAGGGCCCTGGAGACGTCACGCCGCCGGTCGGCGTGGCCAATGCTTACGACGCCATGCAGCTGACTGCGCTTGCGATTGCCAAAGCCGGCTCCACGGAAGGATCCAAATTGCGCGAGGGCCTCTTGGCAATCGAAAACTATCAGGGCCTGATCAAGAACTACACAAAGCCGTTCACTGACGAGAACCATGACGCCTTGAACGAGAATGACTACGTCATGGTGCGTTACAACGGGGACCAGATCGAGCCCGTCACGGGCTAGCTCAATATGCTCGCGACTGCACTTGTCTCCGGGATCAGTCTCGGCAGCATCTACGGTTTAATTGCGCTCGGATTCACGTTGACCTTTGCCGTTTCGGGCACCGTGAATTTCGCGCAAGGCTCGTCGGTGATGTTGGGGGCGGTGATCTGTCACGTGCTCGCTGTCGGCCTGCGCTGGCCGATGGTTGCGGCGGCGCCGCTTGCCTTGCTGGCCTGCGCAATCTGGGGCCTGATTGTCGAGCGCATCGCGGTGCGGCCGTTCGTTGCGCGCGGCACCAATTCCTGGCTGATGGCGACGGTAGCGCTCGGAATCGTGCTCGACAATGTGGTGATGGTGCTGTTCGGCAAGGAACCGCGCGCGCTGCCTTCATCGCTCGCAGATGATCCCTGGGTCATCGGCAATGTCGGCATCTTTCCGTTGCAGGTGCTCGTGCCGGTGGTCGGGCTGGGGCTGGCGCTGGTGGTGCATCTGGGGATGCACCGTACCGAGCTCGGGCTGAAGCTGCGCGCGGCCGTCGAAAACCCGGATGCCGCGCGGCTGATGAGCATCGACGTCACGATGCTCATCGCGCTCACCTACGCGGCCGCCGCGCTTCTTGCCGGGATCGGCGGCATCCTGATCGCGCCGGTGTACAACGTCGCCTACGACATGGGGACGTTGTTCGGCATCAAGGCATTTGCCGTGGCTATTTTGGGTGGTCTCACCAATCCGTGGGGCGTGGTGATCGCAGGGCTGCTCTATGGTCTGGTGGAAGCGTGCGCCACCACCTGGCTCGGCTCGAGCAGCACCCAGATCGTCACGTTCTCCGCCGTCATCGCCGCGCTTGTGCTCGCGCCGTCCGGATTGTTTGGTGGTCGGACCAAGGTGCGCGTATGAGAGTTATCGCCGCCTCGATTGTCGCGGCGCTGGTCGGCGCCGCCGCCGTCTTCATCTGTCTGCTCGCGCCGGGCTATTACGCCTATTTGCTCGGAACGCTCGCGACCACCGCGCTTGCCGGTGTCGGGCTGAACGTGCTGCTTGGGCTGGCCGGTGAAGTGTCGTTGGGCCAGGGTGGCTTCGTGGCGCTTGGCGCCTATGGCGTGGGGATTCTCACTTCCAAGGCAGGCTTGAATTTCTGGGAAGCGCTGCCGCTTGCCGTCTTGCTCGTCGCGGCGATTTCGGCGGCGCTGTCGATTCCGGCGCTTCGGGTCACCGGTCCCTATCTTGCCATGGTCACCATCGCTTTCGGTTTCATCGTTGAGTCCGTTTCGATCGAATGGCGCGATCTCACCGGCGGCTCCAGCGGGTTGTCGGGAATTCCAGCACCGTTCGGCACCGGTGGCACGGCGCTATTGGCTTGCGTTTTGTGCGCGGCGGCACTTCTCGCCTTTCGCTATTTTGCGCGAAGTCCCTTAGGTCTCGCGATGCAGGCCCTTGCCGCGGCCCCTAGCGCGGCGCGCAGCGTTGGCATCGGCGCAGTCCCGGTACGCACGGCGGCCTTCGTGCTGGCCGCGGTGGCGGCCGGTCTTGCCGGCGGATTGCAGGCGGCATTGACCGGCTTCATCGCGCCGAGCTCGTTTCCCTTCTCCCAGTCGATCCTGTTTCTCCTCGTGGTGGTGGTCGGCGGCGCCGGCCGCACCCTGGGACCCCTGATCGGGTCGGCCGTCGTCGTGTTCCTGCCCGAATTGCTCGCGGGTCTTGCGGAATATCGCCTGCTGGTTTTCGGCGCCGGCCTCTTGATCGTGCTTTGGGCTGCGCCGGGCGGAATCGCCGGTGCCCTTGCGCGTCTTCTGATGCCGAAAGAGTCCGGTTCGAGGTCGACGCCGGACATCGATCTCGCCCTGGCTCACATCACCGGTTCGCGCGGCAGTCTGGTGGCCGAAGGCGTCCGCGTCGCGTTCGGCGGCGTCGTTGCGGTTGCCGGCGTAGACATGACTGCTCCTCCCGGCCGCGTCACCAGCGTGATCGGGCCCAATGGTGCCGGGAAAACCACTCTGCTCAATCTGGTCAGCGGCTTCCAACGCCCCGATTCCGGCAAGGTTCGGGTGGGCAACCGCGACATCACGGGCGAAGCCGCGCACGAGGCCGCGCGCGATGGCCTTGCCCGCACCTTCCAGACCGCGCAACCCTTCGGCAACCTGAGCGTGCTGGACAATGTCCGGCTTGGCCTCTTGCGTGGTGGCTGGCGCGGCGAGGCGTCCGCCGAGCTGGCGCGCGCGCTGCTGGCGCTTGTCGGATATGCGGATACAGAAACGCGGCTTGCCGGCACATTGCCGCACGTCGATCGCCGGCTGGTCGAGATTGCCCGCGCCCTTGCTACCGCGCCTGCCGTGCTTCTCCTGGACGAGCCCGCCGCCGGGCTCAATGAAGTCGACACGGCGAGGCTCGGCAGCCTTCTGCAGCGGCTGGCGCGCGCCGGCCTCGCGGTCGTGCTGGTCGAACATGACATGTCGCTCGTGATGTCGATTTCGGATGAGATCATCGTGCTCGATGCCGGACGCCGCATTGCCGTAGGATCACCCGCCGTCGTGCGCAACGATCCGGCCGTGAAAACGGCGTATCTGGGCGCCACGATGCCGGAAGCATCGGCCGCGCAGCGGACGCCGGGCGTGCCACTGCTCGAAGTGAAGGCGCTCAGCGCCGGATATGGACCGCTCGAGGTGCTCGATCAGGTCAGCCTCACGGTGGGCCGCGGCGAGGTGATTGCCCTGTTTGGGCCGAACGGCGCCGGCAAATCGACCTTGATGAAGGCGCTCAGCGGATTGATCCGTCCGGTCAAGGGAAGCATCCGTCTTGCCGGCAGGGAAATGTCGTCGCTTCCCGCGCATCTCGTCGCGGGCACGGGCCTCATTCTCGTGCCAGAGGGACGGCAGGTCTTTCCGCAATTGACTGTTGGCGAGAACCTCCGGCTTGGCGCAACGCGTCGCGGCGATTTCGATTCTGCTGAGATTGAAGCCATCCTCGATCGCTTTCCGCGGCTGCGAGCGCGGCTGCACACCGCGGCCGGCCTTCTTTCGGGCGGCGAGCAACAGATGCTTGCCGTCGGCCGTGGTTTGCTGGCCCGGCCCGAGGTCTTGTTGCTGGACGAGCCGTCGCTGGGTTTGGCGCCGACCGTGGTGGCGGAGTTGTTCGAACAGTTTACCCGGCTGCGCGATGAGGGCATGACCTTGCTGATCGTGGATCAGATGGCCGATTATGCGCTTGCCATCGCCGACCGTGGCTATGTGCTCGGCGGCGGGCGGGTGGTGGCCGAAGGCAAGGCCGCGGAATTGCGCGGCGCGATGCTGGACGAGGCCTATCTGGGTGCGGTTCCTGCAGCGGTGAAATGATGGACCAGATCATTCGTGATGCCCGCATTTTGCGAGACGGCGAGCTTGTCAACACTGATATCGCGATCAAAGGCGAGACCATCGCTGCTATCGCACCTGATCTCGCGGCGGAGGGGCCAGAGCTGAAGGCTGGCGAATGCCTCGTAGTCCCCGGCCTGATCGAAACCCATATCCATCTCGACAAGACCTGCATCCTCGATCGCTGCCGCATCGAGGAAGGCACCGTCGCCGAAGCGGTTCGCGAAACCGCGGCCGCCAAGCGCGGTTTCACGGTTGACGACGTGTATGCGCGGGGCAAGCAGACGCTGGAACGCTGCATCGAGCAGGGCACGATGCGGATGCGCACCCATGTCGAACTCGATCCCGGAATCGGAATGACGGGTTTTGAGGCGGTCGAGCAGTTGGCGCGCGATTATGCCTGGGCAATCGACGTCGAATTATGTGTGTTTCCGCAGGAAGGGCTCACCAACTATCCCGGCACGGAAGAACTTTTGATCGAGGGCCTGCGGCGCGGCGCGCGGACCATCGGCGCAGTTCCTTATTTCGACACCGATCCGCGTGCCCAGATCGATCGCGTCTTCGAAATCGCCCGCGATTTCGACGCCGAGATCGACATGCATCTTGATCTTGCCGAGACCACGCAGGGCATGCAGGTCGAATATGTCTGTCGCAAGACCGAGGAATTCGGCTGGGGCGGCCGGGTCGCCGTTGGCCACGTGACGCAGATGTCGCTGTTGCCTCCGGACCGTTTTGGCGAGATCACGACGCGGCTCGCCAATGCCGGCGTCGCTGTGACCATTTTGCCGTCGACCGATCTTCACCTGATGGGCCGCAGCCACGACCATGCGGTGCCGCGCGGCGTCGTACCGGCGGAGCCTCTGCGCAGAGCAGGGGTGACCTGCTCGATCTCGACCAACAATGTATTGAACCCGTTCACGCCTTATGGCGACGGCTCGCTAATCCGGATGGCAAATCTTTATGCCAATGTCTGCCATGTGTCGCGTCCGGCCGATCTCGCCGGCTGCCTCGACATGATCACGGGCTCGGCCGCCCGGCTGATGCGGCTTTCCGATTATGGCATCGCGTTCGGCGGACCCGCCGACCTCGTCTGTCTCGACGCCAACAACCCGACGGATGCGATCGCGACCCTAGCGCAGCCGCTCTGGGGCATCAAGCGCGGGCGAACGTCGTTCACGCGGCCGCGCCCGCAGCTTCACCGCCCCGTCGACTAGAGCAAAATGAGATTGATCGAGACGGTAACCGCGACCAGTTCGAGCGCCTGAACGAAACAGAAATTTATTTTTTCAGTACCAACCGATATATCTTCAAAGCCTCGAAACCTGCTGCGCACTCCTGTTGTATTGATTCGTTCGAATCGAAGGCGTTGATCATTCCATCGGACATCCATGCGCCTGACTCGATTGACGATTGCGACCGCGCCCGCGTTGTTCGTGCTCCTGTGGAGCACGGGATTTATCGGCGCCCGCTACGGCCTGCCGTACATCGAGCCATTAACCTTCCTGGCCGTGCGAATGGCTTTCGCCGTGGTCATCATCGCCGGCATCGCACTCGCCGGTGGCTCACGTTGGCCTCATGCGAATGAGATCGGCCATAGCCTCGTTGCAGGCTCGCTGGTGCACGGACTTTGCCTCGGAGGCGTCTTCACCGCGATCAGTCAGGGCGTGCCCGCCGGGATCTCCGCACTCATCCTGGGACTCCAACCGATCATGACCTCGACACTCGCCGTCCGCTTCATGGGCGAGAAAGTCACGTGGCCGCAATGGGCAGGACTTGCGCTGGGGTTGGTCGGGGTCTTGTTCGTCCTGCACGACCGCAACATCGTGCTGGCGGGCTCTCTTCTTGGCTGGGTTGCAAGCTTCGTGTCGCTGATCGGCATTACGCTCGGCACCCTATACCAGAAGCGGTATTGCGGTGGCATCGACTGGCGTACCGGCAATCT
>Ga0306926_10002003_pt1 | contig 20548 bp, 20 predicted proteins | sample flu12Cox44000178_FD_203759 | JGI IMG/M metagenome (GOLD analysis project Ga0306926, IMG submission 203759) | Lab enrichment of tropical soil microbial communities from Luquillo Experimental Forest, Puerto Rico - flux8day.12C.oxic.44.000.178 (v2)... | ecosystem: Environmental > Terrestrial >...
CGCATGAGGATCGAGGGATTGAATCGCGCTTCGTAGGCCTTGTTCAGCCAGATCATCGCCTGGTCGTTGTCGCCGAGCCCGACGTAGATCAAGGCGATGCTCGCATCGGTCGAAGAGCCCTGACTCTGCCGACTTTCCAGCTCCTTGACGATCTTTGCCGCTTCACCGTTCCGTCCCGAAACGGCATACGCATTGGCGCGGTTCGCCTCGAATGTCGTGTTCCCACCGGAAAGTTCGATCGCTCTCCGGAATTCCGCAATGGCTTCGTCGTACCTGTGCATTTGCTGGAGAGCCTGACCCAGTTGGTAGTGGGCGACGGCAAAGTGCGGATCCATTTCGATCGTCTTCTGACTTTGCTGCACGGCTTCGTCATAGAGGTGTGCGATGCATAGCGCATCCGCCAAGTCTGCACTGATGATGAGGGACAGCGGATCCAGGCTTTGCGCCTTCTTCAATTCGGCAATGCCCTCGCCGTCGCGTCCCGTCACGATCAGGTGCCAGGCGTACCAGTGATGCGCTGTCGCATAACCCGGATTGAGCGCGAGCGCTCGCCGGTATTCCTTCTCGGCGGACGCCCAGCTCCATTCGTAAAGGTCCAGGATGAATGCCAGCGAGGTGTGAGCCTCGCTCAGGTCGTCGTCGAGAGCTAGGGCCTTGATCGCCGCCACCTTCGCCTTAGGAAAGGCGTCCTGCGGCGAGAGGATCCCGTATTCCCAATCTCCGGACAGAGCGTAGGAATCCGCCAGGCCGCTATAGCCCGCGGCGTAGTTCGGGTCGGCGTCGATCGAATGCTGAAAATACTCGGTCGCTCTCACCAGTCCCTCCCGGGTTCTCTTGTTCCAGAAGTATCGTCCCTTGAGGTAGGCCTCATAGGCTTCCGGGCTCACTTTCCTCGATTGCTCTAGCGCTGCCTGCTCCCGTGGATTCAGAGTCACTTGAATCTCCCCGGCGACAGCGCGGGCTACGCTATTCTGCAGCGCGAGCGTGTCCTGCAGATCTCCCTCATAGCTCTGTGCCCAGAGGTGCTTCTCCTCAGGCACCCGGATCAGCTGGGCCGTGATCCGCACGCGTTCGCCGGAACGCAACACGGTTCCTTCGACGACGGCTTCCACGTTCAGCTCGCGCGCGATCTGCGATAGCGGCTTGTGAACGTGTTTGTACGCCATCGCCGAAGTACGCGAGATGACCCGCAGCGCGCTAATTTGCCCCAGGTCCGCGATCAGGGCGTCGGTCATCCCATCGGCGAAATAATCCTGAGACGCGTCACCCGACAGACTCTCCAAGGGCAGCACTGCGAGAGATCGAATCCGAGTAGAGGATTGGCTCTGCGAGGAAAGCATCCAGGCCAGCCCAACCGCGAGCACCAGCGCAAGACCGAAGGCAAGCAGCGTCCAGCCACGCGGCCAGCGGCGTCCCTTCTGAAGCATGGCCACGTCAGCGACGTCAACAGGAGCGGAGTCCGTGGATAGGCTGGGCGCCTCGGTTGCTGTTGCCGATTGCTCGTTCGTCGGCGTGTCGATCGGATTGACGTCAGCGAGGAACCGGTAGCCGCGGCGGGCAACGGTTTCGACGAATCGCGGATGGTCCGCCGAGTCGCCGAGCGCTTCACGAATCTTGTTGATAGCCTTGTTCAGGCCGTGATCGAAGTCTACGACCGTCCGGCCCCAGACCGCCTCGCGCAATTCCTCCCGGGTGACCAGCTCGCCGGGTTTTTGCAGCAGCATTGCCAAGACCTGAAACGGCTGCTCCTGCAATCGGATACGCAGACCACGCTTCGTCAGCTCGCCGGCGCGAAGATCGATCTCGAAGACACCAAACCGTAACCGCCTGGATGAGTCGTTGGCGTGTCGCATGGCAGATACGAGGCGGCCCGTGGCTCAACGCGTATTGACGTCCCCGATCGGCGATGACCGGGTACCTTCCCGAAAAGGTTGGCCCTGCGCCGAGTGTGCCGAACGAAGCAAGGATATGCCATTACGCAACGCGGAGGAGGTATGCCTGTAGGTTTTTGATTCCGCTGGGTTTGCCAGGGTACCGACGTTCCAGCAACAAAGGATTGCCTGTCCATTGCCGCGCGTTGCGGCTCGACCACACTGGCGTGACACGACCAGCCTTCGTTACGGAGCCGCCGATGCGAGATCAGGGCCGCCAGGGCGAGTTTGAAAAGGTCATGCTTCGCCATCTCGACGCTGCACATAACCTGGCGCGTTGGCTGGTTCACGACCCGTCGATGGCCGAGGACGTCGTCCAGGATGCTTACGAACGTGCGTTCAAATACTACGCAACGTTTCGCGGCGGCTCGAGTCGTGCGTGGCTGCTGCAGATCGTCCGCAACGCTGCCTACTCGACCCTCAATGCTAAAAGGCAGCGAATGGAGGTTTCACTCGGCGACGGAACGCGAACCGAGGATGAAGACAGCGTCGATGCGGACTTACCAGATCTAGGTCCCGACCCGGACGCAACGCTCGCTCATCGGCAGGAATTGGCGGCGCTAGATGACAGGCTCAACGCGCTTTCTGCCGAGTGGCGAGAGTCACTCATCTTGCGCGAAGTCGAAGCGCTCTCGTACAAGGAAATGTCGCGGATCATGGAAGTTCCGATCGGAACGGTGATGTCGCGACTCGCACGGGCTCGGCATGCGCTCCTGCGGCAGGCGCGCGCCGAGGGTCCGCAAGGTGTTGTCCATACGAAGCGGCGGCGAGTCGAAGCAGCCGACGTGAGTGCACTCACCGGCCGGCGTGAATGACTTCGAAAGACGAACGTTTCGAACATGCCTCAGACAATTCTCGGTACGGCATCGATCGCCCATTTGCTCGCGGGAAAACCTGGCTCGATCTGCCTGCTTTTAGCCACCCGGCAGTGTTTGCATCGCCTCGGAATAACCATCGGTCTGCACAGCCGATACCGAAGGCGGTCGCCGTAAGCCCTCGTCACGTCGAGTTTCCTCGGTCTCATATCGCCTGTCGGCGAGAGTTATTCCCGTCGGAATAACGCCGCCCGCGTCAGGGTCAGGCAAGACAGCAGGAGCACAGATTTGTCCGACCACGCTCGTTTCGAGGAACTCGTTTTGCCGCATCTGAACGCCGCCTACAACCTGGCGCGATGGCTGACGCGCGATGTCAATGATGCGGAGGACGTCGTTCAGGACGCCTGCGTACGTGCGCTCAAGTACGTTGGCTCGCTCCACGGTGAGAGCACCCGCGCGTGGTTTCTGACCATCGTGCGCCATGTGTTTTACGACTGGTGCAAGCGCAACCGTCCGACGGAAATCGCCCAGGACGACGGCACCGCGATCGACACGGCAGTCGATCCTGCAGCCGTCGATCCGGAGCAGGCATATCTGCGCCGCGCCGAGTCGAAAGCGCTTGCCGACGCAGTCGAGGCGTTGCCGCTCGCCTATCGCGAGGTACTGATTTTGCGGGAAATGGAAGAACTGTCGTACAAGGAAATCGCGAGTATCGCCGATGTGCCGATCGGCACGGTCATGTCGCGGCTTGCTCGCGCCCGCGGCCTCCTGCAGCGTTCGCCGCTCCTGCGCACGACGGATGGCGCCTGGAGATGACGATGAACTGCAAGCAAGCCACAACCCTGGTCGCCGCGTACGCCGACGGCGAGGTCGACACACTGCGAGCCTACTCGATCAAGAAGCATCTGCTCGGTTGCGCCAGTTGCGCGGCCAGGTACCAAAGCGTGCATGAGCTGCGGGCTCGGATTCGTGCCCACGTGCCCTACTTTGCCGCGTCGCCGGCCTTGCTTGCGCGAGTTCGCGCGGTGGTGGGCGCTGTGCGAGCTTCCGCGCCGGCGCAGTCGTGTTCGACAAGCGATCGCTGGCGCTGGGTAAGCGGCGGCGTGCTCGCAGGCTGCGCGGCCAGTGTACTTTCGTGGACGCTAGCCACGACGGTGCTTGCGTGGCAGGCGAACAACGACTATGCAGTCGCGGTGGTCGGTACCCATGTTCGCGCGATGCTCGGCGACCACCTGATCGAGGTCGAATCGTCGGACCGGCATACCGTCAAGCCATGGTTCTCCGCGCGGCTCGATTATTCGCCTCCCGTGCAATCCATGGCGAGCGAAGGGTTCGAGCTGATCGGAGGTCGGCTCGACTATCTCGAGCGGCGCCCGGTGGCGACGCTGGTCTACCGCCATCGGGAACACATGATCGACGTTTTCGTGCGGCCGGAAACGTCGCGTGTGCCGATGCCAGCGCTACGCAACGTGCGCGGATTCAACGTCGCACGCGCTGTTGGCCCGAGCATGGAATGGGTCGCGGTGTCGGATGTCGAGCCCGCCGTGTTGTCGGCGTTTGTCCAACGGCTTGCTCGCGAAGACATCACGCAATAAAGGGCGCTCCAGGTCAACCGGCAACGGGCAGAACGCCGGTTTGCTGACGGGTCATCGTCTCGAAGCTTGGTCGCCCGCGGTTCGCGTCAAAAGCCATTCATTGGAGAAGCCGGGAGCGGTGAGTGCGCCGTTGGCGCCTAGCGCGCGACTCGCAGATTCTCTTTGTTATTCCATCCGGCATAACGCCTGCCCTGCGCCAGTCAGACGGGTATGCGAGCACGCGTCCCTGATGATGTTGCCGTTCGTTGTTCCGGTGCGTCGGCAGCCACCCCATCGGATCGCGCGTACTCGTCCGGCATCGGGATCGCAGACACCACGACGCCTTGATACAAACCGTCATCGAATGCGCACCGAACTATTCTCAACAGCAGCAACCTTTAAGGAGCAAGTCATGTTCAGCAGACGGCAAACAGTAACCAAGCAATGGGTAATGGCGGCGGCGCTCGCGTTTGGCGCATCTGGCGTCGCGCTTGCCGACGGGAGCAGCATGGATCCCTTCACGGGGGACTCCTATGCATTCTTCAACGGCGGCTGCAACAAACAGCAGCCATGCAAGCCGGTCTTCGACAATACGGCCTCTGCATTCCGGCAGGCTAACCCACACGGGCTGTCGGAGAGCCAGCTTCAGGCAATCGCGTCCGAAGGCCCGACGCGTGAATTCACGCCGGCAGTCATCGACAAGGCGGCTTCGACGTGGCGACGGGAGCATCCGCACGGGTTGTCGGAAACCGAGTTGCAAGCGATCGCGTCGGACGCGCCGACTTGGCAATATCGAATCGAAGCCGAAAACGCCGCGCATGCGCGGACGGCGGTAGCTACGGCTACCAAGACCGGGGCTCGCTAAATCGTGTTGGCGTGGTTTGAGTACTCACGCACGCTGGCTACCGGGGGCTTTTGACGTTCGGCTCCCGGTAATTTCGAATCGGCACAGCGGTCGTGGCCGCCCCGCAGATTTGCCATTGCGCCGGCTCGCTGGCAACGGGGGCGGCTTCCTCTTTCTAGCTGCCACTTTGTCGCTGCCTCGCTCTGTGTCCTCGTCTCTGAGCGTGCGGACACAGGCGAGGCATTTTACTTTCGGCAAGACGGCGCCGACGTGCGGAAGCATCAGTTGTTCCCGATCTGCCTTCATGTTGGGCGCGGATACATCATTGTTGTCGAACGCCGATCGCGACGCGCCTCCGACGAAGCATTTCTAGTGGAATAAAGCCCCGAGCTTCTCGATATAGACGTGTACAGGCATTCCCGCCATTGCAAGGAAAGGAAACTCAAATGAGCAAGCACGACCGCGCTGAGCCCGGCCACAATCCAGCCCGCCGTCAGGCTTTAAGCTGTCTCGCTGCATGGACTGGCGCCGCCGTCGTGTGGACGGTTGCCGGCGGCGTTCCGCGCGCACTTGGCGCGACGAACGTGGGCACCCCTAGCGCGGGGGCGCCGAACGAACTGACTTTCGTGCAGATCAGCGACACTCATATTGGCTTTCGCAAGGAGGCCAATCCGGACGTCGTCGGCAGCCTGCGCCGCGCGATCGCGGACATCAACTCGCTACCGCAAGCGCCAGCCTTCGTCGTGCACACGGGCGACGTGAGCCACTTGTCAAAGCCCGAAGAATTCGGCAAGGCACGTGAGGTCCTGCAGGAAATCCGCGTTGATCGGGTGCACACGATACCGGGCGAACACGACACCATCGATGACGGAGTGAACGGTTACCTCAAGTTCTTCGACCACGATGGCAATGGCAAGGCCTGGTACAGCTTCGATCAGGGCGGCGTGCACTTCATCGGCTTGAACAACGTGCTTAACTTCAAGATGGGTGCGCTGGCGGCGCTCGGTGACGAACAAATCGCCTGGATGAAAAGCGATCTGGCGCCCATCTCCAAATCGACGCCGATCGTTGTGCTCGCGCATATTCCGCTGTGGACGATCTGGGAGCCGTGGGGCTGGGGCACCGCCGATTCCGCTGAGGCAATGGCGTTATTGCGTCCGTTCGGATCGGTCACGGTGCTCAACGGACACATTCATCAGGCGCTGCAAAAAATCGAGGGCAATATCGCACTGCACACCGCGATGTCGCTCGCGTACCCACTGCCGACACCCGGCCAGGCGGGCATCGGCGAACCCGGCCCGGTCACCGTGCCTGCGGGCGAGCTCGGCAAGCTACTCGGCATCCGCCAGCTCAGAGTCGTGCGTGGGCGGCAGGAACTGGCCTTGATCGACACGCCGCTCGATAGCTGATGGGCGTGCGACTAAGTTCGCGTCACAACCGGCTGTCCCACTATCGGCGCACTACGCGCGAGTTCCCGACTGGCATTTGATCGCTGCTGAACACCCGAGCCGCCCAATTCGTAATCCCTCGAAGGAGATCCCCATGCGCAACGCCACTTCCCGCAACACGTCGCATTTGCTTCCGGCCCTGACTGCACCCGCGCTGGTCTTGTGCGCAGCCTTCGCGATGCCCGCCATTTTCGCGACTGCCGCTCCACCTGCGCCGACAGTCGATATCAAGATCGATAAGTTCGCTTACGGGCCGAAGGAGATCACGGTCGCGCCCGGCACCCGGATCGTTTGGACCAATCGCGACGAGACGCCGCATACGGTGACCAGCAACGACAAAAGCTTTGCGTCGAAGGGCCTCGATACCGACGACAAGTTCGAGCATACGTTTGCCAGCGAGGGTGACTTTGCCTACATCTGCACCGTGCACCCGTTCATGACTGGCGTGGTGCATGTGCGCAAACAGTAGCCGCGCGCGACCCGTCCAGGAAGCGGGTCGAGGCGTGGATCGAAGACGGCCGATACGACCGCGCTCTCGTTGCGATGCAGATTACTTCGTTTCGGTTGTCTCGACAGAACTTGCGCCTGGTTTCGGGCTTGATTTTGTTCGCTTACGTTACCGCCCATTTTGCCAATCATGCACTGGGATTGATTTCGATCGCGGCCGCGGAGCGCGGCCTGCGCTTCGCCGTCGCAGGCTGGCACAGTGTGCCCGGGACAGTGCTGCTTTACGGTGCCGCCGGTATCCACATTTCCTTGGCATTCGTGACGCTGTACGAGCATCGTACCTTGCGCATGCCCCCGATGGAGTTGCTGCGGATCGCGCTCGGGTTCGGGATCCCAACGTTGCTCATTGCACACGCAGTCACAACGCGGCTGGCATTCGAGGCGTACGGTACGGAGCCGACCTATGCGCGCATCGTTTGGATGCTGTGGCATTCGAATCACGAATGCAGACAGATGGCCTTGCTGGTTCCGGGGTGGCTGCACGGTTGCCTGGGAATCAACTTCGCGTTCGGCCGGCGGGCCTGGTTTCAGCGTCTGCGTCTAATTCTGTTCGGCGCCGCGCTGTTGCTGCCGGCACTAGCGACACTCGGATTCCTCGAGATGCTGAAAGAGGTCTCGATACTTGCGCAAGACCCGGCGTGGTTCAACGCCAATATCTCGAGGCTCGACTTGGCTCAGACAACCAGACTCGCGCAGACGAGCAGCGGGTTGCTTGCGCTGTACCTCGCCTCGATTGCCGCCGTTCTCGTTGCGCGGCTGATTCGCCGGCTCATCGAGAGCTCTCGTGGAATGCTGATTGCAATCACGTATCCAGGACGCGTAGTGCGCGTTCCCCGTGGCTGGTCCGTACTTGAGGCGAGCCGTAGCCACCGCATTCCGCATCTGTCGATGTGTGGTGGACGTGCTCGATGCTCGACATGCCGTGTGCGCGTCGTCGCCGGCGGCGATCGGTGCCCACCGCCGGAACCGAGGGAAGTCGATACGCTCAAGCGCGTCCATGCCACGGAGGGCACGCGGCTCGCGTGCCAATTGCGGCCGCGGGGCAACGTCACTGTGATTCCGTTGCTGCTGGGGACCCCGTCACCGCCGCGCGAGTCGACGGACTCCGAGGCAATGGAGCGGGAAATCGCCATCATGATCGTCAGCTTTCGATGGACCGCTACCCCCAGTGGCTTGCCGCCGCAGGACCTTCTGTACCTGCTCAACCGCTACAGCGAGATCGTGGGCGATACCGTGCGGAGCGAGGGCGGAGCCCCCATCCAGTTCCAAGGAGATGGCGTCACTGCGGTCTTCGGCCTCGAGGTCGGAGCGGGAGAGGCCAACCGACGAGCGCTTGCCGCCGCCACAAAGGTCCGGCGACGGCTTCAAGCGCTGGGTGATCGCTTAGTGCACGAACTGGGTTGGGCGGCTGACTTTGTGATCCATCTGCACACGGGGCCGGCCGGTGTCGGCGAGACCGGTGACAAGGCAGTGCGCACGCTCGCAGCGGTTGGCAACACGGTCGATGTAGCGCGGCAACTCGCAGCACAGCATGAGAATGAGCAGATTGCGCGAATCGTTCTCTCCGAGGCAGTGATGATTGCGGCGGGTCTCGACATGCGCGTCGCAAACTGGCGCGAGATCGTTCTCACCAGCAATGCGCGATTGAAGATCACTTCGACCGACAGCGCCAGGTTGTTGCCCGAAGTCGAGCCCGTCGTTGCCGGATAAGCCTATTCGCCTTCGTGCCGGCGCGAAGTCACGATTGCCCTCTACCTCCGAACAAGCCACCCGAGGAATCGACATGGATGCATGCCACGCCAAGCTCCCATATGACTGTTTCATCCTCGTGCTTCAGGGCGGCGGAGCGCTCGGCGCATACCAGGCAGGGGTATTCGAAGGGTTGACCGAGGCAGGCTGTTCGCCCGACTGGGTCACCGGGGTGTCGATCGGTGCCATCAACGGCGCGTTGATTGCCGGTAATCCACCGAAGCAGCGCGTCGCGCGCCTGCGTGGCTTCTGGGACCGCGTGTCTTCGGGCGCCTCCATGACGGCGCATCCTATCTTCCGGGCACTGCATTGGGGCTTTGCTCGTGCGGGTGCCTCCCTGGGCTCGGTCGTAGGTGTGCCCGGCCTTTTTTCTCCACGAGTGCCGCCTCCGGCGTTCATGCCAGAAGGCACGCCCAGTGCGCTCAGCGTCTACGATATCGATCCGCTCCGCACAACGCTCGGAAGCCTCGTTGACTTCGACCTTATTCGTCGACGCGACGTGCGCCTCAGTGTCGGCGCTGTCAACATACGAACCGGCGACGCAACGTATTTCGATAGTCTCCAGACCCAGATGAATGCGGAGCATGTGCTAGCAAGTGCCGCGTTGCCGCCGGCGTTCGCTCCGATCGAGATCGACGGGGAGTACTACTGGGACGGCGGGATCGTGTCGAATACACCGCTTTCGTACGCAGTCGACCACTCGGCGGCCGTCAACGTTCTCATCGTGCAGGTCGACTTGTTCCGCCCGGAAGGCGAATTGCCGAGAAACCTCGATCAGGTCATGGAACGACACAAAGACATCATGTACTCGAGCAGGAAGCCCTTCGAATCCGTACGCGTGCGCAAAACCCAGCGCCAGCGCGGGGCGCTTCGTCGATTGCTACAAAAGCTCCCGGCTCGTTTCAAGTCCGATCCCGACGTCAAGATCCTCGAAGCCGAGGGCAGGCCAGGACGCATCGATATCGTGCGCTTGATCAATCGGCGCCTCAGCTACATGGGGTCCACAAAGGACTACGAGTTCTCTCGCGCCGCCGTTAACGAGCTGTGGGCGGCAGGACTCGACGATGCAAGGAGCGTCCTTGCACATCCCGAATGCCTGGTACGGACCGACCTCTCGGAGAATGTCCGCGCCTACGACCTCACGCGCGGTCCCCGCAAGGCGCTGAGAAGCTTGTTCCATCACTGGCGCGAAAAGTTGCCGCTCGGCGTTCGAGCCAGGCGATACACCAGAAAAGGGTTTGCTTAGAAGCCTACGCGCGTTTGGATAAGCCGGCTTGGCCGATGATGTCCGCATCGGTCGGAAGGGAGTGTTATGCGACGAAAACGAAATGGTTCCGATTTCGGGAGTAGCCCCATGTGCGCGAATCGGTCTAACTTAACTCAGAGGGTTCCTAGGTAGTGTCCCAGCCGTTTCTCGAACTCCGCAGCACCTACCTCCGCCATCCGTTCACGAGCCCTAAGCATGCGTGCGCGGGCATGTTGAGAACCGAGCAGCTTCAAAAAGATCTCTTGGGTCTCCAAAAGATCTACCGTACTCGGCGTCCCGTGTCGATTTAACAAACGCTTCACCTCCGCGACGGGAACTGGATCGAATGATGCAATCCGCCGAGCCAATGTCTCAACGAAGGCATCCAATTCCGCATCAGGGACGCTCCGATTTATCCAGCCGAAACGTTCAGCCGCCGAGGCGTTAAAGTCGTCGCCACTAAGAATAATTTCGAGGGCTCTGGCCCGACCTACGAGCAAAGGAAGACGTTCAACCGCTCCACCCCCGGGTAAGACACCTCCGGGAACCTCGGGCTGCCCGAAAATAGCCTCCTGGCTAGCAAATCTCAAATCGCAGGCGAGTATGAATTCATTGCCGAGGCCACGAACTCGTCCCCGGATTGATGCGATGCTAACGACTGGTGCTGCCGCCAGTCGGGTACTCAGATCGATCAAGAGCGGAAGCCCCGTCCGGCCGGTTCGGACCATGGTCTCGGGAGCTTGCGCGAGATCGTAGCGAGCAAAGTAATACTCTGGATTCGCGCTATCGAACACCACAACGCGGAGATCGTTATCTGACTCGATCCGATCCATGACGCTCTGTAATTCCAGTACGGTTTCGCGATTGGCGAGATTGACCGGCGGATGGTTATAGGTCACCCGCCAATAGTTCATCGTGACGGGTCGTATCGCAAACTGAGCCAACGCCGCGGACATTTGTGGACTCCTTACCGTCGACACTTAAACCCGGCTCGACAATCAGTGCGGCAACTTCGCGCCCAGTATGTCCAGCCGATCGATCGAAGGCGGCTGTGCAAGGAGATCCGGAGCCTTCGCCATCAGCGCCTTCGCGATCGGACCGGCCAGATGAGCTTCCCTCCCGGCTTCGTCCCGAAATGCGTCGAATATCCCGAAAGTCCTCGGACCGAGTCGAAGCGCAAACCATAACGGCGTGCGCTCCTCCTGATTGGCCAGCTGCAGGCCGGCCTGCAGAAAGCTCGCGACCTCGTCCTCCTTCCCGGGCTTTGCTTCCAAGCGGGCAAACAGCGCGTACTTGACCATAGCAATTCTCCTCATTGGGAGCCGCGAAATCGCGACAGATGCAAGCCTAGCCGCTATCATTCCTATCGCCCATTGGCAACATTGCCAACTTTGATACAATTGTTGCCATGCGCCTGCTGGTTCTCGTCCTCGACGGCGTGTTTGACACCGGCCTTGCGACCGTGCTCGACGCGCTGGGCGCTGCAAATGAACTCGCGGAGATGACGGGTGTTACTTCATTGCGCTTCGAGACGAAGGTAGTGGGCATCCGTCGAGCGCCGAAGACTGCGCAGGGTTTGCAGGTCCCGGTCGCAAAAGCAGACGGACAAAGGACCCCCGACTGGGTGATCGTGCCGGCGATCGGACGCAAGGACCCGGCGACTCTCGCCGCGGCGCTCGACACGCGGCAGGTATACGAAGCAGGCGAATTGCTACGCCACTGGGCGTCCCGCGGCGCAAACATGGCCGCAGCTTGCGTTGGAACGTTTGTGCTCGCTGAGTCCTCGCTTCTTGATGGAGAGGATGCAACCACGACATGGTGGCTCGCGCCGATGTTCCGTCAGAGATACCCGAATGTGCATCTCGACGAGTCACGCATTATCGTGCGGTCAAACCGCGTGCTAACCGCGGGCGCGGCGCTCAGCCACCTCGACATGGCGCTCACACTGATCCGGTTGGCGAGCCCAGAACTTGCAGCGCTTACTGCGCGCTACCTCGTGGTCGACGCACGAGCGTCGCAGGCGATCTATGTGATACCCGACCATCTTGCACATGCCGATGCGGTGGTGGAGCGTTTCGAGCGTTGGGCGCGTGGGCGCCTTGCGGAAGGCTTTGCGCTGGACGAGGCGGCCGCGGCAGTCGGTACCAGCAAACGCACACTCGCGCGCCGCATGCAGGGCGTGCTCGGCAAGTCGCCGCTCGCGTACTTCCAGGATCTGCGCGTCGAGCGCGCACTACATTTGCTGAAAACCACGAGCGCGAGTGTGGACCAGATCGCGCCACAAGTTGGCTATGCCGAGGGCGTCACATTGCGTGCGCTACTGCGGCGCAGATTGGGGCATGGCGTCCGCGAGCTGCGAGCCAGGCTATAGAGCTTGACCGCGCGCTAAAATTGCTGAAAGAGGTCGTTCGACGGCGCCGCTGAATCGGCGCACGAGGGATCGCCGACTATTCCGTCGTCGTTCCTTCGCCGCACGGACCGCGTGATTCAGTAGGCATTGTCATCGCGAGCGGTAACGGCAATGTCCGCTTCTGGCCGATAGCAGACATTTATCGAAGTCCGCATTCGTCGCTTGCTGGGACTTAGATGTTGGCAGCCTCGACGCGCAGGACATTCGGGCGCGATTCGGACAGCGGCGACGGCGTCGAGGGGTGCGTCGGAGAGTCGAGCTCCGCGCTCCGGATGAAGCGCAGGTGCGTGATGTCGTTCGGAAAGAACATGCCCCACGTCCATTCGACGAAGATTCGAACCTTACGTCCCAGCGTCGGCATCTTGGAAAGGTAATACGCGCGCCATAGGAGCCATGCCGGCAGGCCGGACAGCTGCAACCCGAACACGCTGCCTACGCCTTTGCGATGGCCAATCGCCGCGATCGAACCGCGCGAGCGGTAGTTGAACGACGACGTCGGGCCACCCTGCAGCACAGACAGCAGATTGCGTGCTAGGCAACGTGCTTCCGCAATCGCGAACTGTGCGGTCGGCGGCGCGAACGCCTTGTCACGGGCATTGCGAATGAGTGCGCAATCACCGATCGCCCAGACTCCGGATGCGTCCGGCACGGAGAGATCTGCGCCGACGACGATGCGCCCTCGCTCGACCGTGAAGGACGAGCGTTCGACGAGCGGATTGGGTTGGGTGCCGATCGTGCACAGCACAGTGTTTGCAGCAATAAATTCACCGTCGGCGAGACGGACGCCCCGGTCGCTGATCGCCGCGGCGCGAACGCCTGTACGTACAACGACGCCTCGCTTGGCGAGCGAGCGATGCGCCGCTCGCCCGAGCTTCTCGGGAAGCTCGGGCAATAATCGCGGAAGATCCTGCAGCAGGGTGATCTTGGGCTCGTAGCCATTAGTGCGCGGGTAATAGCGGCGGATGCTCTTGAGGCAATCGACCAGCTCCCCCGCGACCTCGACACCCGAGAACCCGCCTCCAATAACGACGAAGTGCCCCAGGGCGCGCCGCATGTCCGGCGCGTCCTCGAGCTCGATTCGCGCGAGGCGTCTCAGCACGACGTTGCGGATGTGCATCGCATCGCCAACCGTCTTAAGCGGTAAAGCGTGGTCGGCAAGCCCTGGCAAGAGGTCCAGCCGGGCGCGGTTGCCGAAGGCCAGCACGAGATGCTCGTATCCGATTTCTCGCTCACCTGCGAGGGTTGTGCAAGTGAGCGCCCTACGCGAGGAATCGAGTGCGGTCACCCGTCCCATGATGAAGTGCGCACGGCTCAGCATCTGGCGGATCGGCGCGACAACCTGCTCGGGGAAGATCGACGCCCCGACGACTTCCGGCAACATCGGATTGAACGTCGTGTGGCTTTCCTCGCTGATCAACAGGAGCTCGACACCATCCGGCAGCCTCCCGTCAAGCGCTTGCACGAGTGTAGTCCCGGCGAATCCGCCGCCGATGATCACGATTCGCCTCGAAGTCATGCTGCGTTCCCTTCCGGTTGCAATCGTCGTCTCGCGCGAGCCCCCAAGCGATTGGGAAATGGTCGATCGAGCCGTCGTTGACTTACAGATTTCGAGCCCGTGACGAGCACGCCTGTGGGAATCTCGGGAAGGCGTTAGTTTGTTCACGGTCTTCACGTCGCTGACCATTTCGCTGTTTGAGCGCATCGGGATCAGGTTCCCCGGTCGAGCTGTAAGCGCCAAGAAGGCGCGTCGACCAAAGTCTCGGAGTCGATCTCGACCCAATCCAAACTTTCTTAGGAGATCTCATGAACTCGCAAACTATGATCAAGTCGGCCCTTCTGGGCCTCCTGGCCCTCAGCTCCGTCGCAGGGTCCGCCATCGCCGCTGACCCGGCTGGCAAGGAGAAGTGCTACGGCATTTCGAAGGCCAGCCAGAATGACTGCGCCAACGGCGTTGGCACCCACGCCTGCTCCGGCCAATCGAAGGCCGACAACGACCCGCAGGACTGGAAGTACGTCGCGGCGGGCAGCTGCACCGTGCTCGGCGGGAAGACGGCACCGCCCGCGAAGAGCTAGGACCGCGCGACAAGGTACCTCTTACCTCAAGGTGGTTCGGGAGCCCGGGGTGGATCCGGTAATTCGTGGGCTCCCGATTTTTCGCGGCTAGCGCATCGCTGAGCCACCGCCCTGACGACGGCGTGAACTCCGGTGAGACTGACCTCGATTCACGTCTGACTCCAGGGCATCGCGTCGATACACATACCAAACTTGCACTCCTCGAACGCTTTGTGCGGGCTAACCTCTCGTTCAACCATGACGGCGCCCGGCGGGCTTGGAGTCTTGGGCTTGGTCGGTGGTGGTGCGCTTGCGTCGGTGGCGGCGCCAGCCGGTTAACTCCGTTCGTTAGGCCACACAAGAATTTTGTGAGCGTCAGGTGGCGGCAGCCCGGTTAACTTGGTCTCGTTAGGCGTCACGGTTCTCTGGGCAACTATCTGCCCGAAAAAGGCGGGACGGCACAGTCCGTCCCCTCTCACTCCGCGCCACTTTCCCGAACAAGTTAGGGCTGGACGGAAAGCTTGTTCAGGCGATCCTGCACCTTGGCCACGCCGGCCATCGCACAGGTTTCATCGAGCGCCCCGCCAGGCGCCCCTCCCACGCCAATAGCCGCAAGCGTCTCGTCGCCAGAGCGCAAAGAGGCGCCACCGGCGAGCAGAAGGATGTTGTTGACGCTCTGTAGCGCGGGTCCAGTTGGCGTCTTGCTGATCTTCTCGGTCAGCGCGCCCGTAGTGGTGACACCGAAGATCGGGCCCAGTGTGGCGATCGTGTAGGCTTTTTTGAAGGATGTCTCACGAGTGTGGATTGTGCTGTGGTCGCCGCGCAGGTAGGCTCGCTCGACGCCAGAGACGTCCACCACCGAGACCGACACGCGGTAGCCGCTGGTCTCGCAACTTTGCAGGGCGGCTTGAGCGGCATCGAGGGCGATATTGAGTGAGAGATGCTTGCCGCTGGTCAGCACCTGCGCCTGAGCGGAAATGGCCAGGCTAAAGGTAGCGACACCGATCAGGCACCCCGCCAGCGCGGCGACAGAAGGGTCGAGGGCAGAGGTACGTTTCACGCGATACTCCTTGGGCGAGATGAAGAGGGTAAACGGCTGAATACTCGTCGGTCGACTCGCAGTGACCTTACAAAAACGTTTTTTGGTGTCTTTCAGAGAACACGTGGCCAGCCGCCCGGGAGAACGCGACCGGCCCCGATCGCCCGGTTAGTCCTGCGCGATCGCGGGAAAGTTACTGTCTGATTGAGCCGGCGCGAATTCCACCGGCAGGGTCCTTGTTGGAATTTTGTAAGTCAACTGCCGCTCGATCGACCAACTCGAGGTCTCAGATGTTCACGCGACCCGATGACCGACAGGGGAAGAATGCAGCGTGAATCCACGAGAATCGTGATCGCCGGCCCTCGATGTCAGTTACGGCACGTGGCTTTCATGGGCATGGATCGCAAGCCCAAAGCCGCCTCCGTCGTGACGACAGGGTCACGAGATCGAGATGTCAAAGGCAACCCGAGGTGATGCAAATATGAAACCCATCCATTCCATCCTCAGCGACTCGTTTCGTTATGTGCCGGCGGTAGCGACGTCGGTGGCGGAGACGTGGCGTCGCTTCGGTTGGCGACCGACGACCGAAGAGGAGCGGAAGAGTCGACGCCGGCCGACCGTAGCGTTGATCGTGGAGTCGGTGGCTGCAGTCACGCCCATCCGACGCCCGGCGCCGAAATCCGCGCTTCAGGGCTGAACACGAGGAGGCATTCGATGCGCATCGCCGTGATGGGAACCGGCGGCGTCGGCGGGTATTTCGGAACCCGCCTTGCACTTAGCGGGTGCGACGTCAGCTTCGTTGCGCGCGGTTCGCATCTCGAGGCCATTCGGCGGCACGGCCTCAAGGTCGAGAGCCCGCTGGGCGACATGCATCTCGCACATCCGCAGGCGACCGCTGACCCCGCCGAGATCGGACCCGTCGACTTGGTCCTATTCGGGGTCAAGCTTTGGGACACCGAAGCGGCGGCAAAAGGGGCGAAGTCGCTCATCGGGCAGGAAACGGCGGTTGTTTCGCTGCAGAACGGCGTTCGCAAGGACGATATCCTGCGCGAAGTGCTGGGCGAACGCGCCGTGATGGGCGGCGTCTGTTACATCGCCGCTCAAATCGCTGAGCCGGGCGTCATCCGCCACTCCGGGAAGATGCAAAAGCTGGTATTCGGCGAGTACGGCGGCAAGCCTTCGGCGCGCGCAGCAGCGCTTTTCGATGCTTGCCGGCGAGCGGGAATCGAGGTCGAGGTGAGCGCCGATATCCGCCGCACCATCTGGGAGAAATTCGTGTTCCTGGTCGGTTTGTCCGGACTAACTACGACGATTCGCAAGCCGATCGGACGCATCCGAGCGAACTCGCAGACGCGCGCGCTTTTCCATGATGCGATGTGCGAGGTGGTCGCGGTCGGTCGCGCACAAGGCGTGCAACTTGACGCCAAATTTGCGGACAATCGCCTCGCTTTCGCCGACGGCTTGCCCGCCACGATGACGTCCTCGATGCACAACGATCTCGAGCGCGGCAACCGGCTTGAAGTCGAAGGGCTGAGTGGAGACGTCGTCGAGCGTGGTCGCGCCGTCGGGGTTGCGACACCCGTCAATAGCGCAATCTACGGTATTCTGATCTTGCACGCTGCAGGCCAGGGCGAAGCCTGAAGTGAGCCCGATTCTGCATGTCCGGTCGATCCGCAGCACGCCCGTCTCCGTGCCGATGGCACGGCCGCTCGGTACAAGCGCGCAGACGATTCGCCATGCGCCACTGTTGCTCATCGACCTCGACACCACGGAGGGGGTTACTGGCCGCGCCTATTTGTTCTGCTATCTTCCGGCGGTTCCCGCTGCAGTGGCGCGCATCCTCGATGCGGCGTTTGAAGTCATCGCGGATGACCGAGTCGCGCCACTCGAGATCGGTGCTACGCTCGCGCGCCATTTTCGATTGATTGGAGTGCGCGGAATCGTCGCCATGGCGCTCGCCGGCATTGACGTCGCGTGCTGGGACGCATTGGCAATCGCCGCCGGCGTGCCGCTCGCCGTTTTTCTCGGGTCTGCTCCAAAATCTATCCGCGCCTACAACAGCAACGGTCTTGGGTTGATCGAAGCCAGCGCAGCGGCGGACGAGGCTGAAGAGCTCCTCGCCAGCGGCTTCGACGCGATCAAGATGCGGTTAGGGCGCCCCACGCTGGAAGCCGATCTCGCCGCGATTCGCGCGGTTCGCAGACGGGTGCCGGACGAGATCAAGATCATGGCGGATTTCAATCAGGCGCTTACGCTCGCGGAGGCGAGGCGGCGCTGTCGTGCGATCGATGGCGAGGGTCTCTACTGGATCGAGGAGCCGATTCGACACGACGATTATTCCGGGTGCGCCGAGCTTGTGCGCGAGCTGAATACGCCGATCCAAATCGGTGAGAACTTCGCTGGTCCTCAGGCCATGGCGGCGGCGATCGCCGCTCGCGCCGCCGACTTCATGATGCCTGACCTGGAGCGTATCGGTGGCGTGACGGGCTGGCAGCAGGCCGCAGCGTTGGCGGCCACCGCAGGGATCGAGATTTCATCGCACCTCTTTCCGGAGGCCAGCGCACATGTTCTTGCGGCAACTTCCACCGCGCACTGGCTCGAATTCGTGGATTGGGCCGCCCCGATCCTGGCTGCGCCTCTGCAGATCGTGGATGGCTGCGGTCGCATTGGAGACACGCCGGGCACAGGTGTAGTCTGGAACGACGAAGCCGTTGCGCGGTATCGACTGACGTGATCTGCGAGGTTATCCGACCGTAAGTTCGCTTCCGGCTTATCGCAGAATTTTGGACGCAAGAAGCTCAGCTTTCTCGATCGCGGCAGGCTTTGCCAGAAGCTCGGGAGCTTTCGCCATCAGCGCTGCTGCGACAGCATCCGTGAGATGCGCCAGCTTCCCGTGCCGTGAGCGAATGTATCGAAGAACAGCGAGTGCGCGAGCTTGCGTTTTTGCAACCGCTGCGATTCGGATTGCGATCCGGTCATATTTCCGGCGCTCGGGCAACAGCGTGGGCTAGGAGCGACAGATACCGAAGGCGACGTGCGCGCCACCGCAGCCAGTACGACACGCGGGCGCTCAACATGCGTGCCGCATTGCCCAAGCCGCTGCTCTTGGCCTTTACCGGCACGCCGCTGATCGCGGGCGAGGAACGCACCAAGGAAGTCTTCGGCGACGGACAGCGCCATCACGCCGTTGGCATGGTTTACGCGACGTTGAACAAGAGGTAGAGGACAGACTCATCTTGTGGCTGGTGCCGCTAAATTGCGCGAAGCCATGTTAGCGTTTCTGTTGCACGCTATGCTATGCGGCGTCGAATCGCAGCTATTCCGACGGTCAATCGATCGTCACCTCTGATCGGCAAAGGATGGAGGTCGAAGCGATGATGAGTCTACGTACCAGGCTGCTGTTTCCCCTCGTGGCGTTCGTACTAATCTGGGCCGCGTATACGATCGCAGTAGGAGAGACGGGCCAGCTGACACCCGCCGTGCTCCTAGGCCTACTAATCTTGTTGTTGGGCATCACGGCGACCAATACGGAGGTATCCGTTCTGCGACCTTTGCGCGGTCTACTTCGAGCAGCGCAGGACTTGACTCAAAACCGCTTCTCGGGCGGGCCCGTCAATGCCCCTGCGGGTGCGTTGCGCGAACTGGCTACTGGGATCAATCGGCTGGGGGATCGGATGCGGGAGTACGAGACGAAGCTGGTGGAGGAGAAGATCCGCCGTCAGTCGCTGGAGCAGAGTGTGCGCGAGTTGGAGGATCGCTATGCGTTGACGGTCGAGCGCGCCAACGACGGCATCTGGGAGTGGAACGTCGAGAGTGGCGCGGTCGAATTTTCGTTGCGCTGGAAGGGACTGCTCGGGCTGAGCGATGCACGCATTGGGCAGATCGAGGATTGGAAAAACCTGCTTCACCCTGAGGAACGTGGTGGTGTGATGCTGTGCCTTGAAAACCATATGAATGGTTTGACGCAGCACTTCGACAAGGAGTATAGGCTGCGCCATGCCGACGGGTATTACCGTTGGGTTCATTCGCGCGGCACGGCGATTCGCCACGCGGCGGGAAAACCTTACCGTGTCGTGGTCATGGACAACGATATCCACGAGCGCAAGCAGATAGAGGAAACGCTTATCCAGGCCGCCGAAGGGCTCTCGTCAGTGTCCGGCGACGATTTCTACCAAGCCCTGATGCGAAACCTGTCTTCGATACTCGGCACTCGTGACAACCTCGTTTGCTACTGCGTCGGCGACCCACCCACGCTCGCGCGCACGCTGGCCTACTATTCGAATGGCCAGTTCTTGGAGAACTTCGAGTATGACCTGGCGGGCACCTCCTGCGGAGCGGTGATCGATCGCAAGGAGATCGTGTATGTCTCAACCGGTGTTTGCGACATCTGGCCGTTGGAGAAGGAATTCGATCGCGACAGCTACATCGGCGTGCCGATGTTCGATTCGACGGGCAAAATCATCGGCCACTTCGCGTGCATGGACGGCAGGCCGATGCGGCAGGATCTGCCTCACTTGGCGCTGTTCAAGATCTTTTCGGTTCGCGCGGCGGCAGAACTGGAACGCATGTTGCTGCGGCAGAAGCTCGGAGCTACGTCGTCACAACCGACGAAGACTTAGCGTTTCGCCTCTGTGTCGCTGCATCGCGGCAGCGCAGCGCCCACTGAAGGACGCATCACCGTACTACCGGAATCGAGCGGAAGTTCGATGCTGAACGTGGTCCCCTTGCCGAGTACGCTCACCACCCGGATCTTGCCGTCGTGGAGTTCGACGATATGGCGCGTGATTGCGAGCCCCAGCCCGGTGCTTCCGGCATCGCTCGCCTCGCCGCGATTTACGCGATAGTACCGATCGAAGATGGTCGGAAGCTCATCACTCGGAATGCCGCGCCCGGTGTCGATTACATGCACCGCGACGCGCCACTCCTCGAGGGG
>Ga0306926_10002004_pt1 | contig 20545 bp, 19 predicted proteins | sample flu12Cox44000178_FD_203759 | JGI IMG/M metagenome (GOLD analysis project Ga0306926, IMG submission 203759) | Lab enrichment of tropical soil microbial communities from Luquillo Experimental Forest, Puerto Rico - flux8day.12C.oxic.44.000.178 (v2)... | ecosystem: Environmental > Terrestrial >...
TGCGCTTCGCTTATTGCGCCCTACGGGCTTGAGTCGCCGGACGGAAAGAGTCATTGCATTCCGCGCATTGGGAAATTGAGAAACTTTAACGGAGTTCCGAGATGCCAGGTAAGAACGTTGCGGTCTCGCGCCGTAGCTTGCTCGTGGGTGGAGCAGCACTCAGCGTATTGCCATCGCGGCGAACATTCTCGCAGACCTCGGAGCCGCTCAAAGTTGGCTTCCTCACCGTCAATACCGGCCCGCTCGCTGCCGGCGGCAAGCAGCAGATGGAGGGCGCGGCCTTTTATCTCCAAGAGCGCGGCGGCTTGATTGCCGGTCGCAAGGTTGAGCTGATCACCCAGGACACGGCCGGCAGCCCCGCCCTCGCCAGAACCAAGACCCAGGAGTTGGTCGAACGCTACAAGGTGCCGGTGATGATCGGGCCGTTGGCCACCAACGAAGCCTTGGCAATCGACAATTATGTTCGCGATACGAAAGTACCGCTTATTACCACCACCTCAGCCGCGACTGTTGATCTCAAGAGCCACGCGGTGAACCCGTGGGTGCTGCACGCCTTCGGCACGGCGCCGCAGGTGACCTACCCGCTTGGCGATTACGCGGCCAAGACGCTTGGCTATAAGCGAATGGCGATCGTTGCGGAGGATTTTACCTACGGCCACGAGGGCGCCGGCGGATTCCAACTCGCCTTCGAAGCGGCCGGCGGCAAGATCGTGCAAAAACTCTGGCCGCCGCTTAACGCGCCGGAATATGCGCCGTACCTGGCGCAGATCAAGCCTGACGTGGACGGGATCTACATGGGCTTCGCCGGCAGCAATCCGCTGCGCTTCCTCAAGCAATTCGAGGATTACGGGCTGAAAGGCAAAGTTGCCGTGCTCGGAAACACCACGAGCACCGACGAAGGAATTCTCAAGCTGATGGGCGAGGAGGCGGTCGATACTTTCTCCGCCGGTTGGTACGCCGCCGGCCTCGACACAGCAGACAACAAGAAATTCGTCGCCGGCATCAACGCGGCCTATCAGCATGATCCCGGTTTCTACACCGCGGGTCCTTACACGGCGCTCCTCATCATCGAGGAAGCGCTCAAAGTCACCAACGGCATTACCGAAGACGCGGTCGCTTTCCTCAAGGCAATGCACAACGTGCGCCTGAGCCGCGGACCGATCGGACCGGTGCGGCTCGATGAGTACGGGACGCCGATTCTCGATATCTACATTCGGAAGGTGGCGCGCGTGAATGGAAAGCTCGCCAATACCATTCTCAAGACTTATCCGCAGGTGAGCCAGTTCTGGACCTACGATCCCGCCCAATTTGTGAGGCAGCCGACGTTCTCACGCGATTATCCGCCAAGCAAAAATCTTGAATAGATGAAGATACCGCGAGCGCTGGAAGCAATTCGGGCTCGGAGCGCTACCGAACCCGGTCCCACAAGATGACAGCTGAGATCATGAGTAGCGACGCGATAAGCACCGCTACGACCGCAATCATTCCTCCGTCGAGTACAGGCATGACAGCAAACCCAAAGCTTCGCAGCTAACCCCTATTCTTGCCTCGGTTTCAGAACGCTTCGTCGGGTGCAGCGGCCAACACTCCGGCCGTGAACAAGATAAGCCCCGCAGCCAACAACACGAGCTCAGGAGCCATCGCATTTCTCCCCTTGCTATGACGCCCGAGGTCTAGGGCCGCGGTTGCGCGACCGCTGTGATGGTTATCACAAAAACGCGCTTCGCCGGCGCGTCGGCGCAGTTGAGCACACCGTCGGTGACAAGGACGTGACCTCCTTTTGCTCTTCCTCGCTCAACAGTTTTTGGATCAACCGACGCCCGGCTTCGTCCTTCGCCTCACGCAACAGTCTCCTGTAGCGCTTGATGTTTTCGCGCCTGAGGAATCGCTCCATGCGCCGTACTCCTACCCAGCGGCTCAAGTCTGCTACCCAGCGGCTCAAGTCTGCGGGGAGTGTGCCGTTACAGGGGAAATGGGCGGCTGTGATGGCCGTCACAGAATGGTCGATTGTCGCAGCCCCCGGTTTCGATGCATTAAGATAGTTAACGGCAGGAAACTGCTGGCGCCGCTCGCCCGACAAGGCGGGCGGCGCTCGCGTTTGCCGGGTGGTTGTGCACGGGGCGGGCCGAGCACCGGCCCCTCCGGCCGTCTGCGTCGACACCCCTCCCTTTCCTTGCCCGCGCACTCCTACCCCGCTCCTGCTTGCGGGGGAGGGTAGGGGCTGTCGGGGGGACAACGCGCTCGCTCGATCAGATTGATATTCGCTGCATCGCAGCCGCTCGGCGCCGCCGCGCGGCCGGTTGCGCGTGCGCTTCGCTCATCCTCAGCAACGGAATTTGCCGACGGACACACACATGGCTGGCCGTCGCAAACGACCTTTGTCCGAGGCGGAGCGGAAAAAACGCAGAGCCAAGATCAACCGTGCCTATTGGGCGAAGCATAAGGATCGAATTAACAAAGGCCGGCGCGAGCGAGCGGCAAGCGATCCCGAATACCGGGAGCGGCGCAACAGCCAAGGTCGCGGCGAACCGAAACGTTGGCTGCAACGAACCTACGGAATTTCACGCGAAGAATACGATGCGATGGTTGCGGCACAGAACGGCCGCTGCCTGATCTGCGACGAGAAGCCCATGCGCGGGCTATGCGTCGATCATTGCCACGAGACAAAGGTCGTGCGCGGCCTGTTGTGCAACAACTGCAACGTGGGCCTCGGTTATTTCGACGACGATCCCATCCGGCTGCTGCGGGCGGCGGCTTATTTGTTGACCTTCGAGGCGAAGGCGAAGGTCGGCATCCATACGGTACGCCGCAAAGCCGTGCCCGGCGCGTTGGCCACGATCGGCGAATTGATTGCGCGATTGTCGCCGCGGCGGTCTCGACGGAAGCCACTCGCGTAGCGCGGATGGAGCGGCTTGAGCGCGCTGGCGCAAGCTTTTGTCGCATTTCCTCCGCAGCAGCTGCGGACTAGGCTCTTCGCAGTGTCCGATAGGAGGGCCTGGTGGTCAGTGCCCGACGCTTAACTTGCACGTTTCTGCTCGCCGCGTTGTTCGCGCCCCTGTTCGCGGCGGCGCCGGTAGCGGCGCAATCATGGCCGACACGGCCCATCAAGTTCATCCTGACGCTCGGACCGGGCAGCGGGTCCGATATCGGCGCCCGGTTGCTGGCGGACCGGCTGACCAGGAAATGGGACCAGCCGATCGTGATCGAGAACCGACCCGGTGGCGACGGCATCGTGGCGATCAACGCCTTCGTCAGCGCCCAGGATGATCACGTCCTGCTGTTCGCGCCGAGCTCCTCCTTCATCGGCCACCCGTACCAGCACAATGATCTGCCGTACAACCCGGACGATCTCGCCCCGATCGCGCGCGTGTCCAATACCGTAATCGGAATCTCGGTGCCGATCGACTTGCCGGTCAGGACGCTCAGGGACGTCGTCGAGCTGGCACGCACCAAGCCGGGCCAACTCAACTGGGCCGGCCTGACCGGCGCCCTCGACATCATGTTCGAGGGTTGGCTTAAGAGCATCGGCGTCGATATTAAAAAAGTTCCTTACCGCAATCCGGTCGAGGCGGCTAACGATCTCGCTGCCGGCCGCGTACAGGTCTACGAGTCGGCCTATGCCATCGCCCGCCCGCAGATCCAGGCCGGCAAGGTCAAGCTCCTGGCGGTGACCAACACCGCGCGCGCCTCTGCGATCCCCGACGTTCCGACGGTGGCGGAGGCCGGATATGCTGCGCTGACGATGGATGGACTGGTCGGACTGTTCGGCCCGCCAACGATGCCGAAGGATCTGCGCGAGCGCATCGCCGCGGACATCAGGACCGTGATGGACGCCGATCCGCTCATCAAGGACCGCCTTATTATGACTGCCCAGGTTCCCAACCCGGGCGGGCCAGCCGAGTTCGCCAAGTCGATCGACGAACAGCGCGCGGTCCTTGCGAAGGCGGCGAAGGACCTTGGCATCATGCCGAAATAGTACTCGGCAGCTTAACCGCCGCGGATTTGTGCGGTTCCTTCCGGCGCAGCCGACACTGGCTTGAACCGCGCGAGCGCTTCAAGCCGGGCAGGCTCGGCGACCACGCCGGTGCCCTTCGGCATGACACCGACTGCGGCGTTGCCGGTCGCGAGCTGGTGAATCGAGCGGGCCACCGCGCGCGAGCGATCCTGCTTCATCAGCGCGCCGACGAACTCCGAGAGCTTCACCGCGGGCCGATAGCTCAGCGGCAGGACGTGCGACCAGGCGGTACGCGGGATCTTGAGCCCGTCGCAGATGTCCTCGCCCAGCAACCACCGCGTCGCGCCGCACAGGATCGGGAACTGCGCGCGCCGCGTCAGCGCGCCGCCGCCCGCCATGGCCGCCAGCGCTTTGAGGCTGGCATTGGCAAGTGCCGCGGTGTCGGCATCGGGTCCCGGATTGGTCAGGAACCAGAGCTCCCAGAAGCGGAGGCAATCCGCCTCGTTGACCAACGCCAACAGCTCGTCATCGATGCCCAGCACGGCGGCGACGTGGCGCCAGAACCGGTAATAGGCGGCTTTTTCGGCATCGCTGATGCGGTAGCCCATGCGCTCGAGCGAACGCAGGACCAGCCAGGTGAACCCGACCACCTGGAAGAACAGATCGCCCTGATTGATCGGCAGACCCCAGGCGGCCGTGTCCCAGACGCCGGAATGCCGCGCCATTCGCCGCACGCTGGCGTGGATAAGGCGTACGTGCAGCGTGGTCTTGAAGCCGTCCCGATCCCGCCGCAGTCCGCCGGGCTCGAGCGCCTCGATCCACCAGGCGCCGGTTTGCGCGAGTCGGTGCGCGGTGTGCTGCATCAGATTGCCGGTCAGTTCGAGCGGCTTGGAAAATGCCGCGGACCAGTAGTCGATCATCAGCGCCGCGCACTGCAAGGCGAGGCCGGCGCTGTCGCCGGTGCGGGCGACCGCCGCGCCGCCTTGCTCGATGATCTCCCACTCTTGCGGCGACGGCTCGGGCGGCAGCGCGGCGACGAAGGCGCGCAGCTCCGCCGGCGCTTCGGGTACCGATTCGACGCCGTCGCTGAGCGCCGCCAGCACCATCGACCACCAGGGGCCGTGATGAGAAGTATGGTGCAGCGCCTCGATCAGCGCGTCGGCTGCCGGATCGGCGCGCATGAGCGAGGCCGCATAGGTCTGCGCCAAGTCGCCGAAGCGGGCCGCGGCGTCGTCCGCATTGAGGTAGCGGCTTGGTGTCATGGGTCGATCCCTACGTATGAGTGCTGGAGCAATCCGCGACGTGGCGATAACCGCTTGAGATCAGCAACGGCTTGCTGCAGTGCTGCTCAATGAATGTGCGGATTGAGAGCGGCAGTCCACCACGTCCAGGCCAATTTGCCGAGGGCAAACACCACAACACATCCAATCAGAAATAGAAAGATCGAGACTGCCAAGTTGGCCTGCTTCTTAAATTCCGTGAGCCCTTCATTGATCCGAGTCGGTCGCCGATTAAACATTGCACGAAGAAACAGAAACAATGGGATGGCGGCAGCGACGAAGGCTATGATCTTGAGAATCATGGTTCACAATGAGACACGGACTGAGCGGGTGCAATAGCGGGTCGCAGCTTTCCGGATTGCGCCAGTTTAGCCGAAGGTCAGGTCGCGCCACCACCCGCACATTATTTTTCGGATTCTGACATTCGCGGTGGACGGCGCACCGGCCGTCGCGCGAACCTAATCATGCCTCGGCGACTCAGCCACGCGATCGTGATCACCACCATTAAAGCGGGCAGCAGAACCCCCAGCGCGAAGAAGGCGCCGGCGCTGCCCAGCGCGCCGATCATCCAGTTGAAGTTCATGCCAAAGAAACCCGTGACCGCGGTGATGGGAAGAAAGATCAGGGAAACGAGCGTCAACCGATTGATTTGTTCGCCCTGACGCTGGGCGATGGCGGTCGCGGAGTCGTGCGTAATTTCCGACATCCAGCGGCGCCGCTCCAGTAGCTGCTCTTCGAGATCCTCCACCTGATCAGCATAGTCATTTAATTCGGCGGCGCCACGCGCATCGATGCCGGCCACCGCCTCGATACCGACGAGCGCGGCGCGGACCGCGCTACTGTAGCGATCGAAGCTGAGCCACGTGGATTGAAGCTCCTGGCGCTGCACGATCAGCGGCCCGAGCTCGATTGAGCTCGCTCCATCCTGTTCAAGCCGCGCGCGCAGGTTCTCGAGCCGCGAATCCAGATCACGGACCACGTGATCGAGCGTGCGGAGGAGCAGTTGCAGCAAGATGCCGGCAGCCTGATACGGGCTCCGTGCGACCTCCCCGATGCGCTCGGCAAAACGCTGCCGGACCTCCTCCAGCGCCGCGGCGTGGCCGTTCCACACCGTCACCATCCGTTCCTGGGTGCAAAGCACGTGCACCTCGATGAGCCTTCCGTTGGGCTCCGCCAGCCAGGTGGCTGCTCGCAGCCGCTGGCGTCCGACGACCATCCGCCCCGTCTGTCCGAACCGCAGCAGCGCGGCAATGTCGGCGTCGGCCATCGCCAGCCGGGTCAGCAGACTCCGGCGCTCGGTCTCCTCGCCGCCGAACACATCGATCCAGCAGAAGGTTGCGACTTGCTGGCTTATGTCGGCTTCAGCGGTCAGCGGGTGTATGCCGGCAGCATCCACGACCACCGCGATGGGAGCTAGCGCTGGACTGAGCGGCGCAGTCTGGGTCGAGATCATGGCCGGTTTCGAGATCGGAACGGTCATTCCCGGACCCTCAACGACGCTCGCGGGGAAATGCGATCTTCAGGATTCAAGAGTCAAATCGCCGAGTTATCGCAGCCCCAATGGTCGAACGATGGATCGGTGCTTCCAAACTTCGTGTAAGTACCCATCCCAATCTTGGTGCTTCCAAGAAATGCAATCCTTGTCGGGTCTGATATGCAGGTAGCAGTATACGTCGAGCTTCTTTACCGCGTGAAACCGATCCACCGTCATCCAAACCTTCGGCAAGCCAACGACCGGCCACAATCGCCCCGTCTTGCCCAAGTGGGGTTTGAATATAAAGAAATCCAGCGAGCCATCCGGACTTATTTCTCCGTCAATCTTGAACATTCCGAGGTGAGGACCCGTGGTATCGCCATTCGGCGTAACTGAGTAGAACCGGGTCTGACTGGCATCCCAACTTGGCCCGATGACATGATGGCTGACGAATGAGCCGTGGTCCAAATTGTAAATTGGCGTATCGCTTGCCACGGCATCGACCACGAGCAAAGCCTTGCGGTGAGGACAGACTTTTTCCCAGTATCTGCTTGGTTGTTCAATTTGTTGCTGTCGTGTACGCGTTCTCGCATCGGATGTGATATGTCCTAACCTTTCGATTGGCGTGCGCTGCTCGTAGTCTTTCATAAGACCTTTTTTTATCAAACAATCCTCGTCTTCCATGTCAAATTCGTAGATACCGCTGAAGTCCCATGGGTTAACTTTCGACATGGTGCCCGTGGTGGAAGTCGCTGCCGAATCCGTCGTGGAAATTGCAACCTCTTGGTCACTCGGTCCTTTGGTCGAAGGCCGGGCCGACACGGTGCCGCTCTGGTCCCAGTCGGACGAATCTCCGTCAATTTCTCCACTAAACGACAGCGGCACAATTTGACTGGCGCCGAATATCAATCCATTGACACGGCCCCAAAGCAGCTCGCAGGTGTTCAGGAGAGCGAACGTTCCGGGAGTCGTACCCGAAGCAGCTCGTCGACTCGCGCGATCAAACGGCACCATGGAAAAGATGAGTCCCGCCCCATTAGGCAGCATCTTCGAATAGGCAAGACCAACGGTCCCCACTGTTTGATGCCATAGAAACATCGTCATTCCGCCGCTCTGACCTTGTGAGCTCTTGTCGTCTCGGGTCTTATTGTCCGCCTCGTCCGCATCATGGTCACAACTGATCGTAACCCGGGCACGATCGGAGCTGTGTTCGCTACCTGGATTTTTTTCTTTAATCCATCTTTCTATTTGCCGGAACTTGACGATAGAGCTGATGGTCCGCCGGCCGTCGCAAAAGTCGTGAATATTCGAAGGAACGACACAACCGCGACTGTCTTGTGCACGCCCATCTGAGGTTATGCACCCAACGACTGCCAGTACCGCAGCGAACGTTCGGCTCGATGAATTCTTCATACTCTCCTCGTTTGGCGCTCGGATCGCTCAGAGAGTGCGAGTGTCCGCTGCATAGTGAAGTGTTCTAGCGAACGGCCTGACCGGCATCGCCGGCTGCTGCGCGTGCACCGCGAGCGGCATGTTGCGACCGCTCCGCTACCGACTAGCGCGATGAATTCCCGCCGCCTCATGGGGCTTACCCCCAGACTGAGGTCACAGACTGACTATAGCAGGTCGGGTATGGGTCGGGGCCGTGCATTGCAACAAAAAGCGATGCCTTATGTCCGAGATGGGTCATTAGCGACCGAGGCGGCACGTCCATTCATTTCCGATTCTGTCTCCAAGCCGGAAGTGAAATCACCGAATCGCTGGGTTTCCGCGAAGCAGCAAAACCGAACATTGATCAGTATCGTTTTGCGACCCCTGTTTTCCGACCGCTGACGGCGCGAAACCGTATTCCGGGCTAACGGGCGGACACTGGGCGCCGGGCAAGATCATCGCGGACGACCCGTCCACCCTTCATCACGAACTTGACTCGCTGAAGTTCGGTGATGTCTGACGACGGATCGCCGGAAACCGCGACCAGGTCCGCGTACTTATCCTTCTCGATCGACCCGATCCGGTCGTCCCATCCCATCGCCGTCGCGTTCACGATCGTTCCGGACTGGAGTGCGCGCGTCGGCGACATCCCGGCGCGTTTGACAAACCACTCGAACTCGAGCGCCTGCGTCCCGTGAGGAAACGTTGCGCCGTCGACGCCGCTGCCAATCATGATCGGCAAGCCTTTGGTCGCGACCGCCATCGCGACCGCTTTCTCGAAAATCGGAATCATCCGGTACTTGCCGCCGGTATTCTTGTTGTCGTCGTCATCCATGTACGGCTCGGTATAGCGCACGAAGGTCGGATCGTAGCTGAGCCGCTTTGCGACCATCATGTCAGCCTGCTCCTGGTTGAGATCGAACGCGTGTTCGATGGTGTCGCAACCCGCGACGATGGCGTTCTTCTGTCCCTCGCCCCCGAGCACGTGACACGCGGTCTTGCGGCCGAGGCGGCGGGCTTCGTCGGTCAGGGCCTGCAACACGGGGAGCGGATAGGTCATGGCGTACTTGGCCTCGCCGGTCGCGAGAAACGCGTAGGCGCCTCCTGGATAGAGCTTGATCCAATCGACGCCTCGCTCGACGTGCTCGCGCACCGCGGCGGGCGCTTCCTCGATCGAGTGCACGGGCAGCGCCGCCAACGGGTTGCCCGGTTTTGCCGCTGGCGTCGTGCCGCCCCAACGAATTCCCCGGCCCGACACTTGAAATCTCGGACCATCGATGCGGCCCTGATTGATGGCATCGCGAATGTCGACATCGGCGTAGCCGTTGTCGTGGGAGCTCATATCGCGCGCCGCGGTGAAGCCCGCGTAAAGGTCGGCCTGCAGATTGTGGACGGCGATCAGCGTCGATGTCTCGCGCGACATGCCGCGTTTGGGGTAGTTGAACATATGCGTGTGGGCGTCAATCAGACCGGGCAGCACGGTCTCGCGGCTCAGATCGATCACATGCGCATCGCCGGGAATCCGGACCTGCGATGCCGCTCCGACTTCTGTGATGCGCTCGTCACGGATCAGCACCACCTGGTCGGTCAGCATCTGGCCGGACCTGCTGTCGAACAGGCGGCCGGCGCGAACAGCTACCAAGCCGGAGCTCTGTCGACATTGATATGCGCCGCCTTCCGGCCCAAAGCAGGGTTGCGGCCCCGCGCCGCGCCACGGCGTCCCGGGCCCGCTTTCGGCCCACGAGTTGGTTGCCAGAGTGATGCTGCAAAGCAATCCAAGTGCTGATGACTTCAATGCCGATCCGCGCTTCATCATGCCCTCCAAAACTAGTGTCCCGATTCCGAAGTTCGCACACGCTCGCGGCAGTCTCGATGCGAACTTCGGAATCAAAGGGACACTAGCAACGTTATGATTCTAATGCCGCTTTTGAACCCGAAGTTCGCAAACACCCTTGCCGCCCGATCGTGCGAGCTTCGGGTTCGCGGCACTGGAATTGCTTGTGTAGCCGGCTGTGCCAACGTTCGCGCATTTTGCACTGCTCGCACAAGCGCATACGTGGTCCGGTCTGGGCCACTGGCGGCGAATACGAGCGAAGTCATTTATCGGCTGATGTCCGGTCTCCCGCAAAACCGAACATGAATTCAACGCTCGGCGAAACGCCGCGACGTGCCACTGACCGACACAGCCGCCACGATCGTCATCCAGTCGCGAGCGAGCCGTCGGGCGGCCTACTGTCCCTCGGACACGACCCGGCGCGGCGGCTGCGACTCCGCCGGCGTTCGCTGCCAGACGCCGCTGCGGCCGCGCTCATAGCCGTACTCGAACAGTTGTTGCATGTAGACAGGATCGAAGCTGTCCGAGGGACCGTTCGGGTACGTGGGGTCGATGGTGGCCATGTTGAAATCCCAGTTGCGGCTTTTTGCGAACTGGTAGGAGGCGAGCAGCGTGTTGCGGGTATTGGCGCGCACCGAGGTCTCAAACGACCGCCGCACAATGGGCAACGTCGAGGCTTGGACGACCTCGAAATCCGGGGCGAGCTTCTGGTTCATGACGACGTAGACCTTGGGCCGCGCATCGGGCGGAAACACGGAAGTGCCGGACACCAGCACGGCTTCGGGCAGGATGAACACATTTACCGTCACGCCGGCGTCGACATGCATCTCCGCGAACCGGCGGCCATGCGCCTCGACGTCGATCAGCATGGGCGAAAATACGCCGGGAACGCTCGCCGACGCGGTGAGGACGTCACGAAACAGGTCGAGCGCGCCGGGCTCGCCGCTGGCGGCAATCCTTCCCATGTCCCAGATCGCGGTGCGCTGAGCATCGAGATTGGTGGTCACCACGTAGAGGCGGCGGCCGGCTTTGTATTCGCGCGCCACCGCGGCAAGCAGCTCTTGGTCGACGTGCCGGGCGATGAGGTCGCGCAGCGGCGCGGTCTCGAACAGGCCGGTGCCGAACACGCCGCCGACCACGACCCCTTTCGATTGCAGCAGATTGGCCATCTCGCCATTGGCAAACACGCTGCGCAGCGTCGCGTCGTAGCGCGGCCCGAGAAACGCAAACGGCGCAAGCAGCGCGCCGGCGCTGGCTCCGGTGACGAAAGTGAATTGCGGCCGCGTGCCGTTGGCGGTCCATCCGGCCAAGAGCCCGGCCCCGAAGGCGCCATCGGCGCCGCCGCCCGACAGCGCCAGCACGATCGGCTGTTGCACCTTGGCGGGCGATACCGTGGACCGGCGGCCGGCCCTGGCAATGGCGGGGTCGTCGGCCCATAACCGGGCCCCGGGAATTCCCGGCACGTCCGCCACCCCCTGTTCCTGCTGGCTATAGAGTGCGCGCTGCGGGGCCGTGCTGCAGCCGCTGAACAGCAGAAGCACGGAGCCGCCCAGAGCGGCGGTGAGCCGCCCAAGCCGTGCCGGCCTGGTGAGAAACGTCCCCGACATCCCCGACGCCATCCCCGTATCTTGCCAAAAAACTCGGCAGATCCCGGTCAGAAGCAGCGTACGGTCGGGCTTGACTTGACAGATGGCGCCCAATCCTGCCGCAGCTTCTACGCAATGCTACTCGCCCAGCAAAACGGCGGCGGTATGGTAATGCCGTGGCAAAAAGGCTGCGGCCTTGGGGCCCGCTGAACGTTTTAGTCGGGCAGCCCCGCTCTCCGAAGGCCCTCAATTAGCAGCCTCGCGTTTGTTAGTCCGGCGGCTGACGCGCGACCCGGCCGAGTCCGCAGTCGCTATCTGTTCAGGTTGTAGCGGATGTAGGCGTCGCGGTTTGTGGGATTGTTCCCCAAGCCCGCGTTAAACGGAAACGACTGATTATATTGCATCACCCGCTCGCTGGGGTTGTTGATGGGAGGCGGGATGTAAGGAGCCACCGAAGGCTGGGTCAGCGTCAGCGATGGCGTAGGTGCAGGAATCGGCGCGACGTACACGCTGCTGCCTCGCGCACCGACGCGCGGACGTTCGGCACGTTTCGTTGTACGCTCCTGCCCCTCGAGGCGAGCAGGAGGTTTCGGGCACTCGAAGCCCTGCATGATGACCGGCGTTCCAGCGCACATTGCGATCGCTGTCGATGGATGCTTGGTAGTATGTTTTTTCGCACGCGCTGAGGCGGTTGCAGCCGTCCCAAAGATAAAAAGGGCGAAGGCGACGATCAGAATTCGGGATAACCGCGCGTTCATGCTGGTCTCCGGTACACAGTTTCGTTGGCGGCCCGCCACTGACAGCTTAGCAGAATGCGTTGAGGTTGCACTCGCTAAGCGCTAGGGCTGCGCTGGCGGGCCGACAGCGACGGGGCGCGTGTTCGCCTGCTCCGACCAGCATTCCGGATGCGCGACCACCTGCGTGATGTCGGCACTGGCAACGCTCGGCTGCTGGCGCATGCGCGCGGCCATATTGCTGCAGGCCACGCCCAATCTGACGGTCGGCGCGCTGCTATGCCGCTCAACCAGGATGGGCCAGAACAGGAGAAACAGAACCAGGGAAATCACGCCGACGATGCGCACGGCCCAGGCAGCGGCCAATAAGCGATCTCGGCGTGTGAGCCTTGTCGTGGAGTGCTCCATGGCACGTCTCCGCAGCGCGACTATGCCGCGGACGCCGCGCGCCGGAGGTGAGATTGTTCACACAGGCGCGGGCTGTTCTACGTCATCTCGGGGTCAAAGCGATCGACTTGGGCAAGGCGAAACGCCCATCTATGTCCGCTATGCCTTCAATAGCGGTCGGACTCCGGCGTCGCAGCGAAACGCCGCCTCGTGCCAGAGGCGGGACTCATGCAGCGCCGCAAAGAGGTGACCTGTCTCGGCCGTTTCCCCAACGGGATCACCTCTGCCTTTGTTTGAAATATCTCAAGTCCGGTGGCGGTTGATCCTTCTTGGCGGGCATCAACAAGCCGTCGGCGCTCAGGAAATAGTTTTCGTTACCGATGGCGACCTGCGCGTTGTTCTCGGTGCAATAAGATTCGGGCCAGTTCGGACGCGGATTCGGATCGCGCCGGTATCGTTTGTCCACCGTCCACGGCCGGGTCAAGGCATGGTCGATCACAGTGATCTCGTCGTGAAGAACGTTGGGATTTGCCTTGTCGAGATGGAACCGCTCCTTGAAAATCGACTGATTGTCGAAGTGCAGAGGCAGCCCGGTAGCGTCGTAAGCGCGCGGACCTTTGAACGGGCCGCGCGTCTCCACTTCGAGCACGTCGAAGCGGCCGTCGCCATCCTCATCGATCCATCTGCCGATGGAATAGCCCGCGTAGGTCGCCTCCCCGTCCGCGGGCCAATCGCGTCCGTCGGTGTAGATTCGACGGTAGTGGTCCTCGTTACCGATCAAAATATAGGTCGTTTCCGGTGTGATGACATATTCGTGCTCGCCGAATGTCATCATGCGTGGCATGCCGCCGGGGAGGCATCGGGCCGTGGGGTAATTGCCCAGTCCGCCCTTGGCCTGGTCCGCCATGCTGTCCTCCAGCACCTTCTGATACTCCGCCGTCAGCGGCGCTTGCTGTCCAGGTCCCCAAGGCTTGGTCGGATCGAAGGAGGGCTGCCCTCCCAGTCCCGGAGCGGCGAGACGGCTCCACCGGCCCTTCCAGTTGGGGTACTTCGCATCGTCGAGCGCCTGAACGCCGCCGGCTGTTATTGTCAGCGCAACGGCAAGTGCGGCTGCAAACACACCGGTCGAGCTACGGTCCAACATGATGATCCTCCCTGACGAATGAACGTCGGCGGATTGGCGTCCGGCATGCGGCTACTGCTTCACAAATCGCCGCACGGCCATCTTGCCGGTCCAGCCGGCATAGACGTTGCCGGAATCGTCGACGCCGACGCCTTCCGGCGCTTCCGCTTCGGCGGAGGGCCCCGCAATGAAGGCGGTGACCTTGCCGTCCTTTACGCTGCCGATGCGGATTCCTTGCTTGAAGCCCGGATTGTTGGTCGCGTTCGATTGCGAATCGGCCACATAGATCATGTCGTTCTTATCGATGGCGACGTCGCTCGGCCGGCCGAACTGTTTCCATTCGGCAACGAATTTGCCGTCCGGCTCGAAGATTTGGATCCGGTTGTTGGCGCGGTCGGCAACGTAGACGCGTCCCGTCGAGTCGAGCGCAATGCCGTGCGGCGTGTCGAATTCGCCCGCCGCCTTGCCGTGCTTGCCCCACGCGGTGATGAATTTCCCGTCTTTGGAGTATTTCACGATGCGATCATTGGTGGCCGTGCCGTGCCCGTCGGCAATATAGATGTCGCCGTTGGGCGCGACGACGACCGCGCTGGCCGCCGTCAGATAGCCCGGGGCATTGCCGGGCATCCCGGGCTTGCCGAGAGTCATCAACACTTGGCCGTCGGGACTGAACTTGATGAGATCGGCACCCTTGCCATTGCGGGCAATTTGATCGCCTGCCCACACATTGCGATCGCGATCCACGTAAAGACTGTGCGGAATCGCGAACATACCGGCGCCGATGGCCTTCTGAAACTTGCCGGAGCTATCGAATTTCGCGACCGGCGCGACGGTAGAATCGGTGCACTCCCTCGCGCCGCACCGCTCGAACACCCAGACGCTCTTGCCGTCGCTGTGATCGACCTGGACCTTGATGGCCGCGCCGAATTTCCGGCCCTCGGGTAGCTGCGCCCAGTTGTCCTGCACCTTGTAGGGGTTGGGCGCAGCATTGGGATCGGCGCCTTGCGCGTAAAGCCGATGTCCCGACATGGTGACGAGCGTGCCGGCAACCGCGATCACCGTCATAGCTCGAATTGCATGCGTCATGGTCGTCCTCCCTTGTAACATTGACGTCTGACGTGTTGCCGCAATGAGCAGCCCGCCGATGCGCCGCACGCGATCACGCTGCTGCGCGCGCGCCGCGAGCGGCAACGCGGCTGTCGCGCCGCTGAGCAGAGTGAGGAACTCGCGCCGCCTCATGGGGGCTTACCCCAAGGCCAAGATCACGGACTGATTATAGCAGGTCTGGAGCGGGGCGTGCATCGCAACAAAAAGCGACCCTCATCCGAGATCGGTCATTCTCGACCGAGGCCGCCGGTACGCAAACGTAATGTTCGCTCATAGTTGATAAGGGCCAGCCCACCGTTTTATGGCGTACCGACCCGGCGAGACTGGTCCTGCAGGAACTTTGTGAGCAACTCCGTCACCTTCTCGGGCTGTTCTTGCTGCACCCAATGGCCGGCGCCGTCCACCAGATGAAAGCCCACCATGCGGGTGCACGCGGTCTTCTGCATGTTCTCGGCGGCGCCCGGGGTCTGGTAGACGCCCCAGTCGCTCTTGCCCCCGATGAACATGGAAGGCACATCGATGGTGCGGCCTGAAAAGGTGTGCATCTCGGCGATGCTCTTGGGGTCCGAGCCGCGCCGCACCCGATAGCCCTGAAGCGCGCCGGTAAACTGGGTCCGGCCGTATTCGGTGGCGTACACGTCGACCTCCGCCTCAGTGAGCCACTTGCATTGCGCGATTTCGGCTGCCGACGGCATGAACGGCGCAACCGTCGCCGCCATGCCCTTGTCGCGCTCCATCACGTAATAAGTGGGGATTTCGGCCATCTGCTCGGCGGTCCGCGCCTTGAGCGGATGCGGCTTGTTCCCTTTCCAATCCGCGCTTTTGTAATGGTAATAGGCGCGGAAGAAGGCGTGGAGCCCTTGCGGGGCGTGCAGCATGTCATCGTTGGCACCGCGGGTCCGCTGATAGTTCTGGTAATACTTGCGCGGCGGGTTGAGCTTCGCGAGTTCGGCGTCGAGTTCGTCATCGGTTTGCGCCGGGCGCGGTGGCGCCGCCCCGTTCGCGGTGTTGAACGGCAAGCTCGGCACACCGGCAAACGGCGAACTCATCATCGTAACGGACCGGAACACATCGGGCCGGACGAGTGCGCTCCACGCTGCCACCGGCGAGCCAGCGTCATGCCCGACCACTGCTGCGACCTCGCGATAGCCGAGTGCGAACACGAGCCCCATGGCATCGCGGACCATGTTGAGGATGCGGAAAGGATCGGGATCGGCATCATAGGAATCGTCCCAGCCGATCGTGCGGCCGTAGCCGCGCTGATCGGGGGCAACCACGTGATATCCCGCCGCCGCAAGCGGCAACAGCACCTTGCGCCAGCTGTAGGCGAGTTCGGGGAAGCCGTGCAGCAGCAGCACGGCGGGCCGGCCTGAAACCTCGTAGCCGGCTTCCAATATGTGCACCGTCAGTCCGTTGACGTTGGCGATGGGGCGTGCCCGGATGCCCGGCGGCAGCGTGCCGTTGCCGTAGGGCGGCAAATTCGCAAAATCGGTGCTAACGACAGCGGCGCGCGCGGAGCCTTGCGCGAGCGCAAATCCACTGGCGGCGATCGACGCGGTAGCAACAAAATCGCGGCGCGACAGGTCGATCGCGTGGCTTGCCGTATTCTCGGGGACCGAATTCGGGTTAGCTTCTCCTGACATCTGAGTATCCCCCATCGATGGCGCTTGAAATTTGCGAAACGCCTAATTTCGGACGTGGCCTGCCGTTGCTTCGAAAAGGCTCCGACATGTATCAGGCAGGACCGGCATAATGCGCACCCTCTCCACCGGCCGTCAGCGGCGCTGTTCTCTAAGGTATGCCTGCGACGCTGCCTCGTCTTTATGCGGTGTAACCTTGTCGGGATCGATGCGCATCATCAGATAAGTGATGTGATCGTCGATCTTCGTGAACCAATGTCCCGTGCCAGCCGGAATAATGACCACGTCTCCCGCCTTGATTTGATAGCTCACACCATTGTGAATCGACGAACCATTGTTTCCCGGCCCATTGAAAAGACGCACGGTCTGGTCCGTTGCGGGGCGGCGCTTCATGTCGAGGATATCGGGACCCAACACCAGCGTCCCGGAGCCGTCGATGACGTGATAGACTTCACTGACCAGATCGTGCTCGGCGACTGAGTTTGGCGCCGGCGCGTCCAGCTTTCCGCGATGCACGATGCCGATAGCGACGTTAGCCTTTCCGATATCGACGTCGCGCACTTGTTGATCGACCCGCCTCTCGGCAATCGCTTTCTTAACGTACGCTTGTATTTCGTCGACCGGAATGTAAGTCCCCGGGCACATCTTGCACGTTGGTTGTGGATTATCGCTCTGCGCATTGAGCGAGGTGACATTGGGTAAGGCGGTCAGGCAACCAACGGCCACGAGTCCCAGCATCGCTTTTTTCATAGTGTCCTCCCGAGCAATGTCAGGGAGCGCTCATCGATCATTTTTCAAACCGACTAGCGACCCAGAATCGAGGCGGGTCGTTGTTGCGCCGCCCGTGCTTCCGGCCGAAAGGATAGCACACCTCGGTAATGCGGGAGACTGCGACGCTGCGGGATTTCAATCCGGCCAATGTCCGGTTGGGGTCAAAAGACTCCGCCGTGGGTTTAACTTCAAAGCGCTAGTACGCTGTGCCGCAAAACCATTCCACGAGGCTACGGAGTATCACTTCCACGAACGCCGGCTCCGATGACGCGGCCGCTCGGGTTGCCCATTTGCGTGCCATCGGGAAGCGTGATCGCCAAGTATTGGCCTCCCCGCTTTCCGCTACTCAACGGATGCACGACAACCTTGACCTTCATGCCAGCTGTGAGGATCTTCGGATGCCAGCCATCCCGGGCCAAGCCGCTGGGTCCGTTCATCTCGATCGCCCATTGCACAGGCTTGCCTTCGTCGTCGTCGACCATCAACAGGATCCAGGCATGTGGGTTCGTCCACTGGAACTCCTTGACGGTACCGTCCAAGGTCATCAACCTCCCGGCATCAAACATGGCAAAGGAATGATGCGCGGCAGTCGGGGTTGTAGCTATCGCAATGGCCACGCCCGCCAGACCAAGCGCTTTGAAGGTCATCGGCGTCTCCCGACTTCGCTTCGGTATTACCAGACGATGAAGGATAGCCGGGCAATGAGGAGCGGTCCATAGCAGACCGAATCCCGCAACCGAAGCATCGTTGCCTCGGCTGGTGCGGGCTCGTTACGGCCGCGCGGTGTAGATGGTGAGACTACGGACAATGGCGCGCGCCCGCCTCGGACTGTTCTTCTTTCTCGTGTTCCTGCATGCTAATCTCAACTGAAGTTTGGGGAGCGGCCCGTTTTTTTGCGAATCGCTGCGCTGGTCGGTATGCAATTGTGAAGTCGACGATGCTCGCAGGCGGCGGTCGGCTCGCCCACACGATTGAGGATCTCGGCCTTGGTCGTAGGCCGCCCGTCCTGGGAGGGACTTGATGCGCATTCGTCCACGTGCCGGCAGCGCGTTGGCGGCCTTGCCGGCGCTGATCTTTTCCGGTTCGATCTACGGGGGCGAGGCGCCGGATCTTTCCGGAATCTACTGGGCGACCCGTTACAGTGCGAAAATTGAGCTTGTCGGCGGAGGCGACCTGCCGCTCACGGCGGCGGGCAAGGCCGTCTACGACTCGAACATCACAGGCCTGAAGGACGGCTCGATCAGAGATGATGCCCGCACGTTCTGTGTGCCCGACGGCCTACCCCGCGTGCTTTCTACACCCTATCCCTTCGAGATCGTCCAGGCGCCCCCGGGTCAGGTGACGATTCTCTACGAGCTCAATCATCAGGTCCGGGTGATCAGGATGGACAAGTCGATGCCCGACTACCGGGAGCTGAGCACCTTTCCATCCTACAACGGCTATTCCATCGGTCGCTACGAGGGCGACACGCTGGTGGTCGAGACCGCAGGATTCAACGGAAAGACCTTCGCCGACGCCACGGGCGCGCCGCAGACGGACGGGATGACGACAGTCGAGCGCATCCGCAAGATCAGTCCGACCCAGCTCGAGATCGTCATCACCGTTCACGATCCCCAATACTACACGCGAGATTGGCAGTCGCGCTTTGTCTACAGTTTGCGCAATGACGTGCGGATCGAGGACTATCTCTGCGGCGAGCAGCATCGCGACATTTCCTCGGTAGCGGGCGCGCGCCCCCGGTGACGGGGGCGAAAGCACAATGCCGTACCGGCTCGAGAATTGAAGCCAATCGCGCCGACCCCAAAGAGGGAGCAAGGCCATGTCGAAATACGCCGTCAGTGGCAATCCGATCGCGCTCGCGCTTTGCGCCGCAATCGCCGCCGCCGCGCCTGCTTGTGCGCAAGCCCCGGCGAAAGAGACGATTCCCGAACTGGCCTCGACCAGCTTTGCCTGGCTTGCCTTCGGCGGCGATTGGCTCGATCCGCCGGCGGGGTTGCGCGGCCCAATCCGGCACGATCCGGCCTACCCATTTCACGGCAATCTGGACGGCCCGGGCCAAGTGACGGTGAGATTGGGCAATTACAAGGACCCGGTGCTGAAGCCTTGGGCCGCAGCGCAAATGCGCGAGTCGAATGAAGAAGTGCTCAGTGGCAAGCGAGAGATTCCCTTCTCCGCCCAGGCGCGCTGCTACCCCGGCGGCGTGCCAGGACAATTGCTCTATCCGGCCGAGCCTTTCTATTTCATCCAGACCCCCAAACAGGTGTGGATGATCTGGCAGCGAGATCACATGGTGCGCCGCATCTACCTCACCGACAAGCACTCGGAGAATGTGAAGCCTTCATGGTTCGGCGAATCCATCGGCCGCTACCAAGACGGCGGCACGCTGGTCGTCGACACCATCGGCCTTTCCACCAACAACAGTTACATTGATAATTTTCGCACTCCGCACACGAACAAGCTGCATGTGGTCGAACGCTTCAAGCTCTCTGCTGACGGCAAGACACTCGAGGCGCTGGTGAGCGTCGAGGACCCCGACACGTTCAACGAGCCGCTTCACATGGTGCAGCGCTGGCGCAAGGTGAGAAACCCGCTGTTGGAGACGGTCTGCGCCGAGAACAACGGGGATCATTTCGATCAGAACCTGTTTCCGATCCCGCAAGCCCTGCAGCCGGATTTCTGACGCCTGCTTGCCGCAAGTCCCAGTATTCCCCGGGGCGAATCCATTGATGGAGGTGCATCCGATCCGACCGCTGGCTGAAGCTTATCAGAACATCAAACTGGCGACGGTCGGACAGCAGGCATGTCTGGCTCGTGCCCCCGTATCATCTATCTTTTTGCGTTGATCTCATCATGCCATCCATGAACTCAAATGCAACGCGCTCCAAGTTGTCTAACGGATGCGTTCGACAATAACTAAAAATCCAAGTCATTACCTGATAAGTAGTGGCGCCGTTAGTAACATTCCCATCTGTATCCTTGTTAAAATTCCACGCAGTGAAATATCCTTGGAGCCATCCACTTACAGCACGGTAATCGGAAGCAAGCTGATAATCGGTAGATGTTATAGTGTCGTCCTGCGGGTCTACTTTAATCTTTTCCAGTTCCGATAAGTCGGTGCATTTATAGCGGTTCGGATACAATGCCAAGCTCCGACCACGAGGCTTTTGCGTTTGGGCAAAACAAAAATTCCGCACATTCGGCAATGACAAATACACGCGTGCTC
>Ga0306926_10002005_pt1 | contig 20532 bp, 24 predicted proteins | sample flu12Cox44000178_FD_203759 | JGI IMG/M metagenome (GOLD analysis project Ga0306926, IMG submission 203759) | Lab enrichment of tropical soil microbial communities from Luquillo Experimental Forest, Puerto Rico - flux8day.12C.oxic.44.000.178 (v2)... | ecosystem: Environmental > Terrestrial >...
CGCCGAATGCCGCAGCGTACGCTGAGGATATAAGACGCTACCCAGGAAGCGTTCAGGTTATCTTCAGCAAAGTGAGTGATCATCTGGATATGAATATGCCGATGACCGAGGCGAGGCAGCAGTCCGACGCCAGGCTGCTCGTCGTCGAGGATGAGCCAAACATCCTCGAGCTCCTCTCGGCAAGCCTTCGTTACGCCGGCTTCGAGGTGATCACCGCGGCGGGCGGCACCGAGGCCGTGCAGGCCGCGCAGCGGCACCGGCCCGACCTGATCGTGCTCGATGTGATGCTGCCTGACATGGACGGGTTCGACGTGATCCGGCGGCTGCGCGGTGGCGGCGCCCGGATTCCGGTCGTGTTCCTGACGGCACGCGACGCCACCGACGACAAGATCCGCGGCCTCACCCTGGGCGGCGACGACTACGTCACCAAGCCGTTCTCCCTCGAGGAGGTCATCGCCCGGATCAAGGCCGTGCTGCGCCGCACCCGCGGCGACGGGGTAGAGCCCACGCCGCGGCTCAAGTTCGCCGACCTGGAGCTCGACGAGGAGAGCCACGAGGTGTGGCGCGGCGGCAGCCAGGTGCAGCTCTCCCCCACCGAGTTCAAGCTGCTGCGGTACTTCATGAGCAACGCCAACCGGGTGCTGTCCAAGATGCAGATCCTGGACCACGTGTGGGATTACGACTTCCGCGGTGACACGGGGATCGTGGAGTCCTACGTGTCCGTGCTCCGCCGCAAGATCGACACCAAGGAGCCACGGCTGATCCACACCCTGCGCGGCGTCGGCTACGTGCTGCGGCTCCCGACCTCGTAGATCGGCGGCCAGCCATGGTGGGAGCGGACATGCTGGCGCGCCACAAGGGCCACGCGCAGCCCCGGCGCAGGCCCTGGGAACCACTCAGGCAGCTGTCGGACAGGACGCCGCTGCGGATAAAGCTGATCACCGCGATGCTGGCGCTGGTCATCATGGCCCTGGCGGCGATCAGCGTCGCCAGCGTGGTCGTGCTGCGCTCATACCTGACCACGCAGCAAGACGGCACGCTGCCAATTGTGTTCGGCAACATAGCGCAGGCACCGGCCGCCGCTTTCGGCCCGGCCCCGCCCGGCTTCGCCTATCAGGTAAAAGGCTATCCCGGCGTCTACGCGGGGATTGAGGTAGGCGGGAACCAGCTCAGCCCGGTCAACTCAGGCCTCGGCGGCATGGGCAACGGTCCGCAAGGGCCTGCCCTGCCCGAGATCCCGACCAGCCAATCCTGGGCGAGCGCCAATGCCGGAAAGCTGCTGACAGTCGGCGCACAGTCCGGCCCAGACGACTGGCGCGTGATCGAAGAGCCCATCACCTACAACGGTGCGCCAGCCACACTGGTAGTCGCCTACGACCTCGGCAACGTAAACGGTGTCATCCGGCGGCTAATCACCATCGACCTGATCGTGGGCAGCGCGATCGTGATTGTCCTGGCGATAGTCGGCATCGCGGTCGTCCGGGCAAACCTGCGCCCGCTGGACGACATCGAGATGACCGCCGGCGAGATCGCCAGGGGTCACCTAGACCACCGCATCCCCGAGCGTGACCCGCGCACCGAGGTCGGCAGCCTGGGACGCTCGCTGAATATCATGCTCAGCCAGATCGAGACAGCGTTCCACGCCCAGCACGAGTCCGAGCAGGCCGCGCACGCGTCCGAGGAACGGATGCGCCGGTTCATCGCCGACGCCAGCCACGAGCTGCGGACCCCGCTGACCACGATTCGCGGCTTCGCCGAGTACTACCGCCAGCGCGGCGGCGTGCGAAAAGATCCAGACCCATCATCCGTAACGAACGGTGGCGCCTCCGCGTCCCCCAACGGCCACTCCCCCAGCGGCCTGGCCCCCGAGGACCTGGACCGCATCATGCAGCGGCTCGAATCCGAAGCCGCCCGGATGGGCCTGCTGGTCGAGGACCTGCTGCAGCTCGCACGGCTTGACCAGCAGCGGCCGCTGGACATGGCTCCGGTGGACCTGCTCACCCTCGCCGCCGACGCGGTGCAGGACGCGCGGATGGTGGCGCCGGACCGGCCGGTCGAGCTCGTCGTCGCGCCGGGCGCGGCGTTCCTCGTCGATGGCGACGAGCAGAGGCTGCGGCAGGTGATCGGGAACCTGGTGAACAACGCGCTCACGCACACACCACCGGGCACGCCGGTGCGAGTGAAGATCGCGTCGGGCACGCTGATCCCGCCCGGCTCCCGCGGCCGCGCGGGCGAGCAGGCACCGCCCCACAGCTCGCCGGTGCCGGCCGTGGTGCTCGACGTCGAGGACGACGGACCCGGCATGACCACCGAACAAGCCCAGCGCGTCTTCGAGCGCTTCTACCGCGCCGACCAGGCGCGGAACCGGGCGTCGGGCGGCACTGGCCTCGGCCTCGCGATCGTGGACGGGCTCGTGGCCGCGCACGGCGGCACCGTGTCGGTCCGCACCGCCCCCGGCCAGGGCGCCGACTTCCAGGTCAGGCTGCCGCTCTCCCCCGACGCCCAGATCGACGACCTAGACGAGGATGCTCAGCCGAGCGACCTCTAGCGCTCGGCGGCCCGCGTGGCCGCGGCGATACGCAGCTGGTCCACCAGCCGCGCCGCGCCGGTCTCGAGCATGTCAAGCACCTGGGCGAACTCCTCGGGCCCGCCCTCGTACGGGTCGGGGACGTCCGCGCCCGGCATTCCGGCGACGTCGCCGAACAGGCGGATTCTCTGCTCGCTGTCTTTCCGGGCGAGGTGTCGCAGGGCGGCGAGGTTGCTGGCGTCCATGGCGAGGACGAGGTCGCGTTCGGCAAGCCAGGAACGGTCGAACTGGCGCGCGCGGTGCGCGGAGCCGTCATAGCCGCGCTGTTCCAGCTGCAGCCGGGCGGGCGGGTTCATCCGCCATCCGATATGCCAGTCGCCGGTGCCGGCGCTGTCCACGACCACGCTTTCGCCGAGTCCCGCCTTGGCGAGCTGTGCCCGCAGGACGACCTCGGCCATCGGTGACCGGCAGATGTTGCCGAGGCAGACCAGGCACACCCGGTACGGGCCGGAAGCGTTCCTCGAAGGTGGTAGCGGGTTGCCAGACGCGAGCGACATGGACCTAAGCATGCCTCATTGCGGGCACTGGGCATGCCCTGACGTCCCCTGCCTGTGCTGGCATGCCCGATTCGCATGGGTGGCCGATCCCTGCTAACATCTGACCGTTCCTGAAGCGCCGCTAGCTCAATTGGCAGAGCAGCGGACTCTTAATCCGCGGGTTCGGGGTTCAAGTCCCTGGCGGCGCACCCGTACTGACCTGGGGTTTTACCGTCCCGGGTCTTTGTTTTTGATCCTGTGTGGGGCCGCGCTGAGGCCAGCCTGGGGCCGTGAGATGTTCGAAATTCCTGCCTACCCGGCCGCGCTCTGTCCCTCAGGAGCGATTCTTTGCGTACGGGCACGACGATAACCGGCGGTCTGCGCGTGCTTACCGGTGCGGGGTGTTCGGTTAGCTTTCTCGTGTCTGGGTTAGTGACGCGTGTGCCGTGTCCGGCCTGGAGTGCGGTTTACCAGTGAGGGCTGGTCATCGCAGGCGGGTGCGGCGCCGCCGGTGCGGGCCGCCGATCTGCCGGGCCGGATGCGCCCGCGACCGCTTCGCCTGCCGGGGCTGGCCGCGTCCGGCGTGCGTGGCTGCGAGCCACCCGCACCGCCGGAACACCGATCCCTCACCAGCCATCACGACCACCTTCCCCATCGCCGGGCCAGTCCTGCTGAGCTGCCTTCAGCATGCGGCGGGGGATTGCACAGGTCCATGTCAGGAACGCGAGGCCCCGGCCTCGCCGAACAGGCGTTCAACCGCCGCCTTATCGCGGTGGCTACTTAAGGGTGGGCGGTGGCGTCGCACGCCGCGATGAGCAGCGGGAGGAATGCGATGGCCGCCGGGAGCAGCAGGGCGGCAGTGGCGGCCAGGCGGGCGCGCCGGGCCTGGCGTTGCTGGGGCGGGGCGAGCAGCCGCTGGATGCGGGCGATGGCGGCGGGGCCGCCGACGGCGAGCGCGGGCGGGTGGGTGCCGGCCCTGGCCAAGATGACCAGCGCGGCGGCTAGGTGGTCGGGGTCGTGGCGGCGGGCCGCCGCGTCGTCGGCGGCCATCTCGGCGAGCACGCCAAGCTGTGGTCCCGCCTGAGCGAGCAGCGGTACCCCAGGGAATGCGCGCGCCAGCGCCGCGGCGACGGCCAGCATGAGGTGATGGCGGCAGCGCAGGTGGGCACGCTCGTGGGCGAGGACGGCCTGCAGCTGCTCGGTCCCGAGCACGGCGAGGGCACCGGCCGAGACGACGACCCGGTAGCGGCCGCACGGCATGCAGTAGGCGGCGGGGGCGTCCTCGTCAAGGACGATCACGCCCGGCTCGGGGCAGGGGCGCCCGGCGGCAGCCACCAAGGTGGCGTGCGCGCGCCAGCCGCGCCGGCTGCGGGCCAGTTCCCCGGCAACGAACCAGCCCGCCCGGAGCACCACTGCGGCGGCCAGCAGCAGCCCGGCGACGGCGGCCACCGCGCCGCCTGGTGGCCCGGCCGGCAGGGCCTGGCCACCAGGCGGCGGCCCGAGCCACGTCAGCCAGGACGGCGCCGTCGCCGCAAGGACGGCCAGCACGACCGCGACCATCCACGATGTCGGCAGCACCAGCCACAGGCTTATAGCCAGCCGGGGCGAGCGCGCCGCCCACGTGCCGCGCAGCGCAGCCGGCGCCAGCAGGCCGGCCGCCGCCGCGTAGGCGGCGAAGAGGGCTGCAGCGGTCACCGGATGCCCCTGCGGCTGGTCCCGGTCATCGCAGATCCTTCCCGGCCAGCCGCCGGTAGGCTTCCTCGAGCGCGTCGGCCTCGTCCGCGGACAGTTCCCCGATGAAGCGCATGAGCACGGCGGGCCGGTCGCTGCTCGCCGCCAGCGCCTGCCGCATCAGCCCGGCGCTGTATTCCTCTGCGGAAATCAGCGGCGCGTACCGGTAGGCCCGGCCCTCAGCCTGCCGTTGCAGCCAGCCCTTCTTGCGCAGGTTGTCCATCACGGTCATCACCGTGGTATAGGCGACAGGCCGTTCCTGCTGCAGGTCGCCTAGGACATCGCGCACGGTCACCGGTTCCCGCCGGACCCAGATCCGGCGCATCACCTGGACTTCAAGATCACCAAGCGCTGGCACGTGACGGCCTCCTGCCGACAGGCTACTACCGGGATAGTAGCTCGGGCCGTGGCCTGCCCCCTCTGGCGGCCACGGCTCGCCTCACTATCTACTAACATGATAGTACTAAGCCAGTAGTAGGTTCACCACTTCATTAAGGAAGGCCGAGATGCGGCAGGACCTCCACATGCCACACGCCCTGTCGCGCTGGGCGCCGGTGCAGCAGATGGCGATGTGGTCCCGGCGCCAGTGGAAGGTGGCGGGATGGAGCTATCTCGTGGCCTTGCTGCTCATGGGCGTGGCCGGCGAGACGCTGCCCGGCGCCTCGGCGGGCCGTGTCGTGCCCGTCCAGTGGTGGAACTATGTCACGCTGGTCCTGTCGCCGCCGCTGATCGCCTTGATCGTGGCGACCTTCGTCCCGGACGGCCAGTCCAGGCGGACTCGGAGGCGGGGAAAGGCCGGGGTGGGCGCGGGCTGTGTCGCTGGCACGGTGGCGATGGCGTGCCCGGTGTGCAATCCGATAGCGATCCCTGTCTTCGGCGCGGCCGGGGTGCTGTCGTTCCTTGCGCCATATCGCGGCGTGATCGCGCTGGCCTCGGTCGCGTTCCTTGCCCTGACGCTGGTGATCCGACTGCGCACGATCCGGACCTGCCAGCTCGTGCCGCGGTCGGCCAGCCGCAACTTCGGAGCCGATACAGCACACCAGTGACGAGACGTTCGGGGCGCCGTTCGAGGTCGTCTCCCGGGTGCGGTGCTGCTGGTTAACGGCTGGCCAGCTCAGCCGTGACGGGGAGCCCGGCTAGCCGCCAGTCGGGCAGCCCTCCGGCGAGCAGCCGGGCGGAAAAGCCGCGGGCCCGTAGCAGCCGCACCGCGTCGGGCGCGAATACGCAGTACCGGCCGCGGCAGTAGGCGACGATGTCGGTGCCTGCCGGGAGTCCGGCAAGCCGCGCGGCGAGCTCGTCCTCGAAGTCGCCATCGGCACCGGCCTCAACCTGCCTCACTACCCGGCTGAGGCCACCATCACCGGCGTCGAGCTCAGCCCCGCGATGCTGGCCGTCGCCCCGGCAGCGCGCCACCAGCATCGGCCTGGACGCGGACCTCCGCGAAGGCGACGCCGAGCACCTGCCCTTTGGCGACGCCTCGTTCGACACTGCCGTCTGCGCGCTGTCGCTGTGCACCACCCCCAGGCCTGTCGCAGCGATCGGCGAGATGCGGCGCGTCCTGGTCCCCGGCGGGTGCGTGCTGCTGGACCACATCGGCAGCACACGGCCGCCCGTCTACGCCGCCCAGTGGCTACTGGAGCGCATCACGATCCGCGCCGCCGGCGAGCACTTCACCCGCCGCCAGCTGCCCCTAGTCCACGCGGCCGGATTCCAGGTCGTGGAGACCGAGCGGCTCAAGGCAGGCACAGTCGAGCGCATCCACGCCGTCAAGCCCGCCGGACCGGCGCCGCCGGCCCGCGGCCCGGCCTCGCGGGCGCACCCTGCCCGGCGGCTGTTTGCGCCCGCGCTAGCTTCTCTCGATCAGCCGCTTGAGCGCGGCCATGTTTTCCGGCATCTCCTTGCGCGCCTCCCGCCGGACCATGAGGGGTACCAGGATCTTGCCGATCCCGTGGCCCGTGAAGTCGACGCTGATAGTCAACCGGGACCGGGAGTCGGTGACCGGCTCGACCAGGACGTCGACAGCTGCCCGGATCGGGCCGTCCGTGCCCCGCACGCCCCAGGTTCTGGGCGGGTCGATGTGCGCAAGCTCGGAGGTGACCGGGCGGCTGGCCCCGCCGATGCGCCGCGTCGTCACGCACTTGGTGCCTACGGGCGGTACCCCGGTGCCGTCGGCCGGACCGTCCATGTGCCCGTCCTCCACGCCTTTCTGCCACTGGCTGAACAAGGCCGGGTCGGTGGCGCAGGCGAAGACCTGGGCGGCAGGACGCTCGATTTCGGCGGTGGTGACGATCGGTGGCATGTCAGTGGCCTTCCTTCAGCAGTGTCGCGTTTCGGTTCAGGTACAGCGGCCAGCCCTCGGACCCCCGTCGAGGAGCCGGGCGGAAAGCCGCGAGACAGACTGGCGGGCCGCTAGGGCGCTAGACCCAGGCGAGGCGCTGCCTGAGCACGGCCTGCTCGGCCGGGTTGGCGGTCAGTTCGAGGGCACGGCGGTCCGCCGCGCGGGCCTGGCCGGGATGGCCTAGCTCGCGCAGCAGGTCGGCGCGCGTGGCGTGGTACAGGTAATACTCGCCGAGGACCTCGGTGAGGTCGTCGAGCTCGGCCATGGCCACCTGCGGTCCGGTGGCATAGCGCACCGCGATGGCCCGGTGCAGGCGGGTGACCGGTGAGGGCGCCAGGTGCAGCAGCATGTCATACAGCAGCACGATCTGTTCCCAGTCGGTGTCCTCCCATCGTCCGGCTTCGGCGTGGCAGGCGACGATCGCGGCCTGAAGCTGGTAAGGGCCGGGGCGGTGCCGCAAGGCGGCGCGGGTGAGCAGCCGGATGGCTTCCGCGATCGCCGCGTCGTCCCACTGTGACCTGTCCTGGTCACGCAGCAGCACGAGGCCGCCGTCGGCGCCGAAACGGGCGGCCGCGCGGGCCTGGTGCAGCCGGATCAGCGCGAGCAGCCCGGTCACCTCCGGCTCGGCCGGCATGAGCTGGTGCAGCAGACTGGCCAGCCATTGCGCTTCCTCGGCCAGGTCCGGGGACTGGGGCGGTCCCGTCGTGGCGAGGTAGCCCTCGTTGAACAGCAGGTAGATCACCGCGAGCACCTCGGTCAGCCGGGCGGCCAGCTCGTCGTCGCCGGGCACCCGGTACGGGATTCCCGCGTCGGTGATCTTCCGCTTGGCCCGGGTGATCCGCTGCGCGACGGTCGTCTCGTGCACCAGGAACGCGCGGGCGATCTGGGCGGTGGTCAGGCCGCAGACGACCCGCAGGGTGAGGGCGATCTGCGCTGTCTTAGGCAGCGCCGGGTGGCAGCAGGTGAAGATCAGCCGCAGCCGGCCGTCCTCGGCGGGCTGGTCCGGCTCTGCCGGCTCTGCTGTCTCCGGGGGGACTACTCCCCGTGCCCCCCGGTAAACCGGCGGTTGCAGCTGCGCCAGCTTGGCTCGGTAGTTGTCCGCGCGCCGGAACCCGTCAAGGGCCCGGCGCTTTGCGACGGTGTACAGCCATGCGTCGGGCCGCTCCGGGATTCCTTCCTCGGGCCAGTGTCGCAGTGCGGCGAGCACCGCGTCCTGAACCAGGTCCTCCGCGGTGGCGAAGTCCCCCGTCACCGCCATCAACGCGGCGGCAAGCTTGCCCGCGTGCTCCCGGACGACGCGAGCGAGCTGGTCGTATGAGGCGTCGGTCACCGTTCACTCCAGCGGGCGGATCTCGACGATCGGGCAGCCGGGCCAGGTCTTGACCATACGCAGCGCCTCATCAAGATCGGCGACCTCGATCTCGGTGTACCCGCTCACCACCTCCTTGCCCTCGACGAACGGCCCGTCGGTGACAACCGGCTCACCGCGGTCCAGCCGCACGGTCGTTGCCGTCTCCGGCGGCCGCAGCTTGTTACCGCCCCGGATCTGGCCGGCGTGGGCGGCCATCCACTCCCCAACCCGCTGATAAGCGCGCTCGCGCTCCTCCGGTCCCATGGCCTCCAGGTTGCGGTCGAACTCCTCGGTGCCGACGAACAGCAGCACGTACTTCATCTGGCGTCTCCCTTCCGGATCTAGCCGTACAGCTCCGCCATCCGCCGCATCATCTCCTCCGCCGTCACGTCTTCCACATGCGACGCTACGGTCCACCCGTGCCCGAACGGATCGATGATGTGCCCGTCCCGATCCCCGTAGAACTGGTCCTGCGCCGGACGCTGCACGCTCGCTCCGAGTTCGGCGGCTCGGGCGATGACCGCGTCTGCGTCCTCGACATAGATGAACAGCGACGCGGGGGAACCGGCCAGGCCGCCGGGCGGCGGCGCCTTGGTGCCTCGCTGCGGGTCCTCGTCCTCCACGATCACGACCGAGTCCCCGATCTGGATCTCGGCGTGGGCGATGGTCCCGTCCGGCCCGGGGAAGCGCATGCGCTCGGTCGCGCCGAACACTGCGGCGTAGAACTCCATGGCCTTGGCGGCGCCGGCGACGGTGAGGCAGGGCGTGATCCGGCGATATGAATCGGGGATCGCGTTGGGCCTTGCTTGTGCTGTCATCGGGGACTCCCTTCAGATGCGGTCCGTTGTGCCTCTTACCTATTTGACGACCGGCCAGCGGGCAAATACGACAATCGCGCGCGGCGGCAGCGGTCAGAATCCACGGACGTTATGTATGAGGTATTTGATCCTGATGTGATTGGCTCAGCCTTGGATGGCCTGTCGCCCGCGCAGGGCGCGTTAGCGGCAGCCGGGCCGGCCCCAGTGGTGCTGGCGCCGCAGACCCCGTAGTGGACCGCATCGCCGCGGGCGCGCTACGCTGACCTTGGCGTTTGAGGGCGCCTCCGGGTCCGCGGGAAGGACTGAGTCCACCTTCGCCAGCAGATTGCAGACGTGGCCACACCGGGCACCATGATCGTCTCGCAGCCTGACGCGGACCCTGGCTGGAGAAGGAGACGAGTCATGTCCGCGCTTCCCGGCCGTCCCGATCTTGACCAGCTGCGCCGCCAGGCCCGTGAGCTTGCACGGGCCGCCGCGGCCAACGACGACCAGGCGCTGCGCCGCATCCGCGCGGTGTCGCAGAAGCAAACGCTGTCCGCCGCCCAGCTCGCCATCGCCAGGGAGCACGGGTTCGCGAGCTGGCCGAAGCTGCGCGCGGAGGTCCTGCGCCGCCAGGGCGCCGAGCCGGACGCCGATACCCAGGCGGATGCCGGCATTGCGGCTGCGAAGTCCTGGCAGCAGATGCGCGAGTGGTGCGCCCGCCTGCTCCAGGCGCGCACCGGCCAGGACGTGCTCGCCTGGAACGAGCGGATCGCGGCCGCCGCCCCGCAGAACCGGGCCGGCGAGGCGGCCCTGCGCCAGTGGCTGTCCGACCAGGGCGTCACCGGCTACGCCCAGGCGCTGCTGGTGTGGGAAACCTTCGGCTACCCCGGATTCCTCGTCGCCGACGCCGACGAGCTCATCGACAAGCAGTACGCTGACCGCCCGCAGCTGCGGGCGGTCTTCGAGGCGGTGCTCACAACCCTGCCCGCACTGCCCGGCCCGGTCACTGTCCAGGCGCGCGGCACGCTCGTCTCGCTGGTCTCGCCCCGCCGCACCTTCGCCGTGCTGAAGCCGACCACGAAGTCCCGCATCGACCTCGGCCTGCGCCTCGACAACACGCAGCCCGAGGGCCGGCTGCGCGAAGCGAAGAACCTCGGCCAGGCAACCGTCCGCATCCCGCTCACCACCTGCGGCGATGTCGACGACGAGGTCCGGAACTGGCTGGCACGAGCGTACGACGAGAACACCGCCCCGCCGCCGGCCGAACCAAAGCGCCCGGCGGCCAGGCCCAAGCCCGTTGTCGGGACGCTCAGCGTCCTCATCGAGGGCACCGAACTCCCCGGCCTCAGCTGCCAACCCGAACCCGGCGGCACCGCGCACCGCAACATCCACGTCGCCCTGTCCGCCAAAGCCAGCGGAATCGCCGAAGGCCAGCCCTGGCTGACCGTCCCCCGCAAACCCGGGCCGGCCGTCAACCCCTTCCCCGGCGACGCCAGGGGAACCCGCTGGGAGGTCACCGTGACGGTCCGCGGCAGCGCCGACGACGGGTACGACTTCACCGGCCCGGCCGTCGGCGGCGACCGGACCGACCGCCACCTCGGCCTGGTCTGGGGAGACGCGCCCGGCGACGGCACCCTGCACATGTTCCGCGGCGCCAAGCTCCGCCTCGCCGACGTGCCGCCCGGCCTCATCACCGAGGCGATGCGCCCGGGCCACCGCCTCGTCGCCCGCGTCCGGCTGACCGACGACAAGGGCAACCCGGTCTGCGCCCGGCTGCGCCCCCCGCACCTCACCTGGTCCGCCGAGCCGACCTGACCGCCGCACCCGCGCAGGGAGCCGCCACCTGCCCGGCGTCCCGCACGTGCACTCCGTCGCTGGCGTGCAGTACTTGTCGCCTGATGCGGCGCGGTCCCGCACCGGCCCGGAGCCGTCACCTATGTCTGGTTCCTGCCCGTGTGGGCAGGGTTCGCCAAGGCCGCCGGATCGTTCACAGCATGTAGCCGATGTCTGAGGCGCTGGTGGGATAGGCAAACACCATGTCCTTGAGGCTGCGGGCGCTCAGTCCGGCCCTAACGGCCAGGCCGAAGATGTTGATGATCTCCTCGGCATGAGGACCGAGGAGATGCGCGCCCAGGATCCTCCCGGTGCCGTCCTCGACGAGGGTCTTGAAGCCCGTATGAACGAGCCCGACTCGCCGCGAGGAGTACCACCCCGAGGTGTCCTCGTGGCGGGTGGTGAACCGGAGCCCCTGCGCTCGGGCTGTGGCCTCGTCCAAGCCCACCCGGGCCAGCGGAGGGGTGGTGAAGACGACTGTCGGGATACCCAGGTAGTTCGGGGTGCGCGTGTTGCCGGTGAGCAGGTTGGCGGCCACGATGCCACCCTCCATTCCCGCTACAGGCGTGAGCGGAAGGCCGCCGCTGGCGGCGGCGTCTCCCGCCGCGTACACGGCGGGATTGCTCACGCTCTGCAGGTACTCGTTGACGGCGACACCGCCGTTCTCTGCGCGGGCGACCCCCGCCGCTTCCAGGTCCAGGTCGTCGATCTCAGGTACGCGCCCGGCGGCATGCACCACAAGGTCGGCGGCGACCTCAACCTTCCCCTCACCAGTGCTGGCGTGGACGACCAGCCCGTCACCGCGCTTCTCGACGGCGGTGACCGACGCGCGCACGTGCACGTCGACCCCGAGGTCGCGCGTGGCCTGGACAAGCTGAGCGACGAGGTCCGCGTCGAAACCCTCCAGCGGACGATCGCCGCGGTGGAGAACCGTCACCTCCGCGCCGGCACGTGCCGCGACGTGGGCGAACTCGAAGGCGATGTACCCTCCGCCGACGAAGGCCACCCGGCGGGGCAGCTCGCCAAGCTCCAGGAAGCCGGTACTGGTCGTCAGGTGCTCCTCGCCTGCGATCCCCAGGGGCGCGTGCCGGGCCCCTGCGGCGATGACCACGTGCCGGCCCGCATAGGTCTCGTCTCCGACACGCAGGCTGATCGGACCGGCGAAGCGCGCGCGCCCGTGAACAGTCAGCATGCCCGCGTCCTTGAAGCTGCGGTCCATCGCCGCGGGCACGCCATCGGTGAAGGTCCGCTTGAACCCGATCATCTCCGGCCATTCCAGCGCCGGAGCGGGAGCCGACGGGCCCTTGCCTTGCATGCGCCGGCCCCAGTCAATGAGCTCGGCGACGCCGACGAGGACCTTCTTCGGGTCACAACCCCGAAGCTGGCAGGTGCCCCCGAACGGATCGGAGTCAACGACCACGACGCTCCAGCCTGCCTCCCGGCAGGGGAAGGCGACACTTTGGGCAGCCGCGCCTGTGCCCAGCACGATGAGATCCACCTGAACAGTCATGGTTATGCCTTTCGCCGGGCCCAGCCTGTCATGCCGGGCTTGCAGCAGGCCCGGCTGCCGCGGCGCCTGCGGCGGATGACCAGGACCATGGCCGCCGCCAGCACCCCGGACCCGGTTCCGAGCGCGCCCCAGGCCAGCGCCCCGGCTGCGGCCAGGGCCGCGATCAGCAGCGGACCGCCGCAGCAGGCCAGCGGGACCAGCAGCAGCCACAGCCCGCCCAGCCCTGGCCGCTCCCCGGTCCCGGTGTCCGTCCGCGAGGCGCCTAGCCGGCCCTCTCCCCGGTCTGTGAGCGCAGCCCGCGCGTCTGCGGCGGCTGCCTGACTGGTGAAGGCTTCCGGGTGCCGGTCGTGGTGACTCATGCCGGTCCCCTCTCAGGCGGCGCAGCAGGACAGGCGGGCCACGTCGCGGGTGAAGCCCTGGGCTGCGAGCTTGAGGGATTCGGCGGTGGTCAGGTAGGCGTGGAAGGTGGCGGCCAGCTCAGCGGCGGTGATGTGGTGGCGGATCGCCAGCACCGCGGACTGGATCACATCCCCGGCCCCCTCGCCCACTACTGAGGCGCCCAGCAGCTCGCCGGTGCCGGCGTCGGCGATCAGCTTGGTCACCCCGGCCGTATCGCGGTTGACCAGCGCCCGGGGCACTGCCGTGGCAGGCAGCACCGACGCGGTGACCTGGTAGCCGGCGGCGCGGGCCTGCGCTTCGGTCAGCCCGGCGCCAGCCGCCGGCGGGGTGGTGAAGATGACCCGCGGCAGCCCGGCCAGGTCTGCCTCCTGCCGTTCGCCGAGCAGGGCGTTCCCGGCCGCCAGGGCGCCCTGGTAGGCGGAGACGTAGACGAACTGGGGGGCGCCGGTCACGTCCCCGGCCGCCCACACCCTCGGGTTCGCGGTCCGCAGCTGAGCGTCGGTCACCACGGCGCCGCGGGTGTCGGTGGCCACCCCGCCCGCTTCCAGGCCCAGGCCGGCGGTGCTGGGCCGACGGCCGGTGGCGACCAGGATCTCATCCGCCTCTACGACCACGTCCTCGCCGTCTACGGTGGCGCGGATGCGGCGCACGTCCCCGTCCCGTTCCACCGCGAGGATGCGGGCGCCGGCGTAGATGGTGGCGCCCTGGCCGCGCAGCACGTTCGCCAGGGCCTCAGATATCTCGGGTTCCTCGAACGGGGCGATCCGGTCGGCTACGTCCAGGAAGGTGACCGACGAGCCCACGTGGAGGAAGAACTGGCCGAGCTCCAGGCCGACCGCGCTGGCCCCGATGACCGCCAGCCGGGCCGGGACGGCCTTGAGGTCCAGGGCGGTGGTGCTGGTCAGGTACCCGACCTCGGCCAGGCCGGGGACGGGCGGTGCCGCGGGGGAGGCGCCGGTGGCGATCAGCACCGCGCCGGGCCGGACCGCCCGCCCGTTCACCTCGACGCTGCCCGGGCCGGTGAAGGCGGCGTAGCCAGGGATGACCTCGAACCCGTAGGCGCCCACGAGGTCGGCGTATTTCTCTTGCCGCAGCGCGGCGACCAGCTCGTCCTTCTGCGCGACCAGGGCGGCCAGGTCAACCGGGCCCGTTGCGGTGGTGATCCCGGCGAACCGCTGATGGCCGGCCGCCCAGTACGCCGCCCCGGCCGCCAGCAGCGCCTTGGACGGGACGCAGCCCACGTTCACGCACGTGCCGCCGAGCGTGCCGGCCTCGGCCAGGGCCACCCGGTACCCGGCGTCGCGGCCCCGGATCGCCGCGGCGAACGCGGCCGAGCCCGCGCCCAGCACCAGCAGGTCATAGTCCGCGTCACCAGCAGGGGTCATCGGTGCGCCGGGCGATTCGGCCCGCAGCCTCCCCGGGGTGTAGCCGGCCCGGGTCACGGCGGCGCGCAGCCCGGCCTCGCCCGCGCTCTCGGGCCAGGTGAAGCGGGCTACGCCCCGGCGGAAGTCCGCCGAGACCTGCTCCGCCCCGGCCTGTTGCAGGGCGGCGGTCACGTGGTGCTCGCAGTCTGTGCAGGTCATGCCGACCACCTCCAGGGTGACGCGGCGGGGTGTCGCGGTCATCGGTCATTACCTCCTTCACCCGGCGGCGGCTGCCTGCCGTGCGCCGTGATCACCCTCGCGGCGAAGACGCCGGACAGAAAGCAGCCGGCCAGCGAAGGCACCGCCGGCGGCAGCTGGGCAGCTGCACCCTGGGGGCGATCAGGCAGTGCACCGGGACCGGCCCCGGCGGCCTCTTGCTCGCCGGGATCTCGCGGCGGCGGACCACCGCATGCGGGCTGCGGGCCGACGCGGCCCGCAGGCTCAGGTCCACGGTCCAGCTCCTCGCTCAGGTCCTGACCCTCACGGTAGACCTTCCCCTTGGCTGGAAGGTCAAGTGCCGGGCTAGGGCCAGCGCCGGGCCTCAGCCGGTGATGATCGAGCAGTACCCGCGGCAGTCGGCCGGATCCTGCTCCGCAGCGCGCTCGGCCAGCGCCGCCAGCTGGTCCCGGGCGCGGGTGAGCTCAGCCAGCCGAGCCTCCACCTCGCCCAGGCGCCGGGCGATCAGGCCGGTGACATGAACGCACGGCTGCCGGCCGCCGTCGCGGATGTCCAGCACCTGGCGGATGTGCTGCAAGGTGAGCCCGGCGGCCTGGGCGTGCCGGATGAACGCCAGCCGCTCAAGGACCCCCGGACCGTAGTCGCGGTAGCCGGCCGCGGTGCGGCCGGGTGGTGGCAGCAGATGCCGGTCCTCCCAGAACCGGATCGTCTTGGCCGGCACCCCGGCCCTGCCCGCGACCTCGCCAATCCGCATCCGCCCGCTCCCTTGACCTTCCCGCATGATGGAAGGTTTAGCGTAGCACCCGGACTGGCCTGCCAGGAGAACGCGGGCCAGCGACCCGGCCGGGGCGAAGGGAGAACCCATGACTGACCTCACCGATCTGACCCGCTTCACCAGCGGCAGCATCGCCAGCCGACAGCAACGCCTGCCCGGCCCGCTGCGCGAGCTGCACCGCGCCGTGCTGCGCCGGTTCCTGGAGGCGGGCGCGCCGCCGATGCGGGGCTGAGCGCCTCGGCCGTGGACGAGCTGGCCGCGGCCGACGCCGTGCACGTGGTCAACGGGGTGGTGGCCGTCGCCTACCCGTTCTCCGGCACCCCCACGCCGCACCGGGTCGAGCTGCACGGCCTGCCGGCCGTGTACGCGATGTGCGCGATCGACGCGCTCGGCCTGCCCGCCATGACCGGCCGGGACGGCCGGATCACCTCCGCCGACCCGCACGACGGCACCCCCATCGAGATAACGGCCAGCGGCGGCACGTGGTCGTGGACCCCGTCTTCGGCGGTCGTCGCCGCCGGCCGTGCCACCGACTGCGGCACCGGGTGCGGCTCGTTCGAGGTGATGTGCCCGCATACCGCCTTCCACGCCAGCGCCGAGTCTGCGCGCGCCTACCTGGCCACGCACGGCAACCTCGATGCCCAGATCCTCGGCCAGGACACCGCCATCGAGTATGGCCGCCTCAACTTCGGCACCCTGCTCACCGACCCGGCCTGACCGGCCGCTCATCAGGAGGAACAGCACGTGACCACGCAGCAGAACACGACCCTGGACGCGCTAGCGGACACGCTCGCCGCCGCCCTCGGGGAGCTCGACCCGGCCGGGCAGCGCCTGGCGATCGCCCTGTATCGGCTGCTCGCCGCCGGCCGCCCCGTCGCAGCGGCGGACCTGGCCGCGGCCACCGGGCTCGGCGAGCCCCAGGTGGCCGAGACGCTCGGCTCCTGGCCTGCCGTGTTCACCGACAGCCAGGGCCGGGTGACCGGGTTCTGGGGCCTGGCCATCAGCGAGCTCTCCCCCGCGCACCGGTACGAGTCCGGCGGGCAGGTCCTGTACGCCTGGTGCGCCTGGGACACCCTGTTCCTGCCCGCCAGGCTCGGGCAGGCGGCGCGGGTGACCTCCGCCTGCCCGGTCACCGGCGAGCCGATCACGCTCACCGTCACGCCGTACGGGATCACGGAGACCTCTCACCCGGAGGCGGTCGTGTCGTTCCTGATGCCCGACGGACCCTTCGACGCAGGCGTGATCGAGAGCTTCTGCCACTACGTGCACTTCTTCGCCAGCAGGCAGGCCGGCGAGCAGTGGGCCACCGGGCATCCCGGCACCTTCCTGGTCACGCTCGGCGAGGCGGCCGACCTCGCGGCACGCGGCAACCAGCGGATGTTCCCGGCAATCCTGGGCGCACGCTGACGGCCGGGACGGCCACGCAGCTGGACCGCCGGAGCCGAGCAGCAGGCCCAACCCTCAGTAAGGAGAATCCCAGATGCTACAGCCCCTCTTCGACGCAGAACTTGACTACCAGCCCGGGATGTCGCCGCTGACCAGCGAGGGCGACGGGACCCTCATCGGCAGCGGCGACGGCGCGGTCCACGGGCCGAAGCTGACCGGCACGCTCGAATGGACCCTGTTCGAACAGCCCGGCAGCACCATGTGCGATGGCACCGGTGGCCAGGATCATCACCGGCGACGGCGCCCGCATCCGGTTCGAAGGCCGCGGCTACGGCACCCGCCGCAGTCACAGCGACCCGGTCTGGCGGGTCGCGGCGACCCTCTACCTCACCACCGGCGACAGCCGCTACTCCTGGCTCGACGGCGCACTGGCCCTGTGGGAAGGCGAGTTCAACGAGGTCACCCACCGCGCCCAGTACACGGCCTTCATTTAGCCAGCTGATGGACGGCGCGCAGCTGGTGTGGCTCCGGCCGACCTTTCCGCCGCCCCATGCCTGGAACGCCCTGGCCCTGCGCGCGGACCAGGAAGAAACCGCGGAGCCGGGCGGTCACCCGCTGCCAGATGCGGGTTGCGCGCGGCCGGGAGGAAATGCGTGGTGCGGAGCGCATGGCCGGGTTACGCTGCGGCCGTGGCGAAGCGCAAGCGCCGGGGATGCCAGCCCGGGCCCGATCCGGGCGTGCTGGCCGCCCAGCTTCGCTCTCCTGATGAACAGGTGCGGGTGAAAGCGCTGCACCGGGTCTGCCCGTGCGGTGCCGGCTTCCTGGTGTATGAGCGGTTCCGCGGCGAGGTGAAGCGGCTGCAGAAGGACCCGAGCCCGCGGGTGCGGGCCGCGGCGCTGCATGCCGAGCAGGACGCGTGCCTGATCGAGCAGCTGGACGCCGGGCTGGACCGGGCCGCGGAGCAGGGCTGGCGGTACAGCGACGCGGACTGGGTGCGGGCGCACCGCCGCCGTCAGGCGACCCGGTACTGGCTGCCGCTGTGACCACCGCCGGTGCGGTCATTTGCGGTGGCTGGCGGTGAGGCCGAGCATCACCTCCAGTTCGGCCGGCAGCCACTGCGGGCATAGCAGCAGCCCGGTGAGCCGCTTGTGGCCTTCGATGACGATCACGTTCGCCGGGCCGGGCTCGGCGAGCAAGATGATGGGCTTAGGCAGTTTCCCGTCCCGCAGGTTCTCGGCGATCTGCCGGTAGATCGTCCCGGGAGGCATGTGCTGCCAGGGGCCGAGCCGGCGGGCGCCGTCGGCGGCCAGCCCGGTGCCGCCGGAGAACTCGGTCCAGTAGTCGTAGTCGATGTAGCGGACGGTGGCCAGCTCGGCCGGGGTCAGCGCGGCGTGATGCTACCTGACGTCGGCGGGCATGCCGGTGAACACGTCGCCAGACGGGTAGTGCCGGTAGGCGGCCAGGACCTGCCGCCGCGCCGTGTTGGCGGCCTCGTCGCGGGTGTCGGGCTGTTCGGCGATGCCGCGGGGCTGTCCCAGCCGGGCGAGGATCTGCGTGATCTGCGGGCCGTAGCGCTCGGAGGTGACCTCGGCGGCGAGGAAGGCCGCGACCATGGTCAGGCATGCTCCTGCTGCCGGGCAGCTAGCCGCGATTGTCGCCGGCTGCGAAGGTCTTCCAGGCGCTCACGCCAGGCGGGGTCGCGCTGGTGCGGCGTCAGCGGCAGCTGCTTGCCCATGAACCCGCCCTCATGACGCCCGCGGTAGCCCATGCTCTGGTAGAACTGCCGCTCGGCGCCGCGCGGCCCGCCGAGGATGACCCCGGTGACGCCGAGGCCGGCGGCGCCGTCCTCGATCCGCTGGACGAGGCGGCGCTCCAGGCCCAGCCCGCGGTAGGGCGGCTGCACGGCTACGTTGCGCAAGGTCGCTGTCCGGCACTGCGGCGAGGAGTCCTTGCGGAACGCGAACCCGGCGCCGATCAGCTGCCCGTCCAGCTCCGCGGCCAGCATGATCTGCCGGTCGTCGGGAACCGGCGGGCCAGCTGCAGGAAGTACCGGTCCTGCTCCAGCGCGGGTGCCCGGCGGGCGCCGGTCAGGGCGAAGGCCCGTGCCAGTTCCCGGGGTGAGGTCACCGGGTGGATCACCACCGCGACGCTCAGACGGAGCCGGGCCCAGGAGGCGAAACCGTGCTGGCGGGCGGTGACCAGCTGGGCATCGGCCAGCAAGAACCCGGCCTGCCCCGGAGCTTGCCCCGTGACGGCGGCCGGCCGGGGTGGAACTCGGCCACCGTCGCAAGCGCGTCCGGGTCGGCCGCGCGGACCCGGCGCTGGAGGGCCCGGGCCTGGTTCTTCAGGTGCTCCAGGCTCGGGTCGGGTGGAAGATCACGTGCCGGCACGATGGCCTCCTTTCCGCTGCCTGGCGTCCGCATGCCGAGGCCGGGAAGGAGGCTGATCGTAGGGTAGTACCGCGAGGGCGGGTGGGCTGTGCCCTTCCCGCGGACCGGCGGCGCCCCGCGCGCCGCAGCCACTGTATGCCCCGGGTCCGCCGCCGGGCCACCGGATATCGACGCGTTGAGTAAACGGGCGGCCGTTCAGCGTGATGATCAGCCTTTCGGCCTGGCCTGGCGTGCAGGAAACACAGCGCTAGCTCCTCGGCCGAGTCCACCGGGCCGATCGCACAGGCATGGCCGTCACGTCAGCAAATGCAGCCCGCCCGCGGCAGCGACCCCCGCGTCCGGGCGGTGGACCGCGCCGCAGATGCGCCGGCGAACCGGAAGGGCCCGCCGTCCCGGGGAGCCGGGCAGGTTTGCCGCAGGCCGCCGGGCGTATCCTGTCCGCATGCGCCTTGCTTGAACCTGCTGACGTTGCGCCGATCGTCGTGTCCTGAGTGCGACGGTGCGCGGCCGGGCTCCTCCGGCCGGGACGGTCATCCCGAAACCGTCCCGGTAACCGCAGTCAGGAGGAACTCATGCTCACCACCGCCCAGGCCGACCACTTCACCACGTTCGGCTTCGCCGTGCTCCGCGGCTTTCTCGCCGACCGCGCCGCCGCGCTGCGCGCGGAAGCCGACGCGGCCATCCGCGACGCCTACGCGGCGACCTACGACGAGCGGGTCATCGACGGGATCAGCGGCCACTACCTGCCGATGGCCGCCCCGCTCACCCCGGTCAGCGCGTCGCTGGTCTGCGACGACCCGCGTTTCATCGACGCCGCGGAGCGCCTGCTCGGCGGCCCGGTCGTCCCCGAGTGCCCCGAAGGCGTGCTGTACTTCGCCGAGGCCAGCTGGCACACCGACGACGGCATCGGCGTGCGCGGCGTCAAGTTCGCTGTCTACTTCGACGAACTCACCGCCGGTAACGGGGCGCTGCGGCTGGTGCCGGGCTCGCACCAGCCGGAGCAGAACGCGCGGCTGGCCGCCTACAGCAACCGTCAGCTGCCCGTCCGCACCGACGCCGAGGCCGCCGCCTACCAGGCGAGCATCCCCGGATACGTGGCCGCCACCTCCCCGGGTGATGTGATCGCCTTCGACCTGCACACCTGGCACGCCAGCTCCGGGGGCCGGGACCGGCTGGCCTGGACCGCGGTCTACCAGCGCTGCCCGCGAACCAGCGACGAACGCGACCGGACGCTGCGGTCCGTCCACGACAGCTTCGAGCAGGCGTTCCGCGGCTTCGACCGCGACCGCTACCCCCCTCTGGCGGGACTGGCTCGACGGCGCCGCCGGCCACCCCCGCCGGGCACCAGTGATCGA
>Ga0306926_10002006_pt1 | contig 20525 bp, 22 predicted proteins | sample flu12Cox44000178_FD_203759 | JGI IMG/M metagenome (GOLD analysis project Ga0306926, IMG submission 203759) | Lab enrichment of tropical soil microbial communities from Luquillo Experimental Forest, Puerto Rico - flux8day.12C.oxic.44.000.178 (v2)... | ecosystem: Environmental > Terrestrial >...
CTAAGAGCCTGCGCTGCTGCCGCGAATTCGGACGCGTCATCATTTACGGCACCGCTACCGGCGAGCGCCAGAAGTTCGACGTCGGAGCGATGATGACACGCAGCCTCAGCGCGCATGGTCTGTGGCTCAGCGTGCTCGCCAACGACTATACGCTGATAAACGCCTGCCTGACGGCTATGCAGCCGTGGATCGAGCAAGGCAAGCTGCATCCTGAAATCGGTCACACGCTGCCGATGGAGCAGGCCGCTGAGGCCCATCGCCTGCTGCTCGGGCGCGCCAATTACGGCAAGATCGTGCTCGAGATCAAGTAGCCGCGAACGATTCGATCACCGGAACTTGCGTATCGTGCATAAATTCACGAAACACGTCTGCCGAAAGGGAATCTAATGAACATGAATTACATTGCTGTCGTTGGATTTGCTGCCGGCGCTCTTTGCACGCTCGCCTATCTTCCCCAGGCGTTGCATTCTTTTCGCACGAAATCCGTCCGCGATATTTCGCTGACGATGTTGATCAGCCTGAACGTCGGGCTCTTGCTGTGGGTGGCGTACGGATTTCTCATCCACTCATTGCCAATCATTCTGCCGAACGCCGTGACCTTCTTTTTGGCATTTCCCCTGCTGATCATGAAACTGCGCTTCGGTGCGGTGGGGACCAATGACTCCAGCCGCAAAAATCGTGGAGCTGTCGAAGCCGGCTATTAGTATCTGACCTAGTGCTGATACCGTTTGGCAAAGAAGTAGACAGTCGGCGTACAGCCGATCACGATGTTGATCGCGCGCACATGCTCCGGCTTGGTCTTCTGCGCGAGGTGAGCCCCAAAGTACCCGCCGATCATCGACGCCACTACCATCAGGATCGTCTCCGGCCAGTACACTGCGTCTGACACGATGAACAGCAGCAACGCCACGCCGTTGGAGATGGTCGTCAGCAACGCCATTAGCGCCAGCATGGCGAGGGTGAGAAATTCCCGCCCCCGCGCCGAAATGCCCCATGTAAAACGAGACAAACAGCTGGAAGATGACGCCACGCCAAGTCGAGAATTCGTGGTGCTCGTACCTGGCAGTGCGGCTTCGCACCCAACGCGTCACCCGTCCGCTCATCATGAAGATAGAAGAAGAGTCGAGACGAAAATCAGCCACGGCAGCAGCCGCAGAAAGGTTGTCTGCGGCGTCTTGAGCAGCGTGCAGCCGCCCAGAATGCCGCCAGTAGCGCGGTGATGAGCAGCGGCATCATGGTTTTGCGCGACAGGTTACGGAGCTGCCGCCGATAGGCGCCGATGCTCGCTACCTGCCCGGGCCAAAGGGCAACAGTGTTGCTGGCGTTCGCATTCACCGGCGGAATGCCGAGCAACAGCAATGTTGGGAAGGAGACGAAGGCCCCCGCCCGCAACCGCGTTAATCGCGCCTGCCGGAAGCACAGCGAAGAACAGAATCGTGGCCTGGAAGAGCTTCATGAACGAAAAATCGATGTTAGCAGGTGAACAAATCCCTTCGCCTTTCGGCACCGCGTCCACAGGTCACCGTCTCCGCTACGCAGGTAGCAGGCGTGTTACCTAACTAGGAACCCTCTCAAAGGTGCATGGATAAAGGTTCTCCGAGGTGAGGGCTGTGGAAAACCCGCATGAAATCTACCGAAAATCGCTTTGCGCCCGGTGGCCGGTGTTATAAGATACGCTGAGATTGAGCACTCTTACCGCTCAATGATTCAAGGAGGAATACCCAATGGCAGCAGGATTGACCAAGACACAGCTCGTTCGGCACCTCGCGGAGAAGCATGAACTGAGCAACAAACAGGTTGCAGCGTTCCTCGACTCCTTCGCTGATGTCGCCATCAAGGAAACCAAGAAGAATGGCGTCTTCGTCGTGCCGGGCTTGGGCCGTCTGGTGAAATCGAACCGCAAGGCGCGCATCGGTCGCAACCCGCAGACCGGCGAAGCGATCAAGATTCCCGCCAAGACCGTCGTGAAGTTCCGGGTCGCCAAGTCGGTGAAAGACACAATCGCTCCGACCAAGAAGTAGTCGCTGCGTCGCAGAGGCAGAAAGGCCGGCCGTCGCCGGCCTTTTGCATTGCTGGCGGACTTGGGATTAATGTGCGGTGCTGGAGGTAGAGTCTTTCACGAATACCTGCCCACCCTTCATGACAAAGTTCACACGCCCCAACTCCATGATGTCGGTCAGCGGATTCCCCCGCACCGCAATGATGTCGGCATACGCTCCGGGTGCGATCACACCAATCTCTGCTTGCATGCCAAGCATTTCTGCGGGCCGAGTGGTTGCCGAGCGAATCGCTTCCATCGGAGGCATGCCCAGCTTGCTCATATAGTTGAATTCCTGTGCGATCGGCTCTGTCCAGGGAAAGCCGCCAACGTCCGTGCCGAAGACGATCTTCAATCCAGCCTGCATCGCTTTCTTGAAGGACACATCATGGTCCGATACGCGCACCCGGTCGCGCTTGCCTTCCGGCGTGTCCTCTGGAGACCAGTCGGTGTAATACACGGTGAGCGTCGGACAGTACCACGTGCCCTGCTTCTTCATTTGCGCGATTGCGGCATCATCAAGAAGCAAACCATGCTCGATCGAGTCACACCCGCCATCGAGCGCGCGATGAAGCCCTTCGCCGCTGTACGCATGACATGCGACCTTGTGTCCCCAACCGTGGGCCTCATCTACGATTGCTTTCAGCTCTTCGACGGTCAACGTCGGCTGCGATACCAGGTTTCCGTCCTTGTCGACCCATGACCGGTGGGTCATGTACACCTTGATCCAGTCTGCGCCGTAATCCAACTGTTCGCGCGCGGCTTTGCGCGCCTCCCCAGGACCATCGACGATCTGCACGCCCTTCGGTACCGCGACTCCGGGGGCATAACCTTCGAGCGGATATCCGCCCGTCGTTGAAATACCTCGGGTCGTCGCGAAAATGCGGGGCCCGGGAATGTATCCCTCATCAATCGCGCGCTTGAGCCCGACGTCGCCGTACCCCGCGCCTTCCGTTTCCATGTCGCGGATCGTGGTGAAGCCCTGCTCAAGTGCTCGTCGCGCCGACACCGTCGCCCGGGCCGCCCGGTAAGAGGGATAAAACTTCAGCAACTGGATGTCGTACCCCCCTTTGGCCGGGTCTTCTCCCTGCAGAAAGAGATGGGTGTGCGACTCGATCATTCCCGGCAACACCGTCGCGTTCGACAAATCGATGAGGTTTGCGCCGGCCGGAACCTTCATCGTCCCATCGTCGGCGACAGCCTCGATCTTTGTACCGCGAATGACGATGACCTGGTTGTGCTTCGGCGTATCCGTTCGCGGATCGATCAGCGTTCCCGCACGGATGACAGTCACTTGTGGTTGGTTGGGTGCAGCGGTTTCGGCGAAAGCGGCACCGCACAACAGCACCGCGAGGAACGGCAGCAGACGAATGGATCTCATAGCTCGCTCAATCCTTCAGGCGTTCTTCATTACTTCAGTTCGGATGCAATGATCGCGTCGGCTTCGATTTCCACCAGCATCTCCGGAGACACCATCGCCACTACTTGCAGCATGGTCGCAGCCGGACGGATACCGCGGAACACTTCACCGTGCGCGCGTGCCACTTCCTCCCAGCGGCGAACATCGGTGATGAACATCCGCGTCCGCACGACGTCGCGCAGGCTCGCTCCCGCGGCCGTCAAGGCTCGCTCGATGTTCTTCAGCGTTTGCACCGCTTGCGCGTACATGTCGTTTCCGCCGACGATCTTGCCGTCATCGCCCGTGGCCACCGTCCCTCCGACGGTCACGAACGGACCGATCTTCACGGCACGCGAGAATCCAACGATCGACTCATACGGCGAATTGCCGGAGATGTTTTGTCGCTGCACAAGCGCCTCCTTTTCGAAGGCGGAATTGTCCCACAAACCTCCAAGCTCGTCACAATTTTGCGTGACCCGGAATTTTGGCAACCAACGGTCGATGTTGCTAGCAACCATACGCGACCCTGGGGTCAGCGCGAAGATCTGGCAAGGAAGATCGGGCGATCCCCGCAAAAAAAATGGCTCGTGCGCGACTGACACAAACCCGAAACACCTCAGGTCGCGGTCAGGAATCCGCTCGCGATGTACCAGCCCAGTCAAGGTTTCGTTACAAAAGTATTTGCAATCGCGACTCAGATGGGTTATGACCCATCCAATTGGTTGGGGATGAGAAATTCCGCGATCGGCGTCACAGTGGGGGACGAACTCGGTTATGGTTCCTGAATCACGCGCGCTGCAAAGTCTCTTCGGTGAGCTAGTTAACCTTCACTTCGACCTGGAAATCGGTCTGCGCGACTCCGGAGTGCAGGGCTACATCGTCAATATGCTGGCGGAATTTTGCGAAGCCGATCAACTCTTCAAAATTCGCAACGCCAAGCAGTGTTCGCTCGATGACGTCGGCGAGATGCTGCTCGAGGCCGATCCCGTCTACGGTCCGGCGCCCTCGTTCGACCGCGAGCGCCAGGTACGCAAGCACATCGGCGACTACACGCTGTTTCTGGCTGGCATGTTCCCGGAAAGCATCAATCACTTCCGCCTGCGCCGCCAACGCCTGGAGAACTTTGTCGACTTCATCAAGGCCGGCAAGGAGAGCTACTTCATCGTCTCGAAATTCGACCAGTTCGAGTACGCGCGGTTGGCGCCGCTCTTCGGCAAGCTATCGCACGAGTTCGAGTCGTGCGTCTACGGGCTGAACCTCGTGAAAAGCGATCTCGACGAGATGCAACACCCCATCACGCGCCAGGCCCGGCAGATTGTGATGTAACAGGCTATCGCGTCTGCTGCGCCGCCGGAGCGCTCAGCGTCTCAACCACTCGATTCGCGGCGTTCATCCCCTCGCGAATGCAATCCGGAACCCCGATGCCGTGATAGGCGTTGCCGGCGACTTCCAGCCCGGGAATGTCCTTCAGCCGCTTCTCGATGCGCGCGATTCTCGCCAGGTGCCCCAACTCGTACTGTGCCATCGCTCCCCGCCAGCGATAAATCCGATCAAACATCGGTCGCGCTTCAAGCTTCACGATCTCGTGCAGCTCTTCACGGACTCTTTGCACGATCTCGTCGTCGGTGAGGTTCAGCACCGCCTCATCGCGTGCACCGCCGAGAAAACACCGCAGGATGCCCTTGTCCGCCGGAGCGCGATGCGGAAACTTGTGGTGTACGAATGTGCAGGCCAGCATCCGTCGGCCTTCGCTGCGCGGCACCAGAAACCCAAAGCCCGGGGGCAGGCGCCTGAGATGCTCGATGTGATAGCCCAGCGTCACCGTCACCGAGGAGCTGTAGGTGACGCCGTGCAGGTCGTCGGCTACGTCGCGATCCACGCCTTCCAGCAGCGCTCCGGCGACGTTAGCGGGTGTTGCCACGATCACGGCGTCGAACCTCTCATTCCCGCCCATGTCGATGGCCAGGCGCCAGCGATCGCCCTGCGGATACACCGCGCGCACTCGTGTTCGGACTCGCAGTGCCGACGGATCGAGCCGCGTCACGATCGCGTCGACCATCTGCTGCATGCCGTCCTTCAGAGAACTGAACAACGGTCGCGGGGGCTGCTTGTCCGCCGTAGCGCGCATCTTGTTATGTACCGCGAGCATGGCCTTGCTCAAACTGCCATACTTCTCTTCCATCTCCACGAACCGCGGCAGTACCGCACGTGCACTCAGCTTGTTGGCGTCTCCGCCATACACGCCCGAGAGCAGCGGGTCCGCGAGCCGGTCAACAAGCTCCGCCCCGAAGTGCCGCTCCACCATCTCGCCAACGGTCTCGTCGTTCTCCACCGGACGCGGGGGATGCATCAGCTCCCGCGCCATACGCACCTTGGTCCTCCACGAAAACAGCGGCGACCACGCCGTGGGAACCAGCTTTGTCGGCACCATGAACATCAGACCCTCGGGCATAGGGATGAGACGGTTGTTCACCACGATGTAGGTTTTGCGCTGCGCGTCGTTGGAGCCAATGAGCTGATCGTGGATAGCCAGCTGTTTGCACAGCGTGAGCGCCCAGGGTTTTTCGGTGAGGAAAGAATCCGGCCCCGCCTCGACCAGGCATCCTTCGACCCAGTCGGAGTACATTGATCCGCCCAGGCGCTGTCCAGCCTCGATGACTGTGTAACGCAGGTCCGCGCCCAGCGTGCGGGCCTTCTCCAGATGAAATGCGGCAGTGAGTCCGGAAATTCCGCCGCCAATGATTGCTACTCGCTTCATAGACGACTAATGCAGTTTCTCAGCGGCCAGCCCGCTGTCGTTCACCGCCGTCGCCGCCAGTCGCGCCCGGACAATGTCGGCAACCGCCCTCACCAAGGTCGGCGAATCGTTGAGCGATTCGGCCCGATACAGTTTCATGCCGCGCTCGGCAGCAAAATCTCGAAACATGATATCAACGTCGTAAAGGATCTCGACGTGATCGCACACGAACCCGATCGGTTGCACAAACACGCCCCTGTGTCCACCTCCCTTCAGCCTAGCGATCGTGTCCTCCACAGTCGGACCCAGCCATTCTCCACCGGACATCCCCTGGCTCTGGAGGGCGAAGCAGCAGTCGCCAATCTCGGGCACGCTCTTCGCAACCAGGGCCGCCGTCTCCCGCGTCTGCCTTTCGTAGGGATCGCCCTCGGTAATCGTCCGCTTGGGAACCGAGTGCGCCGTAAAAATCACCGGCAACTTCGATCCATGCTCCGCGCAAGCCTTCGCCCATCCTGTCCGCAGCTTCTCCGCGAATGCCTCGATCAACAGTGGATGGTCGTGCCATTCTTCCACAAAATTGATAGGGAACGGAGCCCGCTGCCCGAGTAGTACTTCTTTATACAAACCGACGCTGGTTCGTGAATTATGTGGCGCCAGGCAGATTGCGACCGCATGTCCCACATTGTCAGATGTCATTTGCTTCAGCGCGTCAGCAATAAACGGATGCCAGTTCCGCATTCCCACATACGCCGGAATCCCCAACTCTTGTCCCACTGCGTCGGACTGCCGCCGCGTAATCCTGGTTAGCGGCGAGCTTCCGATCAGCGAATACCGATGCTGGACCTCCTTTACGACGGCCTCGGGCATCGGCCGCCCACGCGAAATGTTCTGCAGGAACTCAGGAATGTCTTCTACCCGTTCCGGGCTGCCGTGCGCAATCAACAAAACTGCAGTCTGGCTCACTACGACCTCGCTGCTATGGCCGATGTGCTGAACTCATGCACAAACTCGGCGAGGTTCTTCACGTTGTCCACTGGAGTGTGCGGCAGAATCCCGTGGCCAAGGTTAAAGATGTGTCCCGGCCGCCCGTCAGCTAGCCTCAGGATGTTCTCCGCACGCTGCTTCACTTCAATCCAGGTGGCAAACAAGGTCACAGGATCGAGGTTTCCCTGTACTGCGTGCTTGTGTCCAACGGTTCGCCATCCTTCGTCTAAGGGCACACGCCAGTCCAGCCCGATCACCTCGGCGCCCGTTTCCGACATCGATGGCAGCAGCGTCGTGCTGTCCGTACCGAAGTAGATGATAGGAACGCCGGTCTCGTTTTGCAGCCGGTTGATCAGCCGTTTTGTCGGCTCCAGGGCATAGCGGCGATAGTCCTCGACGCTCAGGCAGCCCACCCAGCTATCGAAAATCTGCAACACGTCCGCCCCTTGTCGCACCTGCTCAGCCGAATATTCCGCCAGCACCTCGACTAACTTGTTGACCAACTCCTCCCATACCTGGGGAGAGTTGTACATCAGCTTCTTCACTTCGACGTAGTGGCGGGAGCCGCCGCCTTCCACCATGTAGCTGGCCAGCGTGAATGGCGCGCCGCAAAACCCGATCACCGGCAGCTTCGAGCCGAAATGCCTTACGACTTTGCCCACCGCTTCTGCCACATATCCCAACTCAGCCGCGCGATCAGTACGCAACACCTTGGCGTCCGCCGCCGTCCTCACTGGCTTCTCGATCACTGGCCCCTCACCAATGGCGAAATGGAACGGCATGCCCATCACTTCCAAGGGCAGCAACAGGTCGGCAAAAATGATCGCAGCGTCGACGCCCAAGTACTCCGCGGCTGTGATCGTCACGTGTGCGGCGACCTCCGGTGTCTTGCAAATCTCGACCAGGGAGTACTTCTTGCGGGCGTCGCGATACTGCTTCATGTAGCGGCCGGCCTGGCGCATGAACCACACCGGAGTGGTGGGAACGGGCAAACTCTTGCACGCCCGCACAAAGAGAGAATCAGGAGCAGACATAAAGATTTACTGTAACATTCCACCTCACGTTACCCGGGGATGCCTTTCACCGGCTCACCCCTTACTCCGCGCCCTTGCTAATTGCCAGCTACTGGCTGCTAGTTGCTTCATTTGTGTCCCCCGTCACTTCCCGCTCCTCGCGGATTCCAATAATCACGGGTTGAATTTCGTCATGTCCCCCTCCGAGACCCGATACGTGAATCCGTGGATCGTGACCGCCGCTGTCATGCTGGCGACGTTCATGGAAATCCTCGAGCCCACGGTAGCCAACGTTTCGGTGCCCCACATGGCGCGCAATCTCGGCGCCACCGTCGAAGAGAGCACGTGGGTCGTGACCTCCTATCTGGTCTCCAACGCCGTCATCCTCCCCATGTGCGGACGGCTGGCCAACCGCATCGGCCGCCGCAACATGCTGCTGGCCTGCGTTACCGGCTTCACATTTACCTCCGTGTTGTGCGGCATGGCTTCGTGCTCTATGGCAGCCTGCTGCTGCCCATATTCCTCGAGGGGCTGCTCGGCTAGCCTGCGCTGCAATCGGGCCTAGCCCTGTTGCCGCGCGGCATCGGCTCGCTCATCCTGATGCCCGTCGCCGGCCAGCTTACCAACCGCTTCGCTCCGCGCAAACCATCGCCATCGGCCTCCGCGTGGAAGCTGGACCATGTTCAGCCTCTCGCACCTCAACCTCAACGCCGCCTACTGGGACATCTTCTGGCCGCAGGTGATCCAGGGTGCGGCCATGGCGTTCCTGTTCATCCCGCTGATGGCCGCCAGCATGTCTGGCCTGCCGCGCGAGAAGATGGGCAAACGCCACCAGCATCTACAACCTGATGCGCAATATCGGCGGCAGCTTCGGCATCGCCACCATGACCACGTTCCTTGCCGGTCGCGGCCGAGTGCACCAGAACCAGATGATCGGGCACCTCACGCCCTTCAATCTCACCGCTGGCAACATGATGTACGGGATGCGCGCCTGGTTCATGACGCACGGCTCCAATTCGGTCGACGCAATGAAGAAATCCATGGGTGCCATGTAGGCCATGATTCAGCAGCAAGCCGCGCTGCCGTCGTTCGTCGAAGCCTGGCTCATGGGCCTGATCTTCCTCGGGATGTTGCCGCTGCTCCTCTTCCTGCGCAAGACACGCGACCTGCGTCCGCCCGCGAAGAAGTCGAAAATCCGCAAGCGTGTGGCTCTCGGACAGCAACCGGTTCCCGAGCCCGAAATGGCTGGAGCTTTCCACTAGTCTTGGTGTACCCAGCACTCAGGAGCCCGGCCCGGGCGTAGCGCTCCGCCACGTCAGTCTTAGCCGGGCTGCCACTTTAGTATCAATAAGGTAACTGAGTACCATTCGATCTCTCTGGCAGCAGCACAATTAAGATTCGCAGAAACTCAAGTTTTTCTTGCCACTCGGAACACAACTCGTTACTATGCAGTCACCCTTAAGCCACTTCTACCGAAGGAAACCGATCTGGCATGAATATCGGAGAAACGATCCGCAACTATCGCCTCCAAAAAGGCATGTCCCAGGGCGATATTGAGAAGCGCACCGGGCTGCTGCGATGTTATTTGTCGCGGGTAGAGAACGGACATACGATTCCGTCGCTCGACACGCTGGCTAAAATCGCAACCGCCATGGATGTGCCACTCGCACACTTCTTCACCGAACAAAACGGCGACAACGGCAACAAAGCGACCCCCCAACTGGCGGAGGAAGAAGTCCGCTTTCTAACGCAGATTCGCCGCTACTCATCGAGCCTGAATGACAGCGACCGCAAGCTAGTCATAGCCATGGTCAAGAAGATGGCGACGGCCGTCGCCCGTTAGAGACGACGACAACGAGAGGGCGTGCAAAGGCTTACGTGTGCTTGCCAACACCTTGCCCGACATGCGTACCGTTTCGGCTCGTCAGGACCTACGATTTACCGCTTTCTTGAAATTCATTTATGCCTTTAATCGGGACCGGTAGCGGTGGCCGTCTCTAGCAATGATCCAGTCCGGCCAGATGTGTGGGCTGCCAACGATTCCTACCTTAAGGGGCATTCATGGCAAAAATTCAAAGAGCACTTTTAAGCGTCACTGACAAAACAGGTCTGGTCGATTTTGCGCGCCAGCTCGCTGGTATGGGTGTCGAACTCATCTCCACGGGCGGCACGGCGAAGCTGCTGCGCGAGTCGGGCATCGCCGTGAAGGACATCTCAGAACTGACCGGTTTTCCCGAGATGCTCGATGGACGAGTAAAGACCCTTCATCCTAAGGTGCACGGCGGGCTGCTGCACGTGCGCGACAACCCTGAGCACGTCGCTGCGGTTGAGGAGCATGGCATCCAGCCGATCGACCTGGTCGTGGTGAACCTGTACACCTTCGAGAAAACTGCGTCGAAGCCGGGTGTGGGGTTTCGCGACCTGATTGAAAACATCGATATCGGCGGGCCATCGATGTTGCGCTCAGCAGCGAAGAACTTTCAGGATGTGGCGATCGTCACTTCACCGTCAGACTACCAGGCGATCGCCGCGGAAATGAAGGCTGGCGGCGGATCGTTATCGCTCGCAACCAAATGGCGGCTGGCCCAAAAGGCATTCGCAACGACAGCCGCGTATGACTCGGCGATTGCTTCAACACTCGAGTCAATTGCGCCACCGAGCAATGGCAATTTCAACGTTGGAGCACCGGAAGGATTTCCAGAGACGCTGCGCCTTTCGTTCCGCAAGGCATTGGACTTGCGGTATGGCGAGAATCCGCACCAGAAGGCGGCGCTTTATGGCGACGGCTCGGGGAAGGGCGTAGCGAACGCCAAGCAACTACAGGGTAAAGAACTCAGCTACAACAACATTGTTGATCTCGAGGCCGCGTGGGACCTGGCGCAGGAGTTCGAGGAGCCAGTAGTCGCCATTATCAAGCACACGAATCCCTGCGGTACGGCGGTTGCTCGGACACTGTCAGAGGCCTACCTGCGGGCGCTGGAGTGTGATCCTGTGTCAGCCTTCGGCGGCGTGATTGGCGTGAACCGACCGATTGATGTGGCAACGGCAACGGAGATGGCCAAGTTATTTCTTGAGGTCATTGCCGCTCCGAAGTTCGACGGCGCGGCCCGTGAGATCTTCGCCGCCAAGAAGAACTTGCGCCTAGTGGAAGTCGAATCGCTCGAGCAGAAATGGGTATTGAAGAACATTTCGGGTGGCGTGCTGCTGCAGGACAATGACGTGCGTCCGCTGACTGAAGCAGATCTCAAGATCGTAACCACTCGTAAGCCGACCGAAATGGAAATGCGCGATCTGCTGTTTGCGTGGAAAGTCTGCAAGCACGTGAAGTCGAACGCAATCCTCTATGCGCGCAATGGCCAGACTACTGGAGTCGGCGCAGGACAGATGAGCCGGGTTGACTCGGCGCGAATTGGAGCCATGAAGTCGGTACTCGGCATTACGGGCTCGGTTGCGGCGTCGGATGCGTTCTTTCCATTCCCCGACGGCGTAGAAGTGATTGCAGAAGCGGGAGCGACGGCAATCATTCAGCCAGGAGGTTCAATGCGCGATCAAGAGGTTATCGACACGGCCAACAAGCATGGACTGGCGATGGTGATGACGGGAGTGAGGCACTTCCGGCACTAACTGTTTTGCGTCCGGCTGCCGCAGGAGTTTCGCTTCAAGGGTAAAGAAGTTCGAGTCAAGAGGGTAGGAAACGCGTTAGTTCTTGAACCTATTGCCCCGAGCGTTGAGGAATGGTTTGCTGAGATCGATAGCCATGGGGACACAGGGGTTTTCCCCGCGGGATGGAGAAAGCAATCGATGGCACCGAAACGAGGGATCTTCAAAGGATTTTCCTGCTCGACACCACTACCTGCGTCGCCCTCATCCGCGACCAGCCGCTGCTGGCTCGGGCACGAGCGGAGGAGGCAATTGTCCGCGGTGAGATGCTCCTTGTCTCATCGATCGTCCTGCACGAACTGTGGTATGGCGCGGCGAAAAGTAAGCGAGTCGACGAAAATACCGCCAAGCTCGGCAGCTTTTTGTCGGGCTATGCGGAAACCTGTGCGTTCGATGAGACTGATGCTCGCAGGGCCGGCGAAATTAGGGCCGCACTGGAACAGAAGGGCGAGACTATCGCTGCCTACGACACCCTGATTGCCGGCCAATGCCTGAGTCGCAATTTCACTTTGGTAACCGGAAACGTCTCGGAGTTTCGTCGCGTTAAAGGCTTGCGCTTAGAGGACTGGATGAAGTAGCTGGCTACCGGCGTCTTGTTGTAATCACTCGCGGAATGCCCTGCAAATCAGGAACGACTGTCGGCTCGTCCCAGACTGCGGGATCAAGCAAAGCCAGAACCGGATCACGCATCGAGAAGCCAATTTCCATTGCCAGATAGCCACCACGTTTGAGGGCGGGGTGAGCTTGCTTGATCAATGGGCGGATCACGTCGAGGCCATTGTAGCCCGCAAAGACGGCCATCCTTGGCTCATACTTGAAAACCGAGCGCTGCACCTTGTCGGCTTCATTGAAACCGACATAAGGCGGATTGCTGACGACGAAATCGAAGTCGCACCTCCCTCCCAGTGCCTCCAGTACATTGCTATCGAGGAAGCGAACTCGACTGTCCAATTGCAGGCGGGCGGCGTTGGCGCGCGCGATCTCCAATGCCTCGGCTGAAAGGTCGACGCCATAAATTTCAGCACTCTTCAGTTCGTGCGCGAGCGCCAGGGCGATGCAGCCGGAGCCGGTTCCCACATCGACGATGCGCGGCGCCGGAACTTCGCTAACGAGGTTCAACACTGTCTCCACCAAGTGCTCGGTTTCAGGTCGCGGTATCAGCACCGCCGGGCAGACGAGGAAATCAAGGCCCCAGAATTCCTGATGTCCGGTGATGTACTGCGAAGGAACATCCCCTGCCCGCTGCCTGATGACCTCGTCATATCGGGCCTGTTCTTCGTGGGTAAGTTCGCGCTCGGGATGGGCGTAGAGGTAGGCGCGGTTCACGCCTAGCACGAACAGGAGCAATGTCTCGGCATTCAACCGAGGCGAACCCACATCGGACGACTCCAGTTGCTCTACCGCCGACGTGAGCGCCTGCTTCAATTGCACGGTTCAGGCGACGACCTCTGACTCTTGCTTGAGCTTCTCCGCCTGATAGTGTGTCACCAGGGCGTCGATCAAGGGCTGCAGTCTACCATCCATGAACTCGGGCAGCTGGTGGACGGTGTACCCGATGCGGTGGTCAGTGACGCGGTTCTGCGGGAAGTTATAGGTACGAATCTTCTCGCTGCGGTCGCCCGAACCCACCATCGCTTTGCGCTCTTTGGCAAGGGCCTCCTGTTGCTTCTGCTGTTCCATCTCGTAAAGCCGAGCGCGCAGGACACGCATGCCCTTCTCGCGATTCTTGATTTGCGACTTCTCGTCCTGGCAGCTCACCACCGTGTTGCTCGGCAAGTGCGTGATGCGAACTGCCGAGTAGGTCGTGTTGACCGACTGGCCGCCGGGACCGGATGAGCAGAAGGTGTCGATGCGGATGTCTTTCGGGTCGATCTTGATGTCGACGTCTTCGGCTTCCGGCAAAACTGCGACCGTAACCGCCGACGTGTGCACGCGGCCTTGGGTCTCGGTTTCGGGCACACGCTGTACCCGGTGCACGCCGCTCTCGTACTTCATGCGCGAGTACACACCATGTCCCTCAATCAGCGCGATGACTTCCTTCAAGCCGCCGACGCCCGACTCGGAGGTCGAGAGCACTTCTACTTTCCAGTGGTTGGTCTCGGCGTAACGGTTGTACATGCGGAACATCTCCGCGGCGAAAAGGGTTGCCTCATCACCACCGGTGCCTGCGCGGATTTCTAGGATGACGTTCTTCTCGTCGTTGGGGTCCTTGGGGAGCAGCAGAATCTTCAGCTCTTCTTCGACTTCCTGCAGCCGCTGGTCGAGGTGTGTCAACTCTTCCTGCGCGTACGCAAGCATTTCTGGATCGGTTTCGCCTTCCAGCAGGGCTTTGCTCTCGACAATGCCGCGAGTGAGGTCTTTGTACTCGCGGTATTTCTCGACGACGGGAAAGAATTCGCTGTGCGCCTTGGCGGTCTTCTGGTAACGCGCTGAGTCGGAGACGATCTCCGGCGACGCCAGAGCCTGATTCAGCTCTTCATACTTGGCTTCGATTTGTTCTAAACGTTCAAACATGGTGTCCTGCAATCTCGAATACTCAACTTCCGATCATCAACAATGACGAGCTTCAGCTCAGTCTCCCGCGCTTCGCTTTCACCATTCGCGTACTATTTGCCGCGCGATAGGGCGCGAGTAAAGCCCTCACTACAAGAAAGCCCCCAGTAGCGACTATCGCCGTGTGTACGAATCTGCCAGATATCGAGTGTTCACATATGCCATCACACCGTGGCGCATTAACTGCAGGCCTCGGGCGATACTCAAGAGGCCAAAACATAGCCGTCCAATACGCACGCAAATCTGCATGTGCATTCATTCTCGACGGTGACAGGCGGCCGAGGAAAGTAAGTTCTTCGCGGCGGGCGCCGCTAGGCAATCACCAGTTCGCCGCCACGAACCTTCTCGAGCTCCATGGCTTCGTTCAATGCGGAGATAGCGCATTCGACCTGATCATCGCTCGGAGGCTTTGTCGTGATCCGCTGGAGCCAGAGTCCTGGCTTAGTCAGAAGAGCAAACAGCGACTTGCCGTGCTTGGCGGCAAAACGAATCATCTCGTACGAAAGGCCCGCGATCACCGGCAGTAAGGCAATGCGCAGCAGGAAGCGTGTAACGAACGTGTGCGCAGGGAACAGGATGTAGATCAAGATCGAGATGATCATTACCGTCATCAGGAAGCTGGTTCCACAGCGCGGGTGAAACGTCGAGTAAGCCTGCACATGCTTCGGCTCGAGGGGATCGTGCGACTCGAAAGCGAAAACCGTTTTGTGCTCGGCTCCGTGATACTGGTAAACGCGGCGAATGTCGGGCATCAGCGAGACGCCCCAGATAAAGAGCAGGAAGAGCGCAATGCGGATGACGCCGTCGACTACGTTGAACAAGACCTGGCTGCCCAACGCCGGATAAACGTTCTTGAGTTTGGTGGCCGCGACCAGCGGAACAAACTTGTACAGAAAGATAAAAAATCCGACCGAGAGAACGATATTGACCGCGGCTACCCAGCCACTGATTTCGGTCTTCTTGGTCGCTGCCCGCTGATCGGCAGGAATCGCGTCGAGCGCCACATCGGCCGAATAGCGGAGAGCACGGAAGCCCAGCACCATCGCCTGGCCAAGCGTGATGACTCCACGCACGACAGGCCAACCCATCCACTTGTGCTTTTCCGAGAGCCGGTCGAGCGGCTCGGAATGGGTCGAAATCGTGCCGTCGGGCCTGCGGACGGAGATTCCCCAGGCGTGCGGCGAGCGCATCATGACGCCTTCGAGCACGGCCTGACCTCCGACCAACGTCTCCTCGCCGCTTTCGAGAGCGGGCAGCAGTTGGACGGCGACAAGAAAGCGTAGATGGCGCAACAATGACGGCATGTTATTTAGATGTCCCAGGGCGGGATACGGCGCACGGATGAGCTTCCTATAGGGTATGAAGGTTCCACTTGGGTGTCAATGGACGAGGCCGGTTTCACGCTTGACGTGTCGCCGTGCCTTGACGAGTGCTCGTATGCGTTCAATGTTAACCATAAGGTAATTCTTGTCGCGGGACGACGAACCGTACGCTTTGCCATACATTGGCACAAAAATCGGTTGCACGACTATTTAGAATCAATGGGTTGGCCAGAAATCGCGCGCAACTGGTTGGAAAGATTATAGGTTGTACGCATGTAATTTTCACCGTTAGACTTACACTGCATTTTTCACTATCCGTACACCTTATCGCTAACGTGAGCGCGACACCGAACCCGGCACAATTCAAAAAAGAGTTAACCCCCGGATTTCTCCGGAGACATATTGTCAAAGAGCCTTTGCAACGTCGGTCCCGCTTAGTGCGACGCGGAAGGCCGGGCACACTTACACCCGTACCTCACGTCGTCTTGTGTACAGGATGGAGGACCGATGAAAGGACGTAGCTCACATAGGGTCGTGATAGGAGAAGTATCCAGATATCACTTTCGGAGCCGCAGCGCGAGTGAAAGAGGTTGCGGATAAGTTGGAAAAGAAGAATTGTGCCGCGCAGCTGAAGCTGCGCCCTTGCGATGGACAAACTGGGCAAAACCTGCGAGCGGATCGCCGCGACGACGAAGAAGACCGAGAAGATCTCTTTGCTGGCGGAGTACTTTCGCGCGCGTTCGATGGAGGATGCGGCGGTCTCTGCGGTCTTCCTGTCAGGGCGGGCCTTTCCCGCTCATGAGGAACGCACACTCCAGGTCGGAGGCGCCTTGCTGTGGAGCTCACTGGAGGGACTCACGCAGGTAAGTGAGGCCCAGATGCGAGCGGCTTACCGGAAACATGGGGACTTAGGATCGGCCGCATTTGAGCTGCTTTCGACGCGTAATAAGCCCGCAAAGGCGGGCAGCGCGACACTCTCCGAGGTGCAGCGGGCATTCGATGAGATTGCTGCGACGCGAACTGCGACTGCCAAGGGAGCGATCCTGCAATCGGTGCTCGAGGGCTCTTCACCGCTGGCAGTGAAATACATCCTCAAGATCATTACCGGCGAGTTACGCATCGGGCTGAAAGAAAGTCTGGTGGAAGCGGCCATCGCCAAAGCGTATGACGAACCGTTTGCGCAAGTACAGCGCGCCAACATGCTGCTTGGTGACATTGGAGCCACGTTGCGGCTCGCTGCCGAGCATCGGCTGGATGCCGTACGCATGCGGTTGTTTCATCCCATCGGTTTCATGCTGGCGAGCCCGGCGACGGATGCGGCTGAGGCCTTCGAGTACTTCGAGCACGCGCAGGTTGAGGATAAGTACGACGGAATCCGGGCGCAGGCCCATATCGGCAATGGTCGCGTGCGACTGTTCTCGCGCACCTTGGACGACGTATCAGAGTCTTTTCCCGAAGTCGCTGCGACGTTGGCGGGCGTTGCCGGCGAGGTAATCCTCGACGGCGAGATCCTCGCCTGGCAGCATGACGAGAATGGTGGTTACGCCGTGCCGTTCTCGTCGTTGCAGCAGCGATTGGGGCGCAAGCAAGTTAGCGAGCAGATGATTGCGGCCGTGCCTGTGGCCTACGTTGTGTTTGACGTGATTTACGGCGGTGGGGAAGTCATGCTGGACCGTCCGCTGTCAGAACGCAACGCCATTCTAGATCGGGTGTTTCCTGTCAGCGGGCGGATTGCACCTGCGCTTATCCAAAAGCAACAAGCAAAACTGTTGTTTGATGAAGAAGAGCCGGTCTCGGGCTGGGTGTTGCGCGCTCCCGCACGCCGGGTGGACTCAGCCGATCAGCTCGAGTCGTACTTCGAGGAAGCTATGGCCCGTGGCAACGAGGGCCTGATGATCAAGGACCTGCAATCACCCTACACGCCGGGCAAGCGCGGTCGCTGGTGGTTGAAGCTCAAGCGCGAGCTGGCCACGCTCGATGTCGTGGTCACCGCCGTCGAATACGGACATGGCAAACGGATCGGCGTGCTCAGCGATTACACCTTCGCGGTGCGCAAGGGCGAAGAACTAGTCAACATCGGGAAGGCGTATTCTGGGCTGACCGACGTGGAGATTGCCGAGATGACAGGGTGGTTCCTGGCGCACACGACGGCCGATCTCGGGTTCTTGCGGGAAGTTGAGCCGCAGATCGTGCTGGAAGTGGCATTCAACGCGATCATGCGCTCCGACAGGCACGACAGCGGCTACGCGTTACGCTTTCCGCGAATTGTACGGATCAGGCGTGACAAGTTGCCTGCGGAGATCAATACGGTGGAGCATGTGGAAATGATTTTTCGAAGGCAGCCTGGGCGAGGAGAGCGATAACGACTGACGAAGCTTCTGCTGAAAAGGCAGAAAGGTTTGAAACGCGAAGCGCCAACTGTCTCTGCAATGCGACAAATGTCTGGGACGAAAAAACAAACCGCATACGAGGTCGCTACACGCTAATGCTGATGCGTGTGCTCGTGACCGGGGCTGGCGGGGATGACGCAGCCGTGGGCCACTTCGCAGACAGCGTATTCGAACTGGATCGTGGTGTGATGGATCTGGAAACGCGAACCCAATTCGTCGCGAATCTGGCGAAGCAGGTTTTCGCTCTCCGACGCGCGCATGTCGGCAATGCTGACATGGCACGACAGCGAATGGGTATCGCTGCCGATGCTCCACACGTGCAGGTCGTGAACGTCGTTCACTCCCGGAATGGCACGAATCGATGACTCGATGCGATCGAGCTTCATGCCGCTGGGAATTCCCTCGAGCAAGATGTTCAGGCTCTCGCGAATGATTCCGATTGACGACCACAAGATCATCACGCCGATGCCCACCGAGAGCGCCGGGTCGATCCAGCGCTGACCGGTAAGGGCGATGGCGATGCCACCGGCAATGACGGCCGCAGTCGAAAGGGTATCTCCGATCTCGTGAATGATGGCGCTGCGCAGGTTGATGTCGCGGCGGCCGCGCATGAGGAGCAACGCGATGCCGCCGTTCATGACGACCCCGGCAGCAGCCACCCAAATCATGAGCCCGGGGTGAACCTCTACGGGATTCAGCAGCCGGTGGAAGGCCTCATACCAGATGTAGAACGAAATGAGAACCAGGGTGAGTCCGTTAACAAACGCCGCCAGGACTCCCGCGCGGCTGTAGCCAAACGTTTTGCGCGCGTTGGGGCTACGTCCGGAGAGATAAACCGCGCCCCAAGACAGCAGCAGAGCGAAGAAATCAGACAGGTTGTGTCCGGCTTCCGAGAGCAGGGCGAGACTGTGGGCGCGGATTCCTGCTATCACTAGCAGGACGATGTAGCCGAGCGTAATGACCAACGAGATCCGCAGAACACGGGAGGTCGCCGAGTCGTTCGACCCGCTGGCGTGGACGTGCATGTCATCAGTCTAAGGTGGCACGCGTACTCCGCACAACCGGCGACGCGTGAGGGAAAGGGCGAATTCACCACAGAGGCACGGAGAACACGGAGTCGATTTCGTCTTGTCACTTTGCATAGCTCAGTGTCCCCGGGTGAAAGAATCCCTTGCAGTGCTGAGATGCAGGTCTCTGGGCTTGGCCGAGTGATGTTACAATCCTGCCCGTCCTCAAGTAGTTAGGTTTACGTTTGCAACACCCGGCCCGAAACGGCGAAAGCCGAATCCTGCCGAAGCTTGAGGGAGGGAACTATGAGCCAGGCCGCGAGCGCGATTCCTGTCGACGAACAACCCCTCACCGAAACGGAGCGCGTCGTTGATACTTTTATCGCTCCGACGAAGACCTTCACCGATATCCGGCGCAATGCGAGATGGATTGTGCCGTGGATCCTGATGTCGATCGTTGGCCTGGCGCTGGTGTTCGTGGTTGACAAGAAACTGACGATGGAAACCGCTTATGAGAACCAGTTGCGGCTCAGTCCGAAGCAAATGGACAAGATTGATTCGTTGCCGGCGGACCAGAAGGCGAAGGCGATGCAGTTGGGCGCAAACATCACGCGTTACTTTGGCTATGGTTCGCCGATCCTGACACTGGTATTTGTGGGAATCATCGCTGGTGTACTGATGGCCACGTTCAACTTTGGCTTCGGCGCCGAAGTGAGCTTTATGCAGGCCACGGCGATCAGCATGTATGCCTTTTTGCCGACGATCATCCGGGCGTTAATCGCGATGACGCTTGTCGGAGTTGGGGCGGCGGAGGGATTCACCTTCCAGAACCAGGTGGCCAGCAACCTCGGCGGGCTGGTCGACCCCACCAGCTCTCATTTCCTGTACTCGGTGCTGAGCGCCATCGATATCTTCAACATCTGGGTGCTGATTCTGACCGGAATCGGCTACTCGTGCGTGACCCGGGTCAAGCGCGGCACCTGTATGGCGGTAGTGTTCGGCTGGTGGGTGGTCGTCACGTTGGTGGGAGCCGGCATAGGAGCGCTGTTCGCCTAACCTACCCATTGCAGGCCAGCTCTAGGCTAACCCTGCCCGATTACGCCATGCCGCCCAAAAAGCAACCACAGCACGCTAGAGCGCTAGCAAAACGGGGTTATACTTGGGCTGCAGTCGGGCTACGGTAGTTCTGCCACTGGCTGGCAGGTCGGGGCATTTTCATATTCTTAAAGCTGCCCCGTTTATTGTAAGAAGAGGCCCCAATGCGTCTGCGGAACGAGAGTGAGGCGCCGGCCTAATCTGGATTTTGCGATTTTTCGGCGCACTTCGTAACTCGTGAGTAGATGCCAGGGCCGGCCCCGGGAGGTGAGTCTTGGACCTGGTGATCTTTCGCATTTTATTCGTTTTCATTACTGCACTTTCGAG
>Ga0306926_10002007_pt1 | contig 20523 bp, 18 predicted proteins | sample flu12Cox44000178_FD_203759 | JGI IMG/M metagenome (GOLD analysis project Ga0306926, IMG submission 203759) | Lab enrichment of tropical soil microbial communities from Luquillo Experimental Forest, Puerto Rico - flux8day.12C.oxic.44.000.178 (v2)... | ecosystem: Environmental > Terrestrial >...
CCCGCCAAAATACCGGTATTGAACGGCGCACCGATCACCACCGAGATCCCCATCCGGAGGCATTTCGGAAGCAGCTTCTCGATCGCCGTCTGTTCCAGTAACGTATACCGCCCGGCGAGGAGAAAAACGTCCCACGCTCCCCAATCCAAGGCTTCGTCAAGTACCTCCCATTCGTTGACACCGATCCCGATTGCGCTCACCGTCCCGGAAGAACGTAGTTCCTCGAGCGCGCGATAACCGTTTTTGCGGAATGTGCGCCTGATCTCGGGATAAGCGTCCCGATGCTCTCTGGCGCCGACGTCATGCACATACAGGATATCGATCCGCGCCAGTCCCAGGCGCTGCAGGTCGTCCTCGAAGGACCTCATGATGCCGCTGTAGGAATAATCATAGACGGGGTCGAACGGCATCGGATGTCGCAATGTGGCGGAGGCCGCGACACCTGTTTGCGGGCGCAGCAGCCGCCCGACCTTGGTCGCCAATACCCATTCATGGCGCGGCAATTCGCGCAAGGTATCGCCGAGAATGCGGCTTGCCCGTCCGAAACCGTAAAACGGTGCACAATCGAAATAGCACACCCCGGAAGACCAGGCGGCTCGAACCACGGCCTCGCCCTCCTGGCGGGTCACCGGGATCCGATGACCGCCGAGCGTCCCGGTGCCGAGGCCGAGGACCGTGACTCTGAGGGACGTACGCCCCAGCGGGCGTGTCTCGAAGCCCGTCATCCCGCCCTTTCCATCACCTACCTTTAGTTTTGAAGGTATACAACGCTGCGGCGCAAGCGTCCGCAATCGTCACACCCAGAGCGGGAGCGCCAATGATTCTGGTTTTTGGGTCGATTAACGTCGATCTGGTCGCTCCTATCCCTCATTTGCCACAACCCGGAGAGACTGTTCTCGGCGGCGATTATGCCCTGCTGCCGGGAGGTAAAGGCGCCAATCAGGCATTGGCGGCGCGCCGAGCCGGATCCGAGGTCGTGCTCGCCGGCGCCATCGGCCGGGATGCGTTTGCCTCGATCGCTCTCAGTCTGCTGCGCCGCGATGGCGTCGACACGAAGCTTGTTCGAGAACTCGATCGGCCCACAGGCTGCGCCGCGATCATGGTTTCTGCGGCGGGTGAGAACGCAATCGCGGTTTCGCCGGGTGTTAATTCCGAGATTCGGTCGGATTGGGTTCCCGACGAACTGCTAGATCTTCGTACGATCGTCGTCGCCCAGATGGAAGTCCCGTTCGGCGAAACCGCCTCGTTGATTCGCCGCGCATGCATGCGCGGCGCGCGATGTCTGCTCAACCTCGCGCCGGCGCTCTCGCTCGATCTCGGGCTTTTGCCGGAGATCGATTTGCTGGTCGCGAACGAACGCGAAGCGGTGACGTTGGGCCGCGATCCAGCAGGATTCGCGCGGCGGCTGCGGCGTGGCCTCGTCGTGACGCGCGGCGCGGCGGGGGCCCTCGTTCTTCTTTCTGATGGAAGCCGCCTGGAAGTGCCGGCTTTGGCTGTGGACCCGGTCGACACCACAGGTGCAGGCGACACATTTGTTGGCGTCCTCGCCGCGGCGCTCAATTTGGGCTCAAGCTTCGAGCAGGCGCTGTTGCGGGCCAGCGCCGCAGCGGGTCTTGCGTGCCTGGCATACGGCGCGCAAACCGCGATGCCGGATGCAGCGGCAATCGACGCGGCGCTGGTGCGGCTGCCAGTCGTCGCTCATCAGCTCAGCAAAATGACCTAAGAACTACGGCTTATCCTTGTCCGGACTCGCGATGCAATGCTCACGAAATTCAGCGAAGATGTCGAGATAGAGCTGGCGCTTGAACGCAACGATCATTTCGGGCACTCGCCGCGGCGGCACCCATTGCCAGCAATCGAATTCCGGATGCGCAGTCGCGAGGTTGATATCGCTGTCGCTGCCGGTGAAGCGCATCGCGAACCATTTTTGCTTCTGGCCACGATAACGCCCGCCCCAGACGGTACCGCCGAGTTCGGAAGGAAGGTCGTATAGCAGCCACGTTCGGCTTTCGCGGAGGATCTCGGCCTTGTCGGTGCCGATCTCTTCCTTTAGCTCACGTAGTGCCGCCTCGCGCGGGGTTTCTCCCGGATCGATGCCGCCTTGCGGCATCTGCCATGCCGGGACCGAGGGTATGTCGATACGCCGACCGACGAACACCTCGCCGTGCCGGTTCAGCAACACTATGCCGACAGAGCGACGATATTCAGGCATATCGCGCGCCCGATTGTGCCGTTGCGTCGCGTCGAAACCAACACCGGCTCAGTTGACGACGCGTCCATTGAACAACGCAATGCCGCGCAGCATGTCGACCACTCGAGCTAGCTGGTAGTCGGCCGGCGTACCCATGATGGTGGGATCAACAGAGGTTAGCTCCGGCGGCTCGCCAGTATCTTCCTTCTTCAGGTCTGTCGCTGTAGCAATCTTGTCGCCCTTGTCCGATGGCTTTTCGATCTTTGCAGCCTCGACAACGATGTCGGGATCTATCCCCCTTGCCTGTATTGAACGCCCCGAGGGTGTGTAGTAGCGCGCAGTCGTGAGCCGCATTGCTCCGTGACCCGCAAGCGGTATGATGGTTTGCACCGATCCTTTGCCGAACGATTTCGTGCCGAGCAGGATCGCCCGATGGTGATCTTGCAACGCGCCTGCGACGATCTCACTGGCAGAGGCAGAGCCGCCATTGATCAGGACCGCCATTGGCAGCCCGGCGGCGATGTCGCCGGGGCGCGCATTGTAACGCTGTGCATCCTCGGTGCGCCGGCCGCGGGTCGATACGATCTCGCCCTTGTCGAGAAACGCGTCCGCAACTGCGACCGCCTGATCGAGCAGACCTCCTGGATTGTTGCGCAGATCGAGGACCACGCCGACTAGCTTGTTGCCGGCCTGCTGCTTGAGGTTCTTCATTGCATTGTTGAGGCCGACATCAGTCTGCTCGTTAAACGTCGTGATCCGGATATAACCGATGTTGTCCCCCTCGAGATGAGAACGGACCGACTGAATCCTGATCGTCGCGCGCGTCAACTTGACGTCGAAGGGTTCCTTTCCCTCTCGCCGGATCGTCAGCTTGATTTCACTGTTGACCGGACCGCGCATCTTCTCGACCGCTTCCGGAAGGCTCATCCCCTGGACCGCGTCGCCGTCGAGATGAGTAATGAGGTCACCGGGCTTCAAGCCGGCGCGGGCAGCAGGAGTGTCATCGATCGGCGAGACCACCTTGACGAGCCCGTTCTCCATCGACACTTCGATACCAAGCCCTCCGAACTCGCCGCGGGTCTGGACTTTCATGTCGTTGAAGTTCTTCGTGTTCAGATAATTCGAGTGGGGATCGAGAGAGGTCAGCATGCCGTTGATCGCCGACTCGACCAATGTGTCGTCGGCGACCTCATCGACGTATTCGGAGCGCACTTTTTCGAACACTTCGCCGAATAGGTTGAGTTGTTTGTATGTTTCTGCAGAGTTCGCCGTGGCGGGCGGCGCGGCCCCCACGTCCTGGCGCAGCGAAAATACAAAAACCGTGGCTGCGGCCACGGCGACGAGGCCCGAACGCTTCATCCAATCACCCTATCGCCTGGGATCTGACCGGCTCGATTTGCGGATCGCTCATGATACCCGGCGGCGCGCTTATTAATCAACCGAGCAATCAGCGACGAAATCGCCTCTCGTCAACCCGCCGTCTGGTGTCGGGTGTGAGCCGATACAATCAGCGAGTGACCCGTCATCGTAGCCGGCTTCGGCAAGCCGAGAATGTCGAGTAAAGTCGGCGCGACGTCGGACAAGCGCCCATCGTGGAGGAGCCGAACATCTCTTGGCGGGTTCACGATGATGAACGGCACCGGGTTGAGAGTGTGCGCGGTATGGGGCTCTCCCGTTTGCGGGTCGCGCATCATCTCAGCATTACCATGATCGGCGGTTATGACGAGGGTCCCGCCCGCGTCTTCGACTGCCGCGGAGAGGCGGCCGAGGCACGTGTCAACCGCCTCGACCGCCTCGATCGCAGCGCCGAGCGAGCCGGTATGCCCAACCATATCGGTGTTCGCATAGTTAACGACGATCACGTCGAAACCGCCGGATCGAATCGCCGCGACAAGCTTGGCGGTCACCTCGAGTGCCGACATCTCGGGCTGCTGGTCGTAGGTCGGGACCTTCGGCGATGGCACCAGTATCCGCTCCTCGCCAGAGAAGACGGTTTCGCGCCCGCCGTTGAAAAAGAAGGTGACGTGTGCGTACTTCTCGGTCTCGGCGATGCGAAGCTGGGTGAGCCCGGCGCGCGATACCATCTCCCCGAACGTGTCCTCGAGGTCCTCGGGCGGGAACAGGGTGACGAGACGGCCGTTGAGTTCCGTGGAATACTCGACGAGGCCCAGCGCCGCGGCAAAGGCGATCAGCTTGGGTCGAGAAAAGCCGGCAAAATCCGGGTCGAGCAGCGCGGCAGCAATTTCGCGCACCCGATCGGCGCGAAAGTTCGCAATAAACAGACCGTCGCCGTCGCGCATGCCTCTATACCCGGCGATTGCCGTCGGTTCGACGAATTCGTCGGTTTCGCCTCGGGCGTAGGCCGCTTTGACGGCCTCGATGGGGATTTCCGCGTTGCGGCCAATACCGTGAACAATCGCCTGGTGGGCCCTTTCTAGCCTCGCCCAGCGCTGGTCGCGATCCATCGAATAATAGCGACCGCAGATGGTGGCGATGCCCGTATCTTTGAGTCCCGAAACATCCTCTGTGAATTCTGTAAGATAACCGATAGCCGACTTAGGCGGCGTATCTCGCCCATCGAGGAATGCGTGAACCGCAACTGGGACTCCGGATTCGGCGAGGATTCGGACGAATGCAGCAATCTGCTTTTGGTGCGAGTGAACCCCGCCGGGCGACATCAACCCGAGAAGGTGGGCCGTCCCGCCGGTGTCCCTCAGTCGGTCGATGAAGTTGCGAAGCGCCGGCATCGTTCCCAGCCTGCGCTCGGCGATAGCCGCATCGATGCGCGGCAGATCCTGATAGACGATCCTCCCGGCGCCGATATTTGTGTGGCCGACCTCGGAATTTCCCATCTGCCCGTCCGGAAGCCCAACAAATTGCTCGCTCGCTTGCAGATGCGTATGTGGCCAACGCGTCATGAGGCGGCGCCAGTTGGGCGTCCGCGCCCTCGCGATCGCGTTGTCGTCACCTTCCGCCCGCTCACCCCAGCCGTCGAGGATGCACAGCACCAGCGGGCGCGAACGGGAGTTCATGTTGGGAGCCTTTGGGCAGATGCTTGGCCAACCTGTATACGCCAAATTGAACTCTAGGCGTTAGCGTCCCGAACCGTTGGCTGTTACCCGCAGTCCACAGGCCGAGCGCCGCCCGGCCTAGACCCGAACTACAGAGGAACCGCGTCACTTTCGGGTAGCGCCCCGCCCCACATCTTTTCAAGATTGTAGTAGGCGCGGATTTCTGGCCGGAACAGATGCACAATCACATCACCCGCGTCGATCAGCACCCAATCGCCCTGGGCTTTGCCCTCGGTCGAGATCCGGATGCGACCGGAAAGCACATCTTCTAGACGCTCGGTGAGCGCGAGGACCTGACGCGTCGAGCGGCCGCTTGCGATCACCATGTAGTCGGCGAATGTCGTCTTCCCGGCGAGGTCGATCGTGACGACGTCCTCGGCCCTGCCGTCTTCGAGGGTCCCACGAACGAGTTCGAGGATTTCCGCTGCCGCGCTGTCAAGCCTCGTCGCCCTAGGGCGGGGTCTGAGAGTAGCAATCGTCAACAATTCGGGTCTTTCCTCCGTTGAGGTTTGAGCTGGGGTGTTTTGTTGCTCGGATCTGATCCGGGTCGCCGAGCGCGAATCGAGCGGAGTGTGGTAGAATACCCAGGCCGGCGGCTTCATTCCAGCCAGGCGCCGCCCTGCGGCAACGGGGATACGCTGTCGCGCAAACCGCTTCGCGGCGGTGCCGGCGAGCGCCCTTGGAGCGCAAGAAGGACGGTCGAAGACGGCAACCGCCACCATCCGAAAGATTTCGGGCCATCTCTCCCAGCGGGGAATTTGGACGAGATTGTCGCTGCCCATCAACCACACGAAACGCAGGCGCGGAAAGCGTCGCCGGAGCGCCTTCAGAGTGTCGACGGTGTAGCCGGAGCTTCGCAGCCGCTCCTCCAGATCGCTGACGCGCAGGCGCGGGTGTGCTGCGGCGATGCCGCACGCCTGTTCCAGGCGCACGGCGAACGGCGCCATGCCCTTAACGGGCTTCAGCGGATTTTGCGGCGACACCAGCCACCAGACCTCGTCGAGATCCAGGTGTTTGAGCGCCAAGAGGCTGACATGCACATGCCCGCCATGGGCGGGATTGAAGGAGCCGCCCAGCAGCCCGATGCGGCGACGCCGGCCGACGCGCTCCGTGCAAACACTCAGGGGCGCACCTGCCCCGTCCCCCGCACGAGATATTTGTACGTCGTCAGCTGCTCGGTCCCGACTGGGCCTCGCGGCGGGAGCCTTTGCGTCGAAATACCGATTTCCGCGCCCATGCCGAACTCGCCGCCATCCGCGAACTGGGTGGAGGCATTGACCAGCACGATGGCGCTGTCGACCGCGCGCAGGAACCGCTCGGCGGCGGTCTCGTCCTCGGTGACGATCGCGTCGGTGTGGTGCGAGCCGTAGCGCTCGATATGTTCGATCGCTTCGTCGATGCCGCCGACGACGTGCACCGCGAGGATGGCGTCGAGGTATTCGGTGCGCCAATCCTGTTCGGTCGCCGGCACTGCGGCGGGATCGATCGCCAGGACCTCGGGGTCGCCGCGCAACTCGCAGCCGGCAGAGCGCAGATCGGCGAGGATCGGCGGCAGCACCGTCTTCGCGGCGGCGCGGTCGACCAGCAATGTTTCCGTTGCCCCGCAGATCGAGACGCGCCGCATCTTGGCGTTGAGGGCGATCGCGCGCGCCTTCGCCGGGTCGGCGGCGCGGTGAATATAAGTGTGGCAGAGGCCCTCGAGATGTGCGATGACCGGGATGCGGCTCTCACGGTGCACGCGCTCGATCAACGAGGCGCCGCCGCGCGGCACAATGATGTCGATGACGCCGCTCATCCGCAGCATCATGCCGACCGCCGCGCGGTCGCGGGTCGGCACCAGCTGAATGGCGGCTTCCGGCAAACCGGCGCCGCGCAGTCCCTCGGCGAGGGCGGCGACGAGGGCGCGCGAGGAGTGATAGCTCTCCGAACCGCCGCGCAAGATCGCGGCATTGCCGGATTTGAGCGCAAGCCCGCCAGCGTCAACGGTCACGTTCGGCCGGCTTTCGTAAATGATGCCGATGACACCGAGCGGGACTGACACCCGTTCAATGACGAGGCCGTTCGGCCGGGTCCGGCGGTCGAGTACACGGCCAACCGGTTCGGGCAGCGCGGCTACGGTTTTGAGCCCCTCAGCTATTGCTTCCACTCGTTTGGGGTCGAGGGCGAGCCGGTCGCGCAGGGCCGGCGTGAGGCCGTGTTCCTCGGCCTCGGCCAAATCGCGGCCATTGGCTTCGAGAATTTCGGCGACCCTGGTGCGGACTGCCGCGGCGGCCTTGTGCAGCGCTGCGGTTTTTGCCGCGGCGTTCGCAAGTGCAAGCGCCGCGGAGGCTTCGCGGGCGCGGCGGCCGATTTCGGCCATGACGGCCTGCAGATCGGCTTCTGAGGTTGCGGTTCGCTCGCGGAGCAGTGTTTCGGTTGGCATCAGGTTTCGGTCACCACCAGATCGTCGCGATGAATGATCTCATCACGGCCACGGTACCCGAGGATCTCGGCAATTTCACCACTCTTGTGGCCGGCGATGCGGCATATATCGGCGCTCGAATAGGCCGACAATCCACGGCCGACCTCGGCGCCGGACCGCTTTCGGATGATCACAGCGTCGCCGCGTTCGAAAATACCCTCGACCGCGACCAGCCCGGCGGGCAATAGGCTCGTGCCGCGGCGGAGCGCCCTGGCCGCGCCATCATCGACGATGACCGCGCCCGATGGATTAACCGCTCCGGCGATCCACGCCTTGCGCGCGGACCGCGGCTCCCCGCGGGGCAGGAATAATGTAGCGCTGCCGCCCGCCTCGATGGCCGCGAGGGGGCCCGCTACCGAATCCCCGACCTTTCCCCTCGCGATCAACATGCGGCAACCTGCATTCATCGAAATGCGAGCGGCGGCCAGCTTAGTCACCATCCCGCCCGAGCTGTATCCGGCGGCCGCTTCGCCCGCCATCGCCTCGATCTCAGGCCCGATCTCAGAGACCAAGGGAATGTGCCGTGCCGCCGGATCCTTACGCGGATCGGAGGTATAAAGGCCGTCGATGTCGGACAGCAACACCAGCATGTCGGCGCTCGTCATCTGCGCCACTCGGGCGGCGAGCCGGTCGTTGTCGCCAAATTGGATCTCGGCGGTGGCGATCGTATCGTTTTCGTTGACCACCGGCACCGCACCGAGGGTCAGGAGCTGGGCAAAGGTGGCGCGTGCATTCAGGTGCCGGCGCCGCTCCTCCGTGTCGTCTAGGGTTAGCAAGATCTGCGCGACGGTAATCCTGTGGCGGGCGAGCGCCTCCTGATACGCGTGCGCCAGCCGGATCTGCCCGGTCGCCGCGGCGGCCTGCTTTTCCTCGAGCCTCAGCCGCCGGCCGGCGAGCCCAAGCTGGCGGCATCCAACGGCGATTGCACCGGACGATACGAGGATCAGTTCCTGGTCACGCGTGCGGCAGCGAGCGACATCCTCCGCCAGGCCATCGAGCCACGTGCGACGGACTTCGCCATTTTCCGTTGCCAGCAGTGCCGAGCCGATTTTCACCACCAGCCGCCGCGCCATTACAAGCGCTTCGGCGGCGCTGGGCGAGCCTGAAAGGGCCTTTGTCATAGGGTCGAGGCAAGGGGTTCGGTCGTCGGCGCCTCGCTGTCTTTTCGCGGCGTCTCTACACGACCGCGTCCGGTAGAGAGCGCGGCGAGCATCGCGTCCAAAACATCCGGGACGCCGGCGCCAGTCGCACCCGACAGCGGCAAGACCGGGATCCCGGGACCGGCGACGCGGCGCAACTCGCGCCATTTCGCGTTCACTGCCTTGGGTTCTATCGCATCGATCTTGTTGAGACCGAGAATTTCCCACCTTTCGGAGAGGCTGTGACCATAGAGGGCGAGTTCCTCGCGAATAGTGCGATACGCTCCGGCGACATCCTCGAGGGTGCCGTCAACGAGGTGGAGGATGACCGCACAGCGCTCGACATGGCCGAGAAAACGAGTGCCGACTCCGGCCCCTCCGCTCGCTCCCTTGATCAGCCCAGGAAGATCGGCAAGAACGAACTCCTCGCCGTCATGCACCCGAACGACCCCCAACTGCGGCTTCAGGGTCGTGAACGGGTAGTCGGCAATCTTGGGCCGGGCGTGGGTGACCGCGGCGAGGAAAGTCGATTTGCCGGCATTGGGTAACCCTACAAGCCCGGCATCGGCAATGAGCTTCAAGCGCAGCCAGACCCAGGCCTCGCGGCCCGGCCAACCGGAATCGGCACGGCGCGGCGCTCGATTGGTCGAGCTCTTGTAATGTGTATTCCCGAAGCCTCCGTCGCCGCCCCTTAGGAAGACGAGCCTTTCGCCCGGACGGGTGAGGTCCGACAGCACCTTCAGATTGTCTTCATCCATGATCTGGGTGCCGACAGGAACGGACAAGAAGAGATCCTCACCGCCCGCGCCAGTGCGCTCGCGCCCCGCTCCCGGCCGGCCATCTTGGGCCCGAAAATGCTGCCGGTATCGGTAGTCGATCAATGTATTAAGATTCTCCGCCGCGACAAACACGATGTCGCCGCCTTTGCCGCCGTCGCCGCCGTTTGGACCGCCAAACTCGATGAATTTTTCGCGGCGAAAGCTCATTGAGCCGCGTCCGCCATCACCGCTCTTTAAGTAGATCCTGCACTGATCGAGGAATTGCATTCGCAAAAATTAAAAAGGGGAGTGGCCCAGGCCGCCCCCCTTTGGCTCCGTCTGTTTCGGGGAACGGCTATTCGGCAGGGTCCGCTGGCGCGGGCGCCGGAGGCACGACCGAAATGTAGGTGCGTCCAGCCAGCCCCGTGTGAAACTTGACCGCGCCTCCAGAAGTGGCGAACAGCGTGTGGTCGCGGCCAATCCCGACATGCGCGCCCGGGTGAAATTTGGTGCCGCGCTGACGCACGATGATATTGCCCGGAATGACGATCTCGCCGCCGAATTTCTTGACGCCGAGGCGTCTGCCGCGACTGTCGCGCCCGTTGCGCGAGGAACCGCCCGCCTTCTTATGCGCCATCTGCTGCTCCTTCTTCGCGCTGCGGACCGTCGCTGCCCGTGATCTCGCCAATGCGCAGGACGGTCAACTGCTGGCGATGCCCCTTCTTGCGGCGATAGTTGTGCCGCCGCTTCTTCTTGAAGACGATGATCTTGGGCGCCCGCGTCTGCTCGACGACCGTGGCGCTGACCGAGGCGCCACCGAGCAGCGGCGTGCCGGTCGCAACCTCGGCGCCCTCGCCGATCATCAGCACCTCAGTGAGTTCGACAACCGCGCCCGGCTCTGCCGGGAGTTTTTCGACTGAGATGACATCGTCCTTGGCGACCTTGTACTGCTTACCGCCCGTCCGGATCACTGCGAACATGATAGCCGTTGATATAGTTTGCCGCAGAGCGGACGCAACCGCCGCGGTGCGCGGAACCGGTGGACGAATCCCCTCGACTGCGAAGGGCTCGCACTATTAGGTTCCCGCCCCGGCCTGTCAATGGCCTAAGGCGCGGCTTTGACGGCCTAAATGGCGCTCTTTAAACTAACGCATTGAGAGGCGATCGGCCCAGAGCCGATCCGGGCTTCATGTTCACGAGGAAGCATGGACACTGGCACCATTCGCGCCACCGAAGACGAGGCCCTGCAGTTCCATGCCAGCGGGCGCCCCGGAAAGCTCTCGATCGCGCCGACCAAACCTTTGACGACACAGCGGGATCTGGCGCTTGCCTACTCGCCGGGCGTGGCATTTCCGTGTCTGCACATCAAGAAACAGCCGAGCGCCGCCTTCGACTACACCTCGAAAGGGAACTTTGTCGCGGTGATCTCGAACGGCACGGCGGTACTGGGTCTCGGCGATCTCGGCGCGCTCGCTGCAAAGCCGGTCATGGAGGGCAAATGCGCGCTGTTCAAGCGCTTCGCCGATATCGACTCGATCGACCTCGAGATCGACACGCGAGATGTCGATGAATTCGTCAATTGCGTGCGTTTTTTGCACCCGGCCTTCGGCGGCATTAATCTCGAGGACATCAAGGCGCCGGAGTGCTTCATTATAGAAGAGCGGCTGCGTGAGCTGCTCGAGATTCCGGTGTTTCATGACGATCAGCACGGCACCGCGATCATCGCGGCGGCCGGATTGATTAATGCGGTGCACCTGACCGGACGCGAGCTCAAGAACATCAAGATGGTCGTCAACGGCGCCGGCGCCGCCTCGATCGCTTGCGTCGAGCTATTGAAGACGATGGGTCTGCGCTCCGAAAATGTCGTGCTGTGCGACACGAGGGGGGTGATCTACCGTGGCCGCGCCGAGGGTATGAACCAGTGGAAATCGGCGCACGCGGTCGAGACCAAGGCGCGGAGTTTGGCCGAGGCGATTGACGGAGCAGACGTGTTTTTCGGCCTTTCCGCAAAGGGCGCTGTCGATCGGGCGATGGTGCGGTCGATGACGGAAAAGCCGATCATCTTCGCGATGGCAAACCCCGACCCGGAGATCACGCCCGAGGAAGTGCGCGCAGTGCGCTCGGACGCGATCATCGCTACCGGGCGTTCCGATTATCCGAACCAGGTCAACAACGTCCTTGGTTTCCCCTATATTTTTCGCGGCGCGCTCGATGTGCACGCCTCGACGATCAACGACGCGATGAAGATCGCGGCGGCCGAAGCCCTGGCTCGGCTCGCCCGCGAGGATGTTCCGGACGAGGTCGCCGCGGCCTATTCGGGCGAGCGGCTGCGCTACGGTCCGGATTACATCATCCCGGCGCCTTTCGACCCGCGCCTCATCTGGGCGGTGCCATCCGCGGTCGCAAAAGCGGCGATGGATTCCGGTGTCGCCCGCAAACCGATACTCGATATGGAGGCCTATAAGCGGAGCTTGCGCGCCCGCCTCGATCCGACCGCCGCCGGTCTCGAGCTGATCTTCGAGCGGGTGCGCGCGGAGCCGAAACGCGTTGTCTTCGCCGAGGGGGAAGAGGAGAAGACAATCCGCGCCGCACTTCTGTTCAGAGACAGCGGTTACGGCGCGCCCGTCCTTGTCGGCCGCGAAGAGCGGATCAAGGCGACAATGTCGGCAATCGGCTTGGCTGCATCCGAAGGCCTGGAGATCCACAACGCGAGGCTCTCGCAACACAACAAGCGGTACACCGATTTTCTGTATGCGCGTCAGCAGCGCAGCGGGATGCTCTATCGCGATTGCCAGCGAATGGTGAACCAGGACCGCAACGTTTTTGCTGCCTGCATGATCGCCTGCGGCGATGCCGATGCGATGGTCACGGGGGTCACTCGCAACTCATTCGACGCGCTCGACGAAATCTTGCGGGTGATCCCGGTGAAGCCGGGATCGGTGTTGTTCGGCTTGACGGTGCTGCTCGCGCGCGAGCGCACGGTGCTGCTGGCCGATACGCTCGTCCATGAGGTGCCGAGCTCGGCGCAGCTCGCCGATATCGCGATCCAGGCAGCGGCCAAGGCGCAGGAATTGGGGATGACGCCGAGGGTGGCGTTGTTGTCGTACTCAAACTTCGGCAATCCGATGGGCCAGGACGGCCAACGGGTGCGCGACGCGGTCGCGCTGCTCGATCAGCGGGGCGTCGGCTTCGAATACGATGGCGAGATGAGCACAGACGTTGCACTCAATAATAGGCTGATGCGTCAGCTCTACCCGTTTTGTCGCCTCAGCGGCCCAGCCAATGTGTTGGTAATGCCCGAGCTGCACAGCGCCAATATTGCGGCGAAATTGCTGCCCGAGCTTGGCGGTGGCACGGCGGTTGGCCCACTTCTGCTCGGGCTTTCCCAAGCCGTTCAGATTGTCAACATGGGCGCCACCGTCTCAGATCTGGTCAATCTCGCGGCGCTCTCGGCCCACGACGCGATACGCTGATCGCCGGAGTTGATTTTTTGCGACGGCCGCATCGTCATCGGAGCGGCTGAGCCATGATCTGGCGCCGAGTACCGAACCTTTTTCCTATCGCCGCGGCGGTATTGGCGGTCAACGCTCCCAGCCTGATCGTGCTTGGCATACTCGGCGCGTGCGGCCTTTTGCCCGTTAGCCTAGCCGTGATCGCCGGCGCCGCCATATTCATTTTGGCGGCGCTGGTCGTCGCCCGCCCGGTACGAGACCTCGCCATCGTCCGCGCCGCTGTCGACGCTTTGAGCACAGACCAAGGGGGCGGGCCGCTCTCCCAATGGACCGCTCTCAAGCTGGTATGGCCGGCGGGAGGGCTGTGGCGCGCGATCTTCAGACTAGACAGGCTCTGGCGCGAGCGCGTACACGCCGCCAACGAGCAGTTGTCGGCGGCGGAGGCAGTGATCGCCGCAGCGCCGGATCCGCTGATCTTGCTGAATCAGCGCCGGCAAATTGTCGGCGCCAATATCCGGGCGACCGCATTGGTGGGCGCCACTCCAGAGCGCGCCGATCTCTCCGTGGCACTGCGGAACCCCTCTGCCCTTGCGGCGGTGGATGCAGTGCTGCGGGGCGAAGTGGCCCGCGCTGTCGATTTTACCCTCGCAGCGCCAACCGAACGGCAGCTGCGCGCCCGTATCGCGCGCATCGATCGTCCGTCAGCGGACGGCGCAGTCGCGGTGTTGAGCCTGCACGATATCACCGAGCTGAAGCGAGCGGAGCAGATGCGGGCCGACTTTATCGCCAATGCAAGTCATGAGCTGAGGACCCCCCTCTCAACCTTGCTCGGCTTTATCGAGACGTTGCGCGGACCGGCCCGGGACGACACGGAGGCGAGCGAGCGGTTCCTCGCGATCATGCACGAACAAGCCTCTCGTATGACCCGGCTGGTCCAGGATCTGCTGTCTCTCTCCCGAATCGAGCTCAACGAGCATGTGATCCCGAAAGACCGGGTTGCGCTCGATCCGCTGCTCCGTCATGCCGCCGAAGCGTTGGAGCTGCGCGCCGGCGAACGCGGCATGTCCATCCAAATGGAATTGGCCGTGGGACTGCCCGATGTTCTCGGCGACCACGACGAGCTCGCCCAGGTGTTTCAGAACCTCCTCGACAATGCGATCAAATACGGCCGCCCAGGCACCTCAATTACTGTCACCGCCGATGCCGCATCGCGGCCTCCGGGCGGCGCAGAGGCCAGTATTGCCTCCTTTGTCTCGGTAGCGGTGCGTGACCATGGTGACGGAATCGCGCGCGAGCATCTGCCCCGGCTGACCGAGCGGTTTTACCGGGCCGATACGGCGCGGTCTCGCGAGCTGGGCGGCACCGGGCTGGGCTTGGCGATCGTCAAGCACATCCTCAATCGTCATCGTGGCTTCCTCGAGATCGAGAGCACACCAGGTCTCGGGTCAAGCTTTGCCGTCTTCCTGAGAACGCACCCGGCCGATGCCGTCAGAGGTGTTGTCATATAACCGCAACATAACTGTCATAGAAGGTGAGCAATGCATCGTTAAGGAATATTAACGCATTGCTACCACCGAAGGAGCAAAAGGTGAACGCCTTTCGCATGGCTGTCCTTGCCATGGCCGCCGCGGCCACCGTCAGTTGGGCTGCGCACGCTGCTGAAATTTCCGGAGCGGGCGCTACCTTCCCCTATCCTATTTACGCGAAATGGGCCGAGGCTTATGCGGCCAAGACGGGATTGAGGATGAACTACCAGTCGATCGGATCGGGTGGCGGTATCAAGCAGATCAACGAGAAAACAGTCGATTTCGGTGCCTCGGACATGCCCTTGAAGCCCGCCGACCTCGAAAAAGGCGGACTGATTCAATGGCCCATGATCATGGGCGGCGTCGTCCCGGTGGTCAACCTGCAAGGGGTTCAACCGGGCCAGTTGAAGCTCACCGGCAAGTTGTTGGCGGATATCTATCTCGGCAAAATCACCAAATGGAACGATCCGGCGATCGCCAGCCTGAACCCCGGGCTGAAACTGCCGGACCAGGCCATCGCTCCGGTTTACCGGTCCGACGGGTCGGGGACGACGTTCATCTTCACGCACTATCTCTCTGAGGTGAGCCCGGAATGGAAGGAGAAGATCGGCGAGAACACCTCCGTCCAGTTTCCAACCGGCATCGGCGGAAAGGGTAATGAGGGCGTCTCGGCAATGGCGAGCCGTACCGCCGGCGCAATCGGCTATGTCGAATATGCTTACGCCAAGCAGAACAAGCTGACTTACGCGTTGCTGGAAAACCATGACGGACAATTCACAAACCCTGAGACCAAGAGCTTTCAGGCCGCGGCGGCCAATGCCGATTGGACAAAGGCCCAGGATTTCTACCTGCTTCTGACGAATCAACCAGGCAAGGACAGCTGGCCGATCACCGGAGCGACTTTCATTCTGATGCACAAGCAGCAGGCAAAGCCAGACGTCGGGCGCGAGGCGCTGAATTTCTTCGACTGGGCTTATCGGAACGGCGGTCAAATGGCCGAACAGCTCGATTACGTTCCGATGCCGGACAATGTTGTCAAGTTGGTCGAGCAGAGCTGGGGGCAGCTCAAAGCTGCGGATGGCAAGCCTGTTTGGACGGGGCACCCGTCATAGAGCGCGCACGACCCGCAGCAGCATAGGGCGGAGGGTAAGGTGCCTGCCGATATCGCCTTGCTGCGCGTCGCCGCTGCAAAGTCGCGTCGGGGCGCACCGGGCGATTTTATATTCCGTCACCTAACCTTCCTTTTTGCGCTGCTGGTGCTGCTGGTCCTCGGTGGGATCATTGTCGCTCTGATCGACGGCGCGCTCCCCGCACTGCGATATTTTGGCATCGCATTCCTCTATACCGATGTCTGGAACCCGGTAACCGAAAAGTTCGGCGCCCTAGCGCCGATCTTCGGTACGCTGGTCACCTCTGCGATTGCGATGGTGGTCGGCATCCCGGTGGCATTCGGAGTGGCGATGTTCATCACTGAGATTTGCCCGATCTGGCTAAAGCGGCCGCTCGCCACGATGATCGAGCTGTTGGCGGCAATTCCCAGCATCATCTACGGCATCTGGGGTTTGTTTGTATTCGCTCCGTTTGTGCAGCAATACATCCAGCCGGCGATCATCAACTCGCTCGGGCAAATCCCGGGGATTGGCGCCCTGTTCGCCGGTCCGCCGCTCGGCATTGGCGTGCTGACGGCCGGCTTTATTCTCGCGATCATGGTGCTGCCCTTCATTTCATCGATCATGCGCGACGTCTTTGAGACCGTTCCGCCGATGCTGAAGGAGAGCGCCTATGGTCTCGGCGCGACTAGAACCGAGGTCGTCTTGCAGATCGTGCTGCCCTATACCCGGATCGGGGTTGTCGGCGGCATCATGCTCGGCCTCGGGCGAGCGCTCGGCGAAACGATGGCCGTGACATTCGTCATCGGCAATGCACATCGCATCAGTGCCTCGATCCTGCAGCCGGGCACGACGATTTCCGCGTCGCTGGCGAACGAATTTACCGAGGCGGTCGGCGATCTGTATCTGTCCTCATTGATCGCATTGGGCCTTATCCTCTTCGTCATTACCTTCAACGTGCTGGCCTTCGCGAAATTGATGCTGCTGCGGCTGCAGAAACGGGCGGGAGGCTAAGCTGTGGCCATCTACATGCGGCGACGTTTGATCAACGCGGGCGTCATGGCATTGGCAATGGCGGCGACCGGATTTGGCCTCCTATGGCTCGTCCTTGTCCTGTCGACATTGCTGTGGAACGGCATTGGCGCAATTACTCCGGCGTTGTTCAGCCAGATGACACCGCCTCCCGGCAGCGCGGGCGGGTTGTTGAATGCCATTTTCGGCAGTGTCGTCATGACGTTGATCGCTACCTTAATCGGGACCCCAACCGGCATTCTCGCCGGCACCTTTCTCGCCGAATACAGCCGGGGCAGCCGCTTTGGTGAGGTGGTGCGCTTCATCAACGACATTCTGCTGAGCGCGCCCTCGATCATCGTCGGGCTCTTTGTCTACGAGTTGATGGTCGTTCGCATGGGGCACTTCTCGGCCTGGGCAGGGGCCGTGGCGCTCGCCATCATTGTCATCCCGGTGGTTGTGCGGACCACTGAGGACATGCTGAACCTGGTTCCCAACGCGTTGCGCGAGGCCGCGGCAGCGCTGGGCTCCCCGAAATGGAAGGTTATCGTGATGGTCGCCTACCGGGCGGCGCTCCAGGGGATGGTGACCGGTGTCATGCTGGCCGTCGCGCGCATCGCCGGCGAGACGGCACCGCTGCTCTTCACGGCCCTTAACAACCAGTTCTGGAGCACTAACCTCAATGCGCCGATGGCCAATTTGCCGGTCGTGATCTTCCAATTCGCAATGAGCCCGTACGCCGACTGGCAAGTGCTCGCCTGGGGCGGAGCGCTGTTGATCACGATTACAGTGCTGTTCCTCAACGTCGGTGCTCGAGCCCTCGCTTCGTGGAGTACGTTCAAGCAATGAGCCCGGCCACTGCACGGCAAATCATGTCGCCCGCGCTCTCCGATTCTCGCGACACCCGGGCGGATCCGTCATTGCGTCAAAAAGTGCTGATCCGCCAAGTCGACTTCTTCTACGGCGCTTTCCAGGCGCTGAAGAACATAACGATGGCGCTGCACGACAAGCGGGTGACCGCGTTCATCGGACCATCGGGCTGCGGCAAATCTACGCTCCTCCGGGTCCTCAACCGGATTTACGAGCTCTATCCCGGACAGCGGGCGACCGGAGAGGTGATCGTCGACGGCGAAAACATCCTGGCGCCTGGATTGGATCTGAACCTGTTGCGCGCCAGGATCGGTATGGTGTTTCAGAAGCCGACACCCTTTCCGATGTCGATCTACGACAACGTCGCATTTGGGATCCGACTGTACGAGAGGCTGCCGAACCACGAGCTCGACGACCGGGTGGAATCGGCGCTGCGGCGCGCGGCGCTGTGGGGTGAAGTGAGAGACAAGCTAAGACAGAGCGGGCTCGGGCTCTCCGGTGGACAGCAACAGCGGCTATGCATTGCCCGCGCAGTGGCGGTCCAGCCGGAGATTTTACTGTTGGACGAGCCGGCCTCGGCGTTGGACCCGATCTCGACACAGCGAATCGAGGAACTGATCGCCGAGTTGAAAGAAGACTACTGCATCGCGATCGTCACCCACAATATGCAGCAGGCGGCACGGAGTTCCGATTACACCGCCTTCATGTATCTCGGCGAGCTGATCGAGTTCGACGAAACCGAACGCATCTTTACGCATCCGAAACAAAAGCATACGGAAGATTATATTACCGGGCGATTTGGTTGAGCCCACCGAGAGAGAAAGTAGCGATGGCTTCCGAGCACATCACCAAAGCGTATGACGAGGAGCTGCGCAGGCTCAGCAACACCGTTGCCGAAATGGGCGGGCTTGCCGAAAGCCAACTCGGCTCGGCGATCGAGGCCGTAGCAACGCGCGACACCGAGGTGGCCGGGCGTGTCATCGAGGGCGATGCGAACATCGATCAAGCCGAGCGCGATGTCGACAATCTCGCCATCCGGCTTTTGGCCTTGCGCCAGCCGGTCGCCCGCGATCTGCGCGAGATATTCGCGGCCCTGAAAATTGCCAGCGATCTCGAGCGCATCGGCGATTACGCTTCCAATGTCGCCAAGCGTTCCATCGCACTCAGCCAAACCCCACCAGTGAGGCCGGTTTACGCGCTGCCGCGGATGGCCCAATTCGCGCAGCTGCAAATCAAGGACGTGCTCGACGCCTATGTGCAACGGGACGCCGAAAAGGCCTATTCCGTATGGCTCCGCGATGCCGAGCTCGACGAGATGTATTCGAGCCTCTTCCGCGAGCTGCTGACCTATATGATGGAAGATCCGCGCAGCATCGGCTCGTGCACGCATCTCTTGTTCATGGCCAAGAACATCGAGCGGATCGGCGATCACGCGACCAATATCGCCGAAAATCTATACTATCTCGTCAACGGCACTCCCCTTGAGCAGGTGCGGCCGAAAGGCGATGTCTCGAGCCTCGAGATTGTGACCCCGGACGGGGCCCGATCATGACAAAGCCGCTCGTTCTGGTCGTGGAAGACGAGGCGCCGCTGGTCACGTTGCTGCGCTACAACCTGGAGAAGGAGGGCTTCCAGGTCTGTGAAGCCGGCGACGGGGAGGAAGCGCTCATCCAAATCGACGAACGCAAACCCGATCTCGTCCTTCTCGATTGGATGCTGCCGTTGGTTTCTGGCATCGAGGTGTGTCGCCGCATCCGGCGCTCCCCGAAAACTCGGACGCTCCCGGTGGTCATTCTGACCGCGCGTGGAGAGGAGAGCGAGCGGGTGCGCGGGCTCGACAGCGGCGCTGACGACTATGTCGTCAAACCGTTCAGCGTGAGCGAACTCGTGGCCCGGCTGCGCGCGGTGATGCGACGTGCCCACCCCGGCACCGCGCAGGATGTGTTGCACTTTGCCGATGTCGATCTCGACACCACCGGCCATCGCGTCACGCGCGCCGGCAGGTCGGTGCACCTCGGCCCCACCGAATATCGCCTGCTGCGCCATCTGATGCTGCATCCGGGCCGAGTGTTCTCGCGCGAGCAGCTGTTGGATGCGGTCTGGGGCCACGACATCTATGTCGAGGCGCGGACCGTCGACGTCCACATCCGCCGCCTCCGCAAAGCGCTGAACATCGATGGCACCGTCGATGTCGTGCGTACGGTGCGCTCGGCCGGCTACGCGCTCGACCGCCCGGTGAACTAAGATTACGGAACGACTCACGGCCGAGCCAGTCGGTCCAGCACTGGATCTGCCGGACCATCAGGCGTCAACCGACGACGATCCGGATCAGCCAGTCGGTGCCGCGCGGTCTCGGCGAGCGCGGCGCGAAATACTGCAGCCGTCGCTTCATCGGGTGCTGCGACGCGCACCTCAACGCCGGAGGCGCGAGCGCGTACCGCCGCCGGGCCGACCCGGTCGATCGCGAATATCACGAGCGATACAGGGTCAGGCGGCTCCATTACCGCTCGGGGCGCAAATCTGTGAAGCAAGGATATTTGTCGTAAGGCGCTGAAAGGCGATCGGTTACGTGATTCGCCCCGGCCTGCAAGACGAGCCAGAGTTGCCCGAAAGACGTTCCGCCGAGCATCAGGCTGCATCGTTACCTTGGCCATCACCGCGCGCGCCTCTCGCCCGATCGCGCATCAATACCACGCGCCGATGACGTTTTTGCGAAAGGCGCCCACATGTGGGGGTTCGAAAAACTGTAACATACCACTGCTAGAATAATCCTCAGATCGCGATCAGGGGTGGGTGATGGCATGGCGGCGGATGCTGCAGTCTTCTTTGGCCTTTGGCTGCAAAAGCCGCTGCGGATAGCAGCGGCGAATCCGAGCGGCCCCCATCTCGCCGACGCTCTCGCGCGTTTTGTCGAACTCGAAAAACCGGGACCGGT
>Ga0306926_10002008_pt1 | contig 20523 bp, 14 predicted proteins | sample flu12Cox44000178_FD_203759 | JGI IMG/M metagenome (GOLD analysis project Ga0306926, IMG submission 203759) | Lab enrichment of tropical soil microbial communities from Luquillo Experimental Forest, Puerto Rico - flux8day.12C.oxic.44.000.178 (v2)... | ecosystem: Environmental > Terrestrial >...
GGGCTGACATAGACCTTGCGGAGCGAAACGCGGACGGAATAATCGGGAATGCCGTCGATGATTTCGGCCGGGACGCCAGAGCGATTGTCGGCGACAGTGATCTCGCCAGTATCGTTCGAGATCTTGATGTTGATTTCAGGCGCGATCGCCCAGTCTTCGGCATCATCGATCGCGTTGTCGATCTGCGCCGTGACGGTGCCACTCATGCTGCCTCTGGCCCCTCGATTTCATGGCGGACGTGGGAAAGTCTTCAATATACAAGTATTTCATTGGACCAATCGGCGCAATAGAGAGATTAAGCTTGACGAAACTTTGACGATCTGGTCTCCCCCAGTTGATTTTAATTATAGCTACCCAAAATTTGGTGTTAGTTACCGGTCTACAATTTTGTTAATTTTCCTGTTATTACCTTTCAGCGCTCACTTGGCGCCCGCCCCGACCAGCATCTGTTCGAGACGCGCGACCGATACGCGGAGTCGTGATCCGATTTTGATTACCGGGAGGTCACCGCGTCTCGCGGCTTCGTAGCTCGCGTTACGACCGAGGTCGAAATACAGCTTCCCAGCCTGGGGGACGCTCAAGGTTTTGGTGCTCTGACCATCCAACGAACCAACTCCTTTTGAACCGATCGGTCCCGCATTTTGTCTTGCAGGTTTCGATTGTGTTGGATTATCTTTTCATCCATCACATATGCATGACACAGAAACATTTATGGCCAAGCTTCGGATCGACTTCGACTGGTGGCGCGATCCGGCGGGCTATCGGATGTCCGAAACAAAAACTGATCCGAACCTGATCTACCACCCGCCGAAGCACAGGAAACTGCCCGATTTACCAGTGCTTCGGGGGCAATGGGGTCTCGCTTACCACCCGTGGGGAATCAGGGTTTTACGTGGCCTTGCTCGCAATCAGCTCTACCCGCTCCACGTCCATCGCAAGGGGGGTGAACTGGGGCCGTATCGTCCGCTCGACTTTTTCGGATCGCTGTACGCTGAGTTTGCGAAGGTCCGCGCGGCAGACGATGTCCTCTATTTCGTCGAGAGATTCGGGCCGCTCACAAGAGACGGCCTCGATACCCGCAAGGGTGAACTTGTTGATGGGGTGCTCGTGCACGCTGATGCCATGCGCGATCTTTTCCTCTTTCTGTCCGGTGATCGAGCGCACCGCGCAAAAATAATTACGGACCTGCAGGCGAGCCCGTTTGCTGAACTGGAGGTCACACTCGAACTGGACGCCGCGACCGAGGACGTAAAGTTGCGGCTCCGTCCCACGTCGCTCCTCGACGCAATCTGGCTACAGCTCGCCCAGGAACTTTCGAGCGGTGCCGCCATTCGACAGTGCCGACATTGCGGTGATTGGTTTGAGACGGGGGTACGCACAGGTCGACGAGCCGACGCCAAATTCTGCTCGAACGCGCACCGGATCGCTTTCAACAGCCGCAAACGAAGCCAGGGAGAATGACAGATGCGTCGTACCGGACACATTCGCGAGCGGTCGCCCGGCTCGTTCGAGCTGCGCTACGGCCTCGGCACCGATCCCGCGACCGGCAAGCGAAAGATGGCGACCACGACGGTCCGCGGCTCCCGCAAGGACGCCGAGAAGGAACTGCGGCGGCTCCTGCGCTCGCTCGACACGGGGGAGCACGTCGATCCTACCCGGATCACCGTGCAGGAATGGCTTGGCACGTGGCTCGATGCCGTGCGTGTGGAAGTGTCGCCGAAAAGCCACGAACGGTATGGCGAGATTGTCAGCCACTACCTGGCACCCGCGCTCGGCAAACTGCAGCTCGCCAAGCTCGCCGCGGTGCATATAACGGGCGTCTACAACGCTTTGGCCACGGGCGGGCGTTGCGATGGCAAAGAAGGCGGCCTGTCACCTCGGACCCGCCGGCATATTCATCGCATCCTGAGCGCGGCGCTCAGCCGAGCGGTTGAGCAACAGCTCCTTGCCCGCAACCCGGCTGATGCCTTCAAAAAGCGGCTACCCAAGGTCGAGCGCCGCGAAATGGCCACGCTCACAGCTCACCAAGCGCAAGCCCTACTCGCCGCTATCCGCCATGCACGCGTGTATTGGCCGGTGCTGATCGCCCTCGCCACTGGCGCGAGGCGTGGCGAGATCCTTGCTCTCCGCTGGCGGAACGTTGATCTCGACCGGGGCAGCCTGTGCATCGTCGAGAGCTTGGAGCAAACTAAAGCCGGACTCCGATTCAAGGCACCGAAGAGCGAGAAGACGCGAGCGATCACCTTGCCGGCCTTCGCGGTCGCCGAGCTACGCCGGTTGAAGCGCGAACAAGCCGAAAGTCTGTTGATGCTCGGGGTGCGGCAGAGCGGTGCCACCCTGGTCTGTGCTCGGGCGGACGGCGAACCGATGCCACCGCGGAGCCTGACGCACGAGTTTCTGAAGGCCATCCGTCGTGTGGAGGATGTCCCGCGGGTCCGGTTCCACGATCTTCGCCATAGCCATGCTACACACCTCTTGGTCGCCGGGGTGCATCCGAAGGTGGCACAGGAACGGCTCGGTCATTCGTCGATAAGCGTGACCCTCGACCTTTACAGCCACGTGACCGGGACCATGCAGGAAGAGGCTGCGGCAAAACTCGACATTGCGTTTCAATCTGCTATAACCCCCCGCCCGAAATGAACGCTACGATGCAGGGCTCTTTGCGAGGTCCATGGGGCTTCGGTAGCAAATTCGGTAGCATCCGTAGCCGCGTGGTCTCTAACCCATTGATGTAGGAGTGTAGCTCAACTGGTAGAGCACCGGTCTCCAAAACCGGGGGTTGGGGGTTCGAGCCCCTCCACTCCTGCCAGTCCTTGAACGGCGCTATCGGAGAAATTTGCAGGCAGGCAACAGGGTTCCTGGAACGGACGCAGGCGACGAGCCATATGGCGCTTATCTAACAGCCGTCGCTTCGAGGGTGATTAAGGTTTATGGCGAAGACGAGCCCAGTCGAGTTTTTCCAGCAGGTTCGGCAAGAGGTTTCTCGGGTCACGTGGCCGAGCCGCAAGGAGACTGTCGTTACCACAGCGATGGTATTCGTGATGGTGTTCATCGCGGCCGTCTTCTTTTTCGTGGTGGATCAGGTCTTTTCCGCTGGCGTGCGGCTGATCTTCGGGCTTGGCCAGTAATTCGGGACGCTGCAGATGGCGAGCCGCTGGTATGTGATCCACGTCTATTCCGGTTTTGAAAAGAAGGTTGCTTCCTCGATCCGTGAGCAGGCCGAACAAAAGGGCCTTGCCGACAAGTTCGATGAGATCCTCGTCCCAATGGAGGAGGTGGTCGAGGTCCGGCGCGGCGCCAAGGTAAGCTCGGAGCGCAAATTTTTCCCGGGCTACGTGCTCATCAAGATGGATATGGGCGACGAGACGTGGCACCTCGTCAAAAACACCGCCAAAGTCACGGGCTTTCTCGGTGGTCGCGGTCGGCCATCGCCGATCAGTGATCACGAGGCCGCGCGCATCATGCACCAGGTTCAGGAGGGGATTGAGCGGCCGAAGCCCTCGATCACCTTTGAAGTCGGCGAGCAGGTGCGGGTCTGCGACGGGCCCTTCACCTCCTTCAATGGGCTCGTCGAGGAGGTCGACGAGGAAAAGGCGCGGCTCAAGGTCGCCGTGTCGATCTTCGGGCGCGCGACCCCGGTTGAATTGGAGTATTCGCAAGTCGAGAAGGTCTAGGACCACGGTCGGGCCTGTATCTGACCTCGACTCTCCCGCTGTGCGTGAGGAGAGGAGGTGGGGCCAGGGCAGGGAGCGATGGGGCTCGGAGAAATAAATGGCAAAGAAGGTTGTCGGTATCATCAAATTGCAAGTGCCGGCCGGCAAGGCGAACCCGTCGCCGCCGATTGGTCCGGCGCTCGGTCAGCGTGGGCTCAACATCATGGAGTTCTGCAAAGCGTTCAATGCCGCAACACAGAATCTCGAACCGGGCGTGCCTATCCCGGTGGTGATCACCGCTTACGCCGACCGCTCTTTCACCTTTGTCACGAAGAGTCCGCCGAATAGCTATTTCCTCAAGAAGGCCGCCGGCGTCGAAAAGGGCTCGCAAACCACCGGCAAGGGCCGGCCTGTAGGTCGCGTGACAATGGCCCAAATTCGGGAAATTGCCGAGCAGAAGATGCAGGATCTCAATGCTAAAGATGTCGAAGGCGCATACCGCATGCTGATCGGCTCGGCGCGGTCGATGGGCCTTGAAGTCGTGGAGTGAGGCGATGGCTAAAACTGGAAAGCGGCTGAAGAAGGTTTATGAAGACATCGACCCGACGGCGGCGCGCCCCCTCGGCGAAGCGCTCAAGCTGATCAAGGAACGTGCCTCTGCGAAGTTCGACGAGACCGTCGAAATCGCGATGAATTTGAACCTCGACCCGCGCAAGCCCGATCAGAACCTACGGGGCACCGTGATGTTGCCGCATGGTACCGGGAAGACGGTGCGGGTGGCGGTTTTCGCACGCGGCGACCGAGCGAAAGAAGCCGAAACTGCCGGCGCGGATGTGGTCGGGGCCGAGGATCTCGCCGAGAAGGTGCAAGCCGGCCAGATCGACTTCGACCGGGCGATCGCGACGCCGGATATGATGGCGCTGGTGGGACGGCTTGGCAAAATTCTCGGTCCGCGCGGGTTGATGCCGAACCCGCGCCTCGGCACGGTGACGCAGAATGTCTCTGAGGCGGTCCAAGCCGCCAAGGGCGGGCAGGTCGAGTTCCGTGCAGAGAAAGCCGGGATCGTGCATGCCGGTGTCGGCAAAGCAAGCTTTACCGAAGCGGATCTCGCGGATAATGTGCGCGCCTTTGTCGGCGCAATCACCCGCGGCAAACCCAGCGGCGTCAGGGGCACCTATATCAAGAAGGTCAGCGTTAGCTCGACGATGGGTCCGGGCGTGAGGGTCGAATTGACCGGCTTGGCTGAAGAGCCGAGGGCTTAAAACCGAGCGAAGGCGCGCCGACGGTTGGAGATTTGAGTGGACCGAACACAAAAGCAGAGGCTGGTTGAGACCCTGCAGCAAGATCTTGCCGCAACTGCGTGCGTCGTCGTGACCCACCAGACTGGACTCAGTGTCGCCGAGGTCACCCAATTGCGGCGGCAGGTGCGTAGCGCAGGTGCCAACTTTCGGGTGACCAAGAACAGACTGGCCAAGCGTGCCTTGACGGGCACTCAGTTCGAGCCGTTGTCGCCGCTCTTCACCGGCCCGACGGCGATTGCCTTCTCGCACGATCCGGTCGCCGCTGCAAAGGTGGTCGTCGAATACGCCAACCGTAACGACAAGCTGACCATCATCGGCGGCGGACTGGCGGGACGGACGATAGACGCGGCCGGCATCAAGGAATTGGCGAGCCTGCCCTCGCTCGATGAATTGCGCGGCAAGCTGATCGGTCTACTGCAGGCGCCGGCGGCGAGGCTGGTGACGGTCCTACAGGCGCCCGCCGGCCAGATTGCCCGGGTCTTTGCCGCCTATGCCGAAAAGCAAAGCGAGGGCGCCTAGCCAGAGGCTACAATATTTGTCAGTAAGCAAAGGAAATCAGGAGTAGAACATGGCTGATTTGGCAAGACTGGTCGACGATCTGTCGACCTTGAGCGTCATCGAGGCGGCTCAGCTGTCGAAGATGCTCGAAGAAAAATGGGGGGTCTCGGCCGCCGCCCCGGTCGCAGTGGCCGCGGTTGGCGCCGGAGTGGCCGCAGCGGCGGCAGCGGCACCCGAGGAGAAGACCGAGTTCGACGTGATCCTCGCCGCGATCGGCGAAAAGAAGATCAACGTCATCAAGGAGGTTAGAGCGATTACCAGTCTCGGCCTCAAGGAAGCAAAGGACCTTGTCGAAGCCGCACCCAAGCCGGTCAAGGAAGGGGTCAATAAGGAAGAGGCGGCAAAAATCAAAAAACAGCTTGAAGATGCGGGTGCGACTGTTGAAATAAAGTAGGCCTGACACGACCTTCACCCACCCGGGGCGGGCGTTCCGAGAGCAATCGGCCGCCGTCCAAAATTCAGCCCGACACAGCCGGGGCGCGAGCGATCGCGCACGCCGGATGCTCTCGTCGTTGGTCGGGAGGCCTAACCGGCGGACGTCCACCCGTGTCGTCGTCGCACTCGGGAACCGATCAGTGCGCCAGCGTCAAATGGGTCGCCGCAGGTTGGATGATTTCGCATCGCGCTGGGCCGATGAGCAGCGGCCCACAGTGAGGAGCACGCATGGCTATTTCCTTCACGGGCAAGAAGCGGATCCGCAAGAGCTTTGGGCGCGTAGCGGAAGTCGCGCCGATGCCGAATCTGATCGAGGTTCAAAAGAGTTCGTACGATCATTTCTTGCAAATGGGGGTCGTGCCCGAGCAGCGCGCCAATGTCGGGTTGCAGGAAGTCTTTCGGTCGGTCTTTCCGATCCGCGATTTTTCGGAACGGGCGCAACTCGAGTTTGTCCGTTACGAACTGGAGACACCGAAATACGACGTCGATGAATGCCAACAGCGCGGCATCACTTTCGCTGCGCCGCTAAAGGTCACGCTTCGGCTCGTCGTCTGGGATGTCGACGAGGATACGGGATCGCGCTCGATCCGCGATATCAAAGAGCAGGACGTCTATATGGGCGACATGCCGCTGATGACGAAGAACGGGACCTTTATCATCAACGGCACCGAACGGGTGATCGTCTCCCAGATGCACCGCAGCCCCGGTGTCTTTTTCGACCATGACAAAGGCAAGACGCATTCATCCGGCAAGTATCTGTTCGCGGCTCGGGTAATTCCCTATCGCGGCTCGTGGCTCGATTTCGAGTTCGACGCCAAGGACCACGTCTACGTCCGCATCGACCGTCGCCGCAAACTCCCGGCGACGACCTTGCTGCTTGCCCTCGATAGCGCCGCCACCGAAGAATTGCGGCTGGAACGAAAAGGGGAAAACAAGCCGCTCCTACCGGGCGAAGCCGTAGGCATGTCGAAGGAGGAAATACTCTCCAACTTTTACGGAGCCATCCTGTTCCGCCGCGGTGCCCAGGGCTGGATGATGCCGTTCCAGGAGGATCATTTCAAAGGGAAGCTGACGAGCGACCTGCGCGATGCCCGCACCGGCGAAGTGATGCTGTCGGCTGGAGAGCGGATTACGCCCCGCGTCGCCAGGCGGCTTCGCGAGGACGGGCTTGCCGAGGTCCTCGTCACTGACGAAGAGTTGGTCGGCCGCTTTTTCGCCTCGGATCTCATCAACGAAGAGACAGGCGAAGTCTATTTCGAGGCCGGCGACGAGATCACGGCTGGGACGTTGACAAATGTGATCGAATACAGCGTCGACGAGCTGCCGGTACTCGATATCGACCACGTCACCGTGGGCCCTTACATTCGCAGCACCCTTGCGATCGATAAGAACGCCACCCGCGAGGACGCGCTGATCGACATTTACCGGGTCATGCGGCCGGGTGAGCCGCCGACCCTGGAGACGGCAGAGGCTCTGTTCAACAGCCTGTTCTTTGACGCCGAGCGTTACGATTTGTCGGCGGTCGGTCGCGTAAAAATAAATTCGCGGCTCAGTCTTCCGGGGGACGATTCGGTACGCACTTTACGAAAGGCGGACATCCTTGCACTCCTCAAGGTACTGGTCGAGCTGAAAGACGGCCGCGGCGAGATCGACGACATTGATCATCTCGGCAATCGCCGCGTCCGCTCGGTTGGCGAGCTGATGGAGAACCAGTACCGGGTCGGCTTGTTGCGGATGGAGCGCGCGATCCGTGAGCGCATGAGCTCGGTCGAGATCGACACGGTCATGCCACACGACCTGATCAACGCCAAGCCGGCAGCGGCGGCAGTGCGCGAATTTTTCGGCTCGTCGCAGCTTTCGCAGTTTATGGACCAGACCAATCCCTTGTCGGAGATCACTCACAAACGGCGTCTGTCGGCGCTGGGGCCGGGCGGGTTGACGCGCGAGCGTGCCGGCTTCGAGGTACGCGACGTGCACCCGACCCATTATGGCCGGATCTGCCCCATCGAGACCCCAGAGGGGCCGAATATCGGTTTGATCAACAGCTTAGCGACCTATGCCCGGGTCAATCAGTATGGCTTTATCGAAAGCCCGTACCGCAGGGTGGTGGAGGGTCGCGTCACCGACGAGGTTATCTACCTGTCGGCGATGGACGAAGGTCGTTACGCGATCGCTCAGGCCAATGTCGAAACCGACGCGGAGGGCCGAATTACGGCGGAACTGACGAATTGCCGCAAAGGCGGTGATTTCCTCATGACCCGGCCGGAAGAGATCGACTTGATCGACGTTTCGCCAAAGCAGTTGGTGTCCGTAGCGGCAGCGCTCATTCCGTTTCTCGAGAACGATGACGCGAACCGCGCTTTGATGGGGTCGAACATGCAGCGCCAGGCGGTGCCGCTGATCCAAGCCGAGGCACCACTCGTCGGCACCGGCATGGAGGAAACGGTTGCGCGTGACTCCGGGGTCACGATCATCGCGCGGCGGTCGGGGATTATCGACCAAGTCGACGCGACCCGCATCGTAATCCGCGCGACGGAAGAGACCTCGACTGCGGCCTCCGGTGTCGACATCTATAATCTGTTGAAGTTTCAGCGTTCGAACCAGAACACCTGCATCACCCAACGACCGCTCGTCAAAGTTGGCGACCAGGTGATGGCGGGCGATATTATCGCTGATGGTCCGTCGACTCAGCTCGGCGAGCTAGCGCTCGGGCGCAACGTGCTGTGCGCCTTTATGCCGTGGAACGGCTATAACTTCGAGGATTCGATCCTGATTTCCGAGCGTATTGTCTCGGACGACGTGTTCACCTCGATCCACATTGAAGAGTTCGAGGTGATGGCACGCGACACCAAGCTCGGCCAAGAAGAAATCACGCGCGACATCCCGAACGTCGGCGAGGAGGCGCTCAAAAACCTCGACGAGGCTGGGATCGTTTATATTGGCGCCGAGGTGAAACCGGGTGACATCCTGGTCGGCAAGGTCACGCCGAAGGGCGAATCGCCGATGACGCCGGAGGAAAAGCTGCTTCGCGCCATTTTTGGCGAGAAGGCATCCGACGTTCGCGACACGTCGCTGCGGCTGCCGCCTGGGGTCTCAGGCACCATCGTCGAAGTCCGCGTCTTCTCTCGCCGCGGGGTCGACAAGGATGAGCGGGCGCTGGCGATCGAGCGCGCCGAGATCGAGCGGCTCGCCAAGGACCGCGACGACGAGCGCACGATCCTCGAGCGCAGCTTTGCCGCGCGGCTGAAGGAGCTGCTGCTTGGTCAAATCGCCGTCGGCGGGCCTCGGGGTATGAAATCGGGGACCGCGCTGACCGAGGAGGCACTTGCCGAGTATCCGCCGGCACTGTGGAAGCAAATCTCGATCCGCGACGACGCTAGGATGGCAGATGTCGAAGGCTTGAAGAAGCAAATGGACGATGCAGTCGCGGCCCTTACCGCTCGCTTTGAGAGTAAGGTCGAGAAACTGCAGCGCGGCGACGAGCTGCCCCCGGGCGTGATGAAGATGGTCAAGGTCTTCGTCGCGGTAAAGCGCAAGCTGCAGCCTGGAGACAAAATGGCCGGCCGTCACGGCAACAAGGGCGTGATTTCGCGGATCGTCCCTTGCGAGGACATGCCCTATCTCCGTGACGGAACTCCGGTCGATATCGTGTTGAACCCGCTCGGCGTGCCGAGCCGAATGAATGTCGGCCAGATTCTCGAGACCCATCTCGGTTGGGCCGCGGCAGGGTTAGGCCGGCGCATCGGTGAGGTGCTCACCAATGTCAAACGCGGTGTCGCCGACGGAGAGCTGCGCGGCTTACTCGGCGAGATGTACCAAGGAGAACAGAAGGCCGAGATAGATCATCTTGTGGATGAGGATCTCATCGAACTGGCTGGCAATCTCGTCCACGGCGTCCCGGTGGCGAGCCCGGTCTTCGACGGCGCCCGGGAGGAAGATATTGTCTCCTTGCTCGAACGGGCGGGCCTGTCTTCCTCCGGACAGGTCACCCTGATCGATGGGCGCACCGGCGAGCCGTTCGATCGCCCGGTGACCGTGGGCTACATCTATATGATGAAGCTGCACCATCTCGTTGACGACAAAATCCATGCGCGGTCGATTGGGCCATACAGCCTCGTCACTCAGCAGCCGCTCGGCGGCAAGGCCCAGTTTGGCGGACAACGCTTCGGCGAAATGGAGGTTTGGGCACTGGAAGCTTACGGCGCGGCATACACCTTGCAGGAAATGCTAACCGTCAAGTCGGACGACGTTTCCGGCCGGACCAAAGTCTATGAGGCTATCGTGCGCGGCGACGACAATTTCGAGGCCGGCATCCCCGAATCCTTTAACGTGCTGGTGAAGGAATTGCGCTCGCTCGGCCTCAACGTCGAACTTGAACAGAACGGTTACTGACCGGTTGGGTGCGGTTCGGCCGAGTGAGCGAGGTGAGAATTTCTTTTCAGTCACTCCCGCAAAAGCGGGCATGACGACAGACCACGAAAGGGGTCGTTCATGAACGAGTTGATGAACATCTTCGGTCAGGTCAGCGGGCCACAGAGCTTCGACCAGATCCGCATTTCGATCGCTAGCCCGGAGCGCATCCGCTCGTGGTCGTATGGCGAGATCAAGAAACCGGAGACGATCAACTATCGGACTTTCAAGCCGGAGCGCGACGGTCTGTTTTGCGCCCGCATCTTCGGACCGATCAAGGATTACGAGTGCTTGTGCGGCAAATACAAGCGCATGAAATACCGGGGCATCATCTGCGAGAAATGCGGCGTCGAGGTAACCCTGTCGAAGGTCCGGCGCGATCGTATGGGTCATATCGAGCTTGCCTCACCGGTCGCGCATATCTGGTTCTTGAAATCGCTACCGAGCCGTATCGGCCTATTGCTCGACATGACGCTGAAAGATCTTGAGAGGGTCCTCTATTTCGAGAACTACGTGGTCATCGAGCCGGGGCTCACCCCATTGAAGCAGCATCAGCTCCTCAATGAGGAAGAGTTCCTGAAGGCGCAAGACGATTTTGGCGAGGACCAGTTCACTGCTTCGATCGGGGCCGAAGCGCTCCGCACAATGCTGTCCGCGCTCGAACTCGGTGAGGAGAAAGAGCGGCTGCGCACCGAATTGCGGGAAACCAGCTCGGAGGCGCGACGCAAAAAGCTCGTCAAGCGGCTGAAGCTCGTTGAAGCCTTTATCGAATCGAACAGCCGACCGGAGTGGATGATCCTCGAGGTGGTACCAGTCATTCCGCCGGAACTGCGGCCGCTCGTGCCGCTCGACGGCGGGCGCTTTGCAACTTCTGATCTCAATGACCTCTATCGCCGCGTCATCAACCGGAACAACCGGCTGAAGCGGCTGATCGAATTGCGTGCGCCTGATATCATCGTGCGCAACGAGAAGCGCATGCTTCAGGAAGCTGTTGACGCGTTGTTCGACAACGGCCGCCGCGGACGGATCATCACCGGGGCCAACAAGCGGCCGCTAAAATCGCTGTCTGACATGTTGAAGGGGAAGCAGGGCAGGTTCCGCCAAAACCTGCTCGGCAAGCGTGTTGACTATTCGGGCCGGTCGGTCATCGTCGTCGGTCCCGAGCTCAAACTGCATCAATGCGGGCTGCCTAAGAAGATGGCGCTCGAGCTGTTCAAGCCGTTTATCTATTCGAAACTCGAGCTTTATGGGCTCGCCAGCACGATCAAGGCGGCCAAGCGCATGGTCGAAAAAGAGCGGCCCGAGGTCTGGGATATTCTCGAGGAGGTGATCCGCGAGCACCCTGTCCTGCTCAACCGGGCACCGACATTGCATCGCCTCGGGATCCAAGCCTTTGAACCAGTGCTTATCGAAGGCAAGGCGATCCAGCTGCATCCGCTTGTGTGCACCGCCTTTAATGCGGATTTCGACGGCGACCAGATGGCCGTGCACGTACCGTTGTCGCTCGAGGCGCAGCTCGAGGCCCGTGTGCTGATGATGTCAACCAACAATATTCTGAGCCCGGCGAATGGCAAACCCATTATCGTGCCATCACAGGATATCGTTCTAGGCCTCTATCACATCACGATGGAGCGTCCGGGCGAAAAGGGCGAAGGCATGATGTTGAGCAACGTCGGCGAGATCGAGCAGGCGCTCGAATCAAAGGCGGTGTCGCTGCACGCCCGGATCAAGGCGCGCTACCAGACAGTGGATGCCGAAGGCGAGCAGGTGGTGCAGCGCGTCGAGACCACCCCGGGACGAATGCTGCTATCGGAGATCCTGCCGCGTCACCCGGCGATCCCCTTTAGTCTGATCAACACCCTTTTGACCAAGAAGGAGATCAGCAACGTCATTGACCACGTCTACCGCCATTGCGGCCAGAAAGAGACAGTGATTTTTTGCGACCGTCTGATGGCGCTCGGCTTCCAGCAGGCTTGCAAGGCTGGCATCTCCTTCGGCAAGGACGACCTGATTGTTCCCGACGCAAAGCGGCGTCTGGTCGCCGAAGCGCAGGAGCAGGTCAAGCAGTACGAGCAACAATATCAGGACGGTTTGATCACCCAGGGCGAGAAGTACAACAAGGTGGTCGACGTCTGGTCGCGCTGCACCGACAAAGTTGCCGATGAGATGCTTAAGATAATTCGTTCAGCGGCGCCGGGCGAACCGGTAAACTCTGTGTGGATGATGTCGGATTCTGGGGCGCGCGGCTCTGCGGCGCAGATCAAGCAGCTGGCCGGGATGCGGGGTCTGATGGCCAAGCCCTCGGGGGAGATCATCGAGACGCCGATCATCTCCAACTTCAAAGAGGGCCTGACCGTCCTCGAATACTTCAATTCGACGCATGGTGCCCGTAAGGGTCTCGCCGACACGGCGCTCAAGACGGCGAATTCGGGCTATCTGACCCGCCGCCTCGTCGATGTCGCACAGGACGCGATCATCACCGAAGAGGATTGCGGCACCACGCGGGGGCTTATGACGAGCGCGGTCGTCGACGGTGGCGAGGTCATTGCTCCGCTCGCCGATCGCATCCTGGGCCGAACCGCGGCGGTCGACATTCTCGACCCGCTCAGTGGGGAAATTGTGCTCCCGGCGGGAGCGTTGATCGACGAGGACGCGATCGACCAAATCGAGCGCGCCGGCATTGATACCGTACCGATCCGCTCGGTGCTGACTTGCGAGTCGCGCATCGGCGTCTGCGGCAAATGCTACGGTCGGGACCTCGCGCGCGGCACCGTCGTCAATATTGGCGAAGCGGTGGGAGTCATCGCCGCTCAATCGATTGGCGAACCCGGCACTCAATTGACAATGCGCACCTTCCATATCGGAGGCGCTGCGCAACGGGGTGCCGAACAATCGTCGGTCGAGGCCGCCCTCGATGGGACGATCGAGGTCAAGAATCGCAATGTCGTCGTCAATTCCACCGGGATACCGGTGGTCATGGGCCGCAACACCGAAGTCGTGCTTTTGGACGAGGCTGGCCGCGAGAAAGCGCGGCATCGGGTTCCCTACGGCGCGAGGCTGCTCGCCGATGAAGGGGCCGAGGTCAAAAGGAGTGATCGGCTCGTCGAGTGGGATCCCTATACGATACCGATCATTACCGAACGCGATGGCGTCGCGCATTACGTCGATCTGATCGAAGGTCTGTCTGTGCGCGAGACCGTGGACGAGGCGACCGGCATCTCAAGCAAGGTGGTCGTCGATTGGAAACAGCAGCCGCGGGGCAGCGATCTGCGGCCGCGGATTACGTTGCGCGACGAAGCGGGCGAGGTTCTCACGCTCGCGAACGGGCTGGAGGCCCGTTACTTCATGTCGGTCGACGCAATCTTGTCGGTGGAGAACGGGGCCCACGTCAAGGCCGGCGACGTTCTCGCGCGCATCCCGCGTGAATCCTCGAAGACCCGGGATATCACCGGCGGTCTGCCGCGTGTTGCCGAGCTGTTCGAGGCGCGCAAGCCGAAGGATTTCGCCATCATCAATGAGAGTGAGGGTCGAGTCGAATTCGGTAAAGACTACAAGGCGAAGCGACGCATCATCGTCGCTCCGGCCGAGGAGGATAAGGAGCCCATCGAATATCTGATCCCGAAGGGTAAGCACATCAGCGTCCAGGAAGGAGATTATGTCCAGAAGGGCGATCTGCTGATGGATGGGAACCGAGTGCCGCACGACATCCTGCGCATCCTCGGGGTCGAGGAGTTGGCGAGCTACTTGATCAACGAGATCCAGGAAGTTTACCGGTTGCAGGGTGTCCGCATCAACGACAAGCACATCGAAGTGATCGTGCGGCAGATGTTGCAGAAGGTGGAAATCACGGAGCCCGGGGATACGACCTTCCTTGCCGGCGAGCAGGTCGATCGCGCCGAATTCGATTTGGAGAATGCCAAGGCAGAGAGTGAGGGTCTGCAGCCTGCAGACGCCCGCCCGGTGCTGCAAGGCATCACCAAGGCAAGCCTGCAGACGAACTCGTTCATCTCGGCCGCTTCGTTCCAGGAGACGACACGCGTCCTGACGGAGGCCGCGGTCTCCGGGCGGATCGATGCCTTGAGCGGCCTCAAGGAGAACGTGATCGTCGGCCGGCTGATCCCGGCGGGTACCGGGAGCGTCATTGCCCGGCTGCGTGAGATCGCCGCCGAGCGGGATCGCGAGCTTGCCGCGATCGCTGCAAACGAGGAGTCCGCCCAACTGATTGAAGCCGACAAACAGACGGCATAGCCCACCGGTTGGTACCCCTAGCCCGAAACACGAAACGTTTTGCGGCTAGGGCTTGACCGGCGGAGGCCGCATCACTAGTAATAGTGGCCTGTTTGGGGCTGGCCGTAGGAAGCCACCTATACGCAGCCCAAATCAACTCATGGCTCGGCGCCCTGAGAGGGGACGCATAAAAGCGTGGTGCGAAAATTTTCGACCCGGCGCGGCAGCCGCGCCGGGTGATTGCTTTGGTCTGACGAGGTCTTGACGATGCCGACGATAAACCAGCTGATCCGCAAGCCGCGGAGACTGCAGGTAGCACGCAACAAGGTGCCGGCGATGGAAGCTTGCCCACAAAAGCGCGGGGTTTGCACGCGCGTCTATACGACCACACCGAAGAAGCCCAACTCTGCTCTGCGCAAAGTAGCGCGTGTCCGGCTGACCAACGGCTTTGAGGTGACAAGTTATATCCCCGGCGAGGGTCATAACCTGCAAGAGCACTCTGTTGTCTTGATCCGCGGCGGACGGGTTAAGGACCTGCCTGGCGTGCGCTACCACATCATTCGCGGCACGCTCGACACCCAGGGCGTGAAAGATCGGCGTCAAAGGCGCTCGAAATACGGCGCCAAGCGCCCGAAGTAGGAAGAGCCCCATGTCGCGCCGTCGTGCCGCAGTAAAACGCGAGGTTCTGCCGGATGCCAAATTCGGCGACAGCGTATTAACCAAATTTATGAATTGCCTTATGTACGAGGGCAAAAAGTCGGTCGCAGAGCGGATCGTCTATGGCGCGCTCGACCGGATCGGCAAGCGCGGCGGCCAGGATCCTCTTCGCGTCTTCCACGACGCACTCGGCAATGTGCGTCCTGCCGTTGAAGTGCGCTCGCGCCGCGTCGGTGGCGCCACCTATCAGGTCCCGGTAGAAGTGCGCACCGATCGCAGCCAAGCGCTGGCGATACGCTGGCTCATTTCGAGTTCCCGGGGGCGCTCGGAAAAGACAATGGAGGAGCGGCTTTCAGGCGAACTCCTCGATGCCGCCAACAATCGCGGTGCCGCGGTAAAGCGGCGGGAGGATACGCATCGGATGGCCGATGCCAACAAGGCCTTCTCGCACTATCGCTGGTAGCCGAAGCCGCAGATCACAATCAACGCTATTTCTATTCGCGGCGCCGTTTCGGGCGGCGCTGTCGGAGTTTCTTGCATGGCACGCACGACACCCCTCGAGCGATACCGAAACATCGGCATCATGGCTCACATCGACGCCGGTAAGACGACGACTACCGAGCGCATTCTCTATTACACCGGGCGATCCTACAAAATCGGCGAGGTCCATGAGGGCACTGCGACGATGGACTGGATGGCGCAGGAGCAGGAGCGCGGCATTACGATCACCTCGGCGGCGACCACGTGCTTTTGGGATGACCACCGCATCAACATCATCGATACGCCGGGCCATGTCGACTTCACGATCGAAGTCGAGCGCAGTTTGCGTGTGCTCGATGGGGCCGTCGCGGTGTTTGACTCGGTCGCCGGTGTCGAACCGCAATCCGAAACCGTCTGGCGCCAAGCCGATAAATACGGCGTTCCGCGAATCTGTTTTGTCAACAAGATGGACCGGATCGGAGCGGATTTCCCGCGCTGTGTCGCGATGATCGACGAACGGCTGGGCGCAAAGCCACTGGTGCTGCAGCTGCCGATCGGGGTCGAGGCCGATTTTGTCGGCGTGGTTGACCTCGTTGGATTTCGCGCGATCAAATGGCGTGACGAGACCTTGGGCGCTGAGTTCGACATCGTCGAGGTGCCATCAGAGATCGCCGAGGAGGCGAGGGCTTTCCGGACGAGGTTGGTCGAAGCCGCGGTGGAGCAAGATGACGCGGCCCTGGAAGCTTATCTCGGTGGCGAAGAGCCGAGCGAGGCAGTGCTGAAACGCTGTATCCGAAAAGGCACGATCGGCGGTGCGTTTGTTCCGGCGCTATGCGGTTCTGCATTTAAGAACAAGGGTGTACAGCCGCTGCTCGACGCCGTGGTCGACTATCTGCCGGCCCCGACCGATGTGGCGGCGATCAAGGGCATCAAGGTGGGATCCGACGAACCGGTTGTGCGGCGGTGCTCGGATGACGAGCCTTTTGCCGGGCTCGCGTTCAAGATCATGAGCGATCCCTTTGTCGGATCGCTGACCTTTGTCCGCATCTATTCCGGGGTGGTGACGACCGGCAGCCAAGTGCTCAACAGCGTCAAGGGGACGCGTGAACGGATCGGGCGCATGCTGCAGATGCATGCGAACCATCGTGAGGACATCAAGGAAGCGCGCGCGGGCGATATTGTCGCCCTGGCTGGTCTCAAGAACACGACGACGGGCGACACGCTTTCCGACCCCGGTGACCCTGTCGTCCTCGAGCGGATGGAGTTTCCGGAGCCGGTTATCGAGATCGCGGTCGAACCAAAAACCAAGGGCGATCAGGAGAAGATGGGCCAAGCGCTGGCCCGTCTTGCAACCGAAGACCCGTCATTCCGGGTGACTGTCGATCACGAGAGCGGCCAGACCGTGATCAAGGGGATGGGAGAGTTGCATCTCGAGATCATCGTCGATCGTATGAAGCGGGAGTTCAAGGTCGACGCGAATGTCGGTGCTCCGCAGGTCGCCTATCGGGAGACGATCACCCGCACCTCAGAGGTCGACTACACGCACAAGAAACAGACCGGTGGCGCGGGCCAGTTCGCGCGGGTCAAGTTGCGCTTCGAACCGCTCCCGCCAGGTTCCGGCTTTGTCTTTGAGAATGCGGTAGTCGGGGGCGTCGTGCCGAAGGAATACGTGCCTGGCGTTGAGAAGGGGCTGAAAGCATCCACCGAGACCGGTGTGCTTGCCGGCTTCCCCGTCATCGACCTGCAGGCGACCCTCTTCGACGGTGCTTTTCACGATGTCGATTCCAGCGTACTAGCCTTCGAGATCGCGGCCCGCACCGCCTTCAAGGAAGGCGTCATGAAGGCGGCGCCAAAGCTGCTCGAACCGATCATGCGGGTCGAAGTCGTGACGCCGGATGAGTATATGGGTGACGTAATCGGGGATCTGAACAGCCGCCGCGGCCAAGTGACCGGAATGGACACCCGTGGCAATGCGCGGGTTATCGACGCGATGGTCCCACTCGCCAACATGTTCGGTTATGTCAATACCTTGCGGTCGATGAGCCAGGGTCGGGCCCAGTACACAATGCATTTCGACCATTACGAGCAGGTACCGCAGGCGGTGGCGGACGAAGTCCGCGCCAAGATGGCTTAATAATCCAGCCTCAGCTGGATCGAGCGGAGAAGAAGGCGATGTCGAAGGCGAAGTTTCAGCGGACGAAGCCGCACTGCAACATAGGGACGATTGGTCATATCGACCACGGCAAGACGACATTGACGGCGGCGATCACCAAAGTGTTGTCGGAGAAGGGCGGGGCGTCGTTTGTGCCGTTTGACCAGATTGACAAGGCGCCGGAGGAGCGGGCGCGCGGGATTACGATTGCGACGGCGCATGTCGAATACGAGACCGACAAGCGCCACTACGCGCATGTCGACTGCCCGGGTCATGCCGATTACATCAAGAACATGATCACCGGGGCGGCGCAGATGGACGGGGCGATCCTGGTGGTTTCGGCGGCGGACGGACCGATGCCGCAGACCCGCGAGCACGTCTTGCTGGCGCGGCAGGTCGGGGTGCCGTCCCTGGTGGTATATATGAACAAGATCGACATGGTCGATGACCCGGAATTGCTCGATCTGGTGGAGCTTGAGGTGCGCGAGCTGTTGTCGTCCTATCAGTTTCCAGGGGATGACATTCCGGTGGTGCGGGGCTCGGCGCTGTTTGCGCTGGAGGGGCGCAACCCTGAGACCGGGCACGACTCGATCATTGCGCTGATGGCGGCGGTGGACGGTTACGTCCCGCAACCGGAGCGGGCGAAGGACCGGCCGTTTTTGATGCCGATCGAAGATGTGTTCACGATTTCGGGGCGCGGCACGGTGGTGACCGGCCGCGTCGAGCGCGGTGTCGTCAAGGTCGGCGACGAGGTCGAGATTGTCGGGCTGCGGCCGACCGCCAAGACGGTGGTGACGGGTGTCGAGATGTTCCGCAAATTGCTCGATCAGGGCGAGGCGGGCGACAATATCGGGGCGCTGCTGCGCGGCACCAAGCGCGAGGAGGTCGAGCGCGGCCAGGTGTTGGCGGCACCCGGCTCGATCACCCCGCACACCCGGTTTCAGTGCGAGGCCTACATCCTGACCAAGGAGGAGGGCGGCCGGCACACGCCATTTTTTGGCAATTACCGGCCGCAATTTTATTTCCGCACGACCGATGTGACCGGCACGGTGCACCTGCCGGAAGGCACCGAGATGGTGATGCCGGGCGACAACATCTCGATGGAGATCGAGCTGATCGCGCCGATCGCGATGGACGAAGGGCTGCGCTTTGCGATCCGTGAAGGCGGCCGCACCGTCGGCGCCGGCGTCGTCGCCAAAATCATCAAGTAAGTTGCTTAGGAGTGTAGCTCAACTGGTAGAGCACCGGTCTCCAAATTCGGTTGTGGCTGTCCCGGCGCGTATCGGGACATCCCAAAACGCGGTGGATCGTCTGGCTTTTCCGGTCTCGAAATCGTCTCCTGTCCGTTCTCGTCCCATCGCGTGCTACCGAGTTCGGTAGCAAACCGGGTAGCAAAGTACCCGAGACGTTCTCATGGCCTCGGCTCAGGTCCGTCGCCCACTTGGGGGCCGGGCCTCGCCATAACCGGACCCTGTTGCAGGTCGGCGTGCCACTGCGGGTTATCGCGTCGAACCTCGGGCTCGTCGAACGGGCGATATCGTTGCAATCGGCGCGATTTGAAGCGGCCAGTCATTGGCAATATCGCCCGGTGGACGATCCGAAGATGGTTGATTTACGCTGTCGCGCAGGCAGGCACCGAGGTTGCCCGGCTCTGCCGGTCGCCCTCGCTCGTGCTTTAGTCCAACCCGTTAAGGTCTAGCCGTGATCGCGGTTAGTCCTACGCTCGGGTGATGTCACATCGCCCGGCGTGATATCACTCTGTGATGTAACATTACCCTCGATCGTCTCGCCTGGAGCGGTCAAGGTTGCGGCAAAGGCGAGCAGTTCGAGAACCCGACGTTTTTGCTCCTCAGGGCTCATGTTGCGCAGCGAGTTTGGCCCATCGTCGCTCGCTTCCTTGGGTTTCCCCCAAGCTCGCTCCATTACCTTGTCAGAGGCGAACATGCGGACCCGCTCGTCGGGCGAGTCGAGCAGGTCGACCATGACTTGCGCGGCTTTTTGCGCGTTGTCGCGATAAATCGAGAGCGCCGCGAAGTAATCGCTGCGTCGGCCGCTGGGATTGCCGGACTGTCCGGGCTTGAACGGGATGAGATTTGCCAGGGATTTCTCTGAAGGAGCGGGTCTCTGCCGAGCGTCTGCATGCAAAGGTCTGCCGCTCTCGTTTTTGGCGGACCCGGCGCTCATCGCATACGCTCAGTATCGGGAAAATGCCGCGCCATCAAACACCCTGCGGCTGCCTGTTGATCTTCATCATCGCCATAGGGGTACATGCCCACAAGCCGTAGTCGACGTGACCAGCCTCGCTGAAGTCATGTGACGCTGCGGCGCGCGACCCCAAATTCCTGTTCTTCTTATCTATTCGATCTGCAGGAGGAGAGTTTTGACTGCTGCTTTTCTGACCTCACTAGAGAGAGGCACAGCAGGGGGTGTTCGATGGTGAGAGGGTGGTGGCGGTCATAGCTTCGCCTTTGCGGGCGAAGCTACTGCTGAATACAGTGGAATGATCCAGCTAACTTGCATCGGACTCTGGGGGCGGCCTATCACGAGCGCCGGCAACCCACCGTCGGGCAGAATTGCAGTGGCGGTCGCGCGGGTGCGGCAAAACGGGCGGATCCGCCTTGAAGGGAGTTATGTGATGCTCTTGAAAAAG
>Ga0306926_10002010_pt1 | contig 20519 bp, 24 predicted proteins | sample flu12Cox44000178_FD_203759 | JGI IMG/M metagenome (GOLD analysis project Ga0306926, IMG submission 203759) | Lab enrichment of tropical soil microbial communities from Luquillo Experimental Forest, Puerto Rico - flux8day.12C.oxic.44.000.178 (v2)... | ecosystem: Environmental > Terrestrial >...
GGCGAGATCTGCCTGACTGATCGGCGGCAATTAGCAATTCCCGCTCTTGCGCGCGCCGGTGAGAGCTCGGCTTGCACTTCGAAGGCAGGGCTTAAACTAATGAGGAAACAGCCAACCAGATAACCCCCCAAAGCCCGAGCGACAACAGCACGATCATAACCAGCGCAACTCCTGGGGCCAGAGGGCCCTCGCGCTCGGATTGGTCGGGTCGGGTTATCGCGTTATGGCGCCTCCAGTATTCGGCGGCATAGCCGAAATGCGGCGCGGTGCGCCTAGTCACCAGCTTCCTCCTGTCCCACCCGATAAACGCGCAGCAGTATTGTTTGGTTCCACAGCCCATAGCGGCAGCGGCATCAGTCTTCCGGTACGCCCGATGGTTGAGCGTCCCGCGATCCGCAGCGAGGTGCTTGGCGGCTCCCGGTGCGCGGCCCGTACTACCCGAGCCGCGACGTGCCGCGTCTCTAAAGAAACCCCGGCGGGGGACACCGGGGTTTCTGAACCGGGCGACCGAGGGATCTGGGGTTATCCCATCGCCCTTGTGAGTAGAACAACACGCGATAGCTGCCAGTTCCAGATTTTATGATCTCCGAGGTCGTCGGCATCTTCCCCAGGGAGGCGGCCATCGTCCGCCTGGTCGGCGCCATCATGCTCGAACAGAACGACGAGTGCTCTGTTCAGGGCGCGCGCTAGCTGAGCCTGGAATCCGTCGCGCCGCTGAGCGATAAACCCTGGTCAGTCTGCCGATCCTGGGCGCCAGACCAATCCGGGCACGCCGGAGAGCGCGGTGATCACGCTGTAAGTTACACCACCGAATAAGGACACCGCATGTTTAGATCCCCCCAAATCAACATCTACTCTCGCGATCTCGCGAAGGCGCAGTCGTTCTACGCGTCACTGGGATTCAAGGAGACCTTTCGTACACCGTCGACGGGCAACCCGAGCCACGTGGAACTTCAGCTTGATGGATTCAAACTAGGGATCGCGACCATCGAGGCGGCGCAGCACCATCACGGCCTCGCGGCTGGAGGCGAGGGTCGCTGGATTGAGATCGTCCTGTGGACAGACGACACCGACGCGGCCATCGAGCGGACCACGGCGGCCGGAGCGCCAGTCCTATCACCAGCGCACGACTTTCTGGATGGGCGATTGCGTGCAGGTTGGGTCGCCGACCCTGACGGAAATCCGATCCAGATTGTGCAGCGCAAGCGATAATGCACCGAGGGAGCAGCCGAGTGAGCCCGCGTCGTGCGCATGCCCCAACGTGCTTTCGCGCTATTGCGGACAGGAAACCGCAGCGCGGGCGGGTTTGGCAAGCCTTGTTGAATGTCCGCCTCACGAACTAAAACCAACCACAGCTCTTGGCGCTGGACGAGCCCAGGCCTGCCAACGTCAATGTCCGGTTCCAGGAAGGCGGCGAACGGCGGCTTCGGGTGGTAGATCGGATAGGGGACACCTCGCGGTGCCACCCCTCCCACACCACTGGGCATACGGGTCACGTACCACGGCGGTTCGACGGGTTATGCTTGGTCAAGAACATGAAGTCGAGGGAGACCGAGGGAGTCGAAGTAGTGGTTGCGCAGGGCTTGTTGGACCGCCTGGTATCCTGACATGCGCCAGAACCCGGTCGGTGACACCGGCGGCGATCGCTGCATGGAACTTGGGTACGCCACGACGGCGCAGTTCGTTGAAACGGTTGTGCCCGTTCTGCCACTGCCGCCAAAAATACGAGCGTAATCTTCGGCGGATCCAGGCTTCCAGGTTGGCGAGCACACGTGGGGTCTGGCAGAAGCCGAAGTAGCCGCGCCATCCAATGAGGTATGGCCTCAGCTCTTCGATCAGCTGCGACAAACTGACCCCTCGTGTCCGGCGTGTCATGTCCCGCTCACCGGCGCGGCGGTACGAACATAGATGTTGCAGTCGTCCGCGCAGCGGCAAAAGCGGTGACCCCGTCGGGTCAGCTCATTGTCGAGATCGTCGAGCACGAGGTTGCTCAAGAGGGGCGAGAGAGGACCGCCTTGCGGGGTCCCCTCGTCCACCGGGCTGACCAAGCCGTCTTCCATCACCCCGGCCTTGAGAAACGCCCGGATGAGCTTGAGCACCCGTTTATCGGTCACCCGCGCCGCGACGCGCGCCATCAAGAGGTCGTGATGGACCCGGTCGAAGAATTTTTCGAGATCAAGGTGAACGACGACACTGTAACCCTCGGCAATGTATTGTTGCCGCTTGGGCCACCGCCTGATGGGCGGAGCGTCCCGGTCGGAAGCCGTAACTGTGCCTGAAAAACGTCGGGTCCCAGCGCTTCTGAAGAACCTGCAGCAAGGCCTGCGGATCAGTCTGTCGATGCCTCACGGCACGCCAAGCTTTCTGACCCCGCCCTCCGGCTTGGGGATTTCGACCCGTTTTACCAGCTGCGGCTGATAGGTTCCCTCGAGCAGTTGAGACCGAAGGCTTGGCCAGTGCTCACGCAGGTAGTCCCTGGCGTCGCCGATGGTCATCCCATCGACGCCGGGACTGCCCTTGTTCTGGCGAACGCGTGCTCTGGCCGGCATCCGAAACCCTTCAGGTGAGCGGTCCTTCGCCTCGACGCATCCAGGTGGCGGAGTTGCCCCGATTGCAGCCGCTCCCATTACCCTGCTCGAACCATCACGCTCGACCCCCTCCGGACATTCGGCCCGGCGTATGACAGCGAGCCTCCTGCAACGCCCCGACTATCCAGAATGGGACTGGTGTGACTTTGACAGTAATGCTGAGAACTCGCTGCGTACTCACAGGGAGCCTTCGGCAATGGTTCTCGTCGCGACGGGAACAATCCACGGCGACTGTGGAAAAAGCTGTGCAAAACGCCGAGAGGATCAACATACTCGGATGTTTCTAAATGTAAACTGACGGATTGCCCAAAGAGTGGGCACGCGCTAACCTATTGTGATTACTCATCTAGAGGTCGGAAACTCGCTCAAGAGCTTCTGTACTGCAGCGTACCAATCTAATTTAATGCGGATCTTTGGACCGCGTTCTGCGGCACTGTGCAAAATTGACTCGGCGGATGCCGCGTTAAGTAGCCTCCTGTTGCCGAGCTCAAAGCCAAAACCGCATGAGGCCGACCCCCCCGACTTCAAAATTCCCAAAACCCGGGCGGTGATTTTTCTATAAACTGGGGTCACATCGGCGTCGCGAGTCCGAGCCGACTTTGTGCGGAACCGTACCATCTGCCGCCGTTTAACAGGGTATGATGGATAATCCCAGCATACTGCGTCGCAAGGCAGTACATTTTTTCGAAGACGCGGCCTCGGCACCTCCCGCAGAAGCTGAAAAGCTGTACGAGGTCGGCCGCCAATTACAGCTTTGGGCGGATGATCTCGAAGAGATGCTGACCTGCCAGAGCAAGGACTCGATCCATCAGCACCCGGCAAGAAAGAAGGGTCAGGACGAGTCAACCCGATCGTGAGCACGCATCGTCTGTAATTTGCGGATTTCGATTGCATCGATGGCGTTGCCATCTCGCATTCCGCGGAGTGGCCCGATTTCCTTAACATCGAGGCCGCGGCCCAACATTCCGCAAGACATGCTGATGGCTTCGTCCCTGCTCCTGGCTATGCTCATGACGGTGGCGCATCCACCTCAGTAAGAAACATACCAACCGGACATTGCCCTTCTACTTGCTCGCTTGTCCATAATCAAAGGCGATGATCTCATCGCTCAACGATCTCATTTGAGCGATGGAATGACCTGAACCTGTTACTTGTCTGTACGATGGCAGACGAAGCGCTATTTTTTTAACCCGTCTGAGCGGTCGTCAGAGCAGCCGGATGAGCCGTTCGTAATAGATGCGATCGCCGGCCCCTATACTGGGTCACTCGCTCGCGCCCGGCCGGAATCCCGAAACCCTTAGGGATAACGCCACTGAAATTCCTTCCTTCAGGCGGCGCGGCTGCCAGCGTTGTTCGTCAGCACGGCCGGCAGCGATCCACGGAGTGGACGATAAGCCGTCAGACGATCCGATTCGCCCCCGAATGGTTGAAAAAGTTCAGAAAACAAACCACCTATAACAAATCGCCGCCAGAAGCCTGGGTATGACGGTGGCCGAGAGATACGAGCGCTCCCGCTCTAGTCGGAAAGGGAGCGTTTATGAGCTCACCCGATCGTAATACTTTTCAAAACCGTCTTCTCGCGGCGCTCCCGCCGGAAGATGCGCGACGCTTTTTTCCGATCTTCATCCGGTTTCTTTTCCCCTGCGGCATGTGCTCTATGACGTAGACGCACCGCTCGAGCACGTTTACTTTATCGAGCAAGGGCTGTCGTCCATCCTGATGAGCATGTCGAACGGCTCCACCATCGAAGTCGGGATGATCGGCTTGGAGGGGATGATCGGGATTCAGGCTCTTCTCGGATGCCTGACATCGAACCACCAGCACATTGCACAGGCTCCGATAACCGCGCTGCGCAGGAACACCGCTCTGTGCAAAACGGCATTTGATCAGAGCGCGGCGGTACGCCGTGTGATGCTGCGTTTCACCGAAGTCGTCTTGGGCCTCGCCTCACAAACCGCGGCGTGCAACCGGCTCCACTCGATCGAACAGCGCTGCGCGCGCTGGGTGCTGATGTCGAGCGATCGTCTTCACTCAGACATAATCCCAATGACGCACGAATTCCTGGCGTCGATGCTCGGCGTGCGGCGTGCTGGGATCACAACGACCCTCGGAGAACTCGATCGCTCCGGGGTGATCGAAAACGGTCGCGGTCGCGTCACGATTACCGATCGTGAGGGTCTCGAAGCGGCCACTTGCGAGTGCTACCAGCGCGATCGTAGTAGGCTCGATAGGCTGCTCTGAGGACGCTTGCGCCTGAGCGTTCAACTATTGTTGCCAAGCCTACGAATTGTTCGGAAGCGAACAGACGTAGGGGGGACGGCATTTTATGATTTCCTTGTAAGCGGAGCGGTCGGCCGATCCTCGTGCGCCCGCCAATCCCCTTCGAGGAGAGCCGTATCATGTTCCCGGTGGAGATTCACATCGGTGATGAAGCCGCTCTGACGGCGCAAATGGCTACGATGCGCGCGTGGCTTGACCACCGTCGGTTCGAGCCATCAACGTTCCACTATAGGTTTACCGCCGCTGGCATGTTGTTTCGCGTCGATTTCGACGCCGAGACACAAGCAACAATGTTTGCGAAAGCATTCGGCGGGCGGATCTTAGCGCAATCCGAACAGATGCCAACCGCTGGGTAATGTGCCGTACAAATTACGGGGCGGTTCGACTTGCATATTTACCGATGCTTCTTCCTAAGTGAAGACGATCACATTAAGGCTGCCGAAATCATCGAAGCCGACGCCATCGGCGAGGCGATCCACAAGGCGCTCGTCATGCTGCGAGAGCGGCCTGAGCACCGAACTGTCGAGCTATGGGAGGGAGAGCGAAAACTCTACCGGGCGGATGAACCTGTGCGATCGGATCGGACTTACGGTGGCTGAGTTATCCCGAAGTGCGCTGATGAACAACGTCACGCTGACAGCGCATGAGTTGCCGCAACGCGCTGTCTATCACCGCGAACGTGCGACAGACACTTCAGACGCCGCACAAGACGCAAAATATAACGGCCATGGGCGAGATGCGCCAATACCTCTCGTCCTCTAGGCTGCACGACGCTCTACGTGATAATTGTTTATCGTGCGGGGCAAATGGTGATCGTCAAGGAACGCTTGACGTGCTCTGTGTCATGGTTTTCCTGACAGTCAGGAATGTCTTGACGGCCGGTGATCGACATGGCAGCAGCGCGGCGCGAGATAGAAACCCCATCCGCGGCATCAGACCCGGCGGAACCGGAGAGAACCCTCTATTGCTCGTTCTGCTACAAATCCCGTACCCAGGTAAAGAAGCTAATTTCTGGCCCAGCCAACATCTTCATCTGCGACGAGTGCGTGGACCTGTGCAATGAAATCGTCGCTGGCCGCCCGCCAAGAGCAAAACCTCCGTCGGCCGAAGAATTGCCTACGGAGCGCTTGTTAGAGCGGCTTGAAGCAATTGAAGACACGGTCCAGGGAAAAGGCAATAAGCTTCAGCAAGCCGTCGATCTTTTACGCTCTCGCCAGGTCAGTTGGGCGGTGATCGGCGCGGCCTTGGGGATTTCCCGGCAGGCGGCCTGGGAGCGGTTTACGTGAGGGCCGGCTTCGGAAACTGCGAGCGTTTTTTGAATTTTGTCCTCCGTCGACGCGCCGTCGTTCGTGCACCGGCCTGCAAGGCGCAGTCAAAGGGGCGGCAACGGGGAAGGCGGAAACTCGAGCGCGGCCCCAAGAATCACGAGTTTGCACCGCTTCGCACAATTTCAGCTCGCCGCTCTCTCTTCCGCGACTGACATCGTTGAATCTTTGACGCGCCTGTGCATGGGTTCCCTCTTGCGGCGCAACCAAACAAATAATCTGCTAGAAGCAAGGCGCTAATTCGCTTCGCCGGCTTCGCGCCGGATGATCCGATCAGCAATAGCCTGCCTCATGATGTCTCGATGAGCGAACAGACTCCGCCCAACATCTTCTGGGAAATACATAGCGGACTTCCGCGAGAGGGGCCAGGAGATGATCGGTCAACGGAACGAGCGTTTGCTGTGGCTGTAGGGCTGCCCAAGAACCCTCGCATTCTCGATATCGGAGCTGGACATGAAGCCAATTCTTTGGCGCTCGCACGGTCTAGCGCTGGGAAAGCGACTGCGGTTGACAGGCATCAGCTCTTCCTTGACGAGCTTGAAAGGCGGGCGCGTGAAAACTGGGCTCGCGGAGCAAATAACAACGCTCAATGCGTCGATGTCTCGGTTGCCATTTGAGGAAGGGAGTTTTGACCTCATTTGGTCTGAGGGCGCAATCTACATAATTGGGTTTCGACAAGGCCTCACTTGCTGGCGGAGGTTTCTCTCCCCGAACGGCTACATCGCGGTGACCGAGCCATGTTGGCTCAAAAAGGAAATCCCCGACGAGGCGCGCCGAAATTGGGCTGAATATCCAGCAATGACCACAATCGAGGACACGCGGCGCATTATAGCGGACTGCCGAATGAGGGAGGTTGGCAGCTTTGTTCTGCCCGAGTCCTCTTGGTGGGATGAATACTATTTTCCCATGGAGGTTAAGCTTAAAACTCTGAGGTCGAAACACGCAAGCCAGCCTAACGCCATAACCCAAATCGAAGAAGCCCAACTGGAGATAGATATCTATCGAAAATATCCCGAAGTGTTTGGCTATGTCTTCTTTGTAATGCAGCTGTCTGATTAGGCCAGTAACTCCGGTGCGAATGTCTGCAATGGGTCGCTAATTGTCGCCGAAATACGGGCTCGGGATAAGCAGTGCTACATGCGGCGCGAATTCGGAGCCCCGGTTTCTCGGCCGCTCCAATCTCCGCTGAAGCCAGTATCGCCGTCGCGAACATCGGCGGGAATCGTGTCCTTTACGCCTTTCAGGTATCCCATGCCGTATCCGACCAGCCAGGCGGTTACAGCGCAGGCCGATAAAAGGAGCCAGAAGAAGGACACTACCGGAATCCCTCCGCCCATGCACGAGCCGAAGCACCCATGGATTGGCTACGAGGCTTTGGCTACGCCGCGGCCCAGCAAGTCAACCTTGCGGTTCAATGCAATGACCAGACCATCGACCCCGTCGCGCCGGAGGATCGAATAGAATTCCGAGCGCTGTATTGCCACCTGGCTGATCGTCCCGTCGAGATAGACGTCGGAAACTTGCCACGAGCCTTGGTTCTGCCGCATCAGATAGTCGAGGGTAGTCGTATCACCGTCGGACTTAACGATCTTGGTTTGGACAACGACGTCCCCGTTGTAGGGCCGCTCCCCAGTGACCTGCAGCTGCTGCCCGGAATAGCTGTCGAACCGATCGGCGTAAGTCGCCGCGATATAGTGCCGGAACGCCTCGACCAACTGCTGCTGTTGAGCAGGGGAGAGGGCTGCCCAGGACGAACCTATGGCCAGTCGCGTCATGGAGGGAACGTCGAAGACCCGGTCGACAACGGGGGCTAGTCTCGCATAACGACCGCTCTGCCCAAGAGTTGGGCCGTTCCTCATTGTCGTCAGGAGCGCATCGTAAAAACCGCGCACATTGCTCTGCGGGTCCGCAAGCGCGGAAGTATTCTCGGGGAAGGTGCCAACCGCGAGCGAGAGCGCGATGCACAGCCCCGCGATCTTGCCCCTCGGGACCACCAACGTGACGAGATTAGTCATGATTCAGCCTCCTCACTCTCTATGTACTGGTCTTTATGTACTGGTTTCTCGGCATACCTAATTCCATGGCGAGGATCAGGCAGCCGTCCACCGCTTGATTTCCTCATCGTTTCTTAGTGCATGCCGGCTTGTTGATGATGTTGCTCGAGGCGTTCGAATTGCGCGATCACCACCTTGCAGGGCGGGACCAACGCGTCCCCGTCTTGGTCCGGGAAAGCGCTTGCCATGAAGATTTGGGCAAAGCGCGAATCGGCGGCAGCTTCCTCGGTCAGATCGTAAGAAGCAGCGACGATCAGGTCGTGAATTACCTTTCCGGCCTGCGCGACGCGCTCAGTTTGCACGCCGCAGCGATGAGCGTTGCCCAGCAGGAAGCCACCTGTCTCGGCAAGCCCGGTTGAATCGGCGGCCTCGGCGACGCCGGCGCCCAAAAGAAGTAGCACGGCGGTCGTGACGGTAAGAATTGGACGCATGGAAAGCTCCTATCCAGTACGTCCCCCAACGAAAGCTCCTATGCAGTACTGTTCCCCAACGTTGAACACCTGCGCGGTCAGTTCGTGCCGTAACACGTAAGCGCCAAACACAGTTTTACCGCCTTTCCAGCGTGTCATTTTTTGGACATTAGTGGTGGCATGGTATAAAGCCACCTCTCCATGTCCTTAATGTGCAACGAAATGCGCATCAGCGCTTCAGCTCCCAGTGCAACCTAAAGGGCGCGGCGGCGTTCGCTGCAAAGTGACAACTGAGCGAGAGGCCGATCATGTCGACTAGGGTCGAGTCGACGTTCTCGGCAAAGTGAAGGCACGCTTGCCGGCGACATTCTATGGCTCGCAACGATCGCGTTCGTGTTCGCGATCATCACTGGGATCGTGGGTTGAGCTGACGCTCTCGGCCATCTTTTTATAGGCAGCTTATAGGCAGCAATCAAAGCGCCGCCGCGCAGCACCGGTAGCGGAAAGCGTGGCGACGAAGGGAGAATTGAGCGGAGACACGTCCGATGGATCTGACGCTGACCCCGACGCATCTCGATCGACTGGCGGAGGTTGCCTGGACCTGGGCGGCAGCGTTTTTGCCGCGGCTCGTCGCGGCTGTCCTCATTCTGGTGATCGGCACCATCGTCGCGCGCTGGGTCTCGCGCGCCGTCTACGACATCTCGCAACGAACGACGCATATCGACCCGACCTTGCGGCCGGTACTAGCCTCGATGATCCGTTATGCGGTGCTGATCCTGGTCCTTATCGTCGCCCTGGGCCAAGTCGGTATCCAAACCGCCTCGTTGCTGGCGGTGGTTGGCGCGGCCGGCCTGGCGATCGGCTTGGCATTGCAAGGTACTCTCAGCAACTTCGCCGCCGGACTGATGCTGCTGTGGCTGCGGCCGTTCCGGATTGGCGATTTCATCGAAGTCGGTGCCATCGCAGGAACAGTGCGCGAAATGGGACTGTTCGCCTGCCATCTCGAAACCTTCGACGGCATGTTCCTGTTCGCGCCCAATTCGGCGATCTGGAACACTCCGCTGAAGAACCACACCAGAAACGCTCAATCGACGTCACTGTCGCGAGCAACGCCGACATCGATCGGACGCGCGACATCCTGGTCGCGATGGCCGAGCGCGATAGCCGCGTCCTGAAGATGCCCCCGCCACACGTCTTCGTCGACAGCCTGACTGGAGCGGGGCTGCTGCTGAACTTGCGGATTTGGGCGTCACACGACGATGTCGGCGAGCACACGATCATCGAGCAGGCGATGCACGAGCTTGAGGACGCCGGCATCGAGGCGCTGCAACCGCAGCAAGTCGTCCGAATCATCCCACCCGATAGCGATCCCTCACGCCTGCTACCGAGCTCACAGTCTGCCTTTAGCGGCTTGCAATCATCTTCCATTTCCGGTCGGCGCTGAGTGATCCCGGGTCGCGACAGTGATACGAGTTTATGATCATCGACGCCGGCTTATGTGCGACGGAGTGGCGGCTGCGGCCAGTAAAGCTAACGTCATGGGTTTTCGCCAGGCCATATGATCAGCCGGATACTGGCATTGATGAACATCACCAAGCTGGCCTGAACTGAAAAACCTCAAATTCTTGCTTCTCCAGCTTCAGTGCCTGCCGTTGCAGCACCTGGCGGAGTTTCCTGGGCATTGGCAGCGCGTGGCGGGCCGACGCGCCCTGAACCGTTCGCAAACCTTCGTAAGGCATGACAGTCGCTTGGAAGCGGTCATGGGGCTCGCGCAACGGAGTTGCGCCAGAAGGTTGATGCGCTCCTCACCTCACTGGGGAGCCGAGAGCGTCGAAACCCTTTTGAAAAGCCCAACGGCACCGGATTCACCGGTGATGTGTTTTTGACCTCCACCCAATTCTTGGTCAGACCCGTGATACCGGTGCTTACACCGGAAGCTACTCGGGGTTTCCGCCTGCTGGCGTTGGAATTTCAAACACCTATGCGCGGAGGACGGCCATGCTCATATCCGAGAGGCGCGCTCTCGTTACCGAGATACAGGATCGGCTGATTGAACTTTATGTGCAGCAGGACGAAGCGAGGAGAACAGAAGATCGAGACCGAGAGCGTGAGCTGCAAGTTGAGATCGATAAGGCCACAGCGCAGCGGGAGGAGATCCGCCGCTGAAGCGCCTTGGGATCGGCGTAAACAACGGTTCGGGAGGATCGGAAATGGCAAAAGCACGGGACGCATGCAAAGACGACACGTGCGCGAGAAAGCCACCATCGACCACCTCGTACGGGACGTCTACGAGCCGAAGGTCCCTGATAAGGAAGACACTTCTCGCAGCCCCACCACTTCTACCGGCTTGCCGGTCGAGGATCAGGTTCGTAAGAAATGGGATCCTCGCAAGGGTGGGCTTCCCACTTTTTGTGGCGCGGGATGACGAACCTCTCGCGACTTCGCAAGCGACTGCTGGAAGCCGATGTGGCGACGAGCACCCGGGCTGCTGATGAGATCGATATCGCCGGCTCTGCGACGATCGCTTACTCATCAGAGAATACTTCTCATCCGGTCCAGCTTCTGCTGGACGGACGCTCCGGCCCGGGAGCCAGGCGCTGGATCAGTGCGCGCCCTGACACCATCGAGCACAGGATCGTAGAATTTGACCAGCCGCAGGCGATCTCGCGGCTCGTGTACGAGGTCGAGGAGGCAGAGCGGGAGCGCACCCAGGAAGTACGCGTGGAAGCCTCGGAGGACGGAGGTCGAACGTATCGCCAGATTTTGGTTCAGGAATTCACCTTTAGCCCGGGGGAGCCACCTACCAGCGCGAAGACCAGTGCTTTAATCTCCACCGGATTAGCCGTCTCCGTTTCACGATTTCTCCAAACCAGAGCGGCTCCCGCATGGCGACGCCACCGCATTTCCGCCTCTTTGCATAAAACGGCCTGGATCGCGCAATTATATGCCCCGGCTCAGATCCCGGCTCGTCCCCTAACCGCCAACTTTGTGGCCCCCCGCTGCCCAAGGGATTTTCCCCGGGTAGGCCGGTCTACGTCCGAAGCGCCGCCGCATCACCGCCCGGCGCGTCGTGTGGCTTGCTGCTGGGGAGGGCTGGGGGCGGCTCCGCCCTACTGAACCAGGCGATGTCGGGCGTACGTAGGACATAGTCAGTGCCGCGCGTTGAGCGCATGCTTCTTGAGGTGGTGACGGAGCTGGTCGTAGGTGAGGCCGAGCGCGGCAGCGGTGCGGCGCTGGTTGAAGTGGTTCGCCGCCAACGCCTCGGAGAGGAGCTTTTGCTCGAAGGCCGCAACGCGGCCGAGGAAATCGCCGGGTGCGGCGGGCTCAGCAGCGGGTAGCGGCGGCGGTGCCGCCGCCGGCGCGGCCGGGCGGTGCGGCGAGCCAAAGGCGTCGAAGACGATGTCGTCGATCGGCGCTTCCGGGCGGGGCCAGCGATAGAGGCTGCGCTCGACGACGTTCTTGAGCTCGCGCACATTGCCGGGCCAGCGATATGCCATGAGCCGCGCGAGCGCGGCCGCGGTGAACCCCCGAAACACCTCGCGGCCCAATTCGCGCGTCATGCCGCGCCCGAAGTGCTCGGCGAGCACCGGGATGTCTTCGGCGCGCTCGCGCAACGGCGGGACGGTGACGACGTCGAAGGCCAGCCGATCGAGGAGATCGCTGCGAAAGCGCCCGCTTTCGGCAAGTGTCGGAAGGTCGACGTTGGTGGCGGCGATGACGCGGACATCGACGTGGTGCACCTCGTTGCCGCCGACGCGCTCGAAGCTGCCGTATTCGATGACCCGCAGGATCTTCTCCTGCACGGCGAGCGAAGCGGTGGCGATCTCGTCGAGGAACAAGGTGCCGCCGTCGGCGATCTCGAAACGCGACAGGCGACGGCGCGTCGCACCCGTGAAGGCGCCCGCTTCATGGCCGAAGAGCTCGCTGTCCAGCAGGCTCTCGGCGAGAGTGGCGCAATTGAGCTTGACGAAGGGCCTGTCCCAGCGCGGCGAGAGATAGGTGAGCCGTGCCGTGACCAGCTCCTTGCCGGTGCCGCGCTCGCCAACCACCAGCACCGGCCGATCGAGTGCCGCAAGCTGTGAGACCTGGGCCAACACGGCACGGAAGGCGGGGGCCTCGCCCACCAGCGGCGGCAAATCGCGGTCTGTCCTGGGAGAAAACACTAAATTTGGTGAGAATCACCGATTTTTGGCGGATATGATAGGAAATGCTCTGCGCGACTGCAAGAACCGAACGATCGGTCCAGCGTTTTCAATGACTTAGATTCGACCATGCAGACTGGCACGGAGCCTGCTTAGGAGGGCGCGAACAGGGGCGGTCGTCGCCCCGGCAGCAAGGATCACCCGCATGGGGATTTTTTCGCGCCTCGCCGACATCGTGAACTCCAACATCAACGCCATCCTCGACCGCGCCGAGGATCCGGAGAAGATCATCCGGCTCATCATCCAGGAGATGGAGGACACGCTGGTCGAGGTACGCTCCTCGGCCGTGCGCACCATCGCCGAGAAGAAAGAAATCGAGCGGCGGATCGGCGCGCTCGAGCGCGAACAGGAGGAATGGCAGCGCCGCGCCGAGCTCGCGGTCACCAAGGGGCGCGAAGACCTCGCCAAGGGGGCGCTCCTCGCCAAGGCGCGTGTCGTCGAGGGGCGCTCGACGCTGCAGCATCAGCGCCAGCAGATCGAGGATGCGCTCGCCAAGCAGAACGAGGACATCGCCAAGCTGCAGGCGAAACTCGCCGACGCCAAGATGCGCGAGAAGACGATCGCCGCGCGGCAGAAGACTGCCGTCAACCGCATCAAGCTGCGCACGCACCTCTATGACGAGCGCATCACCGACGCCTTCGCACGCTTCGAGCATGTCGAGCGGGCGCTCGACGAGATGGAGGGCAAGGTCGAGGTCTTCGATCTCGGCCGCAAGAAGACCCTTGCGGACGAACTCGCGGGGCTCGAGGCGGAGAGTGGTGTGGAGGAAGAGCTGAGGGCGCTGAAGGAGCGGCTCGGCAACAGCATTCACCCGCAAGCCGCCCGCTAGGCAAGGCAGGACGCCATGTTCTTCCACGGGGGATTTTTCGTCCTCGGGATTCTGTTCCTGACGGTGGTCGCGCCGATCTGGATCATCTGCCACTACCTGACGCAGTGGCGGAAAGCGCGTCGCCTGTCGGGCGATGACGAGACGGCGCTGGGCGAATTGTGGCAGAGCGCGCGGCGGATGGAAGGGCGCATCGAGGCGCTCGAGCGAGTGCTCGATAGCGAAGCGCCGGGCTGGCGCATGCAGGCGCGGGGATAAAGGATGGCCTGGACCAACAGCAGTAGCACGCGCTATCGCCTGTGGCGCGACACCGATCGCGGCATCATTGCCGGCGTGTGCGCCGGGATCGCCGGTTACATCGGCGTCGAACCGATCGTCGTTCGGCTCGTCGCGGTGCTCGGCCTTGTCTTCTTCTTCCCGCCGACGATCGTCGCCTATGTCATCCTGGCGCTGGTACTACGGCCGAAGCCGCCGGCGCTCTATGCCGGCCCCGACGAGGAGGCGTTCTGGCGCGGCGTCGGCACCGCGCCCGCCGACACATTGCACTCCCTGAAACGCAAATTTGCGGACCTCGAGGCGCGACTCGGCCAAATGGAAAGCCAGGTCACCTCCGGCGATTTCGATCTGCACCGCAAGTTCCGCGATCTCGGCCGTTGACGGAGAAGATGAGATGCCCGCGATGAGCCTGCTGCTTAACCTGCTCTGGATTGTGTTCGGGGGCTTGTGGATGGCGCTCGCCTGGGTCGTGGCGGCGGTGATTATGGCGATCACCATCATCGGCTTGCCGTGGACGCGCGCCGCCTTCAACATCGCCGTCTACACGCTGCTGCCCTTCGGCCAGACCACCGTATCTCGCGATGCCTACACCGGCCGCGGGGATCTCGGCACCGGGCCGCTCGGCACCCTCGGCAACATCATCTGGTTCATCTTCGCCGGTTGGTGGCTGGCGCTCGGCCATATTCTCTTCGCGCTGGGCCACGCCATCACCATCATTGGCCTACCCTTCGCCTGGGCACATCTGAAGCTCGCCGGCTTGGCACTCTGGCCGATCGGCAAGATGATCGTGCCGATCGAGGAAGCGCGCCGCGGGCGCTACAGCCGCTACGCGCTATAGGCTTGCTGCGCCTCGCGTGAGCGGGGCTTCCCAGTCGGTATCCTGCGTGCGCCGAGCGCATGCGTGAATTGATGCGATCGCGGCCTCGAAAAACCGGTTGGGTTTCTAAGTGATGCTCGACATGAGGGAGCTGCACGCATCTGGTCCGCGCAAATTGTGGCTCGTCATCCGGCGCGGGTCGCCGCGGCACGAAAGCCTGTCGACGCATCCGCTGCGCACAGCTCGCTTATTCCAACTCGTCGAGCAGCGCCTTTGCCTCTTTGAGATCGGGGGTGGCGAAGCCCTCGGTGAACCAGCCGTAGACCGGGGCTAGCAGGTCGCGGGCGGCGGCGCGGCGACCCTGGTCGCGCCACAGTCGGGCAAGGCTCGCGGCGGCGCGCAATTCCCACAGCTTGGCTTCCTGCTCTCGGGCGATGCCGAGAGCCTTGCGATACAGCTCCTCGGCGTCTTCGGGAAGGCCTTGCCGCAGCAGCAGCCGGCCTCTCTGCCGATCGAGCTCCGCGGCGAACCAGCGCTCCCCCGTCTTTTCGACGAGCTGCAACGCTTGATCCAGCCGGGCCGCGCCTTCTTCGATTTGACCTGCGATCTCGCATGCCCCGGCCAGGAGGGCGATATACCAGGGCATCCACGCCGTGGCCCCAGTGGCAGAGTAAGCACTCGAACCGGCACGCAGAAGAGACAGACCCTCAGTCACATCAGGATTCTTGGCTTTGACCCACCCGCGGAAGATCGCTCCTGTTGCACGGTAGAAAGGGAAACCCTGATCGGTCGCGACAGCAACCAAGTCGTCTGTCCGCTGCTCCAGGCCCATATCGTCGCCGATGATCGATAGCAGAAGGGCGTCCATACCCAGGCTCATAGCCAAACTCGGCGGATGAGGCAGTCTGCGCGCCCCGGCAATTGCCTTGTTGCTCTGCGCCAGTGCCTGGTCGGGAAAGCCAAGACAAAAGAGGACGACCCCCAAAGCCGCCTGTGCTGCCAACTGCGGGTGGATTCCGGTCTGACGCAGGAGAGACTGATGGGAGTTCGGATCGTAAAGTGCCAGCACCACTTCAAGGTGCGATCGGGACGAAGCAAAACTGCCGACCCACATCAGGTTTCGACCGGACGAGTAGTGACCCATTACGAGCCCAGCGGAATCGTTCCGTCGACGGCTCAGGCGCAGCAAATCCTGATCCAAGCGCAACGCTATATCCAATTCGCCGCGATGCGCGTGATAACGGGACTGCCCGCAGGGAACCTGAATGAACTCCACTGGGGAACCGAGCTGTTCCCACAATTCCCGCGCGCGAGCGTAGGTTTGGCCGGTCTCCGGCGCGCCCGAGCCTTTGACGACATTCAACACCGCGCCCAAAGCGCTGGAAAGCTCGAGCTCCTTTTGCCGGCGTTCGGGGATGTCCCGCATCAGCGCCAGCTGGTCCAGCCCCTTTTGAAATTGCGCAGCCGCTTCCGCCATCGCCGATCGGGCGACGGACCGGTGACCGGCCTTGCCCCAAAACACGACAGCCTTTTCAACCAGACCGGCCTCGGCGTAATGCTGCGCGAGAAGTTCGGGCTGGCTTTCTACGATCTCGGGGGAGTGAGCTGCGAGCGCTTCGGCGATCTGCGCATGCAAGTGTTGCCGGGCATTGCGCAACAAGCTGCCGTGCGCCGCGTCCTGCACCAGCGCGTGCTTGAAGCTGTAGACCGCGTCGGGCGGCGTGCCGCGCTGGAAGACCAGCTCGGAAGCGACGAGTTGGCCGAGATCCGCTTGCAGCTCGTCCTCGGGAAGGCGGGATACCGCGCGCATCAGCGCGTAGGAAAACTGGCGTCCGATCGCGGCACCGATCTGCGCCAAATGCCGCGCCGAACCCAGGCGGTCCAGCCGCGCCAACAGCGAGGCGTGCAGGGTTGCAGGGATCGCAAGCGGCTGCAACGGGCGGTCGAGCACGTAGCGATCGTTCTCCTCGCGCAGCAAACCCCTCTCCAAGATGCTCTTGGTCAATTCCTCGACAAACAACGGCACGCCGTCGGTGCGCTCGGCAATCGCGAAGACGACCTCGCCCGGCAACGTCTTGCTGCCGGCGATCTGCGCTATCAAAGCAGTGCAGTCACGCCGGTCCAGACGGTTGAGAGCCAGCATACTGACCTGCGGCTGGCCGGTCCAAGGCGGCTGGAACTCTGGGCGGAACGTGACGATCAGCAGCACCGGCAGGCTGCGGACATGCTCGACCGTGAGGTCGAGGAGCTCCCGCGAGGTGGGATCGAGCCAATGCGCATCCTCCCAAACCGTAACCACCGGCTTTCCGTGCGCCAGACCCTCGATCTGGCGGATCAACGCCTGCAGCGTCCTTTCCTTTTTCCGCTGCGGACTGAGATTTGGCAGAGGGTGGCGCTCCGCAGCTGGCAATGACATCAGATCGGCGAGCAACGCCACATCCTCGTCCGGCGGGGCCGTGCGAGCCAGCAAGGCTTCGAGTTTCTCCAACTTTAAAGCGGGAGCATCGTCGCGTGCGAACCCTGCCGCCCGGCCGAGTTGGTCGATGATCGGGAACAGCGCGCTGTCCCGATGATAGGGCGAGCAGAAATAGCGCAGGCGGAGATGCGGCTCGCCATGCAACCGTTCTTCCAATGCCTCGGTGGTGCGCGACTTCCCGAGGCCCGCCTCGCCCGACACCAGTATGATCTGACCGTCACCCGCCTTGGCGCGCGCCCACCGACGCAGCAGCAGGTCGATCTCTTCGTCGCGGCCAACCAGCGGGGTCAATTCTGACCCGTGCAATGCCTCGAAGCGGCTGGCTACGATACTCTCACCCAGCACCTGCCAACGGCGTATTGGCTCGGGGTGGCCGTTCGTGTTGAGTGCGCCGAGATCGCGACAATCGAACAGATTGCCGATCAGACGCCAGGTGGTCGGCTCGATCGTCACAGTGTCCGGTTGCGCCGACATCTGCAGCCGCACCGCCAAGTCTGGAGCGTCGCCGACAATGCCGTGATCCCGGATCTCGCCGACCGCGACGAGATCACCCACGATGACCATTCCCGTCGCTATGCCGATCCGGCACCGTATCGGCGCGTTGACACCAAGTCTCAGGGTCCTGACCGCCGCACACAATTCGAGCCCCGCGCGGATCGCCTGCTCGGCGTCATGTTCGTGCGCGGCGGGATAGCCGAAAAGGACGAGGACGGTATTCCCGAGATGCCTGGCGACGAATCCGTCGTGGCGATCGACGATCGCCGAGACACAGTGCTGAAAGGCGCCGATCGCCTCGTGCAAATCCTCGAGGCCGATCCCGTCGGCTCGTGCCGTCACACCGATCGCTTCGCACGACATGGCGGTGATTTGCCGACGTTCGGCTGCGTCATGAGTCGCGAGGTCCGACAACTCGGCGAGCGCGGCCTCTCGGCCGATCAGTTCGGGCACGCAGTCGGAGAGGTTGGTTACAGGTCGGGGTGGGATGGGAACGGCCAAGGGCGCCGGAACATCTCGAGCGCAGACGTTAGCTCCGGGCTCGCGGATCTCGCCGGCGAATTGGTAGCCTCGCCCGGCAACCGTCTGGATCAGGTCGCGGTCCGCTCCGAAGGCCTTGCGCAGACCCGAAATCTCGCTCTGCAGCCGGTTTTCCTCGACGATCCGGCCCGGCCAGATCCGGCGCAACAGCTCGTCCTTGCCGACCACAGCCCCTGGCGCCTCGAGCAGCGCCAACAGCAAGTCGAATGCGCGTCCGCCGAGCCTTATCGGCCGGCCTTCGGCGAGCAATTGACGGCGATACGGCAAGATGCTGAAGCGGCCAAATTCGATGATCGCCGAAGGGTCAGACAGGCGAACCATGATCGGCAATTGTAAACCATGTTGCCGCAGGAAATCACAGACTTTCGCAGGCCAGTGCCGCCGCGGGCGGAGGAACGTGCAAGTCATTCAGTTTGGTGAAAGGAAAAGCGAGCCGGAGGTGGCCCCTTCCTACTCGATCAGCGACAACCTACGGGGTTGGGTTCGTACGGTTTGTATCACGTTGAAACGAACACTTTGAAAACTCCTCAATTGACATAGTCGTCTAAAGGTTAGAACGCCGAACCCGACCATCGCGGGCGGGGTTCACAGAGGTGAATTACGGGCGATGATTGTGATCGATATTTTCAAAGAAAATCACAGATTTTCGAATTAGCCCCCGCATTCGGAGCCGCATACGTTGTCAACGCGGCCAACCTGGCCGCCGGCCGCCGCCGCAAGCAGCCGCGGGAGCAGAGCCGACTTCCGCAGTTTGTGATCTGGTCGTTCTGACTGAACTGGAGGTTAAGATGTCACTACGCAATGTCATCTACTACAATAGTAGCAATGACCAAATATCCTTGGCAGGAATCGCCCAGCTACCTTACACCGATGTCATAATTGCCAATCTGCAGCCGACATCGCCCAGTAATTTGACTTTGCAGGGATACGGACCTGCTTTCGACCGTAATCTCAAAAGCAACATCCAAGCGCTAAAAAACGCTGGCAAGAATGTTCTGATCTCCTTCGGAGGAGCAGAAGATAATTTGCTAACCACAGCGAACTACAAACGTTACGCCGGAAATGTGAATGGACTCGTGAATGATATCGTGAATAACTGGGTATTGGAATATGGCTTCAACGGGGTTGACATCGACGACGAAGACGATGCTGGGTTTACCGGTGCTTACGATGGTATCGGATTTCTAGTTGCACTGACGCAAGGGCTTTACCAAGCACTGCCATCGGGGCAAAACCTCATCACCCATGCACCAGCACCAGGCTTTTGGTTTCCAGGGGATTGGAATAACGCATACGCCACGATATGGCAGCAAGCAGGTGATCAAATCGCATGGATAAACTGCCAATTCTACGACAACGATGTTGATACGGCCGCTGCGAAGGTAAATACCTATCAGCAAATTGCTGACATTATGGGGTCAGAAAAACTGCTCCTTGGCGCCCTCGTTGGCGATCCATCTATTTTAGGAACCGGAGACACAGGGTATATCACACTTGACGATATGATCAACAATGTTATTGCGCCACTGAAAGCCCAATATGGCTCTCAATTTGGTGGCATCATGGGTTGGGAGTTTGCGCAAGATGGCCCGCCAACGTACGGTACGGCTGGCGCTTGGGCGAACGGAATCGGACAAGCACTTGGCGCAAGTGCCACCACGAATCTTTATGTCTTCCACCAGGGGGAGGATAACGACGGACAGCTTTGGTACTCGTCTAACAATAACATAAACTGGACCGCAGATACGCAGGTTCAGAACGTCGGTATGTCGGGGTCACCCTCGGCAGTACTCTGGGCCGATGGTATTTCTGTCTTTCACCAGGGGGGCGAGAACACCCCCGGATCGCTTTGGTACGACTATTTCGATGGCACAAAATGGTACGGAGATACGCTAGTTCCGAACCTGGGTATGTCGGGCTCACCCTCGGCGGTCGTCTACGATGGCTTGCTTTACGTTTTCCACCAGGGGTTCGGTAACAACGGACAGCTTTGGTACTCGTCTAACGATGGCACAAACTGGGCGCCAGATACGCAGGTTCAGAACCTAGGTATGTCGGAATCACCCTCGGCAGTACTCTGGGCCGGTGGCATTTCTGTCTTCCACCGGGGAGGCGAGAACACCCCCGGATCGCTTTGGTACGACTATTTCGATGGCACAAACTGGTACCCAGATACGCTAGTTCCGAACCTAGGCCTGTCGGGCTCACCAAGTTGTGTAGTTCGGTAATT
>Ga0306926_10002014_pt1 | contig 20500 bp, 15 predicted proteins | sample flu12Cox44000178_FD_203759 | JGI IMG/M metagenome (GOLD analysis project Ga0306926, IMG submission 203759) | Lab enrichment of tropical soil microbial communities from Luquillo Experimental Forest, Puerto Rico - flux8day.12C.oxic.44.000.178 (v2)... | ecosystem: Environmental > Terrestrial >...
CAGCACGCGCCTTCCAGCGAGCCGCGTGGCTGCCCGGAATAGTCATGGGACCGGCTGCACGCTTTCGGCGGCGATCGCAGCCGGCTTGGCGAACGGAAGCAACCTTGCGGACGCGGTGCGCTCGGCCAAAGCCTTCGTGACCGCTGCGCTCGCCGCGGCCGACAGACTTGAGATCGGATCGGGAAGCGGCCCGGTGCATCAGTTCCATGCCAGCTGGTGAGTGCCGGCAGGCGAGAGCGGGTGAAAAGAATCACAGGAGAAATCCATGATCACACGTCGAACTCTGGCGCGTTGTGGAGCGCTCGGACTCGCCGGTACCCTCGCTGCCCCTCGCATCGCGCGCGCCCAGACGCGGCGCTGGCGCATGGTGACCTCGTGGCCTCGACGTCTGCCTGGCCCGGGCATGTCGGCTGAGCGCGTTGCCGAGCGGATCGCGGTGCTCTCCGGTGGGCGGCTGCAGGTCACCGTGCACGCTGCCGGCGAGCTCGTGCCGGCCTTCGAGGTGCTCGACGCGATCGCATCCGGCGTGGCGGAGATGGCCCATACCGCCTCGTTCTATTGGCAGGGCAAGGAGCCGGCGGCGGTATTCTTTACCACCGTCCCGTTCGGCCTCACGCCCGCTGAGCATGTGGCCTGGATCGATGTCGGGGGAGGGCAGGCGTTATGGGACGAGCTCTATGCGCCCTTTGACGTCAAGCCCTTCATGGCCGGCAATACCGGCGTCTGCATGGGCGGCTGGTTCCGGCGTGAGCTGCACGGCGTGGAGGACCTCAAGGGTCTGAAAATTCGGTCCCTTGGACTGGGCGGTGAGGTGTATCGTCGGCTGGGAGCGGTTGCACAGACGACCGCGCCGGGGGAGATGCTCACCAGCATGCAGTCGGGTCTGATCGACGGTGCCGAGTTTGTCGGGCCCGGCTCGGATATTGCACTCGGGCTCTATCGCATCGCCACATTCTATTACGCGCCCGGCTTCAACAAACCCAACGGCACCGGAGAATGCATTCTCTCGCTCAAGGCATGGGAGGCGCTTGATTCGGAGCTCAAAGCCATCGTGCGACACGCCTGCGCCGTCGAAGCCGGCTTTGCCCTTGCCGAGATGGAGCGCCTCAATTTTGAGGCGCTCGCTGCCCTCACCGGGCAACACGGCGTGCAGCTTCGCAGTTTTCCGGAAAGCCTCATCCGTGCGGCGCGTCAGCAAGCGGGTGCAGTGGTCGGCGAGCTCGCTGCGAAGAGTGCAGCCGCACGCCGGATCCACGATTCCTATGTGTCCTTTCGCGACCGTTCCGCTGCGTGGTCACGAATCTCCATCAAAGCGGTCTTGGAGGCGCGCGACGGATAGCGTTGAACAAACACCGGACCGCTCTGCGAGGGAGCGAGCAGCGCAGCGGCTTGTGGCGTCTCATGCCTTGGGTTTGACAACCTTCTGGCGCTGCTCGCCGAGCCCGTCGATCCCGAGCGTCACGACGTCGCCAGCCTTCAGGAACACGGGCTTGGGCTTCATGCCTAGCCCCACCCCAGGAGGCGTACCGGTGATGATGACGTCGCCGGGCTGCAAAACAAAATACTGCGAGCAGCACCATACGATATGCCGGCAGTCGAAGATCATCGTCTTTGTGTTGCCGCGCTGGCGCTTCTCGCCGTTGACGTCGAGCCACATGGCAAGCCCCTGCGGGTCCTTGATCTCGTCCTTGGTGACCAGCCATGGCCCAAGCGGGCCGAAAGTCTCGCAGCCTTTGCCCTTAGTCCATTGACCAGCGCGCTCGATCTGGAATACGCGCTCGGAGACATCGTTGGCGAGGCAATATCCGGCGACCACGTCGAGCGCCTTGTCCTTGGCCAGATAACGCCCTTGCTGTCCGATCACGATGCCGAGCTCGACTTCCCAATCGAGCTTGGTCGATCCTTTGGGAACGATGGTGTCATCGTTGGGCCCGCAGATGCAGGAGGGCGCCTTGTTGAAGATGATCGGCTCCTTGGGAATGGGCATTCCCGCTTCCGCCGCGTGATCGGAATAATTGAGCCCAATGGCGATAAAATTGCCGACACCGCCCACACAGGGCCCGAGGCGCGGGTTCCCGGCAACGAGGGGCAGTTTGTCCACCGGCTGCTTGCGTATTCTGGCCAGGCTTTTCGCTGACAGCGCATCTCCCGCCACGTCCGGGATGATCGCGGACAAGTCGCGAATGCGGCCTTTTGTGTCGATGATTCCGGGTTTTTCACGGCCACGGGGGCCGAAGCGGACAAGCTTCATTGCGTCAATCTTTCGGGTTGAAGGGAATCGGGCAGTGAGGGCGTCAGGTAAAAGCCTGCCGCATGCCAACTTATGCGTCAGTTCGTGACTTTAGGCAAAGGGTGTCCCGGGCCAAGCTTCGCGGATCTCGGGGGGCCCATTGTGGCTGATCACTGATATGGAATGGAGGCAATGTTGCTGGCAGGCAACTCCTGCGGACATATTGCTTCCGGCAACGCCATACGAGCCGTTTATGTTTGCATTCCGACCCCGCAACGGACAGGATGAACCCATGCACCTTCTCCGTGCGCCGGGCTGCAAGCGACGCGGGGCAAGGGAGCGATACGATGGCGGGCCCGCTCCCTGGGTGCTTGCCGGGGCGACTTGAAATCTACGGGGGGTCAACGGGGCCGGCGCGAGCCGGCCTTGTTCGTTTGAGGTCACAGCGCGCCGGGAAATGCGCCCCCGTCCATCAGAATACTCTGGCCCGTAATATATCCGGCCTGGGCCGAGCAGAGGAACGCGCACGCCGCCCCGAACTCGTCAGGACTGCCGAAACGCCTGGCGGGAACCGTCGCAATCCGTTCCACCTTCGCCTGCTCGATCGGAATTCCCTTGCTTCTGGCGGTAGCCGCGAGATTGGATTGCAGGCGCTCGGTTTCGAAGGTGCCCGGAAGCAGGAAGTTGACGGTGACATTCGATGCCGCAATCGAGCGAGCAATTCCGGCAAGAAAGGCGGTAAGCCCGGCGCGGGCCCCGGAGGAAAGATCGAGCCCCGCAAGCGGCATTTTCACCGACCCAGACGTGATGTTGACGATGCGCCCGAATTTTCGCGCCGCCATTGAATCGATGACTTTTTGAACAAGCTCGATAGCGGCCACCATGTTGGCTATGACGCCATCGATCATCTGCGGCCGGGTGAGCTCGCGAAAGTCACGAAACGGCGGTCCGGCGTTGTTGTTCACCAGGATGTCCGGCGCGGGACATGCATCGAGCAGCGCTCTCTGGCCTTCGGCGGTTGCAACGTCGGCCTGCACAGGCCTCACGCTCGCCCCGGTCGCCTTGCGCAGATCATCGGCTGTCGCAGCGAGGGTTTTGCCGTCGCGCCCATTGATCACGAGCTCGCAGCCGGCACGCGCGAGCGCCAGCGCGCAGGCCCGACCCAGCCCGCGACTGGATGCGCACACGATGGCTTTTCGTCCGGCAATTCCAAGGTCCATTCGCTCCTCCTTGATTTTGCCTTATCCCTTATCATGCCCGCGCGACGTTTCCTCCGCGCTATTTGCGTCTTGCGCGTGCTTTCGCCGGCATCTCGCGATGCCCCTTGCGGCCTGGGGCAGCACGGGACTAGCGTTGCTTGATGCCCCAATCGCCTCTTGCGGGATTGCCGACTGCTGCCGACGTGGATGCAGCCGCCGAGCGGCTGGCCGGCATTGCGTTGCATACCCCGCTCGTCACCTCGCCGGTGCTCGATACGCTTACCGGATCGCGCGTATTCCTGAAGGCAGAGATTCTGCAGCGGACCGGCTCATTCAAGTTCCGCGGCGCCTACAACAAGCTGTCGTCCATTCCGGCGAGCGAGCGCAGGCACGGGGTGGTGGCATATTCCTCCGGCAATCATGCCCAGGGGGTCGCCGCCGCGGCGCGGCTTTTGGGAATGCCCGCTGTGATCGTCATGCCCGCTGATGCGCCACGTCCCAAGCGCGAGCGCACGCAGTCGCTCGGGGCGGAGGTCGTGCTCTACGATCGCGCGCGGGAAGATCGCCAGGCCATTGCGCAGGACATCGCCGCCAGACGGCACGCTGCGCTGGTGCCTCCGTATGACGATCCCCTGGTGATTGCCGGCCAGGGCACGATCGGCCGTGAGATCGTCGAGGATCTTGCCGCCCAAGGGCTGCTTCCCGACGTCGTTGTCGTCACTGCCTCTGGGGGGGGGCTCACTGCGGGAATTGCACTCGCAGTGAAGGCGCGCGTACCGCAGGCTCGCCTGTACACAGCCGAACCCGAGGGCTTTGATGACCATGCGCGCTCGTTTCGCAGCGGGCAGCGCGAAAGGAATCCCTCTCTTACCGGCACCATCTGCGATGCGCTGATGGCGCAGACGCCGGGAGAGATGACTTTCGCCATCAATCGCGCCCTGGTCGGGGAGGGCTGCGCCGTAAGCGACCAGGAGGTGGCCGCGGCGGTTGCTTTTGCCTTCAGCGAGCTCAAGCTCGTGGTGGAGCCGGGCGGAGCAGCCGCACTGGCGGCGCTGCTGGCGGGAAAGATCGATGTCCGGGGCAAGCTTGCGGTGGCTGTGCTCTCCGGCGGCAACGTCGACCCCGCTTTGTTCTATCGTCTGGTGGCATAGGGATCATGTGAAGAGCGCAATCCGCTCCGCATCGCTCATCTCCTCCAGGGCGGCGAGCAGATCGTAGGCAGGCGTCCGCCCTATTTTCGTCCGCGTCGGTCCGCTGCGAATTCTGCGCTCGGCATGAGCCGGCGCGTGCTCGTCTGCATCCTGTGGCGGCGGTGATGCGAGGATCGATGCAGCAAGCGCCTCGATCTGCTCACAGCGCGCTGCGTCAAGACCGCACGCGCGCAGGCTTTGCGCCGCCTCGTGCAGCCGCGCCGCTATGGCAAGGACCTGCACACGTGCGGGTGATCCGCTTGCGCAGCCGAAGGCGCCATCCGCCTCGGCCCCCGCATCGGCAGCAATCCGCTGCTCCTTCACCTGCCGATCGGGCTCGCCAAGAAGAAGCTTCTCCATGCGTTCAATGGCAGCGAGCACACGGTTTGTATCGACATTACGCTTGCGACGCGCGTATTCCAGAAGAAACCAGCGGCCGCGCGGGCTTCCCATCATGGCGGCGCAGATCGTGTCGAAATCGTCCCGCCTCTGCGCCGCGGGCGTCGTTGATACCGCGAGAGAATCGTCCGGCATGCTAGAAGCCTGCTGATTCTAACGTCAGCATCATCGACCGCCACGCGCAATCCGCGCAATGCCAGCCAGGCCCAAAATACCCACAGGCGCATTCGCATGGCGGCTGGCATTTTTTTACTCCGCGCTGTGCGCGGCGCTTGGCTTCCAGATGCCGTTCCTGCCGGTTTGGCTGGCAGCCAAGGGCCTCGATGCGGGGGCGGTCGGCATCGCGCTCGCGATCCCCTTGGTGATTCGGGTCGTTGCCATCCCCATTGCGACCCGCATCGCCGACCGCTGTGACGCCGCGCGCGCGGTCATCATCATCGGTGCCGCCGGCTCGTTGCTCGGATATGTTGCGGTCGCGCTGGCGTGGACGCCGGAAGCCATCATGGCTGCGATCGCGCTGGCATCCGCGTTCTACGCGCCGCTGATGCCGCTTGCCGATGCTTATGCCCTCGGCGGACTTGCCGCGCGCGGGCGCAGCTATGGCCCCGTGCGCCTGTGGGGCTCAGGGGCCTTCATTGCGGGCACGCTGGGCGGCGGTCTGCTGCTCGATCTGATTGCGCCGCTCGACCTCATCTGGGTTGTGGTGACCGCGTTGTTGGTCAATGCGGGCGCAGCCGGCCTGCTGGCGCCGCTCGGTGTGAATGCCCCCACCGGGCTTGCAAATCGCGCGTCTGCGAGCGTGCTACTGTGCGATCGCCGTTTTCTCGTCATTGCCGGCGCGGCTGCCCTCATCCAGGCAAGCCATGCCGTCTACTATGGTTTTTCGACTCTGCAATGGCGAGCAGCCGGCCTTGACGGCGTGACCATCGGCATCTTGTGGGCGGTCGGGGTCGTGGCCGAGATCGCCTTGTTCGCAATTTCTGCTCGCCTCGCGCTTAAGCCCGTTGCGCTGCTGCTTGCAGGTGCGGCTGGCGGCGTCCTGCGATGGGGGATGATGGCGTTCGATCCACCTGTCCTGACGTTAGCGGTGCTGCATGCCTGCATGCCTTCTCGTTTGGCGCAACCCATCTGGGAGCGGTTGGCTTTATGGCACGGGCTGCGCCGCCTGCGCTTGCCGCTTCCGCCCAGGGCTATCTCGCGGTTGTGCTCGCGTCGGTCATGGCGGCCGCCATGGGAATTTCGGGCGAGCTTTATGCGCGATGGGGAAGCGGCGCCTATTGGGCGATGGCCGTCTTGGCGGCCCTCGGCGCGCTTGCGTTGCTGGCGGGGGCGCCTTGCGGCGGCGGCGAGGACCGCTGTGCCGATGGCAAGGGGCGCGCATCCTCGCAGGGATGATACATGGCCGTGAGCTCGCGGCCGCTCAAAAACATCATCCTGGGAGTGAGCCCGCCGCGCTCCTTGATCCAGAGCCGGACCGGCTCGGGGTAGATGTCCATCAAAAGCTGCGTGGCTGCCTTGCTGGTCACCGGCCGACCATTGCCGCCCGGATTCCAGGCGGCGTGAAAGCCGAGCTTCGCCCGCGCCGTCACACAGATGCGCTCATGCGGAATGACCCCGAGCACGAGCGTGCAGGCCGACAAGCAGGGACCGTCGATGATGACGCGCTCGCCGGATTTGCGCAGAGCCTGGAGATTTTCCAGGTATGGACCGATCTGGCCCCCCGGATCCGAAACGATACGCACCGTCGACTGCGCAGCTGTCGCCGTCAGCGCCGCCATGATGGCGCCGCCCAGAATCGCAGCGATTCGCATGCTCCCCCCTCGTCCACCGGCGCTGCAGTTCCCCGAGCAACGCCGCCCGTCGCAATTATTGGTAATCAAATGTGTGATAAATATGGAAGTGCGAATGCCCTTTCCGGCGAGCGCGCCGGGGAAATTTATCCAATAAATTCATGACCTTGCCAAAAGCAGGGCGACAGGCTGTTATTCTTCGGAAGGCTCGCGTTTTTCGCTCCTCAGGCCGCCGGCACGATCACCCCCAGAGCGTGCTTGCCGGCGGATGGACAAGGCTGCCCTCGTAATGCAGTCCTTCCGCCCGGTCGCGCGCGAGCAGGAGCGGGCCATCCAGGTCGACGAGATTCGCGTGCTGCGCAACGAGCATCGCCGGCGCGATTGCGAGCGAAGTTGCGACCATGCAGCCGACCATCAGCGTCAACCCAAGCTGCTCCGCCTGCCGTGCCATGAGAAGCGCCGCGGTCAGCCCGCCAGCCTTGTCGAGCTTTATGTTAACCGCGTCGTAGCGCCCGAGCAGGGCCGCCAACGACCCATCCCCACGCGCGCTTTCATCGGCGCATACCGGGATCGGCCGTCGCAACTGCGCAAGCACGTGATCGCCGTCGGCCGGCAAGGGCTGCTCGACCAGCGTGACGCCGGCCCTTGCGCAGGCGGCAAGGTTTTCCTCGATATTTGCCGGTGTCCAGCCTTCGTTGGCATCGGCGATCAACCGCGCATGCGGAACGGCCTGCCGCACTGCCGCGACCCGCGCCGGATCGCGATCGCTTCCCAGCTTGAGCTTTAGCAGCGCATAGCCCGAAGCGCGCGCCGCGTTTTCCGCCATGATTTCCGGCGCGGCCAGCGAGATGGTATAGGCTGTCGTCAGCGCAACCGGCGCGGGCTCGCCGAGAAGCTCGTGCACGCGCTGGCCGGCGCGTTTGGCGGCGAGATCCCAGAATGCACAGTCGAGTGCGTTGCGCGCTGCACCTGCAGGAAGTGTTTGCTGCAGATCGTGCCGATCCAGACCGGCCGCCAGCTCAGGCCCCTTGGCCTCGATCGCGGCCGCCACCTGCGCGACCGTCTCTCCGTAGCGCGCGTAGGGCACGCATTCGCCCCGGCCGCGATGGGTGCCGTCCGACAATTCGGCGACCACCACCAATGCCTCTCTCTTGCTGCCGCGGCTGATCGTGAACGCTCCCGCAATCGGCCAGTGTTCGATCCGTACCGACAGGAAGAGTGCTGAACCGTTCCTCATGCGAGCTCGGATCAGATCTCCCCACAGCAGAAACAGCCGGAAGAGCGCGCGATAAGCGCGAGCTCCAGCACGGATGCCTCGATGTGCTCACTGAACATTGCTCTGCGCCCTGTGCTTGCGGTGGCCGCCCTTCTCGCGCTATCTCCGACGGTTGTTTGGGCGCAAGCCGGGACCTCCGAAGGTATTGCCATTTATTCTTATCAGGGCGCCGACCGTGAGCAGCGGCTCATGGCCGGAGCGCGCGAGGAGGGGACGCTTGCCTGGTATACGTCCATGGCGACAACCGAATCGGCGCCGTTCGCGCAGGCATTCGAGCGGCGCTACGGCGTCAAGGTGCAGCTTTGGCGGGCCCTGAGCGAGAACGTGCTCCAACGTGCGTTGACCGAGGCCCGCAGCCGCCGGCGCGGTATGGACGTGGTCGAGACCAATGCCCCCGAGGTCGAGGCGCTCGCGCGCGAGCAGGTCGTCGCGCCGTTCGAGAGCCCCTATAGCGCCGACCTGCCGGCGTGGGCTGTTCCCTCGCATCGGCGCTGGTTGAGCGATCGGGCCAACCTCTGGGTCACCGGGTACAACACCGGCAAGGTTAGGCCCGAGGAGCTGCCCACCGCGCTCGCGGGGTTCATCGCCCCGCAATGGCGAGGCCGACTTTCGCTGGAGGCCACAGACTACGACTGGATGCATGGTGTGATCGAGTACATGGGCGAGGAGCGCGGAAACGAATTCTTCCGCCAGCTCTCAGCGCTCAGGCCCGAGATGCGCAAGGGGCATGCCCTGGTTGCCCAGCTTGTCGCTGCCGGCGAGCTTCCGGTTTGCCTGACGATCTACAGTGGCAATGCCGAGTCGATTAAAAGCAAAGGTGGCCCGATCGACTGGCGTCCGATTGAGCCACTGGTTGGCCGTCCGCAGGCGCTGGCGCTCGCCAGCAATGCGCCGCATCCGCATGCGGCGCTGCTTTTCGCCGATTTCATGCTCTCGGCGGAGGGGATGCGCCTGCTGAACGATCTCGGGCGCGTGCCATCGAGTCGAACGCAAAAAACCCTCCTCGATCAGCACAAATTCGTGATGATCGATCCGATGAAGGCGACCGACGAGGGGCCGAAATGGGAGAAGATGTGGAACCAGCTGTTTCTCAGATGACAGATGTCAGATGACAGATTTCATCTGATCTCTGACATCTGACCTCTGGCTAATCGAACCGCCCCGCGGCATGCGCGAGCATGGTATAGACCTTGCCGGTCTCCGAGGTCAGATACGTCCGCGCCACCGCCTGCCCGCGGTCGTCGCGGGAGACTTCCTCGAGCAGGCGCTCGAACTCGCCGATGTAACGGTCGACGGTTCGCATGAAGTCGCGGTCGCTGCGGTATTTGCGCCGGATCTCCTCGAACGCCTTCTGCCCCTGATTGGTATAGAGCTTGCGCGAGAACACGTTGCGCTCGCCGCGGTTATAGCGGTCCCACAGGTCGGCAGCCGCATCGTGGTCGATCATGCGCGCGATATCGACGGCCAGCGAGTCGAGCGAGTCGATCGTGTTGCGCTCGCCGCGCGCGGCTTCCGGTGCGGGCCCAGCCGCCGGCTCGTGCATGGTATCGTCCGCGTCCTGGGAGGCACGGGTGAGCAGCTCGGAAAGCCAACCGGCACGGCCGGCGCCTGCTGGCGCCGCGGCGGAAGCTTCTGGGCGCCGCACAGCGATCGAAGGGGCGCTCACGCCGGTGACGTCGGAGGAGCGCCCGCGGGCAGGCTCCGCTCTGGAACCCCCATTGGTCAGCGGCGGCTCATCGCGCACCGCGCGGCGCGCGCCGGCATCGATCGGCTCCGGCCGGCGCGGAGCAGGCTCGACGGCATCGATGCCGCGGCCATGACGCGCGACGATGCGGTTGAGCTCTGCCAGCGCCTCGATCTGGTCGACGATGACCCGGCGCATCTGCGCGGCGCTGTCGGCAGTCTCCTGCGGAAGCTCCAGGATGCCGCGGCGCAGCTCGCCACGTGTCGTCTCCAGCTCCTGCTGCATCTCCGAAGCCATGCTCTTGAGGCCCTGCAACACGTCGGCGAAACGCTGGGCGGCCTGCTCGAACATGTCGTTCGATTCGCGCGTGGCCGACTGGTAGATCTCGTGCATGGCGTCGGCCATGCGCTTGCGGTCCTCGTCCGCGTTGCTGCGGATTGCCTCGAAGCTGTCGGCGATCGCCTTGGCGCCGCCGGCGGTGGATTCGGCAGTCAGGCGGGCGATCTCGCGCGCCCGCTCGGTTGCACCCTCCAGCGATTCGTCGAGCACGCTGGCGAAGCGGGTGAGACGCTGCTCGAGGTCGCTGCTCTTCTCGTCGAGCGCAGCCACCATCTGCTCGATTGTATTGCGGCGTTCGCCGACGGTGCCCTCAGTGCGCCGGTTGCTGGTGTCGATCAGCGCAACCGCCTCCGCAAGCGACCGCCCATGGGCGTCGAACTGACCGGCGAGCGAGGTCAGATCGGCGATGGTCTGTGCCGCCATCTTCTGGAACGAGGTGATATGGCGCTCCACCTCGCTGTTGGCCGACCCGGTCTTGAGCGCGACGTCGTTCATCGCCGAGACGAAATCGGACACGCGCGTGACCAGCGTGCTTTCGATCTCGCTCATGTTCTCGTGCGCCCCGCTGAGAACCTCCTGCAGCAGGATATTTGCCTCGCGCAGCCGCTCGAACAGCGCGGTGGTATCCGAGCGCAGCATGTTCTGGGTCTCGAGAATCTCGGAGACTGCGGCGGAGGCGCTCTGCTTGGACTGCTCGACTGCGGCCTGCGTGGACTCCTGAAGCTCGCGCAGGGTGCGCGCGATTGTCTTCGCGGCGCTCTGGGTGGCCATGTCGGCGGTCTCCCGGAGCTCCTTGACCGAACGCCCGACCGCCTCGGTTGTCCCCTGGGCTGCGGTGGCGTGGCTGCTCTGCAGGTTCTGCAGCGACTGATTGAGGGCGCCCGTCGCGGCATCGCTCGCCTCGTTGATAAGGCGCGCGATCTGCTCGCTGTTGTCCATCATGGTCTGGGTGAAATTGAAGCCCTTGGCCTCTATCGCCTTCACTGCGTGCTCGGTCACACGTCCGACCTCGCTCGCGAACTCCTGGCTCTTGGAGGTGAGCGCGGTAAGGAGCCCGCTCGACTTGTCGTCGAGAATGCGCGTCATCTCCGCCGCACGCTGGCTTACCGCGTTTGAAATCTCATCCGCCTTGCCTACGAAGTTGCGCGCGACCTCGTTGCTCACCGAGAGCAGGGCGCCTTCCACCTCGCTGGCATTCTGTTTGAGCACGTTGCTCACCCCGGTCGATATTCCGCTGATCAGCCGCTCGGCGTCGTGCACGCTCGACCGGATGGCCGTGGTCGTGGTGGTGGTGACCTGGCCGAGCAGCCGCTCTGCCGCGCTGACATCGGTTTTGACCGCCTCGCTCAGCTGCTGGAGGCGGCCTCCGATCAGGTCGGAGGCCGAAGCGGTCAAATTGCCGATTGATCGCTCGGTCTCGGCCGCAGCGGCCTTGATCGTGCCGGTCATTTGCTCGACACGCGCATTGATCGCATCCGTCGAGGATGCGGTCAGCTGCTGCAGCGCGGCCGCCGCCTCGGCGGCGCGGGTCCCGATGGTGCCGCCGAGATGCTCGGTTCGTGCGTTCAGCAACTCTGCGGCGGACTGGCTGCGGCTCTCGATCGCGCTGGCCACTGCCTCGGCCCGCCCAATCAGCAACTGCTCGAAGCGGCTGATACGCGTATCGAGATTGTTGGCGACCTCCGTCGCATGAACGCCCAGCGCCTTGTCGATGTCCTCGATCTTGGCGCCGATGCTTTCGGAAAGCTTGGCACCGCGCACATTGATCACGTTGGTCACGTCGGCAATGCGTTTATCCAGCGCCCCCACCACTTCCTTGCCGCCTTCGGCCATGGTCTTGGCGATATCCATGACGCGCGAGCCCAGCGCCTCGTTCAGCGTCTGGGTGCGGCCTTCCAGCGCATCGCGGAAACGGGTGAATTGCTGGTCGAGGCTCGTGGTTACCTCGGCCGATTTTGTGGTCACGCGAGTATCGAAATTATCCAGATAGTCGCGCATCGCGCTCGAGATGTCCTGCGTGCGCTCGCCCAGCCGCTCGACCATCTCGCCGCCGTAAGTCTTCACGGTGCGGTCGAACTCGGCGAGATGCCGGGTGATGAGGTTGCCCAGCGTGGTGGAATCGCGGGCGATCCGCTCGGCAAGCTCGGCGCCGCCGTGGTTGAACATGTCCTCGAACGACTGCAGGCGCGCGGCCAGCATCTCGCGCACGGCCTCGCCGCGATTGCCGATCACGTCGCCCAGCGATGCCACGCTCTCGTGGAACTGATCGGTGACACGCTCGCTGCGTTGTACGATCGAGTCGGTGATGCGCGTGCCGGTCTGCTCGAGCTTCGAGACGACATCGCCGCCGCGCAGGCTGAGATCGAGAACGAGCGAGTCGCCGGTGTTCTTGAGCGTGGTGTTCACTTCCTCGATGCGGCCGGAGATGGTCTCGGTGATCTGGTTGCCGCTATCGACGATCAGATCGGTCATCTCCTGCGAGCGACCGCTCATCATTTCCAGGATGGCGGCCGATTTCTGCGCAAAGCCCTCGATCACACGGTCAAGGCGGACTGACATCATGTGCTGAAGATTGGCCGTAATCTCGGTGAATTCGTCGCCGATGTGATCGGTCTTGAAATTCAGGGTGGAGGTCAGGCGATCGCTTGCGGTCGCCAGCGCCTGCGAGGTCTCCTGGCTGGTCGATTCGAGTCGCTCGAGCAGGTCGCCTCCGCGCTCGCCCAGCGCCGCAATCATGCTATCGCCGGCCTGCCCAAGCGCGCGCGTAATGTGCTCGCCCTTTTCTGAGAGCGTATGCGTGATCCTGCGCGAGGCCTCGTTGACCTGCTCGGAAACGAGCTCGCTGATCTGCGAGATGTCGTGGCTGAGGTCGAGATGGACGCTGTTGATGGCGTCGCGAATCTGCCCGGCCTGGCCAACGAGCGTGTCGCGCTGGCTGCCCAGATCCTGGAGCAGCGCCCGGATGCGCACCTCATTGTCGTTATAGGCATGCTCGAGCGCGGACACCTCGGTCGCAACCAGGGTCTCGAGCTCGGCGGCGCGTGCCAGCGCGCGCTCGATGCCGTCGCCCATGGCGGCCACTTCGCGCCGGATCGCCTGGCCCACGGTGACGATCGATTCGCGTGCGACTGTCTCCGGCTCCGCCAGCCGCATGGCGACCTGCGCCATCGATTGCGTGATGAGTCTCAGTTCCTGCGAGCGCCAGGCCATGTAGGCCAGCGCATAGAAGAAGATGATCGGTGCGCAGAAGATCGCGCCCAAGACCGCCAGCGCCGGCCCAGCAAGGCCCGCAGGAGCAAGGGCTGCCTGCAGCTGCGGCAGATACATCCAGCCGAGCAGCAGCCCGATGACGATCCAGCCCGCGGCGAAGATGGTTGCAATGGCGTAAGTCCGGCGCGCCGGACGGCGCTGCAGAGTGCGTAGGATATGGCCGATCGATTCGCGATCGTCATTCGCAGCGCGGCGCACGCCGCCCCGCTCTTCGCTCTCACGCGTCTCCTGCTCCGGCTGCTCGCTCCCAGGCGCGCTTGATCTCACCGTTCGCCAGGGTGGTTCTGAAAATGTCGGCTCTGAAACTTCGGACTCGGCGTATGGAGTCTCGGCGAATGTCGGTTGGGAAACAGACTGCGGCTCGGCACCGTGCGCGTCGGCCTCCGGCGTCGATGCGGGTGCGTGTTCGGTGTCCCGGATGGCGAGTGCATCCTGGATCGCCGACAGGGCGGCTTCGGTCGGGTCCTTGATCTTCCTAGGAGTGTTTGCCATGTCGGTCGTCGCCTCGCACCTACGCTGGACCCCAACGGCGGCAGGAATGCGTGCCTTGCCGCGTCACAAGCGCGTTCGCCTGAAATCCCCTTAGCGTCCCCTCCGGGCAGCCGGGCAGTCGCGCGCCGCACAGTCCTCCACTGCCGGCCGACTATCCTATCGGCTTGGCAAAACAAAGGAAACCGGTTGTTAAGGTCTCTTTTATCATCGTTAACAGGCAGCTCGTTTAGCCAAGCCCGGTGTTGCCAGCCGCCCGCACCGAGCCCCTTTTAGCACAATCCCGCGGTTGTCACTTGTGGACTTGTTGGAAATTGCAGGGGGGCCGAACCAGCCAGCCCCCGTCGAAATCTGTTAACTCTCGGACAGCACAGCAGAATTATGCCGGATGCCCAGCCTGAGGCGCGCTATTCATTAATGATGCGACATGCCCGGAACCGGCCCTCCGGACTCCCGCGCATGCTCGTTTAGCCGTCTTGTTTACCCCGTCTTGTTTACCCCGTCTTGGGGGTTGTCGGCGAGCTTGTTCCAAAGCCAGCAGCGATGGAAACATGCTCGCCGACCAGCCTGACCTCGCCAAAGGGATTATCGACCTCGCCCACCTTGCGCACATGACCTGCGGCGAGAAAAGCCTCGAAACCGAGGTTCTGTCGCTCTTCGATGGTCAGGCCAAAATGTTACTGGCGCGCATTGAGGAAGCCCCCGCCCGCGCAATCGGCGCGTTGGCTCACACCCTTGCAGGCTCGGCGCGTGGCATCGGGGCATGGGAAGTGGCCGCCGCGGCCGAGAGGCTTGAGTTTGCCGCGAGGCAATCCGCTCCGGCGAACCTTGCCGACGCTCGTCGCCGGCTTGCATGCGCGATCGCCCGTGTACAGACAACCATCAGGAGCCTGCTCGCGCAACGCTAGCGATTGCCGCCTTCGCTCGGCTCGGCTGGCGCATCTGGCGCCCCCGCGAGCGAGCCGCTATAGGACCGGCACTGCCCCAAAAATTTCTTTCTTCCCCCTCTGCATGCCGAAAATCACCTATATCGATCACGAAGGGACGTCGCGCACCGTCGACGGCGATCTCGGCTCGACGGTCATGGAAACGGCGATCAAGAACGGCATCCCGGGAATTGAGGCGGAATGCGGCGGCGCTTGCGCCTGCGCCACCTGTCACGTCTATGTCGAGGAGTCGTGGCGCGCTGTGGTGGGAGAGCCTTCGCCGATGGAAGAGGACATGCTCGACTTCGGCTACGACGTAAAGGAGAGCTCGCGGCTGTCCTGCCAGATCAAGGTCACTGCCGAGCTCGAGGGTCTTGTCGTTCGCACGCCGGAACGTCAGGCCTGATGCATCATGCCGAAAGGTTGCGCCGCTTTCGGAAATCATCTCGCATCTGACAAAAGATCACGACGCCTGCTGCTCATGACAGAACCCATCAAGACCGACGTGCTCATCATCGGGGCCGGGCCATGCGGGCTGTTTGCGGTGTTCGAGCTCGGTCTGCTCGACATGAAAGCGCACGTCATCGACATTCTCGACAAGGTCGGCGGCCAGTGCGCCGAGCTCTATCCCGAGAAGCCGATCTATGACATTCCGGGCATTCCCTACATCACGGGGCAGGGTATCTGCGACGCATTGATGACGCAGATTAAGCCGTTCGGCGCGACCTTTCACCTCCAAGAGATGGTGGAGACGATCGAGCGCATCGGCGATCCCCTGTTTCGCATCCGGACGGATCGCGGCAAGGTGTTCGAGGTCAAGGTTATCGTGATCGCGGCGGGCGGAGGATCATTCCAGCCCAAGCGCCCGCCCATTCCCGGTATCGAAGCCTATGAGGGTACATCAGTCTTCTATTCGGTTCGTCAGCTCGAGTCGCTTCGCGACAAGCGCCTCCTGATCGTTGGCGGTGGTGACTCCGCGCTGGACTGGACGCTCAACCTTGCGCCGATCGCAAGACATCTCACGCTTCTGCATCGCCGCAGCGAGTTTCGCGCCGCACCCGACAGCGTCAACAAGATGATGGCGTTGGTCGGCGAGGGAAAGATCGATTTCGTGCTCGGTCAGGTATCGGGACTGGAAGGTGAGGGGGGGCGGCTCGCGAAAGCCCTTGTCAAGCGCAGCGACGGATCGAGCTTCGAGATCGCCTGCGACGCGCTGCTGCCGTTCTTCGGATTGACCATGAAGCTCGGTCCCGTCGCCGGCTGGGGCATGGAGATGAAGGATGGGGAATATATCGTGGTCAATACCGCCACGTTCGAGTCGAGCCTGCCCGGCATTTTTGCCATCGGCGACATCAACTGGTACCCGGGCAAGCTCAAGCTCATCCTGTCGGGCTTTCACGAAGGCGCATTGATGGCGCAGAAAGCGCACCGCTACGTCTATCCCGACAAGCGGCTGATCTTCCAGTATACGACCTCCTCGACCAGCTTGCAGAAGAAGCTTGGTGTCGCCTGAGGCGGCATCCATCAGCGCGTTGATGTGGGAATTTCCGCCGCCGAGGGCGCTGGCAAAGGGCCGCTGTGCACGGCGCCCGACCGTCCCGTCAAACCGAGCGCCTCGCGCACCGCCGGCAAGGCGGCGTCGGCCATGGCGGCATGGCCCTCGGCGGTCGGATGCACGGCGCCCCCGTATACCGCAGCCAGCAGCCCCCAGATGGCATCGTGCAGGTCGCTTGGCTGCAGGATGACGGGAAGACCGACCGGATAGGTCATCGAGGTCATGTAGCTGTCGTTGGCGGTTCTCACCCATCGCGCGCGCGACGCATAGGGTCGGAACTCGCTTGGCGGATAGCCGCATGTCATCGGGTCGGTCGCAGCGGTCGTCAGCCCGCTGCGAAAGCTTTCGCCGCGCGCGGTGAAGCATTGCCGATCGAACGGGGGGTCGTCTCGGGAGCGCACGCACTCTCCGTGGTGGGCAAAGGGCTCCTGGTGAGCATCCACGAAGGTCATGGTCTCGGTTGCGGGCTCGCGGCAGTTGCCGGCTTCCTCGCAGCGGGCCAGCGCCTTGATCCGGGGCAGAAAGCGCCGTGCAACAAAATCTGCCACCTGCTGCAAACGCTCACCATCGGTGCCGAATGCCGGATGCACGTCGAATCCGTCGCGTCCGCCCGCACATGGCGTATGCGGCCCACTCAGGGCAGGATTGGCATACGTCAGATAGACGATGCGCGAGAGATCGCCGCCCACGAACGGCTTCAGTGCGGAGCGTACTCTCGCAAAATTGCCGGGCAGCTCATGATCGAGGATCCGTTGTGCGTCCTCGATCGACACGATCTTGTGGGCGCGCGTCAGCAGGCTGCGTTCGTTGCTGGGCTGGATGATGACGTTCGCGAGGAGCCCCGAGAACATTATGTCGTTGGCGCCTATGGTGAGCAGCACCAGATCGATCGAACGCCTGGGATTGAGCCGGTGGGCGCTCGCCATGAGCTCCGTCAGCTCGGCCATTTGCGGGCGAACCGTTCGCGGGCAGGGCGTGCCGGTGCCGGGGGTTGGACATTCCAACGCCCGCAAGTTGCCAAGGAAGCCGATATCGACGGTTGCTCCTGAGCAGGCAAGCGGGATGAAGGTGACCGCGAGATGAGGATTTTCCACCGCGAGCGCAAGTGCGGTGCGTGTCTGATAGCTGTACAACGACCGGTGACAGGCGCCGCTTAGCCAGCGCGCGCTTTGCCGCGCCCAGTCGTTCGATCTGCCCTCGTCGCCCGGCACCGTCTCGCAGGCCTTGTTTCCTCCGTAGCCTGCTCTTCCCGGTCGGAAATATTCGCTTCCGCCCAAGCGTCTGAAACAGAAGCCCTCATCCGAGAGCCGCACCGGGCGGTCCGGGTTGCCTTCCCCGGCCGCGATCGAATCCCCCAGCCCTGCAATGAGGACGTCGCGCACCTGGATTTCCGTTTCCAGCCGCTCGGTCGACCCGTCCTGCAGGATAATCTGGACGCTGACGAGGGTTGGATGTCCATAGCGAACTCGGGTCCTGATCTCCTCGTCGCAGGCGGCGGTTTGCTCGTGAACGGGTCCCGCGCCGTCATGGAAGCTCCAGACGCATTTTTCGCTTGCCGGCAACCCGCCCCCAAGCGTGATCCCGATGCGGTGATCGCGCGGGGCAAGATAGCTCTCGCGCTCGCCGTCACGGTCGCAAGTTTCGAGCAGACTGCCGGCGCGGTCCACGCAAAGCCGCTCCACCACATCGCGCGCCCATCCGCGGCCGTCGGTCTGCCGCGCAAGCCGCCGTTCCTCAGCCAGCACCCCGTCTCCGCGGCTAGCGCGGACATGGCGCTGGAAATCCGCCTCGTTGCGAAACAGCCGGAAACGGTTCTTCACCTCCCATTCAATGCGCAAGTCGCCGTCCGCGCGCCGCTCCGGATGGCCGGCTTGCGCGCACCAGCTCGAGAGCACGACTGCACCAAGGCCGAGGCTGAGGACGGCAAAATGACGCATGGCGTGATTGGCGCGTGAGGTCGGAGCACCGACTGCGTACGGCAGCATAAACCTGCCGATGCGGCGGAAATGTGAGGCTGCCGCGTTAGGCCATCGGCATGGCCACGCGCTGCTCTTCCAAGTCGCGCGGCCGGTCCCCCCACGAGCCTTTCGCGTTGATTGTCGATGTGCGATAGAATTCCGGCTGCGCGCTATCCGACAAAATGACTTGGCGGGAGGACGGCTCATGCGCCAGGCTGCGCTGCTTTCGGCATGCATCGCCATCTTCATTCCCATGTCGGCACACGCACAGGGACCGGTGAAGATCGGCCTGATCAATGTTCTGTCCGGGCAATTCGCCGATGCGGGCATTCAGCTCGACAACGGCATCAAGACCTACATGCAGCAGCATGGCGACAGCGTTGCCGGACGAAAGATCGAGCTCATCCGCCGCGACGTAGGCGGCCCTGCTCCGGATATTGCCAAACGGCTCGCACAGGAACTGATTGTGCGCGACAATGTCGATCTGCTCGCGGGTTTCCTGCTTACGCCGAATGCGCTTGCCGCCGCCGACGTCTCTGCGCAATCCAGAAAGTTCATGGTGGTGATGAATGCGGCCACCTCCATCATCATCACCAAGTCGCCGTATATGATCCGCACGTCGGTGACGCTGCCCCAGGTCATGGACACATTCGGCACCTGGGCCGCAAGGAATGGCATCAGGAAATGCTATACCATGGTGACCGATTACGGTCCCGGTCACGATTCGGAAGCGGCTTTCCAGCGCGCATTCAAGGCGGTAGGCGGCGAGATCATCGGCTCAGTGCGCTTCCCGGTCGCCAATCCTGATTTCTCAGCCTTCGTTCAGCGCGCCAAGGATCTCGATCCGGAGTGCATCTACGTTTTCATTCCCGGCGGTGCCCAACCGGCGGCCCTGGGGAAGGCTTTTGCCGAGCGCGGCATCGATCTGCAGCGGACGAAAGTGCTTGGCTCGGGCGAAACGACGTCGGAGCAGGCGCTCAAGATGATGGGCGATGCCGGCCTCGGCATGATCTCGGCTTGGCATTACGATTACAAGAGCGCCGCGCCTCTGAATGTGGAATTCGTCAAAGTCTTCAACCAAATGCACGGCCGCAACCCCGACTTCTTCTCGGTCGGCGGCTACGACGGCATGCACGCCATCTATGAGGCGCTCAGGAAAACCGGCGGGAAGACGGACGGTGAAGCCCTGATCGAGGCCGCCAGGGGAATGAAGTGGGATTCCCCGCGCGGCCCGATGTCGATTGATGCGCAGACGCGCGACGTGGTGCAGACGATCTACATAAGGCGGGTGGAAAAGGTTGGCGGCGAGCTCGTCAACGTTCCATTCGACAAGATCGAGAACGTCAAGGACCCGACCCGGGCGGGCGGCGGCTGAGGAGACCGGTGGGGCTCTGAGGCGCAAAGATAGCCCATGCGAAAGACTCTTCTAATCATGCCCATTGCCGCCATTGCGTTCGGCGCAATGCCGGCGCGGGCGCAACACACTGTCAAGATCGGGCTGATTCTCGCCTATTCGGGACAGTTTGCCGATCCGTCCGCTCAGATGGACAACGGCATCAAGCTCTATCTGCGCGAGCACGGCGAGCAGGTGGCGGGAAAGAGGATCGAGCTCATCCGCAAGGATACCGGCGGCATCGCGCCCGATATTGCCAAGCGCCTCGCGCAGGAGCTGATCGTGCGCGAGAACGTCGACCTGCTCGCGGGATTTGCTCTCACCCCCAATGCGCTGGCGGCTGCGGACGTCTCGGCGCAGGCGAAGAAGTTCATGGTGACCATGAACGCGGCCACCGCGATCATCACGACCAAGTCGCCATACATGGTCCGCACGTCGTTCACGGTCCCGCAGCTCAATGAGACACTGGGTGCATGGGCGTACCGGAACGGCATCCGCACGGTCTACACCATGGTCTCGGATTTCGGGCCCGGCCACGATGGCGAGGCCGCATTCCACACGGGCTTCAAGGATGCCGGGGGCGAGATCGTTGGCGCCTCGCGCTACCCGGTCGCCAACCAGGACTTCTCCGCCTTCGTGCAGCGCGCGAAGGACAGCAACGCTGAGGCGATCTACATCTGGACGCCAGGCGGTCCGCAGCCTGCGGCCATTGGCAAGGCTTTGGCGGAGCGCGGGATAGATCCGCGCCAAAGACGGGTTCTCGGCCAGGGCGAGCTCACGTCCGAGGACGCGCTCAAAAGCA
>Ga0306926_10002015_pt1 | contig 20500 bp, 17 predicted proteins | sample flu12Cox44000178_FD_203759 | JGI IMG/M metagenome (GOLD analysis project Ga0306926, IMG submission 203759) | Lab enrichment of tropical soil microbial communities from Luquillo Experimental Forest, Puerto Rico - flux8day.12C.oxic.44.000.178 (v2)... | ecosystem: Environmental > Terrestrial >...
GCAGCAGTGGGTGTACACGTTCGATTCGATTGGCGATCCGATTCTCGTACATGACCAGGAAGGGCGGATCCTGCGGACCAACACGCGCCTTGCGGATCTGCTGGGGAAAAAGACCACGGCGATGGTGGGTCGCGCGGTCAACGAACTGTTCGGAAAGCGCGAGGAGCAGTTTCGAATCTGTCCTTATTGCGAAGGAATATCGGGCGAGGGCGATGCGCCGGATCCGTGGCTGCCGGGCTATTTTCTGGCATCGAATTCGCAGTTTACCGATCCAGCGGGGAGGAAGCTGGGCACCATTCACGTGCTCAAGGATGTGACGGAGCGGAAAAGGGTGGAGGAGAAGTACCGGACGTTGGTGGCCAGCGTGCAGGAAGGGGTGTTTATCGCCACGCCGCAGGGACGATTTATCGATTTCAACAGCGCGCTGATGGACATTACCGGATACGAGAACCGCGACGAGCTACTGAGCATCGATATCCGGCAGACGTTGCACGCGAACGCCTCAGAACGCGACCGGCTGATGAAGCTGTTGCAGGAACATGGCTCGGTGAACGATTTCGAATTCGACATTCGGAGGAAAGACGGCGAGATCCGCACGGTCAGCGAATCTTCGACGGCGGTACGGGATGCGTCCGGAAACGTTATCGCGTACCAGGGGTTTTTGCTGGATGTCAGCGAACGGAGGCGGGCGGAACAGCAGATCCGGCGGCGAAACCGGGAGTTGGTGGTACTGAATTCGATCGCCGAGACGCTATCGTTCACGCTGGATCTAAACGATTCGGTACAGCGGACCTTGCGGCAGATGCAGGAACTCTTCGAACTGGATGCGGCATCGCTGTACTTGTTTGACCGGGACGAAGTGACGCTGCGACGGCTCGCGGCGGTAGGGCACAAGTCGGAGTTCGCCAAGAGTTTTCCCCCGGTGGTGATACCCGCGGAATTGATGCAGCAATTTCGCTCCACGCACGCCACATTCTTGAGCCTCCAAGGGCTTCCCCTTCCGATGGTCGTCCGTGACGTGTTGAAAAAGGAGGAGATTGAGTCCGCGTACATTGTGACCCTGTGGTCGAAAGAAAAGATCATCGGCGCCCTGGTGGTGGCCAGCCGATCGATGCGGGAATTTTCGGCGGCGGACATCAGCCTGCTGATCGCGGTGGGGAGCCAGGTCTCGAGCGCCGTGGATCGCAGCCGCTTGTACGAAGAAACACGGCAAGCCTACGAGAACCTGCGACGCACGCAGGAGCAGTTGGTGCACAGCGAAAAGCTGGCCGCGGTGGGGCAACTGATTTCGGGCGTAGCGCATGAGTTGAATAATCCACTGACGGCGATCCTGGGGTATAGCCAACTGCTGACGTCCGGGGGCGAGGTTGGGCCGCACGCGTTGGAGTACGTAGACAAGCTGTATAAGCAGGCGCAGCGGACCCACCGCATCGTGCAAAACCTGTTGAGTTTTGCACGGCAACATAAGCCGGAGCGCGTTTCGGTACGGCTGAACGCGATCATCGAGGATACCCTGGCGCTGCGGGACTATGACTTGCGGATGAGTCAGATTCGGCTGCATCTGGAGCTGGCCAACGACCTACCTGAAATTCCGGCGGATCCGCACCAGCTTCAGCAAGTGTTTCTGAACCTGATCAACAATGCGGTAGACGCGATACTGGAAACGGGTAGTGAGGGAGATCTCTGGGTGCGCAGCGGGGCGGACGGGAACCAGACTTTCGTGGAATTTCAAGACAGCGGGCCGGGAGTGAAGGACGCCTCACGAGTGTTTGACCCGTTTTACACCACCAAGCCGGTGGGCAAGGGAACCGGCCTCGGGTTGAGCATCTGTTACGGGATTATTTCCGAGCACGGAGGAGCAATTCTGGTAAGGAACGAGAAGAAAGGCGGAGCTACGTTCCGGATCGAATTGCCGATTCGTGCCAAGGCCCTGGCAGCGAAGGCCGCCCCGGTGGAGGTTAGCAACGGTGCGCGCAGCGGACGCATTCTGGTGTTGGACGCGAGTGAATCGATCCTGGAAACCGTGGCAAGCCACCTAGGAGAAAATGACCACAACGTGTTGACCACCACTTCGCTCGAAGAGGCGCAGCGGTTGGTGAGCAGCCAGGAATTCGACTTGGTCATCGCCGATTGGCAAATGGCCGCGGCGAGGCTGGGCCGCCAGGCGCAGGGCCCGGGGAAAAAGGAGATGCACGGTCTGGGGCCGCGGATACTATGGATGAGTTCGGTGTCTGGCGAAGGAAACGAAGGGCCGCACGCGCCGCCGAAGGGTGCGGCTGTTTTGCAGAAGCCGTTTCCACCGGGAGAATTGATCGAGGCCGTGAACGCGGTGTTACTGGGAATCGCGACTCCGGTCATGCGGCCGTAGGCCGGGATGGGTGACGAGCAAGGCGCGTTCTCCGAGACGCGCGGTGGCCGCCTCGAGTTGAAGTGTGAGCGTTCCTGCCATATCGGAGAGAACTCCAAAAACGTCCCAAGGTTCCCAGCCAGCGCGTAAACGCCAGCGAAGGTAGCGACAATTCCAGGAAAACCAAAGATTCTGGAGGAAGCGATCGAATTCCGTTTTGGCGCCGAGTTCGGGGGCCAGAGTGGCGAGAATTCTGGAGCATTCGAGAAGGATGCGGAATTCGCCTTCGAGATCGTCTAGATAGCGAAGGGCGATCCTCTTGCGCTCGGCGCGGAGGCGCCGAAGAAGCGCGCCGTGTCCGCGTTCGCGCATGAATTCCGTATCATCTTCGCGAAGGGATTGCAGGATTTGTGGCAGGCGGGAGTAATGGCGCTCCTCGGAAAGCGCTTCGAGGGCTTGCTCGGGGGTGAGCGGCGATATTGCAGGGGGACGCGCGGCCCAGGCGAGCAGCAGCACAATCACAAGAACGAAAACCAGGAAGAGCACCAAGGGGAGGGTCATAGGCGGGCATCCCCTCGGCGAAACAATTGATTCAGGCGCTCGTTCAGCGACTTCAGGCGCTCGTTCAGCTGTTGAGAGACCTCGGCGTATCTTTCGGCGGAGAGTCGAGGAATGGCGGCCGGGAGAGGAATTTGAACCGGACTGCGTACGGCATTGATCCATAGGACCAGAGTCGCGAAGAAAGCGAGAATCTCGAAAAATTCCCACCACATGCCTGAGGGATGCGCGGAACCCTGATAGAGGGTGTTGCTGACGACCCAGGAACAGGAATAGAGGCAAAATCCGATGCTCAACTGGCGCTCCAGATGGGTCATCTCGAGGCGATAATATCTGGCAAAGAGGAGCAAGGCCACGATGAAGGCGGCGATGCAAAATTCGACAGCGCGATCGGCACTCAGATTACTGAGGTACCAGCGAGTGCGCGGAATGACGACGGAGTAAGAGAGGATGACGAGGCAGAGAACGAAGAGGATGGTACTTGCCAGTTTCCAGACTCCGGAGTGACTGGCCAAGACGCGGCGCGCGATTTCGATCACCGCGAACCAACGGGCACAGATAATCACGAGCTGGGTGCCCCAGGCGATGTTGAAGTACTCCATGCTCTGGCCGCCCCAATGATGAGAAGCCCAAGCGCCCGAAACGCTCTGGAGCAGGGTGGCAAAGATATAGAAGCAGAAAGCGGGGTGCCGGCAAAAGAGGTTGCGGCCGAGGAGATAGCAAAGTAGAACAACTTCAAGGCACGTGGTGAGGGCCCACGCAAGATTGCGGATCGTCCAGGGCTCGACCATGAAGGGCAGAGTAGCACGGCGTAATAAGTAAATAAATGTGTTAACTCTGCCCTGGCATGGGACAAAGGTCTCAGCGTGCGGCTCAGGACCGCGGAGGCGGCGGAGGAGTTGGAGGCAAACCAGCGCCGTCGGCGACGAGGATTCGAGGGCCGCAAGTTCGATGAGCGATGGAATAGTTGACCGGTGGAATGAGCGAAAGTAGGATTGCAGTTGTAGATAGCGCGATACCCAGAGTGCGTGAAAGCTTTTTCATGGAGCACCCTCCTCGGGCGGAGAATGCGGCATGCTTGGACGAATGGATTTTTGATGGAGAAAAAGTTCCGCTGACGGAACAGGAAGTCACTCACCAACGACGGTATGCTGGAACACTTTCAGACCCACCGGCAGTTGCTCTTTGACCTGACCGCAAATTACTTGGATCCGCTAGAAACTTCGTTTGAACGGCTGGCCTATCTGGCAAGCTTGCGGGAGAAATCGTCAGGAAAGTACGTACACGGGAAGTTAGCGGCGGTGTACGGAGAGGAGCGAGTAGACCAGGTAGTGGCGGCGTGCCATGAAGAGGTGTTCGAACGGTTATTGGAGATGCCGCTGCGCACGCAAGAAGAAGGGCTGCGGTGTTACGTGAGCAAGATGGGCGGGGCGTTTGCGGAGAAGGTGGCCGAGTGCGAGCGGCAAGCCGACGGCTGGGTACCAGGAAAATCACCGAAGTATCTTACTGAGCTTTATTCTTCCAATCTGCGCGCTCTGGTGGAGTTGCTTCTCGATCGCACGACCCGGGCTCGTTCAAGTAAGTAACCACGCCAACGACTCTTCCAACGATTTCGGCTTCTTCGGGGATTTGCCAGACTTCCGGAGTGCAGCGCGATAGAGTGTGGGGCTGCATGGGCGGTCGTATTCGTTGGACCATTCCGCGACTTCGATGCGGCGGAGGCTGGTGTCGATGAGAACGCTGCTGCCCGGGCGAAGCAAGGGAACCATGCGCCGGTCGGACAGCCCGATGTAGCCGTAACGAAAACGTCCGGATGGGGAATCGGAAACGCGCGGGAAAGGGACATCTGCACCTTCCGGGCGAGTTTCGAGCAGTTCGGTAGCTTCGAATTCGCATGGACGGCCGAAAGAATTGAGAGCCCCCGAAGGCAAGAGCGCTTCGCCCAAATGAGTGCGGGGAGGAGGGAAGGAGGCGCCGTCGTGCAGAGTTTGTTGAAAGGGGGCTTCGTACCACGTGGAGATCTCGAGAGGATCGAGATGGAGAATGGTCGCCAAAGAATAGAGTTTATGAAGGCTAGGAACGACATTGCGGTTTTCGATGTCGGCGAGGCGGCTGAGATGGAGAATGAAATCGGGACGGCCCCGCTTGACGGCGATTTCGTAGCTGGCTTTTCCACATCTCGATAGGTGAGCCCCATGTTTTCCCGGATCTGTCGGAGACGTAATCCTGGTGGGTACATGGACCCTCCTCGAGTGCGGGGCAGCGGTGCCTCACTATAACAAATTACCAATATGTTACTAATTCAGAACAGATTATCTTGTGGGCGGACACCGGGCCTTCGTTCCCGGCTTGAGAAAGTTGCTTCGGGGCCGTGCGCCGCGACCCTGCTGAGGCAGGGTTCGGTCGCCTTTTCTGTCGCAACTTGCAAATCTGTTATTCTGCCTCTCTATGTTCAAGTTACGCGAAGTTTTCGTCTTGATTCTATCCGTCCTCTTGGGGTTGTGCCTGTCGGGGAATGCTGGGCCTGCCAGCGCACAACAGACCGCTCACCCGTCGGCCAAAGCCGATTCGAATGATCCGGACTTCCTTGCCGCCGTCGACGAAGTGTTGAAGGACATGAGTGACATCACCGGTTGGCAACTCAAAAGTTCATTGAAGAAATCGATTCGTTCGCGGGAGCAGATCCACGCGTACGTGCTGCAGCAGATGAATGATGAAAAGGATGCGAAAGAACGTTATGCGTCAGCACGGACTGCGGAGGCCTTTGGGCTGATCCCCAAAGGGTTCGACCTGGACAGCTTTCTGGTGGATTTGCTGACGGAGCAGATTGCGGGGCTGTACGATCCCAAGGCGCACGAGTTTTATATCGCGGACTGGATTGCTCCGGACGAACAGCGCATGGTGATGTCCCATGAGCTGACGCACGCGCTGCAGGACCAATACTTTCACATTGAGGATTGGGCGCACGCGGCACGGCCCAATGATGACGCGGAATTGGCGCGGGAATCCGTGCTGGAAGGCAGCGCGATGGTGGGGATGCTGGAATACGAGTTGCGGGACAAAGGCTTGAAGCTGAAGGACTTGCCGGACTTCGATCCATCAATTTTTGTCGGTGATTTGGCGGACACGCCGATGTTGAAGAAGGCCCCGCCGTTCCTCAAGGACTCCCTGCTGTTCCCCTATTTTAGCGGGTTAACGTTTTCGTTGTCGGTGGTGCGCACGGAGGGCTGGAAGGGATTTGACGGTGTATTCGCCAAACCGCCGACGGGGACGCAACAGATCATGCATCCGTCGTTGTACCGGGCCGGCAAAACTCCGGTGCCGCTGAAGCTGGAACTTCCGGACGGGGTGCCCGCGAATGGATGGAGCAAACTGGAAGAAAATACCATGGGCGAGTTCGGGTGGAAGGAGATATTGAAGCAGTTCTTGGACGACGATCGCGCGAAACGAGTGGCGGCCGCTTGGGATGGAGACGATTACGCGACGTTCGAACAGAAAGATTCGAAGCAGTTGATGGTCTTTGCACGCATGCGGTTTGATGGCGAAGCGACGGCAAGCCGGTTTTTCGGGGCTTACGCGGACGACCTGGCGAAGCGGTATGGCGACGCAAAGGACAGCATCAAGGGTGCGCAATTCCTGGGCCTGGCTTCACCCGATGGTTTCGTCACGTTGCGGTGTGTAGACAAAGACTGCATCACCACACTGGGAGCCGATCTCGGGACGGTGTCGAAGTGGACCCAGAAGCTCGGTTGGCCTGCCGCATCGACGGGAAGTCAAACGACAGCCCGAACGGCGAACCGCGCGAGCGTCGTTGTTGGTGCGCAGTAGCGCATCCGGATCAATGCGTGCGATGCAGAACCATCAGGGTCAGGTCGTCCGCCTGTTTTGCACTTGCGGAAAATAAATTGAGTTCGTTGAGGTATGCCGATAGCAGCTCCTGGGGCTCCGCGGCAGCATAGCGCTTCGCAAGTTCGTGCACACGCGCAACACCGTATTCCTTGCCGGAAGCATCGGCGGTTTCTGTCAGTCCGTCGGTGTACAGCAGGAGCTTGTCACCGGGGGCGAGTTTCACTTCACATTTCGGGAAATGGGTACTGCTGAACATGCCGAGGGGCACGCCGGTAGCCTCGCGCGGATAAACGTCCGCAGAAGAAACATGGAAAAGCGGCAGATGGCCAGCGCTCACATATTCCACGTTTCCGTCGGGAGTCGCCGAGCCCACGATCATGGTGGCGAATTGTCCCGCAGTGGTGCTCTCGCAGAACAGACGGTTGGCGTGCTCCATCAGGATGGGAAGCGGAAGATTTTGCTCCGCGAGGGTGCGAAAGGTGGCATGCAAGTGGCTCATGAGCATGGACGCGGCGACCCCCTTGCCAGCGACGTCACCGAGAAGGAACAGAAATCCATCGTTGGATTCGATGAGGTCGCAGTAATCGCCGCTGACCATGTTGGCTGGTTGGTAATGATAACGCGCTTTCCAGCCATCGATAGCCCAGTCCCGCCGCGGGAGAAGAGTACGCTGGATTCGCGCGGCCATAGCGAGATCGTTCTCCAGGGCGCGCTGCTCTTCCTGGGAAAGGTGGTCGAGACAGAAACGGATCAAAGGATCGGATAACAGGCGATCCGCCTCGATCGAATCGTGGCATTGTTCACAGATGCCGAAGGTGCCGGTATCGAGACGGGAGAGGGCGGCGTCGACGCTGGCGAGGAGTTGGCGCAAGGAGGCGTCTGCGGATTGGGCGCTGGATGCCTCCAATAAGCGTTGGCGCCGGATTTCAAGTTCGTTGCGCAAGTAGGAGAGTTCGGTAGTGACCATGGGGCCTCCATCACTAATCTGCTGTTTCGTTCCTGGAAAATCCATCCGGTTTGTACCTCCAAACTCGAAACGTCGTAGAGGGTTCGGTACGCTAGCTCCTCCGCCGGCGGGGACTGCAAGAAACAGTTGCGGCACGAGCCAGCGGCGGAATCACCGCAGTTGCCTGGTCCTTCCGAATTCGATGCCGAAGACGGTCGCGGCGGCACAGGAGCTTTTTCTCGATACCGAGGACGCGTGCCGCGCTGCGGGGGTCGCGGGAACGGGCCACTTTGGACTGCAACTTCTTGAGGGCGAGTTCAGTGAATTCGAGGGCGCCCGGGAAGTCACGCCGTTGACGCTCGTAATAGATGGCCAGTTGTTCGCAGGCTTGTAATCCATCCTGGGGATCGGCGATGAGCTCGTGCCACAATTCGGCCGCACGTTGTGGTTCTCCGCGGCGCTTGGCCATTTGAGCCAAATCGCGAGTGGCGCGCAGACGGAATTCGGCCGGCAGACCCGCAGTCAATGCCTGATGACAGGCGGAACGGGCCCGTTCCTGTTCGCCTTTGCGATGCAGAAATTTCGAGAGACCGAACAGGTCCCTGGCATCCGTGTCGGGATGAACCTCGCCGCCGGCATCTAGGAGAGAATTGATCTTACCGAAGAGCGCAGCCAGGCCGCGGAGATCCATTTGATTGTGCTTGACGACGCCGATGAGCGGATGCCCGGTGCCGCTGCGCAAGTAATCGAAATAAAACTGCGGAATGAGCGCGGAGACCACATCGTCTTCGCGGCACCAGCCGAGGCGTGCGGGATCCAGGACCTGGCGTTCCAGGTCGACGAGCCGCACGGAACCGACGCGAAATTTCCAAACCGCGCGCGCGGGATGGAGCAAGTCGAGATGCGCGGCCAAGGAGGGAACGCGAATGGCGCGGGTCAGGGTGAAGCGGTTTTCGAGAAGTGGCCAATCAAAGGTTTTGCCGTTGAAGGTCAGGAGCACCGGGCGGGCCGCGAGACGATCGGACAGTTCCTGAAGCAGGGAGTGCTCTTCGGAGAAGTCGCGTAGGAACATCTGCTCGACCTGCAGTCCGCCCGCATCCCACCAAGCGAGGCCAACGAGAAAGGCATAGGTGCCGGTGCCGCCGGCGAGGCCGGTGGTTTCCGTGTCGAGAAAGAGCCATTTTTCGGGATTTTCGAGTGCCGCGCGAGTGCGGCGGCTGAGGGCTCGATCGCGGGTGCGCGAGAGCAGTTCGAGGGCCACGGGAGATGGCGCGACGAACTCGGGAGTCGAGAACCAATTGCGGATCGCCAGGTGGTTGCCGAAACGATTGCGGGCGATCCCGCCACCGAGGAGACGGCTGATGGGATCGTTTTCGTCGGGCGTGCGGAGGTCGGGTGGGCGCTGCGGGAACGGCCGCACGGGTTTGAGAGCGGCGAGCCTTGCGAACTTGTCGGTTGCGGTTGCCATGGGTTCGCTAGGCGCAGAGACGATCGAGGATCGCGAGCGCGGCCTCCTTGGCTTTGGGGGCCAAATCTCCGGCGGGGCCGACGCAAGAGGGGCAGCCCGCCTCGCACGGGCAGGTGTGAATCAACTCACGCGCTTCCTGGATGAGCAATTCGTGTGCGCGAAACAGTGGCTCCGAGAATCCGATCCCGCCGGGATAGGCGTCGAACAAATACAGATTGGGCTCAAAGAATTCCTTGGCGTTTGAACCGACAGCATCTTCCATGAGGAGAAAGGCGAAATCTTCGTCTCTGATGCCGGGAGCGGGTGGACGTTCTCCAATAGCGGCGCCGAGATCGCGACGGTCGCACATCAGGAGTAGAGTGGCCACGGATTCGAGGGCACTGAGCAAGCCGAACATGCCGGATTGCCGTTCGCTGATGGTAAAGGGGAGCGCTTCGAGGAAGGGGCGCTCGAGAGTCATCCAGTAAGACGTGGTGTGCATTTCGTTCTCGGGCAGTTCGAGCTTGCCGGAGCCGATGTTTTCGTTCGTAAAGAACTTCAACTTTTTGAACCCGACGATCTGGGAACGCACCAGCACCTCACCATGCGAGCGGGAGGCCGGAATCTCGGGCTTTTCTTCCCGGGCGCGGGCCGTGCCGGAGGTTTCGAGCACCCGAACCTGGGTGTAGCGGATGGCATCGGTGTAGTAGTCGACATCGACTTGTTTCACGTAAGCTTTGCGTTCTTTGAAGTCCAGATGCTCGACGTGATACTGCTGCGCGCCGTGGAGATAGATGGCTTTTTCGTGGATGGTGCTGAGCGCACTGACGAAATCGACTTCGCCAATGACGAGCGGGGCTGCGGTGATATCGATGATGACGAAATTGTCGCTGGTTACGGAGCGCAGGCTGACGGTGTCGGCGGGATAGGCTTCGTGGGTCCAGTGGTAATTTTCTCCGGCACGATGGAGGTAGCCGGCTTCGGAAAGGCGGGCGCAAAGGTCTCCTACATCGACGTTGCCAAACTTTTCGGCCGGGCTGACGGGAAGTTCGAACGCAGCGCATTTGAGGTGATTGATGAGGATTTCGAGATTGTCGGGCTGGATAAAAGCGTGCTCAGGCGTGTTGCCGAAGAAATAGTCGGGGTGACGTACGATGAATTGATCGAGGGGAGAGGAGGAAGCCACGAGAACAGCGCAGGAACTGCCGCTGCGGCGTCCGGCACGTCCGGCACGCTGCCAAGTGGCGGCAATGGTGCCGGGATATCCGGCCAGGACGACGGCCTCGAGCGAACCGACGTCGATGCCGAGTTCCATGGCGGAAGTGGTGACCACGCCGCGAAGGCGTCCTTCGCGCAGGCCGCGCTCGATCTCGCGCCGCTCGGTCGGGAGGTAGCCGCCGCGGTAACCGCGAATCGTTTCCGGCTTGCCAGGGAATTGCGGATTGGCTTGCTGCAAGTAGGTGAGGATCAGTTCGGTGTGCAGGCGGGAATTGGCGAAGACCATGGTTTGCAGGTCGTGTTTCAAGAATTCCTGGGAGACGCGCGAGGCCTCGTTGATGTAGCTGCGCCGGATGCCCAGGGCGCGATTCACGACCGGCGGGTTGTAAAAGACGAAGGTTTTCTCGGCCGCTGGCGCGCCGTTTTCGGCCAGTACTTCCAGCGTGTCTTCGATGAGGCGAGAAGCCAAATCGCCAGGGTTCGCGATGGTGGCCGAGCAGCAGATGAACTGGGGCTCGCGTCCATAAAACTGCGCGATGCGCCGCAAGCGACGCAGCACGTTCGAGAGATGGCTGCCAAAAACGCCGCGATAGGTGTGGAGTTCGTCGATGACGATGTAACGCAAATTTTCGAAAAGTCGAGTCCAGCGCGTGTGGTGCGGAAGAATGCCGGTGTGCAGCATGTCAGGATTGCTCAGGACGATGTGACCTTTTTCGCGGATGGCTTTGCGCGCGTCGCTGGGTGTGTCGCCATCGTAGGTGAAGACGCCGAAACGGTTGTCGAGGCGCTGATTCAGATCGTAGAGTTCGGCGAGTTGGTCCTGGGCGAGGGCTTTGGTGGGGAAGAGGTATAACGCGCGGGTATCGAAATCCGAAAGTATGGCGTCGAGAACCGGCAGGTTGTAGCAGAGAGTCTTGCCGCTCGCCGTGGGTGTGACGATGACGATGTTCTTTCCGGCATGTACGGCTTCGGCAGCGGCGGCCTGATGAGAATAGAGCTGGCGGATGCTTTTTGCATTGTAGGCGGCGCGCAAGTCGGCGTGAATCCAGGAAGGAAAGTCGGCCCACTGGGCTTCGCGGGCGGGATACTGGCGCATGGCGGTGAGAATTTCGCGATGGGGGTCGCGGGAGACGAAGGTTTCGAGAATCTGGGAGACGCGCCGGAGAGTGCTGGACGTGCGGGGAGGCTTCTGTGGTGAAGCGAGGCGGACCGCGAGCGCGTCTGGCATGGGGAGTCTCTCCAAATATTCGCCTTTTGTTCGCTAAGGCTAGCATGGGGCTTCCGCGCCTGCAACTGTGATTTTCGCGCGGGTCGGGAAGGTGTCTCCGGTCGTATAATGCGTCGCGTGCAGGTCTCCCGGAGGCAGGATGAGCGAATCGCCGCGCGGTTGGGCTGCCCGGGTGCTGACCGACGCCCACCTTTGGGTGCCGGTGGCGGTGCTGGTGGCAGGTCTGTTTCTGTTGAGTTTCTTTCACTGAGTTCGAGCGAGAAATGGCCGAGGCTCCTCGATCGTTGACAAGCGAGCAAACCGTGGATGTCGTCGGCGTGGGTCTGAATGCCACTGACACGCTGATTCCGTTGAAGCAGTTTCCGGAGCGCGGCTCGAAGATCGAGATTCATTCGGCGAACGTCATGCTGGGTGGTCAGGTGGCCTCGGCGATGGTGGCGTGCCAGCAATGGGGATTGCGCACCCGATACGTGGGCAAACTCGGGGAAGATCGTCCGGCCGAGCTGCATCGCGCGGAGTTCCGACGGCTCGGAATTGAGACGCATCTGCTGATGGCGCCCGGCTGCGGCAGCCAACAGGCTTTCATCCTGGTGGACGCGGCTGGGGAACGCACGGTGCTGTGGAAGCAGGACCACCGACTAACCCTTTTGCCGGAGGAACTGGATGCGGAATGGATTCGAAACGCTGGGGTGTTGCATCTTGATGGCCACGACACCGCGGCCGCGGCGTTGGCCGCTCGCTACGCGCGGGGTGCCGGAGTGCTGGTAGTTGCGGATCTCGATGACCTGTACAGCGGTGTCGAAGAACTATTGCCGAACATCGATTACCTGATTACCAGCCGCGACATTCCCACGCGTTTGACCGGAAACGAAGACTTGCGCTGTTCGTTGCCGGAGGTGCAGCGGCGGTATGGTGCGCGGCTGGCGGCGGCGACGCTGGGAACTGACGGCGTGCTCGCGTGGGACGGGCAGAAGTTTCATTATGCTCCGGCGTACCGCGTGCAGGCGGTGGACACGACCGGTGCGGGGGACATCTTTCATGCGGGATTTATTTATGGACTGGTACGCAATTGGCCTATTCAACAGCAGTTGGAATTTGCTTGTGCCGCGGCGGCACTGAATTGCGCGGCCGTAGGAGCGCGCGGCGGAATCCGTGGGTTGGAAGAAATCGAGGAACTGAGGGTGCAGGGACAGCGACACGCGGCAGCGTTCGAGATGGCTACATCGCAATAGTCTCGTAGGACCAGGCGGTGAAAACGGCTATTTCGCGGCTTCGCCGGCAAGAGCGGCAATCACACCGATGTTGGGCAACAGGTCTTCCGGGAATTGGTGGCGCTCCCGCAGATATTTGGGCGAATTGTAAGACACCCATACTTTGCCCTGCTCGTCCTCGGCGACCAGAATCTTCAAAGGCAAGTCGAGAGCCACGCTTGGCGCGGCGAGCATCAGAGGCGTGCCCCCTTTGGGATTGCCAAAGATCAGCAGCTTCGTGTTGGGCATTTTGAGGCCGGCTTTTTCGGCTTCGCCGCTGTGGTCGACAATCGTAAACAGCTTGACGTTTTTCGCTTTCAGGATGGCTTCGAGCTTCGTGACCGTTTCCTGCACCGAGTGCTGGCTTGAAAGGCGCACGATTCCGTTCTCCGGGATGGCGGGCGTAGAGGCGGACATAGGAACCTCCGGGGTCCTGACCGAACCGGCCGAAACGCGGGGACTAGACAGAAGATAGTAACTCATCGCCAGGCCGAGCAGCGCCAGAAAAATAGCGATACTGACGGCGAGCGTTGCCGGCTGATCGAAGGTCCTTTCGCCACTCCGCATTTTGCCGATCAAACGCAAATAGCGCAAGAGAGACAATAGACACACGAGTGAACCGACGACGATCAAAATAGTGCCGAACCACAGCGAGAAGTGATAGGAAACGATCGGCAACTCGGCATGCACGATCTTGAATTCCTGGAGGAAAAGCCCGAAGCGCGCCAGGACGAATCCCATCGCCATGAGCGCCAGCCCGGTTCGAATCCAGGCCAGAAATGTGCGTTCGGCGGCGAGAAAATCCGCAGGGCCGGCGCGAAATTTGTCTGCTTGATCCATCGAACATGGCTCCGGTGCTGCCGTGGCCAGTTGGCTGCGCTGACCTAGGGCGAAATCTTTACCATAACCACAGCGTGCGACGGAACTTTCGCGGCATACCTTCCGGCAACGCTACCGATTTCCTTGTGTTGCCACAGATCGCGAACCTTGGCCTCGAGATGAGCGGGATAGCCGATTTCTTCCCATGCGACAGCAATCTGCGCCTCGGCTGCGCCGCGATTGAAGAGGAGCACCACGCGGCTGCCATCGGTCAGGGTCTTGGCCCAAACTTCGCTGTCGCCGTCTTTGCGCACGCGGCGTCCTTGACGGCCAAGCTGATCCTGGTTGACGGCGATGACTTCGGAGTTGGTAAGAATGTCCTTGATGTCGGGAGCCATGGAACGGACATCGTTTCCAGCCATAAGCGGCGCGGCCAGCAGGGCCCAGAAGCTGAAATGGGCACGGTATTCCGCGTTGGACATGCCGCCGTTGCCGACCTCGAGCATGTCGGGATCGTTCCAGTGGCCGGGGCCAGCAAAGGTTTCCAGTCCCACTTCTAGGTCGATAATGTCGACGACGCCGTATTCACAACAACTCCCATCGGGCCATTTCTTCTTGCTGGACCATTTGTCGCTGATGTCGCCGGTGGTGCGCCACAGGTTGCCAATACCTTTGCCCCACAGCCAGGGTTTGGCGGTACCCCATTCGCACATGCTAAAGACGATGGGGCGGCCGGTGGCCAGCAAAGCGTTGTTCATGGTGGTGTAAGCTTCTTCAGCGTTACGGGTGCCGCTGCTGCACCAATCGTATTTTAGATAGTCGACACCCCAACGCGCGTATTGCAGCGCATCCTGATACTCATGGCCTTGGCTGCCGGGGCGACCCGCGCAGGTTTTCGAACCGGCGTCGGAATAGATTCCAAATTTCAGGCCTCTCGAATGTACGTAGTCGGCCAGCGCCTTGATTCCGGAAGGGAAGCGCTGGGGATCGGCGAGGATGAAGCCGTTCTCGTCGCGGCTGACTTGCCAGCAGTCGTCGATCACGACGTATTGGTAACCCGCTTCCTTCATGCCATTGGTAGCGATGGCGTCGGCGACGGACTGAATCAAATCTTCACTGACATGGCAGGCGAATTTGTTCCAGCTGTTCCACCCCATCGGAGGGGTTTGCGTCAGGGAGTCCCGCTCGATTTGAGCGGTTGCGGGATGGACCCGAAAAGTCCCCAGCCACACGAGGAGCGCGGCGACCACGAGGCGCTTCGCGTTGCGGTTCATAGCGAATCTCCCACGGATTGTTCCATCAAATACAGAGCGAGCGCCTGATTGGCTTGCGTCCACGCAAGCGGCGTATGCCCGTTGGCAATATATCTTCCATTTTTCAGGAAATAAAGCTCTGGACCCTCTCCCCTGGCCGTGAGCTGCGCAAGAGAGCGGTTGAAATAGTGCACCTGTTTCCGGAGGCTTGCGTGATCGGAGCGATTTGCAAGGTGTCTTTCTCCTTAAATGATCGACAGCAGGGGATCGAAGATACACCACTGCGCCTCGCAATTCGGTTGCAGGTGGGCGTCACGAAAATCCAGCCGCTCGCTGAAATCACTGCTCCTTTCTTCCGGCGGGAACCATTCGTCATAGTCCTGGCAAAAGTACGAATCGCCGCCATAACGCTTGATTCCCACATCTCCTTTGAGACGAGCTTGTACCAGATTCAAAACCGCGTCTTGCACGGGACGCGGGCGAAGCACGCGCAGTGGATGAATCAAAAAGAGCAAAGCGGAATCCACGAGGCGCTGACGGCCCTTGGCAATCAAAGCGCGCAAGTTGTCGGTGTTGACCTCGCAGAGGGAAGGAATGTCACCAATTGTTCCTGCGCCGGTACAGTCCAAATAGCGGAGCAATTCCTCGAGTCCGGCGACCACCGCACCGACACTGGAATTGTTCACTTTTCGGCCTTCTTCCCAGGCGCCGCTGTCCGGATCCCGCCAATACTGAATGGCCTCGAAATAGGGTGGAAAGGCGCTGTAGACTTCGGCGTCATCTGATGTCAGCGGCACCGGTATTCGCGAGCACGCAGCGAAACCACAGCGCGTGGCCGAGAGAATCATTTTGAGCGTGCGGCCATTTTTCGGGCAGCTCGGCCAGGGTCTCGGCGGTAAATCGGATGTGCGGCCGGCAGTTTGAGCCTTCCCGGAGGGTAGCGACGGGATCCGCAATCACTTTGCGGAAGCGCGGCAATTGGGTTCGGAAAAATCGTGTGAGCCCCTGAACGCAGGAGATCGCAGGATCGAATTCACCGCGAAGGCGAAACGAATTGGCGACCATCACATTGTCGCGTACCCAGACGTTCTGATAACCGGAAACGGAGTCCGCTTCTTGGTTACCGCTAGCGGCAAACAAGCCATTGCCCACCGGGACGATGCGATGAGAAAGACAACTGCTGGTTAACTGCTTGATTTGTTTCAGGGTTTCTTTTGAGTAGGTGTCGGCAATCAAATGCCGAAACGGACCATCTTCAGGCATTAGGGTTTGCATCCTTTGTTCTGTTTCTTACCTGTGTGTCTTCGTAAATTGTATCTCACCGGGCCTGCGTTCCCCCGTGGCTTTGCGGGACATGGAGTATCGATTAGTAAAGATGTGAACGGTGTTGGGGGCGCATGCTGTGTGTCCAACTCGAAAATGGCGGGAACAAAACAAAGTCCGAGGGTGTCTGAAACAAAGGACGTGGAGATGTCGTATCTTGAGGGCGTAGGGTACGCTGCACGGGCTCGACAGTGCGCACCACTACGATTCCTGAGGATGTCGGGTCCATGTCCCAAAGGGAACTGGAAATACACCGGATGGATCGGCGGCGAGCACCGCGCTTCCGTTACCAGGCCGTCGTTGAAATTGAATGGGGTTCCGCGCGTCTCCGGGCTCGTACCCGGGATGTCAGCGCTGGGGGCATGTTCATCGAATCCGAAGATATTCTGTGGGTCGGCGCGGGATTTCGCGCGCGGCTGGCCTCGGAGAGTCCGCTGTGGATGGACTGTTCGGTCAAACGAGTAGAGCCCGGAGCCGGCATGGGCGTCACGGTTGAACTGCGAGAAGATCAAAGCCAGCGCTATTACCGGGACTTGCTCACGCGACTGGCAGCCGGGGGCTAATCCCGCCGTATACTATTTTGGATGACACGTTGCCTGGATTGCGGATCCGCACGCACCAGCGATCAGTGCCCGGTGTGCGGCCTGACATCGGCCGCGGCAGAAGTGCTCTTTCGCCGGCGCTTGCTACGGCAGATGGCCGTGTTCCTCGCGGGCTCGCTTCTATTTCCCTATTTGAGCCAGGTCTATCCACCCCTCGATATTGATGCCATGCTGGTGGGTTTCGGCCTGCTGTTCTTTATGGCCCTGGCGTTGGCAGTGCTGCTCGACCGCCGCGCTCATGCCCGGAAAGAGATCGAGGTATTGAAGCATCTGTTCACCGGATTGCTTCCGGTACCGTTCATTTTGTCGCTGGCGCTGTTTCTAAACGGGAAACTCGACCCGCCGCGAAATGTGGTGTTCCATCCAGCGACGGTGGAGGGCCGGTATTTTATGCACGGATTGATACGCGGCTCACGGCGCCTGTTCGTGTATTCGTGGCGGGAAGGACGGAAATACGAACGACTGGCCGTAGACGCGGATGATTACAACCGCTTCCAGAAGGGTGACAAGGTGAACGTGGGTGTCGAACCAGGAGCGCTGGGGATTCCCTGGTTTTACGGAATCTATCGATCGAATTCCGAGTACCCGTCGCCGAGCGACACGCGAATGGAAGCGGATCACCCGAGGAGGAAACCTGCAGCGCCTCCACGGTAAATGGGCTCAGTAAATGGGACGCCCGTTGGGGCCGAGAGGGATTTGTAGTTCGAGGTAGTGACCGTCTTTTCCAAGGCGGAAGCGGACGCGTTCGACCGGGCCCATGTTTCTCTCCTTCCAATCCGGGGTCTCGATGGGCTTGTCGGGAATATCGGCGTAGGACCACTCGACGGCATCACCGCTAACTTTGATTTTTTGCGGATCGATGTCGTAGACCTCTTCGTCGGAAACATTGACGAGCAGATAGCGTTTCCACAGCCGAACGAGAAGCACGCCTTTTTTTTCTGAGTGATAGATGTTCCAGGAATTGGGAGCCGCCTCGTTGAAGCGTACGATGGCGAATTCGAGTGGATGCCAGGTGAGTTTTTTGGCCGCATCGGCTTGCGCCAGCGCGCTATAAGCGAGAGCGAGAAGACCAAGTACGGAAATGGCAATCCGCAACCATGCGGCATGCTTCATGAAAGACGTTTCTCCCAGGGACAAGAGGAGAGTGTACGACAAGGGCAGGCAGGAGACGAGCGCGCCCGGTATGCCGCTGTGCCGGGAATAAAAAACGGGCCTCGGCAGTCTCCATGAAGAAAGCGAGGCAGGGCATGAAATCTTGCCGCAACTGCCCCCATTGGTTACAGAAGGAGAAGAATCATGAAAGCGAAGAAACTGGTACTGGCGGTGGCGTCGTCGTTTGCGTGCGCTTCGTTCGGAATGGCGAACGCGGAGGTGCCTTATCCAAACGAACAATTTGCGTCGTTCGTTGTGCAGAAACTGGATGTGAACTCGCTGCCGAGCGCCTACCGCCCGAAGAGCGAGAAAGGGAAGAAAACATTCTCGGATTACGGTTACACGGTGCGGAAGCTGGGGGAAAAGGAAGCCGTCGTGGAGGCCGCGCGAGGCGGCGAGCTGTCGATTCGAATCCTGCAGCCGGGCGACAACGGCATTTACGCGTGTGTCGCGGAACCGTCGGCGGACGGCGGAAATCCGCAAGCGCAGAGCGTGATCCTGCTGAAGAGAAAGAGTTCGAGCGAACTTCTGAAGGGCCGCGAGTCGGCGAGAGAATTCGAGTCCTGTCCGGTGGTTGAAGGAATCGAGACGAACACCACCTACTAAGAGCGGAATTGCCGTTATGCCGAACGCGAAAAATCTTCATTCTTCGCGCAAGGCAGTGAGGGGATCGATGCGTGTAGCGCGCTGCGCCGGGATATAGCACGCCAGAAAGGCGGCGCAGGCGAGGATGGCGGAAACGCAAGCCAGAGTCGCCGGATCACCTGGGGTGACCTGGAAGAGCAGGGAGCGAAAAACTTGCGTCACGATCATTGCACCGACCAGGCCAGTTGCCAATCCGACCAGGACCAGAAGCAAGCCTTCTCCGAGGGCCAGGCGCAGAATGTCGCGGCGCTGGGCGCCGAGTGCGACACGAACTCCGACTTCGTGGGTGCGCTGGCTGAAGGAGTAGGACATCACACCGTAGATGCCGACGGCAGCGAGCACAAGCGCCGCCATCGCGAAGACGCTGAGAAGTTGGAGCGCGAAGCGGCGGTCGGCGACCGACCTGGCGATGATTTGATCCAAGGAGCTGATACTGTGGACGGGAACATTCGGGTCGACGCTTTCCACGGCGCGCCGCACCGCTTCACCGAGAGGCTCCGAATCCACGCTGCTTCGGAGAAACACCACCGCGTTGACCGGAGCGAACTGACCCAGGGGAACATAAATGTGCGGGACGCTCGGAGCTTCGAAGCCGTCGGACTTGATGTCGCCCACGACACCGATGATGGTGAGGCCCTGCAAACCGCGCCCAAAGGAAAACTTGAGTTGTTGTCCGAGGGGATTGTCGTTCGGCCAATATTGCCGCGCCAGAGTCTGGTCGATGACGGCGACCGGCTGAGTGCGGTAGGTATCGAGCTCACTGAAATTGCGTCCCGAGAGAAGGGGAACTTCCATAGTGCGGAAATATCGGGCGTCGACCACGGCGATGTCGGCGATCGGGTTGCGTTCGGACTCTCTAGGACGGCCGATGATGGAGAAGGAGGAGTAGTTTCTGCCGGAGTTCATGGGGAGAGTGTCGTTGCCGGAAATCGAAGCCTGCTCGACACCGGGCAGATTCGAAACCCGGCGGAAAATCTCAAGAAGCAAGTCGGCGCGTTTTTCCTCGACACTGTAGGGATCGGTGGCGGGGTTGTTGGAAATGGGGATCCAGATTTGGACGGTGTTCAGGCGGCTGGGATTGAATCCGGGCTGCACTTGGAGGACGTGCCAAAAACTGCGCAAAAGTAAACCGGCACCGGCCAGCAAGACGATGGACAGAGCGATTTCGGAAACCGCCAGAATTCGTGAAATCCGCGTGTGACGCCGGCCGAGGCCCGAGCCCCGGGAGCCTTCTCTGAGATTGTCGATTTGGTCAGGGGTCGCCGCCTGAAGCGCCGGCACAAGACCAAAGACGAGGCCGGTGAGAAACGAGACAAACAGAGCGAAGGAGAGAACGCTGCCGCCGATGCCAACCTCATTGAGGCGCGGAATATCGGAGGGAGCGAGACGCACGATCGCGTTTTTCAAGAGAAATACGATCGAGAGGGCGAAGGCGCCGGAAATCAGCGACAAGAGCGTGCTTTCGGTGAGGAGTTGGCGCACCAGACGTTCGCGGCTTGCGCCCATGACCAAGCGAATCGCGATTTCGCGGCGGCGTCCGGAAGCCCGAGCGAGAAGCAGGTTGGCGACATTTACGCAGGCAATGAGTAGGACCAGACCGACAGCGCCGAGCAGGGTAAGCAACTCGGTGCGCTGCGGGCCTACGAGGTCTTCTTTTACCGGAATCAGGCGAACGGACCAGCTCGCAGCGGCCGGGTAGTCGCTCGGATAGGTGCGGCTGAGCAGCGCGGTGTAGGCATCGAGACGCGCTTGCGCCTGAGCAACGGTCAGGCCAGGCTTCAAGCGCGCCATGGCGCCGGGAATCATCCGCTGGGAACGCGCCGGGGGATCGGGGAACGGAAGGCCTTTGAAGCCGGTGGCCAC